>Ga0315288_10012996_pt1 | contig 10441 bp, 9 predicted proteins | sample YL17G11_20_MG_FD_203454 | JGI IMG/M metagenome (GOLD analysis project Ga0315288, IMG submission 203454) | Sediment microbial communities from Yellowstone Lake, YNP, Wyoming, USA - YL17G11_20 | ecosystem: Environmental > Aquatic > Freshwater > Lake > Sediment | place: USA: Wyoming | collected...
AAAGGAAAATCCTATTGAGGCGATTACACCTTAGTCCTGCTCGTTGGCTTCTGCATAATTATTTACTTGTGCAGAAGTCAACATTGACGATCTCGTAAAAAGTCTAAAAAGACGTATTTCTGTCATTCCGGCGAAAGCCGGAATCCAGTTATATCAAATACTTAAAAATTATCTGGACTCCGGTTTCCACCGGAGTGACGACTTTTTACGAGATCATCAACATTTGTTCACCTCATTTTGAAATGCTTCTGACGGCGCCGTCATCGCCATCCAGACCTCCGGCGATTTCCTTGGCTTCACCCCGCCACTGCTGTGTCCTGGTAACGGACGGATGCTTCCCCCAATCGCTGAAAACCCCCCTCGCCACCTCCCCGGATATCCACCCGGAAAATCCCACGAATCCCCGCTGAAACAGTTCCCAAACAAACACAAAAACTTGTACCCAAATTCCCTTGACACACAATCGCCTTCTGGCTATACTCCCCTTACCAAAAATCGAGTTGCTAATCAAAGCGCGGAGGCCTCTCCGCCGGGGAATAGCAGATGGTTGCCATGGGGCGAGCCTTAATGATTGGGCAGAAGCTCTTACTCCTCGGCGAGCCGTCCTTCGGGCTTCCCCCTTATGGTCCGAGAAATCGCGTGGATCATACGCGGTATCAACCGCGAGGGCAAAAGCATCATCTTTGGTGAAGCTGAACGCCGCCATGGCGCTGCGCTTGGCCCTAAGGAGTACTCGATGTAGACGGGTTCCGTCGTCCTGGAGGGCAAAAAGCAGGATCTGCTGAACGACGGAGTGGTGAAAAGGACTTACCTCGGGGATAGTGCTGCCGCGGGAGGATGTAGATGAACCTGGCTCGGCTTTCGGAAGAGAATGTTCAGAAGTTCGGCGAGTACGTGTCGCTCATCTTCGAAGACAATCAGGGTTCTGAGGAATACACGAACGTGCAGATCTACACGACTGCAAATCGATTTGCGAATGCGCTGACGGGGCTCGGCGTAAAGAAGGGAGATATCGTGAGCGTCATTCTCCCCAATAGCCCGTATGTGCCAAGGGTGTTTCAGGCGATCCTCAAGGCCGGTGCCACTATCAATCCCATCATATTTGCCCTGTCAGAAAACGAGATCAGCTATATCCTCAAAGATGCCCGGCCGACTTGTGTCGTCACGAATCCAGAGCTATATCCAAAGGTCAAGTCCTCTACGGAGAGGGCTGGCTGTGCGAGTCCTCTCGTGGTTACAGGGGACCCAGCAGTGGTCCAAGGGATCCCCCTTGAGAAGCTGGCCCGGGGCAGCTCCGACCAGTTCCGGATCATCGACACGGATGACGAGGACCTAGCCATCGTCATGTACACCTCGGGGACAACCGGCGTCCCAAAGGGCGTGATGCTCACCCAAAAAAACCTCCACTTCATCGCCACCACGGTTCTGAAGGTCTTCCCCAGCGATCAGAACAGCACCGTTTTGTGCACCTTGCCGCTGAACCACTCCTACGGCGTGACTGTCATGAATATGTCCTACATCTCGGGGTCCAAGATTGTCCTCCACCCGTGGTTCGAACCCCAAGCCACGCTGAGAGCTATGGGGAAGCACCGGGTGACCCAGTTCTCCGGGGTTCCCACGATGTTCATCCTACTCCTGAGCACGTACAACCCTCAGGTGCACGACACGAGCTCAGTCCGGGAGTTCGTAGTGTCTGGTGCCCCAATGCCCGTGGGACTCTTCGACGTCGTCGAACAGAAACTCGGGGGCAAGATCTACGAGGGCTACGGGCTGACCGAGGCGGCACCCTCGGTCTCGATTCAGAGGATGGATCGCCCCAACAAGCGCGGATCAGTGGGTTTCCCGCTGCCCGGTGTGGAGGTCAGGATCTTCGACGAGCAGGATCGGGAGGTACCGCGGGCAACCTGGGGTGAGATCGTCCTGCGGGGCCCCAACCTCATGAAGGGATATCTGAACAAGCCCAAGGAGACGGCGGAGGCCCTCCGGAACGGATGGCTCCACACGGGGGACATCGGGTACATGGACGAAGACGGCGAGCTCTTTATCACGGACCGAAAAAAGGATTTGATCATCCGGGGCGGCGAGAACATCTCTCCCAGCGAGATCGAGGAGGTTATCTTCAAACACCCGGCGGTGCTGGAGGTGGCCGTGATCGGCGTCCCAGATCCCAAGTACGGGGAAGAGGTCAAAGCCGTGGTGGTCCCCAAGCCCGGTCACTCGGTAACCGAGCAGGAGGTCATCGACTTCTGCCTTCAGAGGATCGCACGCTTCCGAAGCCCGAAGACCGTTTCCTTGACCCACGCTTTACCAAAGAACTCGGTGGGAAAAGTCCTCAAGCGAGAACTCCGAAAACAGTTCAGCACCTGAGCAGGCCATGCGCGCGGCCCCTGGCGGGCAGTAGGAGGCCTGCGCCGGGAGGGCGGCCTATGCCCGGATTCCGAGGAAGCGATTGATCCTCCTGAAGTAGGGATCGTCACCAAGTCCTTTGGAGGCGTCCAAGCGCTCCACGTCTGTTGCTTCTCGACGAGCCTACCACCGCTCTAAACCCCGAGAGGGTCCCGTCCATCATGGCCCTAATTCGATCCATCCGGGACCACGGCGGCGATGGTCGAACACAACCTTTGAATCGCTCTTGGGCTGGCCGACACGGTTTGGATCCTGGAGATCGACGTCGATGACATCCCGCTGAGAGAGGAACTCGTTACCCGCCTGCCCGAGATTCAGGATGGGTACCTGAAGATCCCGACGGGGCCGGGCTGGGGAACTGAGCTTAAAGAAGGAGTAGCCCGTAAAAACCCCTGGCACAAGCCGAAAGCCCGCTGGTAGGATTCGGATTTGGCATTTCTCTACCAGGCTGCGGGAAAACTCCAATTCGCCTTCATCCTCGCGGTGGGGGACTTTGAAAAAAAGATGCCTGGTTGATCCGCAATCGAACTCCTCAGTTCAAAATAGAGTTTTTGGCCCGGTAAAAAGAGGATTCTTCTCTATTTGGCCTTCTGGGGTCTCAGCCAATAACTTAACCTGGTCGTTAAGGGATTGTGGCGGCCTCTGCCGGCGTAAATCCAAGAAAGCAGTAGAAACCATGCACGGAAATGCCCCGGTTACTTCGACGTGGCCTGCGGGAAGCTGAGCCTCTGCTCTCTTTTTCTGATACCTTGAAGCTTTAAACCAAAACAGGCGGAAGCAAACGCATGACGCTCAAGTATTTCTCAACGAAAGTTTAATAATATTCAATAATTATAAATTTAATTTTTTTTTATTATTTTTTCCTTGACACATTTTCTAAAAAAATATATAAATGACTGAACGGTCAGTCGGTCACGCATTTCTACGTTTAGTCCAAGAGACTCTAATAAGAGGATAGCCCGTGAATTGGAGAAATTTTGAAACGAGTGTTCGATTCATTTCCCGGGATTCCTTCAGCCCTTTTCAAATCCCCATTTCCGAATTCTTTTCTCCCCTTATCATTTCTGGCTGTCAAGTGAAAGGCGGACCCCTCGATACCAGAAGTGCAATGGCGATGTAGGAAATAAGGAAATCTATATGGTTATCAAATCCCCGCGGTTCAAAGATAAAAAAACCCGCATTGGAGAAATACAAGCTGCCGCCAAAAAATTATTTTTTCAGAGGGGATTCGAGGGTCCTCCGATTGAAGAAATTGCGAAAAGCGCGGGCCTTAGTAAGGGAACTATTTATTTATACTTCGAAAGCAAATATGATTTATACATCTCCTTGATGGTGCCTGTTACTGAAGAGCTTGGAAGAAGGCTCCAAGAGTTTGAAAATAATCTAAATAACAAACGATTTCCAACAGTGAATGAAATAATTATGGGTCTTTTTGACGTTTATTATCAGGTTTATAAGTATGACCCAGGCGGGCTAAGAATTCTTCAGGCATTTCAACTAAGTGATCTCTTTCCCAGCATCCCTGAGGAAACGAGAGAACGACTTATAGGACAAGCAAGAAAAAACCGTCAAATTGTTCGAAGGATTATTTCCAAAGCCAAAAAATTTACCCCGCGAAACGAACAGAAAATCAACCAATTCATAGATGTGATTTGGGGGTTATTTATCGGAATCATGCAACTAGAGGAGAGCAAATTCCGGTCTACCCAAAAAGACCATTTAGAGGGCACAATGAGATTTGCTTTTTCACTTATCGCGAAGGCGTTAAGCAGTTCTAGTTTTAAATGTTAAGCTAAGGGTTGTCCCTTTTCTAGATCTTCGCTCCGTTCCGATGCAGGAGCGGATATTCTATTTTCCCTGGCTTTGGCACCATCTACTAACTAAAAAAAGGAGGACGGTATGAGAATCAAGGGATTGGATAAGATAGCATTTTTAGTTTTGTTCCTTTCGGTCGGGATACTTTTTAGTTTCCATCATTCCGCAGTTGCCGGAACCTTGAAGATCGGAGTTATTGCCCCATTAACGGGCTCTGCTTCTCCTTGGGGTAAAGCATTTGTCGAGGGATTAGAACTTGGGATTGATGATCTGGAAAAGGCCGGGGGTCTTAAAATCAAAGGAGAAAAATATGATGTGAAGGTAATTCCCTATGATGACAAATATATAGCGGCCGAGGGGGTTAAAGCAGCCAATCGATTGATTTCAGTCGATCGGGTAGAAATTATTTTCGGATCGGTCGGTTCAGCTGTCGTTATGGGTTTTTCGCCAGTAACAGAGAAGGCTAAAGTGCTGGTGTTTGCCAATAGCTATTCCAAAAGGGCGCTCAACCCACAAACCCAATATTTGTTCCGGATAGCCCAGACCAGCAACGAAACGGCCAAATTGCTGATTCCTTATGTGGTAAACAAATGCAAACCAAAAACAGTGGCGCTCATAGCTCCCAACGACGAAAGCGGCCAAGATCTTTCGGCTACGGATATCGAGCAGTATAAGAAATTGGGTGTTCAGGTTGTTTACAATGAATTTTACGAAAGGGGCCAAACGGATTTTTATCCACAGATGACTAAGATAATAAGCCTGAAGCCGGATCTAATTGACACGTCTGCCTCAGTAGGTGAAATTGGCCTTTTGGCGAAACAAGCTCGCGACTTAGGGTTTAAAGGACCCATGGTGAGCCCTGCCGGATTCTCCCCTGAAGTCGTCGTGTCGGTGGCCGGGAAAAGTGCAGACGATTACTATTATGCCATGCAAGCTGATATGGCTTCTAAAGACCCCAATATGGTCGCGTTTATGAAAAAGTATAAAACCCGTTATGGGAAAGAATGCGTTGTGTTTGCGCCTGTCCTTTACTACAGTACCTCTCTGGTGTTATTTGATTTAATTCAAAAAAATAGTAGCGCCGATCCTACTGTTCTCAAAAAAGCTTTCGAAAATCTGGGCAAATTCGAAACCCTAGTCGGCACGATGCATTTTGGTGGGAAAGAATTATATGGAATTGACCATCAAATCATGGGGCCAATCTGGATAGGTGTAATCAAAAATGGAAAGGGGGAGATTTTGGAGAAGGTCACAGAATAAGATGGCCTAACTCTGTTGGTCTGCCATTTTCCACCATCGGTTTATGATAAGGCCGTGAAGGAGGAGGTGTGTAGACCGTCACGGAGGGGAGGGGATCACGAAATTAAGAATTTCCAAAAATAGTCCATGGGTATATATCATAATCCTGATCCCGTTGATTTTATTTCTGGATAATTCGGCTGGTGCAGAAAAACAACAGTGCTGATCCCACCATTCTGAAAATGGCTTTAGAAGGAATTGGCGAGGTGGAGACTGTCGTGGGCACAATATATTTCGGTGGCAGGGAAACTTACGAGATTGATCACCAAATTATACACCCCTGGTACATTTGTACCATAAAGGATGGTAAAGAAAAGCTCGTGAAACAGATTAGACTTAAGTAGATACCCACGGGCTCACGCCCGTGGCACTTGCTGCGGAAGATCATTTTATATCATTTGAGGGTTTTCGCACCCTCAAACTCCCGCGCAAGGAACGCTTTCACCTACGGGCTCACGCCCGTAGTCCTCAGCTGATTTTGGATAGGGCGCAGCCGTTTATGATTCTATCCCGGCGATTCAATTCCTCTCCCAGAAAGGGGAGTGACCGAAGAAACTTGCCGGACAGGATGCAAGTTGCTCCCCTTTCCAGTGAGTCCAAATGAGATTCGAGATACATTTAGGGAAACAATGAGATGGAGATCATCATCCAGCTTGCAATCAACGCAATGACCCTTGGGTTAACGTACGTGCTTGTCGCGCTTGGGCTGACGATTATTTTTTCAATTATGGGAATCATCAATTTTGCTCACGGTGAAATTTACATGCTCGGAGCCTTTGTCGTTTATGTCGTGGTAACCAGCCTACATATTAACTTTCTACTTGGACTGTTGATCGCTATCCTGGTCACCGGTACATTCGGAATCATCTTTGAGAGGGTTCTCTTTCGGCGATTTCGAGGAGAGCAATTGAACGGTCTAGTATTATCCCTTGGCCTTTCCATTTTACTCCAGAACGTAGCCTTACTCATTTGGGGGGGTGACGAGCGATCCTTTGCTTCTCCATTTCGCGGCCAATCCTTAAGCTTCTTGGGGGCATCCATTCCGATGGAACGAGTCATGGCCATGGGTTTATCGATCTTGATGTTAATATCGGTCTACTATTTTATTAAGCGCACGAAAATTGGGCAGGCGATGCGAGCGGTAGCCCAGAGCAGCGAAGCAGCCGCCCTTCAAGGCATAAGAATCAATAACATCAGTTTATTGAGCTTTTCCATAGGCTGCGCGCTGGCCGGATTGGCTGGAGCTTTGTTGGCCCCGATTTTTTATGTCTCACCTTATGTTGGCGGGATGCCAGTTCTTAAAGCTTTCATCGTTATTGTGTTGGGGGGACTGGGGAGTATCTCGGGTGCCTTTGTAGGAGGAATTCTGTTGGGAGTTATAGACAGTATTTGCCTGTTTTTCCTTGGGACCCTAGGAAATATAACTGGTTTCATAATTCTTATTCTATTCATACTATTCAAACCCGAAGGCCTATTTGGTTATAAATAAAATGAAGAGACCCATTATTTTTTCAATATTATTGGCCTCCCTATTCGTTTACCCATTTATCGTTAATCAGGATTCCTTTTTCTTGCACACAATGATTTACTTCCTATTTTTTATGGTCCTGGGGGCGGGATTGAACCTAATCATGACCACCGGGCAATTGTCCATCGGCCATGCGGCTTTTATGTGCATCGGCGCATACACCTGCGTCACGTTGGTAATGAAATACCAATGGTCTTTTTGGCTTGGCTGGGTGGCCGCCGGCAGCGTTTCAGGCATAATGGCGTGGATTTTGGGCCGAATCACCTTACGTATTAAGGGGGTATTTTTTGCCATCCTTACTTTTGCTTTCGGGGAGATTGTAAGGATGATTCTTGTAAATGTGACATATTTCGGCGGACCTAACGGCATTATGGGAATTCCTCCCCCCACCCGAATAAATATTCCCGGATTGTTTCGCGTCAGTTTTGAGAATAAAACCCATTTTTATTATATCGTTTTGGTCTTCAGCCTTATATGCATGACGATCTATTTTCGCCTCACAAAATCGCAGATTGGAAAAGTTTTGAAATCTATAAGCAAAGCCGACCTTCTCGCGCAGTGCTGTGGCATTAACATTATGAAATATAAATTATTCGCTTTCGTTCTCGCATCCGTATGGGCAGGAATGATTGGGGGGCTTTACGCTCCTTATTTTACCTTTATTAGCCCCTATTCATTCACTTTTATGGAGTCGATTGACTTTATCATTTTGAATGTAGTTGGTGGAGTCGGGACCTTAAGCGGGCCCATATTCGGCGCGTTATTCCTAATCGGAATCCCCGAAATATTCCGCTTTGCAAAAGAATATGAACTGATCATATATGCCATATCACTTATTCTAGTGTTGTTCTTCGTGCCGAGGGGAATCGCTGGAACAATCGAGCTTAAAAGAAGGAAGAACTCGATGTAGGACTTATTGGATGCTTTGAAAAAGAGGGTGGATGTTATGGAAACCATGGTGGAAAAGCTTAGCCGATTTGTATATGACCTAAAATGGTCGGATATACCGAAGGAGGTCATTCAAAAGGCCAAAACGGTCCTGTTAAATGGGATTAGCATAGGGATTGCAAACTATAATCTACCCAATCCGAAAGCGGCCCGTGAGCTAATAAGACGGTACGAACCTGGAAATGATGCGACACTGATCGGGGAGGATCAGAAGGTTTCCTTGATGGGAGCAGCTTTCGCCAATGGAGCCCTGTTCCATGCCCGAGGGCAGGAAGACACCCACGGGACCTCTCATCTAGGGACTATGGTGATCCCCTCCGTCTTGGCAGTATCGGAATATGCGGGTACTAGTGGGAAGGATTTCCTTCTATCGGTTATTATCGGCTACGAAATCGCAGCCGCCTTGGGGAAGGAACTGACTGCCCTTAGCACAGCCCGAGGATTCAGAGCCAGTTCAATCTATGGAATTTTGGGAGTGGCCTCCGGAGTTTCAAAAATTCTTGGATACAGGGCCGATCAAATCAAAGACTCATTGGCAATGGCGGCGGCCTTTGCCGGAGGCACGACGGAGACATTTTATGGCGGAGGGAACGAATGGGTTTTTGAAAACGGCATGGCGGCCCGCAACGGGATGATGGCGGCCTTCCTGCCGCAATATGGTATGGTCGGCGTCAGGGGATCGTTGGATGGTGTGGCCGGATTCTGTCAGGCCTTTGCTGGAACTCGGGAGAATTTAGACAGGATTACAGCCGGGCTGGGCAAAACCTATGAGATCCTAAATGTTACTTTTAAGCCCTATCCCTCATGTGCCTTTAATCAGACACCCATTACGGCCATGTTCAATCTGATTACCAAGTATAATATTCAGCCGGAAGAGGTCGAGAGGATTGAGATCCACATGAATCCATACGAGGCAAACTATCCGGGAATTAAGCACACTGGACCAGTCTATAATGCCGTGCAATGTGCAATGAGCCCAGCCTTTGCGATGGGAGTCATATTGGTGGATAGGAAACATTATTATTCGGATATATTCCGCTTCGATGACCCCAATATTTTATCTCTCTGCAAAAAGACTACGGTTATAGACGATAAAGCCGTCGCCCCTCTGGGCTGCCGTTTATCGGTATGGCTAAGAAATGGGAAAGAACTGGTAGAAGTCATGGACATTACCCCCGAAATCTATTTTTTTGATATGGAAAAGGTTATTCGGGTGATTGAGGGGGTCCACAATGAAATGAAGGTCCCGCCCTCAATCACTCGAGGGCTAATTGAAGAAATTAAGGGTGTCGAGACGTGGTCAAATGTGAAAAATTTGATTCAGCTTCTTAATTTAAGTTCGAATCGGTAGCGTTTTAGATGTTTGCCCCAACAAGGATTATAATTAGATGCCCCTTCTGGAAGTACTTAACCTTACAAAAGATTTTGGTGGGCTGCGCGCGGTGGATCGACTCTCCTTCCATATCAATGAAGGGGAGATATTAGGACTCATCGGTCCAAACGGAGCAGGGAAGACCACCGTTTTCAACTTGATTAGCGGGGTATACGTTCCCACCAGCGGTGAAATTAAATACAACGGGACCGTAATTTCAGGGCTGGAGCCGCATAAAATAGCTCAAATGGATATTGTACGCACATTCCAACAGACCTCTTTATTCCAAGGGATGACCGTTCTTGAGAATGTCGCGGTAGCGGGCCATTTCAAGTCGGGGATCGGTATCTTTGAAACCGTGGCCCAGTCAAGAGCTCTAAAAACCAAAATGGAAAAGCAGATGGAACAGAGTGTGAAGATTCTTACAATGTTTGGTCTGGATAAGTTTATGGATGAAATGCCTACCAGTCTCCCTTATGGTCATCAGCGGACTCTTGGGGTCGCAGTCGCCCTCGCAACCAAACCTGCTTTACTTTTGCTCGACGAACCCGTTACGGGCATGAATCCAGAAGAAACCGCCCATATGATGAAATTAATTCAGCGGATCAGGGAAGAAGGGATAACGGTTTTGTTAGTAGAACACGACATGAAAATGGTTATGGGAATTTGCGACCGGATTGTGGCCATTAGTTTTGGGAAAAAATTGACCGAAGGAAAGCCGGAAGAAGTTCGGAACAATGAAGAGGTGATTAAAGCATACCTAGGGAGCAAAAGATTTTGATTGAATTAACCAACGTCAAGATTCACTATGGCATTGTCGAGGCGATAAAAGGCATTTCGCTAAGGATTGATACCGGGATCATCGCCACCCTGATTGGTTCCAATGGCGCAGGCAAGACAACCATTTTAAGGGGAATCTCGGGTCTTACGCCTCCTCATTGCGGCGAAATTCGTTTCTTCAATCACCGCATTGATAATTTGGAAACCCCCGAAATCATAAAATTAGGGATTGCCCATTGTCCCGAGGGAAGGCAAATATTCCCGAGCATGACGGTCATCGAAAATTTGAATCT
>Ga0315288_10013001_pt1 | contig 10438 bp, 15 predicted proteins | sample YL17G11_20_MG_FD_203454 | JGI IMG/M metagenome (GOLD analysis project Ga0315288, IMG submission 203454) | Sediment microbial communities from Yellowstone Lake, YNP, Wyoming, USA - YL17G11_20 | ecosystem: Environmental > Aquatic > Freshwater > Lake > Sediment | place: USA: Wyoming | collected...
AGAGCACGACGCGCGACAACGTCGCGTGCAATACTAAACAAGGAAACAGTAAGACTTAATGGATCAACTACAGCAAATCTCGCAGACGATTTCGCAAATCAATGCGAAAATCGCTGCGTTTGAAAAAACCGTGAGCTCTAGCGATGCCGCGTTCCCGGTTAGGGAGAACCTCGCCGCAGAAGCGAAACTAGTTATCCCTGTAGATACCCCGTTGCTCAATAGGTTCCCCACGAAACAAGGCAGCGGAAAAGCGGCTGCGTGGAAAGAGATTGTGGCTCTGGGCTCCTCAGCGCTTACGTATTCGATGTTTTATGCTGAGGGGGGCGCCCCTAGCTCGCGTACAACGGTATATGCAGACAGAGCGGAGATTTACAAACTAGCAGGTTTGGATGGCGGTGTGGCGGGGTTCGCAATAGCCGCAGGCGCCAACTTCCAAGACCAACTGGCAACTGAGAAATCTAATACTATCCGCCACCTCAAAATCTTGGAGGAGACTGCGCTCATTAACGCCGATGGTACCGGCCAATCCTTCAAGGGCCTTCTGGCCCAGATCACGACTGGTTACGGCAGCACGGTGCGCGCGAGCACGGGGAGCGCAGCCTCAGCGGTTATCAACGACCTAGATTTCATACTCAAAAGCACCTGGGATCTTGGAGGCGATATTTCTTTGCTCGTTGTCCGTTCGAGCGAGGCCGCGACAATCAGCAACGCCGTCACGCGCGACTCCGGCACTTCTCCTCTAAGGATCAATGTCCAGGGTCCGCTGAATATCGTTGGAGGGTTCTACGTAAATGCCTACATTTCGCCAATTAACGGGGCGAGAGTCGAGCTACTGCCCGATAAATTTCACACTGTTGGCACGGTCATCGGCATCAGCGAACAACTTCCTGCGCCGATACCTGGCCAAGGTGGTGAAGGGATCTGGCTTGACGTTCTGCTCGATTATGCACTGTCAGATGTCAGCTCGGCCAACGATGTGTTTTTGTTTCGCGTGAAGCGTTACTATACCGTTCCCTTCCCGGGACGTGTTTTTTCGGCGGTTATTACCGGCTATTGATCACCCTGGCAGTATTGTTCCTGCCTAGCCTACAGGGGGCGGTCTTGTTTGGCCGCCCTCTCTTTTTTCCGTGGACGCATTTCGCGTCAACATACCATAAATGAGGCATAGCAATGGAAATCGGTTACAAGACTACCTATTTACTTCTAGCGAGCTTTCTCGTAACTAGAAATGAGTACCTTGCAGAGATCGTACCAGCGGACCGGCGGGTCGTCTTCGGCTTTGAAGACTCGCCGACCTTAAAGCATAACGTCACAAGTTTTTTCAGAAACGGCGATGTTGGCATCACCGATTTTGTCGCGGCCTTTCGCAACGTGAAAGATCAACTGCGGCAGGCGCTCGAAAACGAAAGGAATCACCCGCGCGACTCCTACGGGGAAAACCAGCAGGCGGTGGGGGTTGAATGAAGTTTAGTGATTTCTTCCCTGCGCTGCGGGACGGGATTATCCGCAGTCTGCGTGGATCGCGCCTACATGTGTGGCTCACTTACCGCTCACACGCCAACCGGGAAGGCCTTGCTTGGCCTTCGAATGAGTTACTGCGGCAAGAAACCGGCTACTCTCTCCGGGTTGTCAAGGCAGAGAAGGCTTGGTTGATCGAAAAGAAGTGGCTCAAGCAAACTGGTCAGTTCCGTGCCCGCGTTCGGGTCTATCTAGTTCAAGTTCCCGAGAGTGTCCTGGTGCAGAAACGTGACCAGGCCGATGGTGGTGTCCCGGTCACCTTAACGACTGTCCTGGTGCAGAAAGGTGACCAGGATCCTGGGCACGCTTTAGCACCCAGAAGTCGTACAGTAGAAGACGTACACAGAGAAGACTGCACAATAGAGCGTCTGTGGGACTTCTTTGTAGAGGCAACCCATCGGAGAAGAGGGGAAACACTAACCCCACTTTGTAGGCAGATCGGACAGGCCCGACTTCAAGAGACCGTGGCGATGTGTGGCGGGGATGTCACCAAGGCAACACAGGTGATGAGACTTGCCATTGAGGCAATGCAGGAAGGAGGCAATTACTGGGAGATTGCCTTTTCTTCACCAGCCGTCTTCCAAAGATGGCTCAATAACGCCGTAAGTCCAGCAGACCTCGCGGGCATACTAGGGGCGAGGACGATAGACCAGCCCAGCCCAGAAGGATCCCAATAGACCCAAGGTCAAGCAACAAGAAAATCTAAACGAGAGGTTCGAAAGATAAAAATGCGAGAACAAGGTCGGGTAAAGTGGTTTGACAACAAGAAGGGCTGGGGATTCATCGTGCGCGCTTCCGGGGATGACGTTTTCGTCCACCACTCGGCGATCCAGTCAGAAGGCTTCAAGTCGTTGACCGAAGGTGAACTGGTAGAGTTCACCGTCACCAAGGGCCCCAAGGGGTGGGCGGCTGAGAACGTGGTAAGACTCTAAGGCCCGAGGGGGGAGTCCCAATAGTTACAGGATACAGGTTGTCCGATCCCAAAAGTGGGCGACCCGGAATCAGACCCGTTCGTCGTCTATTACCAGGTCCCGATCTCCTCTTTGTGGGTCGTACCCACGGCCATACCTCTTAAGTCGCAACGTCTGGCCGCCGGGTTCTACAGGACAACTGGCGGCCAAGGCGATTATCAAGGCACAGTGTAGGTCTTCAAATTGCTTGACGGCTTCCGTCATTTCTTCCAAGGGCACTTGAAGAATACGACCCCGCAGACCCGAGTATTCTTTGATATCTACCTGGGCGACTGTCGTTGGAATAAGGTCTTGCAGAAAACGAGTGAATAGTTTAGAGGTTTGGTTAGCCATCGTTGGTCGCCTCCTTTTCACATCATCCAACATACCCCACTAGGTGTATGGTGTCAAGAGAAATCTTTTCAAGAAACTCTAGGGGATTAGAGGGGACCCGATGGTTACTATCGACCGAACGGTTCCTCAAAACGGTTGGTATGGGGACAGCAAAAAAACACATTCAGTCAATATTCTGCCCTGCACTAGTTCCCAATCTGACATTTGTCAAGATTTCAACATGTGTTGTGTTTTCAATGGGTTAGGGGTGCGCCTGTTGGATGCCGTGTATATAGAGGTTCCGTTGTTTACGGGTTGGGCACTGTAAACCCAATGGTTTCAATGGGTTACACCCCCCGACCTTTTGAAAAAACCGTGCGGTTTCCGATTAAGGCTCGCTTGGGGCACAAATCCGACAGCCTGCTAAATCCCGAAGAATAAGCAACTTACGGTCGGTAAGGGCAAACCCTCTAATGGATCGCTCGCGTATTAGAGATTCATAGAGATTATCGGACTTTGATTAACGGATAGAGCAGATAATGGCACGCTTAAAGGGTTTGTTTGCCTCATCTTGGCAAAAAACGGCCATGTTTTGTGCCCCAAAGAGGGTCTAATGGCCGGCAATGGCGTCCAGAAACGCGCAAAACGCGGGGAAAAACCCCAAATGACGAGGAAAGGCAAAATGTTTACACAAGAACGCAAGGACTTGATTCTGATCCGACTCGCACGCCTCAAAGCAGAGATCGCTAAACTGTCTCAATCTCCCGAGATGGCCAAGAGTATGACTACCGCAGCAGACCGAGGGCGAGTCCGATTGATGGCAAGGCTTGAGGTGGTCGCCCAAGGTTTGGCCGAGAAGGGTCTGCCATCAGTGGATAGTGTGAAGGCGGCTCTGGAGGCCTGCCGCGACCTCGGGGGGGCCGTGCCTAATATCCCACCCGACGCTAGGCTGACAAGGCGCGACTGGGCGAAAGTCTCCCCAGATCTAGCGTCAGAGTTTGACGACTTAACCGACTACCTGGAGCAGGGCAAACCCGACCGGCAGGGAGAGTTGGTACAGCAGATCGCCAACAAGTTGTGGGCACTCGTGGATAGCCGGAGCGTAGCCAACTCACGGCACAAACCAGCAGACACAGATGAACTGCGCAAGGCGCAAGGGGACTATGAGGACGCCGTTGAACAAACCGACAAAATCAACAAAACTAACCTTGGCGCGGGAACGGATCTAAACCCGAGGGTTACGTTGGAGAGTCAAGGGAACGTTCTGCGGCAAGCGCGGATACTTCGCCAGGTCCGCGCACGGCATGGGATTTTAAGCTAAGCGGCGGCAGATTTCAGACCCTCGGCTCCGCCGCACGTGGGCAACTTACCCACGGTCCATTGGCTGGGGGTCTACTTTGGCGCGAGCACTTTGGGTATCGGAGCGCGCCAGCCGATTCCATTCGGCCTCTGACTCCGATGCCCATTTTTCGTTGTCTGAATTTTGCACTACTTAGGGGGTACTGTTACGTACTCCTAAAACACCAAGGAAGGTTTTTGCGTTTGCAAGACTAGGAGAGCGCGTAGGATGCCCACCATTGGGCCACACTTGCCCCAGGACGTACCGGGAGGATGACATGTCTCTGGTTATAGCAGCATTTGGCTTAACCCGCGCCTTTCTCTGTAGCGAAGGGCGCGTTATGGGTCCCGATGGATACGGCAAAGTGCGGATTGAGGGCGAGGACGCTCTTAAGCAGCTCCAGATCAGCGAATCTCTCGCCATTGCCGCCACTGGCGCCGAACGGTTTGTGGTTCCCGCTCTCAGGGTGGCGCGGGCCATCGGCGAGTCCTTTGGTAGCCGGTGTGCGGATCTCGACGGCGGTATGGTGGATTTCCTCGCTCGCCTTGTGAAACACATCCCAGGTAAGTTGCCTGACCTTCCAGTAGTCCCTCTTGTGATTGTAATTCTATCCAAAAATTGTCTTACTGGGCGCGTCACTTGCACCTTCCTGGTCTCCGGGTGTGAACCGCTGAGGTTCGGCCCGCCGCCGGGTCGTGAGGTTGGCACGGTCATTCTCGCGCCGCGAGTTGAGACTAGCGATTTGATCAAGCATCGAATGGATGCTGTTTTGCCAGAAATTTTCAAGGAAACCAACAACACGAACTTCAGGGCCAAGATCGAGGCGGTCGTCAAGTCGGCAGTCATAGATGCCGCAAAAAGTGATCAACAAATCAACACAAGTGTTCGGTTCGCGTTCATTGGGGAGTCTTGAAACGTTATGATCCTTGGACTTAGGAGTTGAGATTATTGTGGAATACAGTATTGATGGTGGAATGATCCCAGCCTCTGGCGGCTATATTGAGGCGCGGTCTTGGGATGGTCTGTGGGGCACGTCGGCCAGCGCCAACCTGATCGGCCAGTACACGACGCGGTTTTTTACCGTGCCGCGTTCTTCGCGGCGGCAGTCACTCTACCTAAAGTACGTTGACCCCAGCGGCAAGGTCTCGCGGTATCCGAGTTGGATACAGATCAACTATCCACTCATACCAGATGCGCCAAGTGCCACGGTTCAGTCAAACATTACCGACGATTCCTGGCTCAATCCGAAAATAACCCTACATCTACCGAGTGATCCTACGGACGTTTTTGGCGTCGAAATTCGCGCTGCTGACAATACAACGGTACTCTACAAGTATTCGGATTTAGCCTTATCCCTCTCTCCCGATGATGCTGCATTGACCTGGGAATATCAAAACGCCAGCCTTGATTACACCGCAGTACTCTATGCCTATTTCTTCAACACGCTGGGCGAATATTCTTCGGGTACGACCATCAACCTTCAACTCGATCCCAATGCCCCGCTGAGCGTCAAGGCTTTCGGAGCAAAAGGGGATGGCAAGGCGATATTCGATGGGCACAGTGTTGCTGGGTCGGCACTCTTTACTTCCGATTCGGCAGTCTTTACAGCAGACATGGTGGGTCAGCCGATTTATATTTTCAGTGCTGGAGCGGCTGATGGTGGCGACCTCAGTACTACGGTCAGCGCCTATATTAGTCCCAGCGCAGTCACGCTGGCAGACAACGCCTCAACCACTTTTGGGAGTTGCGTAGCGTATTGGGGCGGGACAGACGATACCGTTGCCATCCAGGCTGCGATTGACGCCACAAATACTCAGATCGCAGAAGTCTATTTCCCCCCAGGCACTTACATGCGTAGCGCGGCACTAACCTACAAATCGACTCTGCGTCGGATGTTCGGTGCGGGACGCCGAGCTAGTGTTATCTGCGCGGTTGCGCCTTCGGCGACTTCCAAAGCTCTCAATTTCGTGGATGTGGATCAGTTCAAGTTGGAACGGCAGACCTTCGTCGGTCCTGGAATGGATGCTGTTGACGGCGGCAAGCTGGCCTTCCGCCTGTTAGATCGTGATAATACCCACGGGCTTGTGTTGGATGACATCGAAGTTATCGGCGTGGCCGACGACGGAATCTCGATTTATACCCCTATCCTTTCTACCTTGCGGAACCTTCGGATTACGCGTTGCGCGGAAAACGGTCTACATTTGGAAGGTGGCGGGACCTCCACGGAACTTGTCAATGTTTACAGCCTGACTCACGGGAAGTCGGCCATCCGGCTTACGGAGATGGTCTACTGTGGCCTAAAGGGTTGCGCGGCAGAAGTGGCGGGCATTGGGTATGAGATCAAGGATTGCTCCAGTGTCCGGCTCGATAACTGCGGCGCGGAAGTCCAATTAGAACGCACTCCGCCCGCACCTACGGCTACCGTAAATCCCTCCGCTATTGCGGGTGGCTCGGTAACGGTCGGTCCGTACTATTTCAAATATAGTTGGGTCAAGGGGTGGAGTTCGTCATCACCCGCCAGCCCCGAGTCTGCCCAGTTTACCGTTACTTCGGGTAATCAGATTATTGGTGGTCAACTCCCCGCTTCGCCAGCGGGCGTTACGAGGGCTTGGCTCTACTTTACGGCTCCAAGTGGGGCATCGGGTTCCGAGGGTTATGTCAAGGAAATTACCGTCTCGCCGACTGGTGCAACCGACTGGACGAAAACTACAGCCTTCACGCCTGGTTCCGCACCAGCTTCCTACGGCTATCCTGGCATAGGATACAAGGTAGACGGCGGACATGACATTTCCGTAGCCGAATGCTACTCACGTAGCGTCCCAAGCGCCCTTACGAGTCGGCACCTCTTGGTAACAGGTACGGCCAAGCGTGTCAAGTTCACTCACTTCTCAGCCGTTGAGGGCGATGAGACTCCTCCCTATGTAGCGGAGATTGCCTCTGGTTGCGAAGATATCATCATCGAGAGTCCCAATTTCGCTGCGAGTGCCTTGCTCAACAACAGCACTGTACGTTCAGGCATAACGGCGGGTCTAGCTACGGACTGGAGCGGCAACCTTCTTCTTAAGAATAAGACCGAAGCCTATGGGATTACTTCCGATCCGACAACCACGAGTTCGACCCCCGTAGACTTGGCGGACATGTCGATAACAATCACCACTTATGGGAACAAGGTGTTGGTAATTTTTCATACGATCTCCCGAACCGATACTGGCGGCGAGGTCGTGATGTTCAAAATTATTCGTGATGCGGGTACGGCAGAATCAAAATGGGCCATGATTACCCCATCTGCTGGCGCTCACAACTTTTCATCTTCCATCTCCTGGATTGACAATCCAGCGGTCGGTGTCCACACCTATAAGGTTCAGTGGTGGGTCACGGCAGGAAGCACGGGAACCGCCTACGGAACAAGCCGCGCCATGCAAGCTGTTGAACTCGGTTAGTTGACAAGGAATCCAATGAAATATCGCTTGACTCAACCTATGACCGTGGGCGATCTGACAAATCCCATCCTGATAGACGAATTGGAATTGGCCTCTGTAGCCGTCAATTTCGAGCCTGAGTGGGCAAACCAGGGAAAGGCTACCCTTTCGGTGGTCTTGGTTCACCTAGCCAGCGGCTATAAGACGAACATCGTTTATCGAGACGCGACCGCCCTGACCTTCTGGCGAAATCTCAATTTAGCTGACAAGATTACCAATGCTGTACTGAATAAATTGCTGGCAGATGGCAAATTGCCTCCTGGTTCGATTGTGTCCTGATTACGTCCCGGCGCTAATCGTGCCGCAGAAGTCCCCTAATAGGGGTGTCTCATTCCCAGGGCGGGTAGGCCGCCCTGGGCCAGATCACCAATAGAGCTTTAGTGGCTCAATGATAATCTCGGTTGTGCCGTCGGTGAGATATCGGATGACAATCCGGTATCCCTTAGGGACGGCAACGGAGACGAACATTCACACCTCCGCTCGACCCAGAGTGATGCCCTAATCGGGCCTAACCTACCTTTCCGGGCCGGGCGGATGTGAATGTTAACTCAATGCGCGGATTAGATGCAAGGCAATGAAGGGCGGGACGGCCTACCCCGACGTACCCTCACCGTGCGCGAAGATTCCTAAGAGCGCAACCAGAATACAAAAGTTTTATTCGACATCACCCACAATTCCGGCGCGCAAGTCGCCGTTGAAATCCCCCAACAGGTGAGTACATGCAATCGAATATGCGTTGCGAGCCGCTGCGCCCGGAGAATTCCGGCTGCGCGAGCCTGCGCGTGGTAGAGCCAGGCTATAAGAACATCGAGGGCAACTGTGAAAGTTGCGGGTTGCCCCTCTGGATCTTCGGCGCCCATCGCGTCGAGGGATTGAAGGGACTCTATTGTTCCGTCCTGTGCATCGAATGTGCGCTCTTTGGTCACGGTCGTTGCCGATGGTGTGGAAGCGAACTTGAGGGCAACGCTGAAAAGTTCTGCCGTGAAGCGTGCCGCAACCGATCTGCCGGGATTTCCTTCGGCAACGGACAACGGCTCTTCGCCTGGATTCGCAGAAACAAGCCGGTCCTATACCAATCCCTAATGCGTAACCCGCCCTCAACGTGTGGCGGTTGCGGGGCCGTTCTTAGCGAGCAACGCGAAGGCACGGCGTTCTGTTCGGACGCTTGCCGCCTCCGGGATTGGCGGGGAACAGGGAAAACCCAAAACAGCGGGATTTATCCGTTTCATTCTGGTAGAAACAAAGGACTTACGGAGGGGGATTTTCCGAGTGGCTACCTAGGTATGGAAAACCCCGAAGCAGACAAGGGTGGGCCTCCTAGGGGCTTCCTGGCAGGGGGCGGAAATGGCGACTAAACAAGACCTCCAAGCGCCCCAGCTTTTGACGCCCGAACAAGTCGCGCAGATTACCGGCCTCTCGCCTGTGACGCTAGCGCAGTGGCGCAGTCAGCGGCGGCACATGCCCTACTTGAAGATCGGGCGAGTTGTGAGATATGATGCCGCCGAGGTTAGCCGCTACCTAGAGGGTTGCAGGGTTTCTGTCTCCGATCCGCACGAAAGGAGACAGGTATGAGCGTTTACAAACGAGGCGGCATCTACTGGTATGACTTCTGGTTTCAAAAGACCCGTTACCGTGAGTCCGTTGGCCTGGGCAATAAGACGGTTGCCCTTCGTATTGAAGCGATCCGCAAGGCCGAACTCGCACAGGACCGAGGGGGGATTACACGCCACGGTCCGTCACCAGCCTTCGAGGACTTCGTGAACAAGGAATTCTTGCCTTGGTCAAAGAAACAGCATGGGACTCATCCGCGAACGCATGAACGATACAAGGTAAGCAGCCGAAGGCTGGTCAAATCCTTCGGCAAGTTATCCCTGGATGCGATCTCCACGGCACACGTTGAGAGTTTTAAGCTCATTCGCTCCGAGGAGATCTCGCCAGCGGGAACCAATCGGGATCTTGCCATGCTTCGATTCATGCTCAATTTCGCGCTGAGGCAAGATTACATCGCCCGGAATCCAGCTCGCGGCGTGAAGATGCTACCCGAGGGGCCGGGGCCGATGCGCGTTGTCTCGCATGAAGAGCAGCGGCGATATTTGCAGGCCGCCAGTCCACTTCTCTCCGATATAGGGATGCTGATTGTCGAGAGTGGACTAAGACCGGAGGAGGTTTTCAGGATTCGGAGGGAAGACGCACACCCGAACCAAGCCTATCTCTTTATCCCCGAGGGAAAAACTCGCTTCGCCCGGCGCAACGTTCCACTTACTGAGGGTGCATTGCGAGTCCTGAAGCATCGCATGGTCGCAACCAAACAAACGTATCTATTTCCGCGCCGTGGGGACTCGACCAAACCGATCACTACCGTTTACAAGGCCCACAAAGAGGCATTGAAGGACGCGAGAATCACTCCACCGTTCCGACTGTACGATCTCCGTCACACTTTTGGCTCGCGTTCCGCAATGGCGGGAGTGGACCTAGCAACGCTGAAAGAGATCATGGGCCACGCGCATATCTCGACAACGATGCGATACATTCATCCGACACCCGAACACAAACGCGCAGCGGTTCAGAAACTCGAACAGTTCAACGCGGAGCAAGTGTTCGCCATGTACGAGGGACACGCGGAGTCCCCACAAAAGTCCCCACAGTGAGATTAGTTGAATGTGCGCGAATCTCGCTAACTTGTTGAAGGGCATGGAGCCGGCGAAGGGAATCGAACCCCCGACCTACGGTTTACGAAACCGTTGCTCTACCGACTGAGCTACGCCGGCTTGCATAGATGAAAATGCTCACCCAGCAAAGTTAGCGTTGCCGCCCAACCT
>Ga0315288_10013002_pt1 | contig 10438 bp, 7 predicted proteins | sample YL17G11_20_MG_FD_203454 | JGI IMG/M metagenome (GOLD analysis project Ga0315288, IMG submission 203454) | Sediment microbial communities from Yellowstone Lake, YNP, Wyoming, USA - YL17G11_20 | ecosystem: Environmental > Aquatic > Freshwater > Lake > Sediment | place: USA: Wyoming | collected...
ATGGAATCTATGCTGGCAGACCGCATCGTAAGCCTCTCATGGCGTCTGAAACGAGCCGACCTCATCCAAAACCAGACTATCGACGCAATGAACGAAAAGAACACCACCGGCCCATTAGCCAACCTCGCCAAATCCTTCGGCCTAAAAGGTTTAGGCTTCCCACAAGACGAAACATCCGACTCGCGCCCCGACCTGACCCTCGGCCGCATCGCCCTAAAAGACTTCTCAAACGCAAGAGTCCTCGACCGCCTCCTGATGTACGAACGCCGAATAGAGCACAGCCTATACAAGACAACGCTCGAACTCCAAAGACTCCGCCTACTGCGAGACCTCGAACCTTCAGAACCAAATCTCGAACCCCAAGACCGCTATTTAGCCCCCGGCCCTGTGCCGGGGGGCAGCACAGAACCAAACAACACCCCCGAACCCGCCCAAAACCATCCAACATCAACCATCCAGCATCCTGTATCTCGAAGCGAAGCGGACACCCCTTGGGGGGAGTATCAAGAATCCAGCATCATTGCGCAAAACAAACCCAATTTCAAAATGGGCAAGATGACCATAACTACAGCAAGAACAAAGCCTTATGCCAATGAACAACGAGCAATGAACAACGAACCTTACTCAAAACAAACCCAATCAAAGCCAATTTGCCGGATACCGAAATGAGCGTAACCTTCTGTAACAAAAGAGATTATGAAAATAAATCGGCCTTCGGAGTCCAGGAAAAACAAAGCCAATCAAACCCAATGTCAAACGCAGAAACAGCTTGCCCCGCTTGCCGGACGACAGATTGTCGCCCATTCGGCCGCGCTCAGCGCAGGTTTCGCTCCGAACAAGATATTGATTTGGTGGGGCAAACCCTACCCTGCATACTGCGGCTCAATAACATATTCGCCGCCCCTGTCTATATAACCGAACTTGCCGCCCAATTGGATAAGAAGGAATACACCCGCGGCGAATTAACGGGGAATTTGAACTGGGAGGACTATATCACAGCCCAGCGGAATTTGGCCGATGCGCTGCGCGGATTTGAGGTGATTTCTTTGATTCGCGGCACGATTACATTCCTGGCCGCCGACTGGTATGTGCCGTCTCGAACACCGTCACGAAACGACTGCTTGACCAGGCGGTCTTCACCGCTGTGGAAACTGATTATGCCGATTCGGCCGCCCGGACGTAAACAGTAAGGGGCGATTCTTAGGAGCTCTTTTAGGGAGCCGATTTCATCGTTGACGAGTATGCGCAGGGCCTGGAATGTGCGGGCGGCAGGGTGTAAGGAGCCGAATTTTGAGGCGAGCTGACGACGTCGCCAGGTTCTTTCGGTCAGGCCCTTGACCGCGAAGATCAGGCGGAGGAGCTGTGAGGTCGCAGTTATCGCCTGGACGGCGCGCTGGTTGACGATCCAATGGGCGATTTTTTGGTGGTCCGGCTCATCGGCCAGCTCATAGAACGCTCTGGACAGGTCTTCTTCGGGAAGTGTGTTGAGCAAATCGGCGCCGGTTTTCTTCAGCCGGTCGTCCATCCTCATATCGAGGGGGCCTTCATTTTTGTAGCTCATCCCGCGGGCGGGATTGTCTATTTGCATACTCGAAACGCCGAGGTCGGCGAAAATGACGTCATAGCCGTCGAGCTTCTCTTTGTTCAAGACATTAGCAATGCCGGCGAAGTTGCTGCGATAGAAGCTGACGGGCGCGCCGGCGTTGCTCAGCCGACGGCGGGTGCGTTCAAGCTCGGCGCTATCGACATCTAAGGCAATCAGTTTTCCGGTGGGGCATACGCGCCTGATGAACTCGGCGGCGTGGCCGCCGTAGCCGACGGTGCAGTCAACTACGACTTCACCGGGCGCCGGCCTCAGGCAGGCCAAGACCTCCTCCGTCAGGACGGGAATGTGAGTGCCGACTGGCGTCTTGCCTTTTGCGCGGAGATGAGGCGCTATGTCCGGGTAGGCCGCGATGTTGTGCTCCTTGTACTTTTGCGCGTATGTCTTTGGGTGCGTGCCGCTGTACCTGGGTCGGCGTCGGCGTTTGATCGGCGGCTCGGCGCCGCCGGATTGGTCAGAGATGTTCATCGGGGATTTTCCATATACCATCAACTTGATTTCGTTCCTCCATATTCACTGCCCTATATGAGTTCTGCAAAATTGCAGGTAATCAACAAACGATTTTTTCTTTTCTAAGTGGGCCTAACCTGCAATTTTGCAGAAGCCTTGCTACCCTATGGTATCAGACTTTTCTTGAAAAGTCATCATCCCGGAGGTAACTGGCGCCTGTTGCGGAAAGGAAAATCAGAGAAGTCACCCCTGCGAAAGCGGGGGTCTATGGTCCAAAAACTGGATTCCTGCTGCTTCGACCCTTCGATTACACTCAGAGCAGGCTTCGCTCGGTACGCGTTTTGCAGGAATGACAAGAACCCTGTTTCCGCAACGCCTAAGTAGGAAATGACCTCTTGACGGGGGCGAATTTCGTTGCTCATCACTATATCCGGCATAAGATAAAAGGGTATTGGGTATGCCTAAGAAAAAACGTTCGAGCAATAAACACCTGGCGAGAGGATTGGAGATACTCTACGAAGACAGAGAGATACTGGTAGTGAATAAGCCGGCGGGACTGTTGACGGTGGGTACGGAGACGAACAAATCGAGGACGGCTTGCTACATTCTTACCGATTATGTCCGCAAAGGCTGTCTGAAGTCACGGAGCCGAGTTTTCGTTGTTCACAGGCTGGATCAGTGGACGTCCGGCGTGCTGGTCTTTGCGAAAAGCGAGGAAGTCAAGCTGCGGTTGCAGGCCGAGTGGGAAGACACGGGGAAAAAATACCTTGCAGTGGTTTATGGCGCGCCGGCAAAAAAAGAGGACACCATAACGTCGTATCTGGCGGAGAACAAGGCTTACGTCGTCTATTCTACGACCGATGCTACGAAGGGCAAACTTGCCCGTACCGCCTACAAGGTGCTCAAGGAGACAAAGGAGTTTAGCCTGTTGGAGGTCAGTCTTCTGACCGGCAGGAAGAATCAGATACGTGTGCATTTGGCCGATGTGGGACATCCGATTGTTGGCGATAGAAAATATGGGAAGCCCGGGGATGCTCTCCGGCGTTTGGCGCTTCATTCCAAGTCTATTTCATTCAAGCACCCCGCCAGCGGCAAGCAGATGACTTTTGAAACCAGGACCCCAGCATATTTCAACAGACTGATTGACGGTAAGGCAGACTCGTAATTCGATGAGTGTATAGCTCAGGCCTGTCAGCAGAAGAATGCTGAGTGTCGTTAATTGTTTCCCAGTAATCTCCTCAAAATTTCATGCCAAGGAAGACATGTTGACCGTCATTACGTTTTTGGGTTCATCAGGCGTCCGATGAATAGGATGCCGGCCGTGCGGTTATCGCGGATCAGAAACAGGAACGGATGGTCGGCGCGAAAGACCGGCGGCTGGGTCGGCATCGCCGATGTCACTCCCACCACCACGCCCGTCGCCGCCGCCGCCTCGGTGCCCTCCTCGTTCACCTCGACATAAGCCTTGTGAATCACCGCTGAGATAAAGAGGTCCCTCCTGCCGTTCATCCCCGAAAAATCCGCCGCGTCCGGCGTAAACGCATCGGTCATCCCCATCGACTTGAGCACCGAAGCCAGAGAGAACTGGCTCGTCATAGTGAACTTCGGAATTGCAACGATCACTTTGCGCTTGTGGAGCTTACTAAGCCACTGCGAAAGGTTCTCGGCGGTGAGAGTCTTCTCGAAGTCACCCAGCCCGTCAATCTTCTTAGGAAGCAGCACAACCATCGACAGCTCATTATCGACGTAGGGCAGCTCAAGCCCCTGAAAGGTCTCGGTCTCGGCGTATCTGAACTCTTCGGTCTGATTCATCATCGGAACTTCAATTTTTTTCCCGTCCGCCGTAGTAAAAGGCCCCGGCTGCGTCGCGGCCTTCTTGAATTGTTTGTCCCAGTTGCCCTTGAAGTATATGGCGTTTGTCAGCACCAGGCGCGTCAGCTCGCCAAGCACTCCCAGCTTGATAAGCTCTTTGATCTTGTTATTGGTCTTCTCTTCCACCCAGGCATTGATAGTCCGGCGTGCTGCCTCCGTCGCCCCGACAAAATCGAGTTGCTCGAGCCGGCCGTCGTAGTTGGCCTCCACAAGACCCAGGAAATCCCGCAGAAAGCCGTAACCCTTCTGTCCCCACAACGCATTGGCCACGCTAAGCTCGTAGCCCTTTTTCTTCGCCTCGGCCCTCAAGCCTTTTTGCAGCCTTCCGAATGCAGCAGCAAGCTGCTCAGCAGTCATCAGCCGTTGCTCGATGCGACGGGATAGATCGCCCCGATTGTCACTATCGAGGGCCTTGTAATGCTCCGTCGGAAACCGCAGCACCTGCGCCATCTGGCCTGCCGTCGCGCCGCGGGCGCCCGCGTGGGTCATCGCCAGCGCGGTCGAGATGCTGTAAGGACTGAGGAACAGGTTGCCTTCCAGGCCCCTTAGTTGTGCATAAAGCGCCAGGGCAAAGGCGTTGTTTCCTTCCACGACCGCCTCGATGGCTTTGTCCTCGCTCGGTGCCGCCGCTCGCTCGGCAAAGCTGCTGAGGGAGATCGCCGCGAGAACCGCCGGCATCAACAAACATCTATTCGTTTTCATTTCTGCCGTCTCCTTACAATGTCGGTTCTTGCCTTTTATATCGCTACTCTTACTTCTTATTACGCCGGTCACAGCGGGCCGGTTGCCGGCTCAATTGTAAAAAACGCGCAAAAACCGCCCGCAACACCACCCGTGCGGCATGTCGCGCTGCCAGGAGCAGGGCGCATTTCCCGATTTTTGCTTCCATCGCACATTGACAAAATGAGAATCATAGCGTATTATATAATAATGGCTAAGTAGGCTGTGAAGGAATTTTTTTTTCGAGAGGTGTCTTATGGATCCTGGAAAAGACAGCCTTGTACAGCAGTATAAATGGCACATTGTAATCATCTGCGCCGCGCTGGCTCTTGTGGTTTTGCTGATGTTCACCACCGACATCTTCGAGCCTTCCGAGAGCAATATGCTTCGCCAGCTCGTATTTATGCTCGGCGGCCTGATGTTCCTCGTCGCACTGCTGACGATGCTATCGAGGGTGTTCAAGATACTCGATGCCCTCAAAGACAATAGCGCCAAGCTTGAAGACCTTACCGGGGCGCTCGAGAAGATCAGCAGCGGGCTGGCGCAAATCAACCACAGCACCCGAGTCAGCGAAACGGCAAAGGTGATTGCTTTTCGCGACGCCGACAGGCTGTCTCTGCGGCAGGCCGTTTTCGAGAAGCTCCAGATGCAGGATTTCGCCGCCGCCGAAGATATAATCAACGAAATTGCCCAGCGCCCGGAGTACGGCGAGCTGGCGCAGCAGCTAAGAGAGCAGGCCGAGAAGTACCGCACCGCGACCGACCAGGAACGGATGAATCAGATGCTCACGCATATCGACAAGCTGATCGATGAATGCCAGTGGGTCAGAGCGTCCGCTCAGATTGAAGAGATGATCAGGGCCTATCCCCAGAGCGAACGCACAAAGGCGATGCGGCAGAAACTGCTGGACATGAAAGAGGGACGCAAGAGGATTCTACTCGCCGCCTGGGACGACGCCGTGCAGCGGCAGGAGACCGACCGCAGTCTCGAAATCCTCAAAGAGCTCGACCTCTACCTGACCCCAAACGAAGGACTGGCCCTGCAGGAGGCCGCACGGGACGTATTCAGAACAAAGCTGCATAATCTCGGCGTGGAATTCTCAATCTCCGTCACTGAGAAGCGGTGGAACAACGCCCTCGACGTCGGCCAGCAGATTATCGAGAGTTTTCCAAACAGCAAAATGGCCGACGAAATCCGCACAAAGCTCGACGTCCTGCGCCAAAACGTCCAGATGCAAAGCAGCTAAGACACTTGTGCGCCGCCAACAACGCGGGTTCGGAAGGCCGGCCGACTCGGGAGTATTCATGAGTGATGTCACTCGCATTCTGAATGCCATCGAGCGGGGCGATGCGAAGGCCGCCGACGAGCTGCTGCCGGCGGTTTACGAAGAATTACGGCTTCTGGCTGCACAGAAGATGTCGCACGAACGGCCAGGCCAGACATTACAGGCAACAGCGCTGGTTCATGAGGCATATATCCGGTTGGTGGGGCCGGAAGCCCAGAGTTGGGACAGCCGGGGTCACTTTTTTGCCGCCGCCGCTGAGGCTATGCGCCGTATCCTGATCGAAAACGCACGCCGCAAACAACGCCGTAAGCACGGCGGCGCTCACGAGAGACTCGACCTGCAAAATGCAGATTTGGCCGTTGAAGGACCCTCTGATGACCTTATTGCCCTGGACGAGGCGCTAACCAAACTCGCCCGCGAGGACCCGATAGTCGCCGACCTGGTCAAAATGCGCTATTTTGCCGGGTTGACCCTCGAACAGGCAGCCGAGATTCTGGGGATAGCTCGACGGACCGCTGACAGGCACTGGGCGTACGCCCGCGCCTGGCTCCACAGGGAGATTACCAAAGCCGATACGCCCGGCGCGCAATAGTCAGGCAGACGTATTTTCTGCGGATTTTCAAATTTCTTGTGTCGCAATTTTGACGCGTTTGTCGCATTGCATTATGGAAAGGGATCTTGAAAGGAATTGTGCAATGAACGAAGAGCCAAAAGACATCAAATCAATCTTCGCAGAGGCTCTTGAAAAGGAGACGCCCGAAGTGCGGGCGGCCTATCTCGACGAGGCCTGTGGCAGCGACAAGAAGCTGCGCGCCGAGGTCGAGGCCCTGCTCGAATCCCACGACCAGGCAGGCAGTTTTCTCGAGGCCCCGGCCTTCGATGTGACAGTTACCTTCGACAAATCCCCTTTGACCGAAGGCCCGGGCACGGTCATCGGGCCGTACAAGCTGTTGGAAAAGATCGGCGAAGGTGGAATGGCCTACGTCTATATGGCGGAGCAGGAGAAGCCCATCCGCCGCAAAGTGGCCCTCAAGATCATCAAATTGGGGATGGATACCAGGCAGGTCATCGCCCGTTTCGAGGTCGAACGACAGGCCCTGGCAATGATGGATCATCCCAATATCGCCAAGGTCCTCGATGCCGGGGCCACGGAAACCGGCCGGCCATACTTCGTGATGGAGCTGGTCACTGGTGTTTCTATTACCGAATACTGCGACAAGAATAACCTCAGCACGAAGGACCGGCTGGACTTGTTTATGCAGGTCTGTAGCGCCGTCCAGCACGCCCACCAAAAGGGCATTATCCACCGTGATATCAAGCCCACCAATGTAATGGTCACGCACCATGACGGCAAACCCGTCCCAAAGGTCATCGACTTTGGGATTGCCAAGGCCATCAACCAGCGGCTGACGGAAAAGACGCTGTTTACGCGCTACGCCCACATCATCGGCACGCCGGCCTATATGAGCCCGGAGCAGGCAGAGATGAGCGACGTGGATGTCGATACCCGCACCGATATATACTCGCTCGGCGTCCTGCTCTACGAACTGCTCACGGGAGCCACGCCCTTCGGTGAGGAAGAGCTGCGCAAGGCAGGCTACATCGAGATGCAGCGGATCATCCGCGAAACCGAGCCTCTCAAGCCATCGACCAAATTAAGCACAATGGGAGATGCCCTGACCGGCGTAGCCGAACACCGCAAGACCAACCCGGACCTGCTGGCCAAACTCGTCAGAGGCGACTTGGACTGGATTGTGATGAAGTCCCTGGAGAAGGATCGCGCCCGGCGGTATGAGGCAGCCGACAGGCTCGCCCTGGACATCCAGCGACACCTGGAACATAGGCCCGTACTGGCGCACGCACCCAGCACCACCTATCGCCTGCACAAGTTCCTCCGCAGACACCGCTCCCAGGTCATCGCTGCCCTGGCGATGCTGGTCGTAGCCGGCACTATTACCATCCTTTCCATCCGGAACCGGTATCAGGTCCGGCTCGCAGAGGCCGAAGGCGCCAGGCAGGTGAACGCCCTATCCGAGGCCCGCAGGCTCATCGCGACCGGCGACCTCGCAGCGGCCCGCAAGACCCTCAGACCGATCCTGGACAGCGAGCACGCAGGGCTCGAGGCCAGGATCCTTTTTGCCGGCTTGATGGTTGGCGGTCATGATTCTGACGAGGCCTTGAAGGGGACGGAGGCCATCATGGAGAGGCACTATCGGGAGAGGGTGCAGTACTATGTCGAGAAGATCCAAGCCAATCCTACAGATGCAAACAACTACCTCCAACGTGCACAACAGCACCACTATCTGCACGAAGAGCAGAACGTCCATGCCGACATGCGTAGGTATGCAGCCATCCTCGGCGGGGGGCCGTCTTTGTATTTCCGGTTCGGTGCGCCGAGGGACTTCAGGCGCGTCGTCAACGGTCCATTCGATTGTCAACTCGTCTTCTCTGTTGAAAGACGGGAAAATGGTATTCAAGTACTATGTATTGCCTTTGGGCAGAAGGGAAGGTGTGAGATGAAACTGTTTGAGATTCCGATGTTAGTAACGTCACTGTTTGGCCTTTGTCTTTTATCAGGTTTTGACGCGCCGCCCGTGTATGCAGATTTCATGTTCGGCGAGCCGGTGAAGCTCGGTCCGGTCATTAACAGCGATGAAGATGTTGATTGTTTCTCCTCCGATGGGCTGGAGATGTACATCGGCTCGGGCCGGCCCGGAGGGTACGGCGATTGGGACGTGTGGGTTCTGAGACGCACCTCGACGGATGATAATTGGGGTCCGCCGGAGAATCTCGGGCCTGCCGTCAACAGTTCGATGGAGGACTCCGTAGCGTCCATCTCCACCGACGGACTTTCGCTCTATTTCAATTCTAACCGGCCCGGTGGGTACGGAGGGTACGATGCCTATATGACCACACGGCCAACCAAGAACAGCCCCTGGGGCCAAGCGGTGAATCTGGGCCCAAACATAAACGGTTCTGCCAACGAAGCTTGGCCCTCCATATCACCGGACGGCCTGGAGCTTTACTTGGGATTAATTCGCTCCGGGGGATATGGCTCCACCGACATCTATGTGGCAAGACGCGAGACAGAAAGCGACCCATGGGGAGTGCCTGTGAATCTCGGCCCTGTGGTGAATAGCCGATACGGAGAGAACTGGTTTTCCCTTTCACCAGATGGCCTGCTGCTTCTCTTCTGCGACAATCCCTCCGCTAGTCCTCGGCCAGGTGGGTACGGTAATGTGGACATCTGGATGGCGAGGCGGGCGCGCCTTTCTGACCCTTGGCAAGCACCGGTCAATCTTGGACCGCAGGTCAATGGGCCTGGAAACGAAGGATATGCACGCATCTCATCTGATGGGCGCACGTTATTCTTCCGCTGCGACCGTGGGGGGAGCTACGACAACTGGCAGGTGCCAATCCTTCCGCTCGTTGACCTTTACACCGACTTTACTGTAGAGATGAAAGATTTTTCCAAATTAGCCCAATACTGGGGTCAGGATGAACCATCCGTTGATATCGGCCCGATGCCCTGGGGTGACGGCGTTGTGGATATCCAGGACGTAGCGGTTTTACTTGAATATTGGCTGAGTTGGTACTGATAGCGGGAGTTTCTGGTCCGGCTTGATTGCCGAGACTCTGAGTCAAGCCTTCTTGGGCAGATAGCCGATTGCAGGATTTGGCGGGACTATCGCACCTTACTGGAAGTCGAACAGCGACTGGGTCTTTATCATTGTCACCTGTTCGGGATAGGCGGCGAAGGTGTGGATGTGCAGCTCGGTGCTTCTGGGCTCGAAATCGACGTAGCAGAACGGATCGAGGCTGCCGACCTCCATCTCCGGGAAATTGACGAACAGGCCGCGATTTCGCGCGAACCGCTCAAGGTCGGTATGGCTCTGGCGATACAGAGTGGGGTTCATCTTCTCGATCTGAAAATCGGTCATGTAGCTGACGCCTTTGCTCAAGGTGCACTTGTGGCTTCGCGGGCCGCGAAACTGGAAGCGCTCAATCAGCCCGCGATGCGGAAGCATCTGGCCCGGCGCGCTTATCACCTCGGTCAGGCAGGCATCGCCGGCAAAGACGCTGACGACGTGAGTGCAGCCCGTCACCCAGATGATCGCCTCGTACTTCTCCGTCTTCAACTGCCGCTGCGCGTATATCTGGAAAAGCTCCGGGTGCAGCGGTCTTTGAAAAAGGCTGAAGGTCAATTCGTCGATTGCTATATTGATATGAGGTGTTTCCATATACGCTCGATCCCAACTCATACTATTGACTTCTATTCTGCCGTTATTATACTAAAATCGCACCGCCAATTCAAGCTTATTCTTAGTGCTGATAACGCCGAGACCTCCCCTTATAGGACGATTATCTTGCAAGCTCCGCAGTCTAAAAGAGTAACGGCGATGAGATTTTTTGCAGGAAGGCGCGAAAAAACTTCGGTTGCCCGGCGGTTACTGCTGCTGGAAGAAAACCGCGTTGACAATAGTGGCAATGATGTCGTAGAAGGCGTG
>Ga0315288_10013005_pt1 | contig 10437 bp, 7 predicted proteins | sample YL17G11_20_MG_FD_203454 | JGI IMG/M metagenome (GOLD analysis project Ga0315288, IMG submission 203454) | Sediment microbial communities from Yellowstone Lake, YNP, Wyoming, USA - YL17G11_20 | ecosystem: Environmental > Aquatic > Freshwater > Lake > Sediment | place: USA: Wyoming | collected...
ATGACGATGGTGGACAGATAAGCTCCCTTATTCTCAAAAAGGGAGCAAACACCATAAAGACCTACCAGGTTCAAAGGGACGCTCGTGCAAACATAACCTCCATTACCGAGGATGGGACAAGTACCACCTCCTACAACTACGACGCGGCCTCCCGCCTGACAGGAGAGAGCAACCCCTGGATGGGTAACACCACCTACAGCTATGATTCTGCTGGAAACCGTCTCTCAAAAGAGAAACAGGGTAAACCAACCGTCTCCTACGCCTACAACGCTTCTGACGAGCTCCTCTCGGACTCGGAGGGAAACACCTACGCATACAACACTCGGGGAGACATCATAAGGGTTGATAAAGGCACCTACCAGAAGAACCTCACCTGGGACGGCAAGGGAAGGCTCACCTCCATCACGGACTCAATGGGCCGATCAGATGCCTACTCCTATGATCCATTGGACAGGATCACCACCTCAAACGAGAACGGACAAATGCTCAACCACCTATACGAGATGACATCAGACACAGAGATAGCCACCCTCAACCAGGACCAGTCTCTCAACAGCCTGTTCCACTCAGGGGTTGATGGACTCATATCCTCCACCACCACGCAGGGAACTTCCTACTACTCATACAACCCGCACTCAGACGCAGCCCTCATAACCGATGAGAACGGAAACACGAAGAGCCAGCTACACTACGACGCCTGGGGGAACATCTCTGAACAGACAAACGAGCCCTTCAACTACCTGGGTAAGTACCAGAGGAGAACCTACTCCTCACCCGGCCTCATCAAGATGGGAGCCCGCTTCTACGACCCCAACATAGGAAGGTTCATCTCGAGAGACCCCATGAAGGGTCAGGACGAGATGCCCATCTCCTACAACCCCTACATCTACGCATACGACGACCCGGTGAACATGAAGGACCTATCCGGGATGAGCCCGATTGGGGACGCGCTCAGACTCGTTGGCATGATGTACGACATGCTCGGCTTCCACTTCATCGCTGCCATGTACTACATGCAGGCCGCGGTGTTTGACGCGCTCGAGGCGGGGAAGACACCTCCGGCGCAGACACCGCAAACCACCCGGTGTTTCCCCTTCCCCCTTCCTCGAACCATACCCTTTGAACCCATAAATACTGGACATATGGAGTGGTCAGGAGAGTTGCGTTACAAATATCAATCCAACCACTTAGTAAGTAATATTGGCTTTAGAATAAGGTGTCAAATAGATGTAGAGTATATTAGAAGTACGACCCTGGGGGATTTAGCAGGTAAGATCTTGCCGGATGCAACAGGATTTGGAGAATGGGCGGTTTATGATAATAGGGGCGAAGTTTTTAACAGGTTAATTGTGGGCCACAAACTACCCAATTGGGGCTTTATTTTTTCTGGTTCAGATGCCGGGCCTTTCACAATGTCTTGGGCTACATATTCTATAGTAACTTCCGTTCTGAGATTAGGAGTGACGATATCTTGGCATAGTATATGGGACCTTCTTGTGCCGATAATTGTCTTTCCCATTACAGAATGGTTTCCCTATGATGTAATCGAAATACCTCATTTTTCAGACAGCTATTAACTAGGTACAGGCTGTATGAAATACGAATGGTGAGGAAAGAGCATGCGTTGGCATCGTGCAAGAGCCGAGGTGTTGTTCGCGCTTGTAATCTCAATATTACTATCATTTTCTGTATGTGGCTGTGGCAATGAGATAACGGTAAGTACGATAACGGGTCGTGAGCTTAATGCTGTATCATCGAGAGTTCCCGATGTAACATCCTTTGTTTCAAGAACCGATGGTTGGGGTGTAACAAATGAGAATGTTTATTCAAACGGAATAGGAACACCTATTTATCACTTTCACAAAGGAAGGTGGCATCCAATCCAACTTTCGGGGGGAGTGCTCCTCAGGGCTGTTTCTACTGTGGGAAAAGATAATGTGTACGCTGCCGGGACGGTGGGGGCATCACTGGCTAAGAATACAGGGATAATAGTCAACTTTGATGGAAAGAAATGGAAGATGTCTTCAATAAAACTAGATGAAGATTCCGTTCTCGGTATTATCGGGATTAGCATGGTTTCCCCATCGGCCGGTTGGGCGGTTAGCCTGTACGGAGCTCTCTATCGCTATGATGGGGAAAAGTGGTCTCTTGTAGATAAACTTCATCGCTCTGTAATGATAAATGGTATTACAGCTGTGTCTAAGGAGGAGTGCTGGCTCATCGGTGATGGGATATATCAGTTCAAAAGGGGAAAATGGGGAAAGTCATTTACGGCTCCAAATGAAGGTGGCTATTCAATGAGTCTAGTTAACACTACGGATAGTTGGGTTGTTGGTGGAGATGGGACGATTCTTCACTACGATGGCAATGCTTGGATTGAGCAGAAAAGCCCAACCAAGGAACTTTTAAGATCCATCGACATGCTAGCTTCTGACTCTGGATGGATTGTCGGAATGCAAGGCAGCGTGTTGAGGTATGACGGGACGAATTGGCAGAAAGTTGCATTCTATCCAGGGTTGAAACTCGAATCGGTTTCTGGGATTTCCAAAAATGAGGCCTGGGTTTCGGGGTCTTTCGAGGAAAAAGCGGGTAATACTGCATTTCTCGTTAAGGTCGAATAACCATTATGCGTCATAATCTCGAGCCTTACAGATATTGATCTGCCCCCAGTTGTTGATAGTTTCTTCTTTTCATATACGCGTTTCCTTAAACTTGAGAAACCCATACCCTGATGATACTATGCTTCCGGTATGGAAGCCCCCTGGAGGAATGATTCATGAAGGCGCTCATCCTTTGCGGCGGCCACGGTACGAGGCTCAGGCCGATAACGCACACGATGGCGAAGCAGTTGGTCCCGGTCGCGAACAAGCCCGTGCTCTTCTACGGGCTCGAGGCGATAAGGGACGCTGGGATTGCTGACGTCGGCATCGTGGTCGGCGAGACCCGGAACGAGATTGTGCAAGCCGTGGGCGACGGCTCCAGGTGGGGGCTCAACGTCACTTATATCGACCAGGATGAGCCGCTCGGCCTGGCGCACGCGGTCCTCGTCTCGGAGGAGTTCATCGGCGGAGATACTTTCGTCATGTACCTGGGGGACAACCTGATAAAGGACGGCATCACGAGCCTCGTCGAGGAGTTCAGGACAAACAGTCCTAACAGCCAGATACTGCTCGCGCGGGTGAACGAGCCCGAGCGGTTCGGGGTCGCCGAGCTCGCGAACGGGAAGGTGGTGCGCCTCGTTGAGAAGCCGGAGAAGCCCGCTAGCGACCTCGCCCTCGTCGGCGTGTACATGTTCGATAAGAACATCATGGACGCGGTCAAGGCGATCAAGCCGTCATCGCGGAACGAACTCGAGATAACCGACGCGATACAGTGGCTCATCGACCAGGGGCTGACCGTTGATCCCCACATCATCGACGGTTGGTGGAAGGATACCGGCAGGCTCGAGGACATGCTCGAGGCGAACAGGATCATGCTCGAGACCCTGGAGCCGCGAATCGAGGGCCACGTCGACGGGAAGTCCGAGGTGCTCGGCAAGGTGGTGGTCGAGGAGGGCGCGGAGGTAATCAACAGCACCATCAGGGGACCGGCGATAATCGGCCGGCGAACCAGGGTCGTCAATTCGTTCATAGGCCCGTTCACGTCTGTCTACTTCGAGGTGAACATTGAGGGCTCGCAGATAGAGCACAGCATCGTCCTGGAGAAAAGCACCATCCGCGACATTCCTGCCCGCATAGAGGACAGCCTGATAGGGCAGAACGTGGAGGTCGTGCGTTCTGCGCTGAAGCCGACGGCCTACCGGTTCATGCTCGGCGACAACAGCCGGGTCGGGATACTCTAGGAGACGCACATGGGCAAGATAGACGGAGTGGCGATAAAGCAGTTGAGGGTCATCCCCGACGAGCGCGGCCGCCTGATGGAGATGCTCCGGAGCGACGACGAGGTCTTCGAGAAGTTCGGCCAGTCGTATGTGACCACCACCTACCCCGGGGTGGTGAAGGCGTGGCACATGCACAAGAAGCAAAACGACAACGTCGTCTGCGTCCGCGGGATGATAAAGCTCGCGCTCTTCGACGGGCGGGAGGGCTCGTCCACGAAGGGCGAGGTGATGGAGATATTCCTCGGCGAGCACCGCCCGATCCTCGTGCACATCCCCAGGGAGGTATACCACGGCTGGAAGTGCGTGAGTGAGTACGAGGCCTATGTCGTAAACACGCCGACCGAGCTTTACTACTACGACGAGCCGGACGAGTACCGCCTGCCCTTTGACGCAAAAGAGATCCCGTACGACTGGGAACTCAAGATGGGCTAGGGGTCGGAAGTTGAAGATCCTCGTAACCGGAGGCTGCGGCTTCATCGGCTCGAACTTCATCCGCTACATGTTCGCGACATACCCCGATATCGAGATCGTCAACCTCGATAAGCTCACCTACGCGGGAAACCCGGAGAACTTGCGCGACATCGATGGGCTGGACGGCTACACGTTCGTCCACGGGGACATCTGCGACGAGACGCGGGTCGAGAAGATCATGTCCGGGGGATTTGACGCGGTGCTGAACTTCGCCGCGGAGAGCCACGTAGACCGCTCGATTACCGGACCGAGGGAGTTCATCCAGACCGACGTCTTCGGCACGTTCACGCTCCTCGAGGCCTGCCGCAGGCACGGGGTGGCGCGGTACCTGCAGGTCTCGACGGACGAGGTCTACGGCAGCATCGAGGACGGCTCCTTCACCGAGGAATCGCCTCTCGAGCCCAACAGCCCCTACGCGGCGAGCAAGGCGGCGGGCGACCTGCTGGTGCGCGCGTACCACGTCACTTACGGTTTACCGGTCGTCATCACGCGCTCGAGCAACAACTTCGGGCCGTACCAGTACCCCGAGAAGCTCATGCCTCTTTTCATCACTAACGCGCTCGACGACATCAAGCTCCCGCTATACGGCGACGGCATGAACGTGAGGGACTGGCTGTTCGTGACCGACAACTGCGGGGCTATCGACCTGGTGCTGCGCGAGGGCGAGCCGGGCGAGGTATATAACATCGGAGGCGGGCAGGAGAGGGCGAACGTCGAGATAACCCGCGCGATTCTGGGGATCCTCGAGGAGCCCGATTCGCTGATCGAGTACGTCAACGACCGCCCCGGCCACGACCGGCGGTACTCGCTCGATTCGGCCAAGATCGCCGCGCTGGGGTTCAAGCCGCGTGAGGACTTCGAGGAGATGCTCGCCGAGACGGTGCGCTGGTACGTGGAGAACCGCTCCTGGTGGGAACCGCTTAAAAAATGACAAACAGGGGCCAGGCCCCTAGTTGCATTATGCTTGTATTGCTTGTAATATGGATGCATGCCAAGGAAACCAAGGGTCCAGTTCCAGGGGGCGTTCTACCACGTAATGTCCCGAGGGACGTCAAAACAACCGATATTCTTGTGCAACGGTGATTGCTTAGACTTCTTGCGTATACTAACTGAGGTAGTCAATCGATTCTCCTGGGTCTGTTACGCCTACTGCCTCATGGGCAACCACTACCACGTGCTCATAGAGACTCTACAACCTAGTCTGTCGGAGGGGATGCACGCGCTGAATAGCGAGTACTGCAATAGCTTCAATAGGAAATACGGCAGGGTTGGGCACGTCCTGCAGGGTCGCTATGACTCACCCTTGGTCAAGGATGAATCCCACCTGCTGGAGCTCACAAGATATATCGTGCTGAATCCTGTCCGGAGCGGCGTAACGCAAAAGCCCGAGGAGTGGCGCTGGAGTAGTTTCCGTTCAATGATCGGTCTTGCGCCTGTCCCAAGCTTTCTCGAAATCAGCTTTATACTCGGCCTTTTTTCTAATGATAGCGAAAAGGGACGGGGGGCATATGTAACGTTCGTTGAGGAAGGGCTCACCGAATGTAACCTGGTTGATCCGAAAGACCGGATCCCGTTACGCGAACTGTTCAAAGGTGTGAAGGACAGGAATCAACGTAATGAAGCGATATGTACTGCGCACACAGAGCATGGCTACACTCTAAAGGAAATCGCGGCTTACCTACAGGTGAGCAGTTCCACGGTCAGCCGCGCGAAGAAACAGTGGAATGACACGTAGGGGCCTGGCCCCTATTTGTCATTTCGGCGGTCTAAAAGGTCGCAAACCTTAAAGAATCACCCTTTTTTCTTCGATAAATCATACAGAAGCATCAAAAGTTCCCTGCCCTTTATGTCGTTAACTATTTATAGAGGAAGTATTAAGCAGGGATGAAACCATGGTTTATGCAGGAAAAGACCCTGGGCGAGGCAAGAGCGCTTCAACGTTCGCCATAGCGGCGATCTCGATACTAGTTGTATCTCTCGTGCTTCTCGTCTCTCCCATGTCCCCCGGCGGGCAGAATGACGGGACCATCCCCAGGCCCATCAAGGGGCAGTTCAACGCCGGAGCGAGCTTCTATCAGGCGCACCTTACCGCCTCGGACATCGACGGGGACGGCCAGCAGGAGATACTGGTCGGCAACACCAACGGCGTCCTTTACTGTTTCAACGCGAAGGCGGAGCTGAGGTGGGCCTACGGGACCGGCGGTCAGATCCAGGGGGCTCCGGCTTGCCACGACGTGGACGGGGACGGCAAGAAGGAGATCTGGGTCGGGAACATGAACGGCGTAATATGCGGCGTCGACTGCAACGGGCAACCGCTTGCGAAGTGGGGCTGGCCCAAGCAGACGCCCGCCGATAACGGCTTCGTGGGGATTTTCGGGTCACCGGCCATCGGCGATGTCAACGGGGACGGTGCCTGCGAGATCGTAGTCGGCACTTACGGCCACCACGTGTTCGTCTGGAACTTCATGGGGGTGTTACTTCCTGGATGGCCGTACGACAGCAAGGACACCATATGGTCCTCCCCGGCGCTCGCGGATCTGGACATGGATGGGCTCAAGGAGATAATCATCGGGGGCGACTCCACCGGCGGTAACGGCTGGCCGTACCCCGCCGGCGGCCTCCTTTTCGCGTTCAACGGCGACGGAGGGATGGTGCCGGGCTTCCCCCGGGTGACCCCCGAGGTGACCTGGTCGTCTCCCGCGGTCTCCGACATCGACGGGGACGGCCTCTACGAGATAGTGGTGGGGACCGGTCACTACTACAAGGCTACCCACAGGCTTACGTCTGAAGGTCACAGAGTCTATGCCTATAACCACGACGGGAGCGACGTGCCCGGCTGGCCCGTGACCGCCGCGGGATCCACATTCTCGTCCCCGGCAATCGGTGACATAGACCGCGACGGCACGAAGGAAGTCGTCATCGCGTGTAACGGCATGTACGGGATAGGCGAGGACCACATAATGGCGATAAAGCCGAACGGCCAGGTCATGTGGGACGTCAAGGGTTTCGCCGGGCCGAACATGGGTTCTCCCGCCCTCGGTGACGTGACCGGTGACGGACTGCCCGAGGCGATAATGGGGTCGGGCTGGGCGATCGGGGCCTGGGACCCCTCGGGCAAGGTGGTCTGGAACCAGCCGCTCGATAACTTCGTCATCACAAGCCCGGTGGTCGGGGACTTCGACAACGACGACCGGTTTGAAGTAGCGGTCGCGACGGGTGACGCTCCCGGTGGCAGCTATCCCGGCGGAAGCTTCTACGTGTTTGACTGCTGCTCGAAGGACAACGCGGTCACTTCCGATGAGAAGGAGCTCTGCCCCTGGCCGATGTTCCGCTACAACGATTCGCATAACGCTACGGTACTGACCGGCAAAGAACCGCCTCCGCCTCCACCGCCGCCTCCACCGGCGAACTTCTACGAGTACATCCTGCTGATGAACCCCGGGACCGAGACCGCGAACGCGACGCTCGAGTTCATGAACGAGAGGGCAGAGAAGGTGGCGGTGCCCTGGAGTGTTGGCCCGGGATCGCGCTCTACCGTGCTCGTCAACCGATACATGTCCGGTTGCGGGGTCAGCGCGAAGGTGACATCCGACGTGCCGATAATCTGCGAACGCGCAATGTACTTCAATTTCCAGGGCAGGTGGAAGGGAGGCACGGACTCCATCGGAGTTCAGGCGCCCGCGAAGACCTGGTACCTGGCGGAGGGCTACACGTCCGACAACTTCGACGAGTACGTGCTCGTCCAGAACCCCGAGAAGAGCGGAGTGCACATCAACATGACTTTTATGAGGGAAGGCGCGGGGCCCATCGTGAAGGGGTTCGACCTGGCGCCGGAGAGCCGTTTTACGCTTAACCTCAAGAGCGTCCCCGGCCTCGAGCACACCTCCGTCTCGACGAAGGTAGAGGCGAGCGGCGACATCATCTGCGAGAGGTCGATGTACTTCAACTACAACGGCAACATCGGCGGGCACGACTCGATAGGCGTCACGGAGCCCTCGGGGCACTGGTTTCTCGCCGAGGGATACACCGCACAGAGCTACGATACTTATGTGCTGGTCCAGAACCCCGGGGGAGAGGACGCAGTGGTCGGCCTTTCGTTCCTTCGCAGCGACGGCTACCAGTCGAGCGCCTCGTTCGTCCTGCCGCCTCAGAGCAGAAAAACGGTGAAGGTGGATGACGTGCCCGGGTTCGAGGCCGCGGAGGTCTCGACGGAGGTGAGCTCGGACAAGGGTGTGGTGGCGGAGCGGGCCGTTTATTTCAACGCGGGCGGCCGGGACGGCGGGCACGACTCGGTGGGCGTGGAAGAACCTGCCGACAGGTGGTACCTGCCCGAAGGATACACGGGAGGCACCTTCGACACGTATATACTCATCATGAACCCGGGCGACGGGCCCGCGACCGCAAAGACAACGTTCTTGAGAAACGACGGGTACACCTGGTTGCGCGTCGACAACCTGCTTCCGCACTCCCGCTTCACCGTGCATGTCGATGAGATGCCGGGGTTCGACAACGCCGAGGTATCGACCCTGGTGGAGGCGCTGGGTGACGGGAAGGTCATCGCCGAGCGCGCGATGTACTTCAAGTACGACAACAGGTGGGCGGACGGCCACGACTCGATCGGCGTGAACAAGCCATCCAACACCTGGTACTTCGCGGAGGGCTACACCGGCCTCTGATGACACATAGGGGCCAGGCCCCGATGTGTCATTTTGGTTTTTTGCAGACGAGCACCAGGTCGAAGGCGAGCCCCGGCGCGAGGCGGCCCATGTCCATTGAGAGCCGGTACAGGCGGCGGTAGCGTGGGTGGCCGAACCTGGCGGTGAGTAGGTCTACGCGGTTTTCCCTGGGCCGCCACCAGTTTATGAGGAACTCGAGATAGACGCCGGTCACCTTGAGTACCTTGAAACCCTGTGCGATGAGCTCCGCTTTGAGCTCGGATAAGTCAAGTTCCCGGATGTGCTCGTGGTGTACGGGTATCGTTTCGCCCTTCGCGCGCGCGAGAAGGCGGTCCCGGTTCGGGGTGGACAGGATTAACACGCCGTTCGGGCGCAGAACCCTCTTCCACTCCGCCAGTGCCTCGGAGGGGCCCGCGACATGCTCGATAATCTCCCCCGCGTACACAGCGTCGAAGGAGCGGTCTTCCCACGGAAGGTCGACCGCGTCCGCAACCACCCAGTTCCAGCGGGGCTCCAAGCCCCTCATCTTTTCCATGGCGGCGCTGTCCAGGTCGCAACAGGTGATGTCAAGGTCGGTGTCCCTGTCTATCATGAAGAAGATGCTATAGCCGGAGCCCACGTCAAGGACCCTGCTCCCCGGTGGTATGTGTTCACGAAAGATCCTTCCCAGCGTGCGGAGGCGACCCTCATGGAAGGCATTGAAGAAGGGGTGCTCGACGACGTACTGCTGCTGGTGAGACTCCCTCTGGTAGTAACCCTTCAGTAGTTCCGTGTTGGTCGCCCTGAGGGGGACCTCAAAGCTCCAGTCTCCGCTGTAGAGCCGCAGGATCATCGTGGGCCAGATGACGGCCTCTGGATTCACATCGGCGCTGGCGGGAGCTGCCGGGGAGCCATCTTCCGGGCCGAGCCGGAGGGCGCGGCCGCCCTCACCGGTCCAGTTTATCTCGAGGAGAGCGGGCCCGCAGGGTGGCTCATGGAACTCCCAGTTCCCCAGGCGAGCCTCGGGGCTAGATATCTCGACTCCAAGCTGCGTCAGACCGGCCGGTATCTGTATGAGGACACGCGTAACCGCAGCGTCGGCGGTTATCTCCTCATGCGGGACCCCGATCATCAGGACCCACCGAGGACACGCGCGACCGCTTGCTTCAGGGTCTCCCCGACCGCCTCGGGTGAGAAGTGCTCGAGCCTTTCGCGTTCGCTCTTCAAAATGGCGTTTCGAACCTTATCATCGGAGCGGATGATCTCCATCAGTTCGCCGACGCCCGCCGGGTCCTTATCCTTGAAGGTGAGGCCCGCTCCGTCGAGTGTGTACGGGATCGCGGTGGAGTCGTAGGCCAGTATTGGCAGGTCGAACGCCATGCTCTCGACCAGTGGCACGGCGAACCCCTCGTGCTCGCTCATGGAGAGGAA
>Ga0315288_10013006_pt1 | contig 10437 bp, 11 predicted proteins | sample YL17G11_20_MG_FD_203454 | JGI IMG/M metagenome (GOLD analysis project Ga0315288, IMG submission 203454) | Sediment microbial communities from Yellowstone Lake, YNP, Wyoming, USA - YL17G11_20 | ecosystem: Environmental > Aquatic > Freshwater > Lake > Sediment | place: USA: Wyoming | collected...
TATATGAAGATGCGACTTGCCTAAGATATCCAATTTGTTCTTCTATATTATCGTTTTGTTTTAATATTCCTTTATTTATCATTTCTTGTTTAAGTTGTACTTCACTTATTTGTCCACTTGCAAATTCCCAAAGAAGTCCAGCAGCTTCAAGTCCTTTTCTATAATCTTTTACATCTTTCCCAATTTGTGCAATTTGTATAGCAGTAGAAGCATCTACTTTAAATGGTAAAAATGGTAACTTTACTTTTATGTTTAAATCGTCTATTGCTCTCTTGTCAAACTCTGGAAATTTCAATCGCATTAATGCGATTCTACCAAGTAATTTAGATACTAATAAAATTTCTGCTCCAAATTGTGTAGAATATGCTGCCAACTGAGCAAAATCCCGAACTTGAGATTCTATAATATCATTAATTGTTTTCATTATTCCTGCTTGTCCAATTCCACCAGTAATAACAGTAGTATTGAATTGCATGAATAACTGTTTTAGATTCTTAAATCTTTGTTCTTGAGCTATAATACTATCGTTTACTGTATTAAATGCAAAATCTAAATCTTTTGTCCCTTTTGTCAATTCTTTTACTCTAGCTATATTTTGATCTACTGCCACACCAAGACCAAGCATGGCGCGAGTGGCTCGTATATTATAAACTTGCATCAATTTTCCCATTGCCGCGCCAGCATCTCCCATTCGTTTTAGATCTTCTGTTACTGGCTTTACAACTTTTTCAAGAAAACTAAAACTATCTCCTATTCTAGATACGTCAATATTAAACAATTCCTTTAATTTGCCTGAATTTCTAATAGTATCTCTAAGGGCATTTGCATAAGATGTTCCAGCAGTAGATCCTTTTAGCATTACAGTATTTAGATATCCAACTGATTGTAGCAATTCCTCTGATGATATATTCAACAATTTTGCTTGTAATGCAGCATATTTAAGACCAGCAGCAAGTTCTGGAATTAAAATCTGTTCTTTTTTAAACACAGCAAACATAGTATTTGCAAGATGTGTTGCTCTTTCTTGTTCTGTAGCATTTTTCTTTATACTTTCTCCATATACATTCAACAATCCAACAAATGTTTCAACAATAACTTTATTTTCATCTTGCGTAATCTTCATATCTTTAGATCCTGCAACAACTAATTTTTGAGCAGCATCTATTTCGTTTAATACTTGAACATGAGTTCTTCCGGCGGATGAAAGGAAAAACATTGAATTGGATATTTCATTTATTGATGCTCCATACTGTGTTGCCATGTTCATCATTTTTAGAGTTAATACAGATGTAGCATTTTCAACACTACCAAATGTTGGAATTACAACAGCTTGAATTCTTCTAACTGCCGTATCTGTTTCTCTTGCAGCATCCTTCATAGCTTGTGTAAATCTTTGCAAAGCTTGTACTGCTGCAAAAGCAATAATCATCATTCCAAATCTAGACATCATAATACTCATAACATTATTAAGCATACCAACAGGAGTAATAGCATCTGTAATATGAATCTTAAACGCTTTCATTGCTTGTGAAAAAGTTTCAAATCTTTGTCCCATTGTTAGATATCTAATACTATTTATAGCAAGCTCTCTATTTCCATTTTTTAAAGCATTTGCTACCATATCCATATCTCTAACAATTGTACTACTTGCACCACTACTTGATCTTTGCATTGCATTAAATCCAGTAGATGCTTGTTTTAGTTGATTTTGTATAGCAACTATATTTTGTGGTTGTATCTTTTCCAGATACGTTTCAATTGTTATCCGTGGATTTGGCAATTTTTATGTACTCCTCTCTGGGGAGAAGGGTAACAATCATATCGGCCAGATGGCCCCATTTGTAATCATACATTAATTTGTTTATATCTTTTCCGCCTAAAACAAACTTTCCTTCTAACTCTTTGCTTTTTGTTTCTTGCTGTCTAATAAATTCTTGTTCTAATTCGTTATCATATATTAAACATTGTGTAGATATTTCTCTAGATGGTTGAGAGCATAATTCTTCGAGTGTAAATTTTCTTCCATATAGAAGTTCAAATAAATTGCATCCCCCTGACATTTTGTGTTTTACCAACTGAAATGCCATTCTAACAGGGGGATGCCTTGCTACTTTTTTGCTTCACCCTCCGTTATTGTCGGTTTTGTAAGCCCAACAATTTCTCTTAGTGCGTTGAATAGATCAGTTGGACATTTTGTCATTACATCTTCCATTGTCGGGAATACTTTATCTGTTTCAATACTCAAGTCCTTATTTGCCGGAACAAAAAACACGGAAGATGAAATTTGTAGAGATTCATATTCATATACAGTTTTTAGGGCTTCTGATCTTTTGTCCGATGGAAGTCCAGCCAAATCTTCTGGAAGTTTTCCAGTTTCAACAGATACCCTAGATCCAAGATATTCCATTACCTTAATATTATCAATAGGCTTCGGCTTTTTAACCCTAACTTCTACAATAACAGTTTTTTCATAATCATCAGGATCTTTAAGTGAAATACCAATTATCTTATCTACGGCAGAAATAAAATCACTTACTGAAATTATCTTTCTTTCTTCCATGACATCCTCCTCGTTTTTATTAAATTAGTAACGTGGAATACTCTGGATTCGGCCAATGTGCTTTAAATTCAATAGTAACAGTAATTGGATCTGTAGCATCATTTGAAATATTTGCCAAATTAGATACTCCTGTTAGTTTACAATTATAAATATTAATCATTGCACCCCAAAGATTTCCTGTTGCGGCAATATCCGCCCCAGATCTATGTTTTCCAGTCCATGTTATAAGAGCAATACCAAATGGATTCACAGGAATAGTAAGTTTTGTTCTAACATCAAAACTACCATAGCCAGTCCAATCCGTTCCATATATTCTATTAAATAATTCTTTTCCTGCGTTATTTTTCATTGAAAAATCACTAAATTGAACAGATGTTAAATCATATATAGCTGTTATAGATCCACTTGCTTCTGGTGTTCCTCTTCTATTTATTGATATAACTGGTGTTCTATGCCCAACTGCTTTTGTAGAAGTTGTTTCTATTGGTAAAGTTACTCCGCCAAGTTCTGCTGATAAAATAAGTGCCCATAGATGAGAAGAATAATATACTTCCCAATCAGTTGAAGTATTTGATGGATATTTTGTACTAGTTGTTGCAACTAAAGTTGTAACGCAAGTAGTTTTTACAAAAGTTTCTATTTCTATCATTGGAATTGCTATACCCTTATAAAATATTACTGGATAGCCTACAGAACTTGCAGAAATATCTTTTGGAGTCGTAAGTGTTATAACTTTTTTGGTAGCTGCATCTGTAATAGTATGCTCTTTTACAGATATTCCATACTCAGGAAACGCCAAAGTAGCGTTCATTAAAAAACATTTTTCAAGAGCAAGATTATATGCAGTTTTGTCTAACTCAAAATCATTTTCATCTCCTACATAATTAAATATATATAGAAAAGTATTTTCAGCTTTAGCTGGAATTAGACTAAATGGTTTTTTGTCCATTCAAATTCACCTCCGATATTACGTTGTAAGAAGAGTAGAATATTCAGGAACAGCATACTTAGATTTGAATTCAACATTAAGAAGAATTGGATCTGTAGTATCGGCAGAAACATTAGCCGGAGCGCCTATACTTGTTAGTTGACAATGATAAATACAAAGAAGATTTCCCCATACTTTATTCGCAACCCCAGAAATAAGTGGAAGTCCAGAGTGCATCAAAACTGCGATTCCAAATGGAAGAGTATTAAAATCAAGTCTATTCCTAAGCGCAAATCCTTGATTTGAGTATGCCCAGTTTGCTCCATAAATCCTCTTATACAATTCTTCTCCTGCAAAGTTTTGTGGAGAAGTTCCACCGCTAAACAAAATTGATGTAAGAGACATAATCACTTGAATAGAGCCGGTTCCTTCTGCGTCACCCCTGCGACTAACAAATACAACGGGTTCAACGTGGCCTACGGCCTTAAAAGAGCTTGATTCTATAGGCAGGGTAACTCCTCCAACTTCCGCGCTTACAAGTGTCCCCATGACATGATCAGACCAATAAACCTTATAATCTGTAGCCGTAGTAGATGGATATTTTGTAGTAGTCAATAAAGCAAGAGTAATAAGACCAAGAGCAGAAACAGAAGTTAAAAAATCAGTAAATGGAATTGGATTCCCCTTATAAAGAACAATTGGATATTTAACGCAATTTGCGTGAAGAACAGAAGTTGCCGTGGCGCAAGCAATTGTTCTTGATGTCGTACTTGCACCAATCGTCAAATCTGATCCAGTAAGTCCAATTCCATTTTCTGGAATAGCTACTGTATTAGCATATTGAAAATGTGTTTTAAGTTCAGCGTCAAAAGCTGCTTTATCTACATCAAAATCTTCTTCGTCTCCATTATAAGAAAAAATATACAAATAAGTATTATCATTCTTAGCGGGAATCATCGGATACGGCTTTTTGTCCATCTGGTACTTCCTCCTTTGTCTTTGGTATTAGGACGATTTGATGGATAGGACAAATTTCACTTTCAAGAACAATTTTATCAATTTTATCTATTCTTCCAGGTGGAAGAACAGATCCATTAGAATTTATAATCATTAAAAAAACATCTAGGTCGTGTTTTTCACCAAATTTCTTAATATCATCTACAAGATCTTTCTTCTTCATTTCTCCTCCTATATGTTTGTAAGAATCGAATAAACCATATCAAACGATCCTCTTTTTGCATCTATATCTCCTCTATCAATAGAAGATTCTATTAGGCGCATAGAGAAAGAAGTTGATGTTGGCTCTGGAGATATTGATATTTTACCAAAGTCATATATTATAAGATTATTACTTCTACTTAATTCTGAAAAATTGTGCATTAAGAAATCATGTATCTTAAGAACAAGTCTATTAAGGGTTTGATTTCCCCATATAAATCCAGGACTTACATCATATCCTCTAGATATGAATTTTATAGCAAACAAATCTTCTCCCTGCTCATCTGGACTTCTCTTTCCAATATAGTCTATTCCAAATGCTGGAAGATTATTATATGTATCAGAAAGAGAGTCATATAGATGCGATTCTGGTAAAATCTTATTTGGCAAATCTTCAAATACTTGTCTATAGTTAAGCATATATCTTATATGAGACAATATTGTCCATTTTATATTATATGCAAATTCAACATCTTCTGGAACATAATTAAACATCTACATATACCTCAGAAAAGCTCTTGTCAAAGAACTTAATCTTCTTCTTGTTTCTGATAAATCTGGTTGATATGTCATATTGTTTCCAGATATAACAGCATTATGAACACTAGTACTTAACGAATCTTCAATAGAAGATGCCAAAGCTCTTCTCCTAGCATTTCTATTTGATTTATAAGAACCGTACATTTCAAAGAGATTTACTGGGGAAATGGAACATCTTGGTGATCCGGCTTTGTCTCCAACATTTTTTGCCCAATAATGTTCTGATTTTGTATGATGTACTTTTCCAAATGTATCAAATTCTTGATACCACGATTGATTGTTTAGCGTTGATCCATATCCACACTCAAATAAAGTAGATCCATATCCTACTCTTTGCTTTCTATTGTACAATCTAGATCTTAAATGTCCAGTGGCTACCATTGTTCTTGATTTTGTAAGATCGTATATCCTTTTATATCTCATAGACATAAAATCTTCTTGTATAATAAATACAGCATCTGTTATTTTCTTGATAACCATACCAGCAGATGATATAGAACCTGGATTTACTCTATATTTTATAAGAGAACTCAATATACTCTCCTGATTGTTCCATTGACTATTTCAACCCAATCTCCATCTTTATATTTTCTATCAAATGCTCTATTTGCAAATTTATTAAGATCATAATCGTGAGATACAGATCCAACCGACGATGTTGCTGTAACAGATGTTCCTATTTTCCCTTGTATTTCAGCTTTAAGATTTTTAGATCTTTCTATCAATAATTTTACATATACTTCTGATTGTCCTTCATTTGCAGCCCTAGATGCTTCTATGTCTATTATATTGGCGGCTGCTAGTCTTGCTATATCATATTGATTTTGTATCAGCAATCCTGAATCAACAAGAAATACTTTTACAATTGTATCTCTTATCTTATATGTTGATCCAATTGGAAAAGACCACTTAATAGAAAACGATCTAGATACAAACATACTTGTATCAAACATTTTCCCATTTTCTATTGCGTTTACTCTTTGAGATTCTACCAAAAATGTTCCTCTATATGTAGATCCAACATTAATATCTTTGTCTAAAGAAACATCCAAAGTTGGAGCATTTACAGTTCCTTCTTCATTCCAATATAATGATATTAATACTATTTGTTTGTCATAAACACCAAGAGCAATACTCTCAACGCTTGCAACTTTTGAATTATTAGATGGTTCTAGATAATAATTCATCTTAATATTGCTTGCATTTTCATATATAGTATTATCTATTGATGTAAAATCAATATCACTGTTTGGCCTAAAAGAATATTTTAATACTTTAGATGTTGCTATTCCTTTTACATCGCCAGCAGCTAAGATTGCCTCTCTCAAAAATTTCAAGATTTCTGGACGAGTATATTTATCTTGCCTACTAATATCTGCCAACAAAGACTTAGTATCTTGTATTATTTCATCAAATATAGAAAATCTTTTTGAGATTGCCATTATTAACCTTCCAGTATCGGAAATTCAAGCGTCTGCAATCCATAATCTCTAAGTAATGTTCTTTTCCCAATTTCTTTTGTTTCCGCTACATCTAACCCAAAATTTGTACAAAAATTAGCAGAAAGTGTTTTCAATCTCTCTCTAAAATAGAAAACATCATCATATACATATGCCTTTTTACTAGAAAATCTCTTTGGAGTTTTCTTTCCCTTTTTAACTAATCGTACCATAAAAGTAGAAGCCATCTTATCCTCTTTCACGATGGGACGGGAGAGGAGAGTTGCCGAGGAGGATCGCCAGGGCAATCTCCCCCCCGCCCATCGATGTTACGCACAACTAAAATTACTATGCGTGAGCGAATCCCAGGCTGATTTGACCCATTACAATATGATGAAAATCGCCAGGAAAAGAACTTCCACGACTACCTACTGTTATAACTCTTGTTTCGTTCGGACGAAGAACATTAGATGCTCCTGTTCCGATACCGGCAACAACTTCCATTCCATCATCTACTCTCATATAAACAGGGCTGAAAATACCCTGATTCCAAGCACGACCATAGGCACCACCAAAAACAACGTGCATATCTCGTGGGGTAGCATCTACAGTTGCCTTAGTACCGAGAATAGCTGGATCATATTCCCAAAGATCTACTCTTTGATTTGATCCACCAATTGCAATCTGCCCAAGATAGCCATTTTCGTTCTGGAAAGCAGGATTTCCAGTAGCCATCGTCATATCAAGGAATCGATTGTCGCGGAAGAAATATTCCGTAACTTTCGGAGGAGCGCAGAAATATTCGAGCTTTGAATATTTGGCTTTTAGCAAAGTTGCCAAAGCAACAATAAGCTCAAACAGATCATCTCCCGCTTCCGATCCAGCGCGAAGTGTGGAGGTTTCATATTTAGTAGGAGTTGCAGTAAGTGGTTCATAAATCTTTCCGTAATTAGCAGAACCAGGAGTAAGATCCTGATAAAGATAATTTTTCTTGGCATTTACACCAAGCATATCTGCTCCACTTGCGCCAGAAAGCGGAACATATTCAGAATCCGTCCATGCCGTACCGCTAACATCATACCTTCTCCATTTTGCAGCAGTAAGCATACTCCAAAATCCTTCGACATTGGAGAAGTCCCACAAAAGCGCCATAGAATCTTTCATATCAGAAATATAATCTTCTCTAACCATGAGATACTTAGAAAGCATTTGAATCAATTCTACTGTAAGGGCGGCGTGACGAAGATGTTTCCATCCGTTCACAAGGAATTTATTGTAACTAATCGAAAATTCAGTACCAGCCCTTCCTTCTGCCGTAGGAGCAACTGCCGCTGTAATAGTAGCATTATCAAGAATTTTACTAGTTTTCATTGGAAAATAAAATGTCATAGAAGGCATAGGAACAATTCTTACAAAATTCTTAAAAATAGACTTTGCACTTACTTGCTCCAAAAGCATATTTACATATTCTGGTCCGATAACACCAGGAGTTGCGCCAAATCCAGTATCAATACCAGAATGTTCGAGAAGTCCAGCACCCTTTGCCATAATATCAGATGCCGTAGTATGTTCAGTTGCAGCAAGATTAATTGTTCTTTGACTTTCCATGTCTCTAAACAATTCTTGCTTACTCATTCTTTTTGAAACAACATCCCATGACGTACGAACATATTGAGCAACTGGATCTGCTCCAATTCCACGATTTCCATCTCCACCAACAACAAATCTTCCTCGAACGTGATTCTGCACTTTCAAGAATTTTCCATCGTTAGTGGGAACATAGTCAATTTCATATCCTCTTTCAAGAGATTTTGACGTAACTCCATAATGAGCTTTTTCATAAAGTCTATTAAGCGCAATCATCTTTTCGGTCGTGGTCAACTTTGGATGTGCTCTACAATACGAATAATACTTATTTTGCAAAGCAACATATTCTTCGTTTGTAAATTCGATTTTCAACTCAATCAACCCTCCTTAGATTTCGATCTGACTAGATTCGACGGTTTCAAACTTGACACCAGATTCGTCCACTTTTACCGGAGCAGCATCCCTGAAAAATCCACTAACTCCGCCAAGTCCAATTCCGAACTTTGATGCGGCTTTAACCATTTCAAGGATTTCTTCTTCTTTCTCTCCACCAGAAATGTTACTCTTTACAAGCAACATCTGATCTGTCGAGAGATTGATCTTGTTTGCTTCCGCAATTTTGGCAATACCTTCAAGAGATTTATTAATCAATTCCTTTCGTTCTTGAACCTTAGAATTAATAACTCTTACAATCTTAGGATTTGATGCAATAGAAGCATCGTCAACCTGATCAATCACTGTTGCAATAAATTCTTTATCAGAAGTAAGTCTAGCTTTCTCACTCGACAAACAAACAGCTACATGAGCATCGACAGCTTTCTTAAATGATTCGATTGACAAGAAATCGGAAAGAGCGATGTTCTTGTGTTCTCTAAGCTCATTCAAGATTTCCGTAATAGTCACTTTCTTTCCTCCTTCAACAATTTGAATGAAATCATTGGAATCTTCTTTTGAATTTGCGATTTCCAATGCACGACTACCATCCAAAGCACCTTGATCTACAAAATCAACAGAAGTTGGCTTCCATTTTTTCATCAATATTCTAGCTCCACCCTCTTTTTCGACTTTATCATCAGCTACTAGCTCGTAGTCGATAGGATCTCCGAATACTGATATTTCGTAAGATTCTAATAGCCCTTGAGCTTCTGCTATTTTAATATTTTCTCTAAATTCACCAGCTTCTCCATGAGGATAAATATATGAATATACAATTGGATTACCTTTTTCATCCAAATAAGATCCTATTGTGTTACCAATTCTTTTTGTAAAACTTTCAAAAAACGATGGGTGTCCAAGTCTAACTGCAACACCAGAAAAATCAGATATAATTTTAGATGTTTCTAATTTATAAAACTTCATTCCCTTAGCCACAACCTCATCTTTTCCTTTAAAATCCATAGCCAAAACTTTTACAACAAACGGTTTATCAGATCCATATCTAGTTTCTGTTTCCATTAAAGAATCAAAAGATTTTTGACCAAATAGATCTTTTACTTCTTCTGCACTAGAAGAATTTTGAATATGAACATCAGATCCAGATAAACATATATGATTCAAAAACACTTTCCCATTTCTTAATTTTCTAAAATATACTTTATTTAATTTTCTATTCTTTAAATATTTTTTTGCAGTTTCTTCATCCCATCCTTTTTCAGGATTAAATTGAAATTTAACTATTCTAGACGATCCATCTGCAATAACAGCATTTATACCCCTGTCTCTATCATATGTAAAAGTAGAAGTAGGGCCATTATATAAATCATCTAATGAAATAATTAGACTTTTCATCCTTCACTCCTATCTTCAGTTCCATATTTTCCTGGGGTAGAGCGATCTTGTTGATCGTCTACTTCTTTACTCTCACCAGAATTTCCAGCTTGAGGATCTTTTCTTCCAGTAGATTTTGATAATATAGAAATTGCAGTTGGATATCTTTCTGCAAGTTCTTCTATTTTTTTAAGATCTTCTTCTAAATATACCAATTCTTTATCCCATCCAATTTCATCGTTATTTTCTTCGTGAAATGTTCTTGGAGATTTAAGAAGAGATGAAACTTCTCCAAGTCCTCTTTTTGATCTTTTGTTTTGATCTTCAAAAGTAACGGGATATGTTGTTATCCTATATTCTCCAAACGCTCCGGCTAACATTAGTTCTCTATCTATCAT
>Ga0315288_10013007_pt1 | contig 10437 bp, 11 predicted proteins | sample YL17G11_20_MG_FD_203454 | JGI IMG/M metagenome (GOLD analysis project Ga0315288, IMG submission 203454) | Sediment microbial communities from Yellowstone Lake, YNP, Wyoming, USA - YL17G11_20 | ecosystem: Environmental > Aquatic > Freshwater > Lake > Sediment | place: USA: Wyoming | collected...
GCGCACTGGATGGCTTCTTTCCCATTGTTCACAAAAACCACCCGGAAACGACCGGTCTCTTGCAGAGTTTGTTGAATTAATTCCCCAAACGACGGAGGGGTTGTGACCAGAAGAATATCATCTGTCATGGGTAGAGTGTATCACGGGGTTTCCGGGTAAGCAAGGAAACTGTAAAGTTTAGCTTATTGACAACTTTGATCGAACATGATATTTTTCATAGGGATGAATAGGGTTATGGAATTCACCAAAGCAATCCTTGCGTACATGCTCTTGCTTATCATGCTCCCAGGCAAAATTATTGCTGTGGCTGCTGATAATCCGCCGGGGAATGAAGTCCTCCGGCAAACTACGCTCAATGTTCCTTATACCCAATTTGAGTGGTGGGTCATTCCGTGGTCGGGTAATCTGCCTGTCTGCACGCTCCACACTGACCACGAGGGGTTACCCACCCATGATGAAATCTATGACCAATGTGGAAAGTCTATCTATACGCAATGGAGCAGCACCCCTGCCTGCTCATCAGCAGGAGAAAAAGGAACCGAGCCCAGGCAGTGCCCTGGGCTATATTTACACCTGGCAGGTTACCAACCATCCGAGAAAACCGTCCAGGTGGATTTACCACTTCCAGAAGCCAGGATAAACCTGGCTGACTGTTTTAGCATTAACTCCACGAACCACTGCAGCCAGGTACCGGCGCTGCTGATCACTGGCAGCGAACCTCTGCCTGATGAAAAAATTATCGCCGTGCATATCAATTTAAATGGGCAAGAATATATTTGTGCTGGTGAAACCTGCCAGGTTCCGCTCCTGCCCACCACCCTTTCAGGCATACCCGTTGAATTTTGGGTTGATTCCAGTTTCGGCGACTCCAGCCCACATTTCACAGCCTTAGTTAGAGTCATCGATACAGGTGTATCACCGGTGCCAGGCGGCGCAGGCTGGCTGGTAGATGTGATCAGCTCCCAGTGGGAAGGCAAGCCCATTGCCAGTTGTGCGCAGATCTGGGATGTCTTTCCTCCCCTCGAAGGTCTGCCCACCTGGCTAACCACACCTGAGGCGGCTGCTTTGCTCACTACCAATGAACCTTTCCAATACCTGGCAGGTCGTCTCATTGCCAGGGGTGTGGTCAAGGCACCCGATTGCCCAGGCGGTGGGCTGCTTGCCAATGGCTACGCAGATGCCTGTGGAATGGAAAAAGCCCTCCCAATCGTCCAAGAATGGCAAAACCGGTTCGATAACCAGATCATAGAGGCCTCTACAGCCACCGGGGTACCCGCCCAGCTTATGAAAAACGTCTTTGCACAAGAGAGCCAGTTTTGGCCTGGGGCTTTTAAGGATCCCAAAGAATTTGGCCTGGGGCAGATTACAGACAATGGCGCAGAGACGATCTTACTGTGGAACCAGTCTTTCTTCGATCAGTTCTGCCCCCAGGTTCTGGATAAATCCACCTGTAAACGCGGTTATGTCTACCTGAGTCAGGAAAACCAGGCTCTTCTGCGCGGGGCGTTAGCGACAAAAGCCAGTGTCGATTGTCCTTCATGCAGCATGGGGATCGACCTGGAAAAAATCGACTTCAGCATCAATCTGTTTGCCCAGACATTACTGGCAAACTGTTCCCAGGTCAGCCGGATGATCTACAATACCACCGGCAGAAATCCTGCTGACGTCTCCGACTATATTAACTTGTGGAAGTTAACTGTAGCCAATTACCACATTGGTCCAGGGTGTCTTTCTTATGCCATGTATCAAACCTGGCAGCGCCGTGAACCGATGGACTGGAAACATATCTCAACCTACCTTACACCCCCCTGCCAGGGTGTGATCGAATACATCGATAAGGTAGCTAAATAGGCGATCAGCTTTCAATGGAACGGATCAGCTCCAGGAATTCCTTCCACTCTTCTGTGAAAAAGTGAACGGTGACATTGTTCAATTCCAGGTGGTAGGTTGTCTCGCCATCTGGCTCATCCGCGCTCCAGGCCAGAAAATTTTCGGTTTCAGTAATCACGGTTGTCTTCGGCTCGGGTAGATCTTTCTCTTTATCTTTTGGCATATAAACCATCCTATTTACTTTATGGAAGTACGTACCAGGGGTTGACGAACTGACCCCATATGCGTACTTCAAAATGGATATGGGGACCTGTCGAATTGCCGGTATTGCCAGCAGAGCCAATATAATTGCCCTGGTAAACACTCTGCCCGCAGCCAACTCCTACCGCACTCAAGTGAGCGTATACAGTTTGGTAGCCGTTTCCATGATCAATCATGACCATGTTACCATAGCCGCCGGTCGACCAGCCTGCAAACACGATGACACCGCTGTCGGAGGCAAAAACTGAATCACCTACGTAAGCTGCAATATCGATTCCCAAATGACCAGACCAGAAATCGTTACCAGAAAGCACCGTACTGGCTGAAGGCCAGGTAAAACTACCGCTGCCATATGCGCCTTCATAACTGCCTTCACAAGCACCCGGTCCATAGACCGACTTGGATACGCCAGCCTTACCCCGTGCTATTTGTGGGACAATCCAGGAGCGAAATTCGCGCTGTCCACCAGGCACCATGACCCACTCGTCTAACTTCACTTCAGGGTTCGTCAAATCCATCTTGTTCCCAGGCCAATTCAGAATATCCTCCGCTTTGGCCTTGAACTGTCCAGCTACACTATCCAATGTATCATTTTCTTTCCATTTGTAATAAACCCCATCTACAGGAGGGATTTTGAGAAGCATGCCAGGACTCAGCATATCAGGACTGTCGTTTAACTGATCCTCATTCGCCCATAAAACAGTCTCAGGCTTGATATTAAACTTTTTAGCAATCCCGAAAACAGAATCCCCTTTTTCCACGGTATATTCCACCGTTTCTTCGCGAGGCCGGCTCGGGATAATGGTATTGATCGTTATTTCGCGACGGATTGCATGGAGTTGAGAAGACAGCTCGAAAGCTGGCATATCCGCGGCCAAGATCTCGGGGGCCAGGCTTGGAGTTACCCGGACATCCTCAACTGTTGGAACCGGCGTAGCTGCCGCCGTCCCATTCACACGCCATCCAAGATACACAACCAATAAGACCAGGCTGGTTGCAATCATCCACAACCCGGCAACAATAAAACGCTCTGACTTCACTAATTGTCCTCGTTCAACCTTTCCAGGAAATCCTGGTTGTTTTCTGTGCGTGACAGCCTCTGGAGAATAGCCTCCGCTGCTGTGGATGGATCCAGACCAGCCCCATATGGAGGCGTAGCGATCATCTGGTCGTACATGCGCCGCATCAGCCAGACGCGGGGGGTAATATCGGGGCCAAGCAAAATTTCCTCCCGGCGGGTGGACGAGCGTTCGATATCAATCGCCGGGTAAACGCGCCGCTCCTGCAAACGGCGGGATAGGTGCAGCTCCATATTGCCCGTGCCCTTAAACTCTTCGTATACTACATCGTCCATGCGCGAGCCGGTATCAATCAAACAAGTGGCGATAATCGTTAATGAACCGCCCTCTTCAATATTACGCGCCGCGCCGAAGAATCGCTTGGGCGGATACAGAGCTGAGGGATCAATACCGCCTGAAAGCGTGCGGCCCGAAGGAGTGACTACCAGGTTATAGGCGCGTGCCAGGCGGGTGATCGAGTCCATCAGGATCACCACATGCCGCCCGATTTCGACCAGGCGTTTGGCGCGTTCCAAGACCATCTCAGCTACGCGAACATGCGAAGTAACCGGTTCATCGAACGTAGAAGAGATCACTTCTGCGTCGACAGAACGGTCCATATCCGTGACCTCTTCCGGACGTTCACCAATCAAAGCCATCATCAGATGAACATCAGGATACTTGGTTGAAATCGCATTGGCGATCTGCTTCAAAATCGTTGTCTTACCGGCCTTCGGTGGAGATACAATCAGACCGCGCTGCCCGCGCCCTATCGGTGTGACCAGGTTGATCAGGCGGGTTGATAGCGTGTGCCTATCGGTTTCCAAATCGAAGCGTATATCCGGGAATATGGGCGTGAGCGATTCAAAGGGAGCTCGTTGCCTGGCTTCCTCAGCGTCAATCCCATTCACCGTCTCAACCTTCAAAAGGCCATAGTGTCGTTCCGATTCACGCGGCGGACGAACATGCCCGATCACCAGATCACCATTCCGCAAACTATAACGGCGAATCTGAGACTGAGAGACATAGACATCGTACGGCCCTGGCTGGTAATGGCCGGAGCGCAAAAAGCCAATGCCATCGCTCATAATCTCCAGGACACCGCCGCGCATCTCAATCCCATCCCGCTCCGCTTCGGTCTGCTGGATACGCAGGATGAGATCCTCTTTCTTTAAGTTATTGGCGCCAGACACGTTGAGGTCTCTGGCCATCTGACGCAGTGTAGCCAAAGGAACACTTTCGAGTTCTAAGACTTTCATATTAGGGTTTCTCAAGTATGATCGTATGGATATTCAAAAGGGGAAATTCAGGGCCGCTGCCGAGATTCTCACGACAGCCAGCCAATTCAAGTAAGTTGAAATAGTAACCTTCGGGGGTATGTTGAGTCCATTATAGCATGGGAATTGGTAGACTGCAAGCGAGCAATATTTGATATTTACAGTATTGCTTAGACCGACATCCTACCCAAAAGTCTCCCCTGAAGCAGTCCCAATTCAAAAGCGAGTCGGCTTCAACCCGCTTCGTTGATCAGATAGGTATGCTCGATCTTCACAGCCTTCGCCAACATAGCCTGGGCCGGGCAGTACTTAGTTAATGAAAGCTCGATAGCCCTTTCCACAGCTGCCGGATCTACCTGATGCCCATCGATAACATACTCAACTTTCACATGGGTGAATACTTTCGGGTGTTCCTGGGCGCGTTCCGTATCAATGCGCACTTCAAAACCGGTGACATTTTGGCGCTTCTTCTGAAGAATGGAGACCACATCCATGGCTGTGCATCCAGCTAGGCCAATCGCCAATAACTCCATTGGCCGAAAACCGTCATTATCGCCGCCAACCGCGGGATCGGTACCCAATGGGAGTGTAAAACCCGAAGCGGCGCTGGCCTCAAAACTCATCCGGCCTTTCCAGGTCACTTTAGCATCCATTCTAATCCTCCAAGAGCGGGGTGATGTGTTTTTCTAACATTTGAAGGCTGGTTCTGCCAGCAGCAATCCAATCCCCAAGAAGAACAACCCCCAGGGCTTTGTACCTGCCGTATTCTTCTTGAAATGATTCGCCATCATCGAAAACTTTACCCCAAGGCGCGCTTGATCTCATTCAGCAGGTAATCTTCCGGCGTTGCGCCAACTACTGTTCCTGCACCCTGATTAATCGTCGTCTGTGGTACACCACTGACATTGAAACGATCGGCCAGGTCAGGGAACTCCATTGCTTCCACCATTTCTGCCTCAACCAGGGGGCTTTCCATCGCCATCATGTGAGCGAGCACCACGGCTCGCGGGCAGTAGGGTCAGGTAGGGGTGACAAAAACTTGCAGGTGAACCGTCTTGGTCAGGTTCTTCAGTTCGTCGCGCGTTTTCTGCTCCAGGCCAGAATCGCGACCCGAAACCAGGATCATATCATGGATCAGCGTGCTGAACTCGTGCCCCGAGGGTATGCCAGCCATGCGCACACCGTAATCGATCATTTGATCGCCATCATTGCCTACAAAGACAATCCCAGGAGCTTTATCAATGTGATATTTTTGTGCCGCATCCGCGTGATCGTCAAGGTCATACACTTCCAAAGTAAGCTTATCGGAAAGACCAGTCACTTCTTCGAGAAGCTGCCGAGCATCCGCACAGGTATCGCAGTCATCCTTCTTTCCAAAGAACAGCACACCCACAGGCTGTTTCAGTTGGTTATCGAAAACATCCCGAACCTGTGTACGAATCGACTCATTTAATAATTTTTCCACAATTAATTTCCTTTCACCCACACCGGGAGTATTTATAAGTTATCAAGTAAAACAGCCTGCTAAGGCATAACCGCACTGGACACTAGCCAGGTTAAGCATCCCATCGTAATTTAGCTTGCCAATCCACACGTTGGGCAAGGATCGCCCGGGCGCGGTTCTTTTGTCAGATCGATTACCACCTGGCTGCCCTGCCAAGTGACAGCCTGCTAAAGATTTGTCCTGACCATCTGATCTGTTTCCATTAACTTTAGATGCGCATTTCGCCAAAAGGTTACGCGCCGCTGATCGACTCACTTTTTTAGATATTCATCCAAATCCAGACAATGGTACAGTCTTTCCCGGACATCAGCAGGAACATCAGGTTGGTCATTGGCAGCATGCACCAGATAAACCGTCTTGCGCAGCGTGTCCACAACGATCCGGCAGTTTTCACAACCAGCCAAATGGCGTTCCAGCTCAGCACATAACTCGCCGGCCAGACCGCCATCGACATATTCTGAAAGCGAGTTTAATAGATCATGGCACTTTTCACCGTGCGTCATGGACACTCCCTCCAACCATCCGGTCATTGAAATAAACCGAGAGTTCCTCGCGCAGCCGCATGCGGGCGCGTGAAAGGCGTGTCTTGACTGCAGTTTCACTCAAGCCTAACACCTCGGCTGTTTCTAAAGTGGATAATTCCTCAATATCTCTCAACACAAATACAGCCCTTAAGCTGGCAGGCAATTCTTCTACCGCCTGATCCAATTTTCTCTTAACCTCATTCGACATTAGCTCCCGCTCTGGCATACAGCACCAATCCACAATTTGCAGTGGTTCCTGCTCATCGGTACCTGTCTCCCCAGGCTCGTCAATAGAAAGAGTATCGGGATGTTTACGACGCAAGTGCATCAAAGCCTCATTGATGGCAATTCGATATAACCAGGTCGATAAGCTTGAACGTCCATTAAAATTCCTAATGCTTCGAAAAGCCTTCAGGAAGGTCTCCTGCAGGATATCCTCGGCGTCTTGCGGATTGCCGAGCATCTTCAAGCCCAGCCGGTACAGCTTCCCGGAATAAATTTCTACCAGGCGAGAAAATTCATTCCGGTCTCCATCACGAAGAGCTTCTAATGAAAATTCATCACTTATTGTGGTGACATTTCCATCTGGATGGTCTATCATTAAGATGCATCCTTGAAGAAAAGGTTACAGAGGGTTTTTCGGAATCGACATGTCAGCCTTCTTACAATACTTCTCGAGTTTCCTCTGCTTAAGACAAAGTATAACTGATAAAATCTAAAAGGATCGATTTAACTGCAATGAATTCACTTACTCCCTTCTTTTCACCGAGAGGTGTAGTTTTAATCGGCGCCTCGCAGGACCCTGGAAAACTTGGCTACATATTGGCACGCAACCTGGCACAAAGTGGTTATCCGGGTGTCGTCCATTTTGTCAACCCAAAAGGCGGAAGCCTTTTCGACAGATCAATCTACCCCAACGTGAGTGAAGTTCCTGACCCGGTGGATCTGGCAGTCCTCCTGGTGCCGGCGCTGGTGGTACCGGACTACCTGCGAGCATGTGGTGAGCGTGGGATTCCGGCAGCAATCATTTCTTCCGGAGGATTTCGCGAAACAGGAGAAGAAGGAGCAAGGCTGGAAGACACCTGCCTGAGCATTGCCAGGGAATATGGGCTGCGCCTCATCGGGCCGAACTGTGTTGGCCTGATTGATACCCACCAGCCTTTGAATACTACCTTCTTACCTCATTCCAACCTGCCCCCAGGAGAAATTGCTTTTATCTCACAATCTGGGGCGATCTGCGATATTGCCATAGACTGGGCAGGTGGTCAGGGATTTGGGTTATCCTGGCTGGTCAGCTTAGGCAATCAGGTGGATGTTAGTGAGAGTGAAGTTCTTGCCCCTGTGGCAGCCGATCCATACACTCGCGTTCTGGCGATGTACCTGGAGGGAGTTCGAGATGGACGGCATTTTATCGAGGAAGCCCATCGAGTGGCGCGGCTGAAACCGGTTCTGGCTCTAAAAGTAGGCAAGTTCTCGAGCGGGCGGCGGGCAGCGGCTTCGCATACAGGTGCGCTCGTCGGACAAGAAAGCGCATACGAGGCTGCCTTCCGCCGGGCAGGGGTGATCCGCGCCGGAACCACCGAAGAACTCTTTGACTGGGCGCGGGCCTTGGCCTGGTGCCCCCCCATACAAGGTCCTTCTATCGCCATCCTGACCAACGCGGGAGGCCTGGGAGTCATCGCAGCGGATGCTGTCGAAAACTGTGGCTTGAAGCTGGCTGATCTAGCCAGCGACACCCAGGCCAAGCTGCGCAGTATCCTGCCTCCCGCAGCCAGTGTTTACAACCCGGTAGACATGTTAGGCACAGCCACACCCGAGCAGTACGCGAGCTGTCTCAAGCAATTATTAGATGACCCTGGTGTACACGGTCTTCTGATCATCATCCCACCGCCTCCAGTCAGAACGGCGGAAGAGATTGCACAAGCAATTATTCCTATCCTGCAGAAATACCAAAAACCAGCCGTGGTGGCCTTAATCGGCGATCAGTCGATACAGCCTGCCCTCAAAACCCTCCACATAGCCCACATTCCCATATATGGCTACCCCGAGAAAGCAGCCTCCGCCTTGGCTGTCCTGGTAAAGTATATGCAGAACCAGGGACAGGCAGGAAGTGTAGACGTTCTATTTGAAGATACAGATCGAGAGAGAGTCCAGGATATTTTAGCCACGCTTGCTAAACATAACAGTTGCGATGGGAATTGGCTGCCTCAAGATATGCTTGCCGAAATACTGGCCGCTTACAAAATCCCATTTCCACCCTCAGGTTTAGCACAAACAGCGCAGGAAGCAGTCGAAATTGCCCGCAGGCTCGGATTGGAACAGTCCTCCTGGGGGGTGGTTCTCAAGGTTGTTTCGCCAGATATCCTACATAAATCGGATATCGGTGGGGTGCTGTTGAACCTGAAAGATGCTGTAGATGTAGCAAAAGGTTTTGAGCAGATCATGCAGAACGCCCGCGCTGCCCACCCACAGGCAAACATCCAGGGCATCCTCGTTCAGCCGGTGGTCCCACCAGGCCAGGAAGTGATTATCGGAGCAGTTCAGGATGCACAGTTTGGCCCTCTGGTCATGTTTGGCTCAGGTGGTATTGAAGTCGAAGGGTTGAAAGATATCGCTTTTGCACTGGCCCCGCTGAGTCAACGGGATGCAGAATACCTCCTGGAAAGCACTTGGGCCGGCAGGAAACTGTTGGGGTTTCGAAACCTCCCGCCTGCTGACCGCCAGGCTGTTCTCGAAGTATTATTCCGGCTAGCCCAACTTGTATCGGATTTTCCCCAGATCGTTGAGATTGAAATTAATCCCCTACGTGCCCTTCTTCAAGGTGAGGGTGTATTTGCCTTGGATATACGTGCCCGGATAACGGAAAAATTATGAAACCGAGGCTGCGGCGTGTTTTAGGGATTTTTTTAGGCCTCCTACTCGGACTGGTTTATGGGGCAGTCTCCCATCTGATCAACGTTTTTTTTCTACCTGCCGTACCCTTATACCATTCTTCCCCAGGCAGGCTTGGCACTATTTTCTTGATTGTGTTGGGCGGTGGGTTGCTGGGAATGCTCGCGGCCTGGACGGAAGAATTTATCCCCGGGGTTATTGCTAGCTCGCTGGTGTTGACTTTGATTGCCAGCCTGGGCAGCATGATCACAACATTGAGTGACGGTGCACAATTATTCAGATACTCGGTATTATTATTTCTGACATTCCTTCCTAGAGTAATTTTCTTCCTGCCCGCGGCAGCACTTTTGCTTTGGGTGCTGCACACTTGGGAAGAAGGAACGCTTCATAACCCTTATATCCTAAAAAAACCCTTCACCAGCTCTTTTGTCCTGGTTGCTTTAGGGATCATCGCGGGTCTCTTTTCACTCTATTCACCCCAAGAACGCGCATCCTTAGCGGATCTAAACCAAATGATCCAGGAGGGTATGCAAGCTGTAAACACAGAAGAACTACCCCCTGCGTTGATACCGGTTAACGGCTTTTTCGAGAATGCTCAAGGAGCTTACTCACTTCGTCTTATCCCCAATCCAGACAAAATTCCTGTGCAGCGCCCCATCGTCAGCACCAATACAGTTGAGCATGCGATTATCGTGATGTTTAAGAACGGGTTTCGTTTCGGCTGTGTATATTCACCCCCTCATCCACAACCAAATTGCAAGGATTTTTAAACCTTTTCCGGTACATCTGCACTGCCTTTCAGGGTTTCAGATCGTGAAACACCCCTTCTGCCAATGCAGCCAGTGCCTTTAAACCTTGAGCTACTGGCCAAGTATAAATATACTCATTTAGGGTATGCGCTCCACCGCCCCGCGTTAAGCCCACACATACGGCTGGCAAACCCAGGCTAAGAGGAATATTCGCATCCGTAGAGCCAATCCCTAAAATGGGGGTGATCCCTTGTCGTTCCAGGCACCTGGCAGCCAGGCGCACCAGAGGGTGATCCTGGGTGATCTCGCCAGCCGGACGTTGTCCAATGATTTCCGCCTGAA
>Ga0315288_10013009_pt1 | contig 10436 bp, 9 predicted proteins | sample YL17G11_20_MG_FD_203454 | JGI IMG/M metagenome (GOLD analysis project Ga0315288, IMG submission 203454) | Sediment microbial communities from Yellowstone Lake, YNP, Wyoming, USA - YL17G11_20 | ecosystem: Environmental > Aquatic > Freshwater > Lake > Sediment | place: USA: Wyoming | collected...
AAGGGGGCCGTCCAGGAAGCTCAGGTGGTTGGACATGAAAATGTAGGGGGTCGCGGCGTCAAGCCGCTCGAGTCCCGTGACCTTGACGTCGATGCCGAGGATGCGCCGGCCGACCCTCATCATCCAGTGCCCGTAAGCGAGAAACGTCTCCCGGAGCCCGAAGAGGACGCAAACGAGAAGTACCGGGACGGCGAGAATCAACAGGAAGACATAAACGAGGACGAGGAGGACGTTCCGCATGGAGCGGCCCGATTATAGCACAGCCCCTGTCCATATCGATTGATTTCCCACGGACAATATGGGGAAAAAAGAAACCGACCCGTGGAGGGCTCGAACCTAAAACCCGCGGATTAATAGAGCATTGACATGGCCAGTTTATTCAAGTGAAGCTCTCCTGCGGCAGGCCGCGGGGGACTCTGCAAAGGTTCGCTTAATGCATTGTTTCGACCTGGCATCCTCAAGCTCAATCACCTATGCCGCTTTTCCGCTTTTTCTCGCTGCCGGATCAAAAATGATGAAGAGTATCCCCACCAGAGCTACAGGAAAAGTTATGAGTAAAAAAGTTGGGACAGATCTGTATGTCCTGAAGAAGAATGCGAATGCCATACTGAGAAGAATGAAGCGGGAATCTATCATGCTTCGACCGGTGCGATGGAGTTTCTGGTCCCAACATGCTCTTTAAGCGCCTCCTTGCGCGGTGCGTTGCAAATAGCCGGTTGGCTGTGATATATTCCTCGGAAGACTCAAGGGATGGTCGTGAACCTGAGCAAGAAAGGATCCATTCCACGGAAGGGCCCTTCCCCGAAGACCGGCTTGGGCCGGTTCGTCCTCAAGCTCCGGCAGCGAAAGATCATCACGACGCTGGCCGCCTTCATCGGCGGCGGATGGCTTTTGCTGGAATTCGTCCACTGGCTCCTGGTTGACCATTATCATTTTCCTGAGAAGGCCATAGACATCACCTTCATCACAATCCTTGGCACCCTCGTCGGCACCCTGCTCTGGCGGTGGTTCTCCGGCCGGGAGGCGCCGAGGAAATTTAAGTTGGAACTGGTCTTGATACCGCTGGTTGTCCTGATCACGGTCCTATTGGATATCAATCTCCTTCTTCACCTTAAAGCGCCTGAATCAGAGACCGTCCCAGCCTCCAAATGGAAGAACTCCATCGCCGTTCTTCCCTTTGTCGACATGAGTCCTCAGAAAGACCAGGAGTATTTCTGTGACGGAATGACCGAGGAACTCATCAACCGGCTGAGCAACATCAAGGAGCTCAAGGTCCCGGCCAGAACATCGGCATTCATGTTCAAGGGAAAAGCTGAAGATATACGCGAAATCGGCAGGAAGCTCGATGTGCAGACAGTGCTCGAGGGGAGTATCAGGAAAGAAGACCACCAACTCCGCATCACGGTCCAGCTTGTAAATGTCTCTGATAGCTATCATATCTGGTCAGAAACGTTCGACAGAGAGCTGACCAAAGTTTTTTCCATCCAGGATGAAGTGGCCTTGACCATTGCGGATAAATTGAAGCTTACGCTGGTGGGGAAAGATAAGGCAAAACTTGTAAAGCGTCCTACCGAGAATCTTCAGGCCTATAACCTCTATCTGCAGGGCCGCTATTTCTGGAATAAACGGACAGCAGAAGAGATACGGAAAGCCATTGATTTCTTCAATCAAGCTATTGAAATAGATTCTCATTATGCCCTGGCATATGTGGGGCTGGCTGATTGTTATCTTCTTCTTCCCAGTTATGGAAGATTTCCAATACGGGAGGTTTTGCCGAAAGCCAAGGAAGCCGTTTCAAGAGCCCTAGAGGTTGATGACACGCTTGCTGAAGCTCATACTTCGCTGGCAGCTGTAATAGAATCTGAAGGGGCCGCTGCAGATGCCGAAAGAGAGTATAAGCGAGCTATCGAGCTCAACCCGAATTACCCGATGGTTCACCTTTGGTATCATGTTTTCTTGAGATTTCGAGGGAGATTGGATGAAGCCGAAGCGGAAATCAGGAGGGCGAAAGAGCTTGATCCTCTTTCCCTTATTATAAATTCTGGTTGGGGAGACATGCTTTATCTTAAGAAAAAATATGATCAGGCGATCCAACAATACAGCAAAACGCTTGAGCTCGACCAGAGCTTTGCCGAGGCGCGACGCATGAGGGGCAAATGCTATCAACAAAAAGGGATGTTTGAGGAAGCCATAGCGGATTTTCAAAAGGCGAGGGAGGATTTTGGAAACAATCCTTATGGATTGGGAGATCTTGGGAATGCTTATGCGGTGTCCGGAGAAAAAACCAGGGCGATAGAGGTTCTCAAGAATTTATTGGAGCTATCGAAGCAAGGATATTCTTTGAACTATGATATCGCATTTGTTTATTGTGGCCTTGGTGATAAGGACAAGGCGTTTGAATACCTGGAAAAGGCTTATAACGTAAAAGAAGAGATGGCTGACTTCAAGGTTGATCCAGCCTGGGAGAGCCTCCGCTCGGACCCTCGTTATCAGCCGCTGCTGGAAAGACTGCATCTGGAATAATGTGCAGGAACGTCGCTGGCGCCGTGAGTCCTTGCCGAACGTTCAAACTGCCGTGTGTCCTTGCACAAGGTGTCATACCCGGCAGTGCGTTCTTGGCACGGTCTCCGGCCGGATATATTCTGATTCTAGATGGGGAATTTGAAACTCAGCCGAGGAGGAGAATCATGCGCTCGACGCAAAGAGCCAATCGTTTTTCCTTATTTATGGTCAAGCCTATTTCTCTAGTTCTCGCGGCTTTCTTCTTATGTCTGCTCCCGGTTATGGCCGGTGCACAGGAAAGCGAGGCCGCGGATTCTTTTGTCGCCCTAAGTGGCGGAAAAATCTGGTACCAGATCAAGGGCCAGGGAGAACCGATCGTCTTGATTCCTGGTGGACCCGGCAGTTCCCACTGTGTTTTCGTGCCGTGGTTTGATAACCTGGCAGTGGATTTCAAAGTCATTTATTTCGATGCCTTGGGACGCGGAAAATCCTCACGGGCGAAAAATAAGGAGGAATATTCGCTGCAAAGGGATGTTGATGATCTCGAGGGACTGCGCAAAGCCCTCGCACTTACGAAGTGGAGCGTGCTCGGTCATTCCTATGGCGGTGTGGTCGCTCAGGCCTATGCCCTGAAATATCCGGATTCCGTGGCCAAACTCATCCTCGTGGATACCCTCTACGACGCCGAAATGTGGCAGGCCAATGATGATAATTTCAATTATGAATTCAAAAATCAATTCCCGGAGAGATGGGACAAACTGATGGCGATACGCAGCCAAGGTCATAAATCGAGCTCACCGGAACACATCAAAGCTTATGATATCCCTCTCGGACTGATGTTTTTCTATGACGCCTCAAACGCTTCAAAACTCCGCCAAGACATGAGCAATCCTCTGGATTTCAACTGGGACGTTTATTATCAGATTTGCGGTGATGACGCAGATTTCGAAATCGGCGGGGAGATCGCCAAATTCGATTTCAAAAAAGATCTCAATAATCTGAGAATGCCCGTCTTGATCATTGCCGGAAGATACGATCGAGTTTCGATCCCGTGGTATGCGGTCAAATATAAAGACTATGTGCCCCAGGCCGAATTTGTGATGCTCGAGAAAAGCGGCCATTTTCCCTTCGTCGAAGAACACATTAAGTTCATAGAGCTCGTTTCTCGCTTTTTGGCGGGCACAAAGTGAACGGGCGAGATATCCATGGATAGAAAGCCAATCAGCCGAAGGCATTTTATAGAATCTTCCGTGGCCGGCATGGCTGGACTGATGTGTCTTTCAGCCAAGAAGGATAAATAGGAACAAAGCTCGGGAGAAAGGAAGCTCATCTTTCGTACCCTTGGAAAGATTGGGATTAGGGTTCCGGTAATCGGAATGGGCATACTCCTAACCGGCAATGCGGATCTCATACGGGCCGCGCTCGATGTCGGGATCACTCACTTCGACACCACCGCCGTCCGGGTTTTCTCAGAAGCATACGATCAGTTCATTCATTTGAACCTTTAAAAGCCTGAGGAAGCGGGGCTCTTTTCGCGGGACCTGCCGGCTCGGGATCTCTTCCAGTCGATCCTGCTTTACAGGGGTTTCCCGAGCATCAAAGGACAGACGCTCCTGTTCCTTGACAAGGAAGAATCCTGCCCTATTCTTTCAGGGGCGAGGTTGTACAAGTCTCCTGGCAGCTCCGATAAACTCTCCCGCATTCAAAATGCCCATGGCAGCGCCGTCTTTGGAAAACGAGCCGCTGTAATCCGCGTCTTCTCTTAAGGCCATGGTATTGTGAAGCATCCTGACATATCGGCCTGCCAACAGACCGCCGTCTACAAACAAGGCTTCCAGGGCCACCGCGAGGCAGTAATGACTGCGTTCCCGAAGGCCTCTGGAATATATCAGAGCCCTCGCAGCATGAAAGATGGCATAGTAGGCATTTATCGTGGCGTACTTATATTTTCCATTGCCGAATCTGTCCCTGGCTTCGAGGAGATCCTCTTCGGCTGCCGCGAGCTCTTTCTTGGCGAGCCCTTTGGCTCGAGGGAAAAAGATGATTTTCCTGTTTCTTAAGCATTCTCTAAAAGTCAGATTCATCGACCGGTTTTTCCCATAGCGTGATGCCGCGGTCGAGCTCATTAAAAAACTCGGGATTTTTCTTATTCAATTCCATCCACTCGACCTGGTCCTTGATAATAGGACGAATATCGAGTCCGATTTTTCTCTTAAAAGATTCGATGACCTTCAATATCCTTTCTTTTTCTCCAGAGACGATAAATAGATCGAGATCACTCGAGGCCGCAAATGTCCCCGTGGCATAGCTCCCAAAAAGAACGACACGCCTGGAAATATTCCCGATTGCTTCAACAACGGGTTCAAGAAGCAGGAGCGTGTTCAGAATCCTGATGGAGTTGATGATAGGGCTGGATGACTCCAGCCGATAGAGCTTTGTCTTGCCGACGGTTTGGCAATTAAGGAGTCGGTTTTTTTCTAAAGTAAGTAGGGCTGCATGAACTGCCCCCGGACTAATTCGGAGCTGTTTGGAGATTTCCCTCCCATAGAATGGATGATCGGGATTCATGGCAAAAAGGCTGAGTATTTTTTGTTCGGTCGTCTTTATTAGTACACCCAACAGCATGTTTGGTTCCTTTGTTCATTAATATGAACACGTGTTCATTATAATGAACAAATGGCAAGATTTCAAGGAGGGAACGAGAAAAGAGGAGTTCCCCCAAAATTTCAGGGAGAAAAGAGCCATTGTTGGCCGGTATAGGGGTCTCTGGTGGAAAAACATCCGTAAAGGCCGCGCTTTTGGCTGAAGAGATACGCCTTGATCCCATCGGCCAGGGCATAGAAAGTCTAGGAATTTGCTTTTCCGCTTTTTTTCGCTGCCGGATCAAAAATGATGAAGAGTATCCCCACCAGAGCTACAGGAAAAGTTATGAGTAAAAAAGTTGGGACAGATCTGTATGTCCTGAAGAAGAATGCGAATGCCATACTGAGAAGAATGAAGCGGGAATCTATCATGCTTCGACCGGTGCGATGGAGTTTCTGGTCCCAACATGCTCTTTAAGCGCCTCCTTGCGCGGTGCGTTGCAAATAGCCGGTTGGCTGTGATATATTCCTCGGAAGACTCAAGGGATGGTCGTGAACCTGAGCAAGAAAGGATCCATTCCACGGAAGGGCCCTTCCCCGAAGACCGGCTTGGGCCGGTTCGTCCTCAAGCTCCGGCAGCGAAAGATCATCACGACGCTGGCCGCCTTCATCGGCGGCGGCTGGCTCCTCCTCGAGTTCGTCCACTGGATCCTCATCGACCATTATCATCTTCCCGAAACCCTCCTGGACATCACCTTCCTGACGACGCTCTGCGCGCTTCTCTGCAGCCTGGCCTGGCGCTGGTTCCGGGAAGGAGAACGGAAGGCGCGGAAGGTCAAACCGGAATACATTCTCATCCCGGTCTTGATCGCCGTCGCCCTCTTCTTTGACGTTCGGCTCTTCCTGCGCATGGGCAAAGCCGAGAGCGGAGCCCACGCCGCCGCCGCCCCGCAGTGGCTGAATTCCATCGCCGTGATGCCGTTTGCCGACCTCAGCCGGGCGAACGACCAGGATTATTTCTGCGAGGGGATGGCCGATGATATCCGGACGAAATTGACCCGGTTGAGCTCCAGGCTCAAGGTCATCGCCCGCTACGCCATGCTTCCCTACAAGACCAGCCGGAAACCGGTCCGCGAGATCGCCCGCGAGCTGGACGTGGAGACGATCTTGGAGGGGAGCGTCCAGAAAGAGGGAGACCGGATCCGGGTCAACGCCCAGCTCATCAACGCCCGGGACGGGTCCCACATTTGGGCCGACCTCTACGACCGGAAGGTGGCCAGCGTCTTCGACGTCCAGGCCGAGATCTCCCTGACCATCGTTAAGTCGCTGGAGATTAAGCTCACTCCCGGAGCGGAGGCCTCTCTCGGCGCCGGGCGGCCGCGGAGCGTCGAGGCCTACGAGCATTTCCTGAAAGGGCAGTACATCATCAATAGCGCCTATGTGATCAGCGGCCTGGACTCTGATTTCGAGCGGGCCTTGGAAATGTATCGAAAAGCCTTCGAGGTGGAGCCGGACTACGCCCTCGCCTACGCGGGGCTGGGCTGGGCTTACGAGCATAAATACGCTTTTACAGGAGGTCCGGAAATCCACGAGTTGGTGCTCGAATACGCCAAGAAGAGCTACGACCTCGACCCTGACCTTGCGGTGACGAACGCAGGGGGAGGTTATTATTTCCTGAGCCGGAACGACCTGGACCGGTCGTTCGATTGCTACCGGCGGGCGTTGGCCTTGGACCCGAACCGCATGGAGGTCCTGCACGTTATCGCGGTTTCTTACCAACGCCTGGGCCTCTATCCTCAGGCCATTAAATTCGATCGCAGGGTTTTGGAACTATCACCGGGCTTTCTTTTCTCGCAAGGGAATCTGGCAAGGTGTTATCTCTATAGCGGTGACCGGGAGAACGCGGCCGACTTGACACGGAAGGTCATGGCCGCGTCGCCCGACAACCCCGTTTACATCTTGGATGAGGCGGAGATCCTGCTCCGGCGGAAAAAACCGGCGGAAGCGAAAACGATCCTGGAGAGGGCGGCGAAAATTAACCTCGGGACGACAACGCGCCGGCTCTCCTATTTGCGGGCCGTGCTGGCTGCTTTGAGCGGAGACCGGGACCTGGCCCTCGCGGAGTCCCCATCGCCGGACGTCTACGCTTTATTGGGGATGAAGGATGAGGGTATCCAAGCCCTCAAGGATATCAACAGGACAAAGCCCGTCTTCAATAATTATTCCTACCTTGATCTCGTCCACAACCCCTTCCTGGACCAGCTCCGCGACGACCCGCGCTTCCGGGAGATCGTCGAGGCCCAAAAGAAAGTTTACGAAGGGCTCGTCAACAAATACGGCGACCTGTAAATCATGACTGTTTACAGGAAAAAGGGATTTTGGGCCGCGGCAGCGGCGCTCTGCGTCATTCTTCTCGCCGCGTTTCTTTTTGAGAAAAATGACTATGCCTCCCAGCTCTCCATCGCGGCCGGCTACCAGGCGAAAATCCTCTGCTCGGCGGTTTTTGTTTCGAAAAGGGACCCGAAGACCGTCCTCCGCGAGGATATCGCCATCCATCCCCTCCTGCGCGTCGTCAGGTCCCGGATCGATAGAGACAAGAAGGACGTCGTCTCTTCGACCCTCGGCTTGTTCAAGGCCAGAACCGTTTATTTGGATAAACTGGGCGCCGTTCTTCTGTCGGGCGTTCCGGAAGAGACCGTCCGGTCCTGGCCTGTTCGGATCCCGGATCCCTGGCCCGAGGATCCGGCATCGGTCGCTTGGCCGACGGGGGATCTCGCGAATCCGGAGGAACTCCCCGCCGGTGTCGAGCGGCCGCGGATCAAAGAGGCCCTGAACCGTGCTTTCGCCGAACCTGAGCCGGCCCAGCCCCTCCGCACCCGGGCGGTCGTCGTCCTCTATCAGGGCCGGATCGTCGCGGAACGTTACGCGCCCGGCTATTCCCGCGACATGCCGCTCATCGGTTGGTCCATGTCGAAGACCGTGACGGCGGCTCTGGCGGGTCTCCGGGTGGGTGAGGGGAAGCTCTCGCTCAAGGACCCGGCGTCCGTGCCGGAGTGGAAAAGGCCGGGCGACCGGCGCGGCGCGATCACCCTGGAGGAGCTCCTGTGGATGTCGGGCGGGCTCGAATTCGACGAGGAATATGAGACGAAGCCCGTCTCCGACGTCAACCGCATGCTCTTCACCATGCCCGACATGGCGGCTTATGCCGCCGGCCTTCCGCTTGTCGCCGAGCCCGGATCTGCGTTTCATTATTCGAGCGGGACGACCAATATCATCTCCCGCCTGATCCGGCAGTCGTTCAAGAGCCAGGAGGATTATTTCGCGTTTCCGCGGCGGTCCCTGTTCAATCAAATCGGCATGAGGAGTGCCCTCATCGAACCGGATGCTTCGGGGACCTTTTCCAGCTCTACGTATGTTTATGCTTCGGCCCGGGACTGGGCGCGTTTCGGGCTCCTTCTTTTGAATAGAGGCGTGTGGGAGGGCCGGAGGGTGCTGCCCGAGGGCTGGGTGGAGTTCATGACGACGCCCTCGCCGGCATCGGGAGGCGGCGATTACGGCGCCCAAACCTGGTTGAACAGGGGACCGGCGGGGCGGCCGGACGAGAGGCCTTACCCGACGTTGCCCCCGGATATGTTCAAATTGCACGGATATCAGGATCAAATCACCGTCGTCATCCCCTCGCGGCATCTGGTTCTTGTCCGGCTGGGGATGACGACCAAGGGCGACTTTCCCCTCGAGGCCTTTATCTCCGATATCCTGAAGGCCATTCCGAATTCACCGCCCGGGTGACCTCGCACATTCCCGGCTTTATCCTTACGCCCACCGGGGGAAGATCAAGAAAGCAAGCCTGAGTCCCTCGGCGCTCCGGACCGTCGATAAAAAGCGGCATGTGATATAATGAACGATCACCGAGCGACTCGTGGAGGCCCTATGAAAAGAATCCTTTTCGTTTTACCCATGATCCTGGCTGCCCTGTCGGCATGCGCGCCCCATTTCCACCTGGACCTGTTGGGCCGGGAGAACCTTGAGGAAATCCTCCTCGCCCCGAGCCCGGCCAGGGAGAAGATCTTGATCGTCGACGTCGAAGGGATGATCTCATCGACGGTGGACACGGGCCTCTTCTCCCGGGAAAAGAACGCCGTCTCCCGGGTCTTCGAGCGCCTCGAAAAGGCCGCCCGGGACCCCTGGGTCAGGGCGGTCATCCTGAGGCTCGACACGCCGGGAGGGGAGGTCACCGCGAGCGACATCATCTATCACGAGGTCCTTCGGTTCAAGGAACGGACGCGCCGGCCCGTCATCGGCCTGATGATGGGTGTCGCGGCCTCGGGAGGCTACTATATCGCCTCGGCCTGCGACGTCATCATGGCCCATCCCACGACCCTGACGGGAAGCATCGGTGTTATTTCCGTATTCCCCAACGTCGAGCAGCTGATGTCGAAGATCGGCGTCAAGGTCAACGTCATCAAGTCCGGCGCCGCGAAGGATTCCGGGGGGCCCTTCCGGGACATGACGGAAGAGGAAAAGAAGATCTTCCAGGGGATCATCGACGAATACTACGGCGATTTTCTGAACGTCGTGTCCAAGAACCGGAAGGACAGGATCCCGGCCGAAAGGCTCCGGACGATCGCCGACGGCCGGGTCTACACGGCCCCGCAGGCCCTCAAGCTCGAACTCATCGACGCCATCGGGTATTTCGACGACGCCTTCCGCAAAGCCCTCTCCCTCGTCTCGCTCCAGAGCGCGAAGCTCGTCTCCTACACCTACTACCCGAAGACCAAGACCAATATCTACGCCGGGCGGCTCGGCGACTTCTCCCCGCTCGATACGAAAGTCCTGGAATCCACCCTGGCGGCCCTGAAAACAGGCTTCTATTATCTCTGGCTGCCGCAGGCGCCGTGAGCGGCACCCGCTCGTTCTACGCCAGCCCGGGCTACGGCATGACACAGCTCAATACCTTCAAGGGCCCCACGTACATCATCATCACCCTTCTGGTCCCGGAAGCAACCGAGCTGGCGCAAAAGGCCGCGGCGGAGAAACTAATGCGGAAAGTGCTGTCGAGGCTCTGAGGGAAAAATCAATCTTCATCAATTTCGGCATCTTCCAGCTCCTCCAGTCGGTCCATTATTCGCAAACAGGCTGCTGTTTCTTGAGGCCCTTCTATGCCTCAGGCTCTCGGCTTTTTTTACGGTGTGGCGTCACCCTTCCCACGTGTCTCGGAAGCGGCGTACGTTTCTGCCTTGCATAAGCATCGAGGGGCGTTTCCATATGGTAGATTTCGAGCTCAATCTCCATACCTGCGGTCTTCTTGGCCGTCTGGGCGTCAGCCGGAGCAACGATCTTTAGCGCGGCCAA
>Ga0315288_10013010_pt1 | contig 10435 bp, 8 predicted proteins | sample YL17G11_20_MG_FD_203454 | JGI IMG/M metagenome (GOLD analysis project Ga0315288, IMG submission 203454) | Sediment microbial communities from Yellowstone Lake, YNP, Wyoming, USA - YL17G11_20 | ecosystem: Environmental > Aquatic > Freshwater > Lake > Sediment | place: USA: Wyoming | collected...
GACGGCGGCGACTGCTCCAGCAGCGGCTACTGCGCAACGGGTTGCCCAAGCAATTGGATCGATGACGGCTATTGCGACAGCGCCTGCAACGTCTATGCCTGCAACTACGACGGCGGCGACTGCTCCAGCTCCGGCAGCGGCTACTGCGCTTCCGGATGCCCTAACTCATGGATCGATGACGGCTATTGCGACAGCGCCTGCAATAACTATGCCTGCAACTACGACGGCGGCGACTGCTCCAGCAGCGGCTACTGCGCAACGGGTTGCCCAAGCAATTGGATCGATGACGGCTATTGCGACAGCGCCTGCAATAACTATGCCTGCAACTACGACGGCGGCGACTGCTCCGGCTCCAGCAGCGGCTACTGCGCTTCTGGATGTCCCAGCTCATATATCAGCGACGGCTATTGCGACAGCGCCTGCAACGTCTATGCCTGCAACTACGACGGCGGCGACTGCTCCGGCTCCAGCAGCGGCTACTGCGCGACGGGTTGCCCCAGCTCATGGATCGATGACGGCTATTGCGACAGCGCCTGCAACAATGCAGCCTGCCAATATGACGGCGGCGACTGCTCCGGCACTAGCAGCGGCTACTGCGCAACAGGTTGCCCCAACTCGTGGATCGATGACGGCTATTGCGACACCGCCTGCAACGTCTATGCCTGCAACTACGACGGCGGCGACTGCTCCAGCAGCGGCTACTGCGCAACGGGTTGCCCAAGCAATTGGATCAGCGACGGCTGGTGTGACACCGCCTGCAATAACTATGCCTGCAACTACGACGGCGGAGATTGCAATTAAAGCTGCTACACAGTAACTTTATAACCAAATCTAATTAGAAACCAACAGGCCCATCACTAAGTGATGGGCCTGTTATGTTTTAAAATTCAATTGTGGCTGGTCAGCTGTCTAAACAGTATAAGTACGAAGAATGCTGTTTTCTTCCATCCCCTTGCCGAAAGCCTGCCGCGCTTGATCCAATTCCCTTGAGTAATCATGGTCGGGCCAGAAGTGCGTCAGTATAAGCCGCTTCACCTTAGCATTTTTTGCCAGTTTCACAGCATCGCTTGCCAGCATATGCCCCCATTCCCCATCATCCTCCGCACAGCGGGTGGCCTCGCATAAAAACAGGTCTGCACCCTGGGCTATATCAGCAAGTTCATCGCATAAACCGCTATCGGCAGAATAAACTAAGTTCTTCTTCCCAGATATCGACATTGCATAGGCAGGGATGTAATGCTTCACAGCAGCGAATTCGACGTTCAGAGCCCCAACCTTTATGCCTTTCTTCGGATTATACTCCTCGATTTGAAAGTGGTCAGAGAAGAAAGCTATCGATTTATCGAAAGAAGAAACCGCTTTGAGCAGCACTTTTCTGCCACCTGGCGGTAGATACAACACAGGATGCACATCCTTATATAGCGACCGGGTCAGCGCGTATCGATAAGGTATGAGATCAAAGAAGTGATCGGCATGGAAGTGGGAGATTACGATATTATCGACCTGCTGTAACGCGACTACTTGCTGAAGATTGCTGAGGACACCGGTGCCGCAATCGACCAGCAGGTTTGTCTTTCCCTCCTGCACAAGATATCCTGAACAGGCTCCTCCCGGACCGGGATAGGCGGCGCTGCAGCCGAGTACGGTGAGTTGCACAACTAGCCTCCTGATTGCTGATGTCAGATGATATTATACCCGAAGTTATCAGGTACTTGATTAAGGTTATTTGCCCTCTTCGCTGCGCAGCTTTAGAACCTGATAAACCCTCACAGGCTCGGACTTGCCTTTGAAGCTCTGCGGCTCCAATTCCACAGCCTCTACTATGGTTTTCACCTGCTCATAGGTCTGGGGGCCGATCCAGACCTGCCCTCCGGGCGTGTTTGAGCAAATTCTCGATGCCAGGTTTACAGTATCGCCGATGACAGTATATTCGGCGCGTCCTTCACTGCCTATGCTGCCCGCCAGCGCAAAGCCCGTATTTATGCCTATGCCGAATTGAACCTTTGGCTCATTTTCTCCACAAGGCAAATTCGCCGCCGCCTGCTGAGCTTCGACTGCCGCCTTTACAGCCAGCCTGGAATGGTCGGACTGATCCTGCGGCGCGTTCCATATAGCCATAATGCTGTCGCCGGCGAATTTATTTATCATGCCGCCGTTGGCCAAGATGCAATCGATGATGATGCCGAGGTAGCGGTTCAGCGTGTCCACAACAGCTTCGGGAGACATCTTTTCGCTCATGGCGGTAAAGCCGCGGATATCCGAGAAGAACACGGTTACTTCACGGCTAACCCCGCCGAGCTTGAGCTTATCGCTATCAGCCAAATTGAGAATTTCATGGGCCACCTGAGGCGATACATACTTCCCAAAGATATTCCTGGTTTCCCTCCTGTCAGCCTGCACAGAGGTTATCCTGCATATGAGCACCGTCACATAGATTATAGGCACAGCCAGCAGGGGATACAGGATGTTCAGGATATGACCGTAATCGAAGCTGAAGAATACGGCCAGGGCATAGCCGACAAATAAGACGATACCGAGCAGCGCGCCCCATCGCAGGTTCAGGAAGGGCAGGGCAAAGCCAAGAATACCAACCATCAAGAATACAATGAGCAGGGTCATGCCATTGCCTGCTTCTACCAGATAGCGCTGATTCAATATCGTATCCATAGCGTTGGCATGGATCTCCACCCCGTACATCTTCTGCGGGGACATGGGTGTCACCCAGGAATCGGGTTCGCCTGTGGCCGTCATGCCAACGAGGATCATCTTAAACTTCACCAACTCGGGGTCGAAGGTTCCCTGGATGATGTCAGCATACGATATTGTGGTATAAGTGCCGGGCGGCCCTGCATAGTTTATGCGCATGCTTTTTGTATTATCCATGGGCACATCACGGTCGAGCAGCTGCATCACGCCGTCGTCAACATTAAAATCCGAGGGCAAGGTCTGTCCGAAGTGTGTATACAGCACCGATAACATGAGTGCTGGATAGCTCTCATCTGCGGCATCCATAATCACCAGCGGAATCTCGCGTACGATCCCGCCATCACCGATAAGTACGCTGACATGCCCCGTAGCTGCAGATACATTCTCTAAAATAGCGGCCGGATGGATAACATTCTGGAACGTCACCTCGGGCTGGGGCGAGCTTATCTGCTGTTCCCCAGCCACAGCTATCACCACATTGCCGGCATCCGCCATAGCCTGAGCCAGAATCGAATCGTTTGCGGTCTCGCTGGCGAAGAGGACGTCATAGCCGATGGCCATGGCTTTAGCATTGGCCAGGTTCTCGATAGCCTGAGCGTGGAGCGAGCGGGGCCATTCCCCCCACCTGCCGTACTGCGCCAGGGTTTCGTCGTCTATAGCAGCGATAACGATATTAGGAGAGGGATCTCTGGGAACAAAAAGCATGTCGCTGAGACGCCACTGTATGCTTGAGAACGGCTGTACGAAATACGTGATGAGGGCGAAGACGACGCCGATGCCTAAAGCGATCAGCACATGTCTGAACTGTCTGCGCCGCTTCCTGGTTAATCGCTTCAAAAAGAACGGCATCAGCTTTTCAACACAACTATATTAAAGTAAGTTGAGAACAATACTGCTAATCACAATATTAATTGCCGCTGCCGCAGTACCCCCCATAGCAATGTCCCGAACAACACTCGCCGTTATCCTCGCATGAGTAGCCATAATCCTGGCAGGGCTGGCTGCACATCCCCTCAGAGCAATATTCCGAACAACAGTCGCCGTTAGTCTCGCATGAGTAGCCATTCTCCTGGCAGACCGGTTCATTATAGGAGCAGACCCCCTCCTCCTCCAACCAAATGTAAGGGTACATACAGCAACACTCGCAGATGCAGCTTTGATATCCCACCACAAAAAACCCATTCACCTCCCCCTTTTCCCCCCTCCAACACTCGGGCCCACAGGAAGGCTGCTGACCACCTTCACCGCTTGAGCCTTGGAGTGGGTCATCAGCAGGGTCGGTATAGAACGGATCACCGGGTACGCCGCCTTCCCAGCCGCAGGAAGTCATTCCTTCAGGCACCTCTACCGTTTTCCCACCATTGCTGAAATCCGCAGAATGCTCTTCTTTATCTTCCTCATCCAGGGTACTGGTGCATGTATGGGTAATTTCACCATACTGGTTCACTTGTATACGATAAATTGTGCCCCTCACCACTGCCGAGCCCGCGAGCGTCTCTACTTCATAAGTCGATGAGGAATCAATGAGATTTTCCACGCGGTTGACTGTATTGCCTATCACTTGATTGATGCGAACAGTTGTAGAACCGCCAGAAGCAACGTTGAGCTCCTCGACGGAGATCTCGCTATCAGCCTCGACCTCCATCACGCTGCCATCGAAAAACGTGATAAGCACGTATCCGTCACTACCTGTTTTCAGGCTATCGCCTGTCCATATTTTCATGCCTGAGGCCGCCATGATCCACGCAACCGCACTCTGCCTTAACACCTGAACGTCCCCGGTGAGAGACGACAGACTGCCCGTTTCCCCGGTAGGTTCGGCAGGAGTCGTTGCTGTTGGTATTGCAGTAGGAGTAGGGGTGGGCTCCTGAGCTTCTTTCTTCCCGCAGCCAATCGCGGGTATTATAACAGCAATTACAAGAATCACTGAGAGCCACTTAAATACTTTTACATACTTCATATAAAATCCCCTTTTTACCTCAATCATTGAAATGATTTAAACTAGAATATCTTAAGATTAGTTATATGGATTGTCAAATTAAACATTAATATAGTGTCGGCGTAGACTACGGTGTCGGTGTCGGCTCGTATCCGGGACATCCGTATCCATAGCATGAAGAACCGCCACCACCACCTCCGGGAAAGTTCGCTGGATTATCATCAGGGTCGGTGTAGAAAGGATTGCCGGGGACACCGCCTTCCCAGCAGCAGGATGTTTTCCCTTCAATCACTTCTACTGTTTTCCCATTATTGCTGAAGTCTACAGAATGCACTTCTTCATCTTCTTCCTTTGAGGTATTAACGCATGTATGAATAACACCGCGATCCCGGTCTACTGCCATATTGAAGATTGTGCCCCGCACCACCGCCGAGCCCGCCAGCGTCTCCACCTCATACGTCGATGAGGAATCTATGAGATTTTCCACACGGTTGAGAGTGCTGCCTATCACTTGATTGATGCGGACCATCGTCGAGCCGGTGCCGGGAGCGACACTTAGCTCCTCCACTGAGATCTTGCTATCAGCCTCGACCTCCATCACACTGCCGTCGAAGAACGTGATGAGCACGTATCCGCCGCTGCCCGTCTTCAGACTGTCGCCGACACCAATTTTCATCTCTGACGTCGCTGCGATCCATGCACCCACCCCCTGCCGCTGCACCTGGACGCCCCCCTCAAGATCAGATAGGGTACCAGTTTCCCCCGTCGGTTCAGCGGGAGCAGTTGCCGTTGGCGTCGGGGTAGGCTCCTGATTCCCTCCCTTGCCGCAGCCGACTAACGCTATCATGACAGCAAGTATAAGAATCACTGAGAGCCATTTAAATGCTTTTATATACTTCATATAAGATTCTCTTTTCCCCTCAAGCTTAAACAATCATTCATTAAAAGATGCAAACGAAAATTATATTAGAATGAGTTATGCCGATTGTCAAACTGTGACGATCAGTTTTTTCTCAGCGACGACTCAATCGTGTATCATTATTAGAACTAGGTAATATTCAGACCTGCTTCTATGCAGAAGGTTAAACAAGAGGTGCAGGATACTTCCTGCCAGGGTTTTAGGGGTGTCCCCTAATTCTTCTTAATATCCCCCAAGTCTGGGGGATTACAGGGGGTTGGATGATGAATTGATACACTACTCAGAACCCCGCAGCTTGACATACTCGTTGACACTATATCGAGCATGAAGTATCCTCTCATCTGGAGGTTAGGAATAATATGAAGAAATACGCTGCACCGCCAGCCATGACCATCGATCCCGCCAAGAGCTACACCGCCACCATGGAGACATCAGCCGGAACACTCGTACTGGACCTGTTCGCCGCCGACGCGCCGATGACGGTAAATAACTTCGTCTTCCTGGCCCGCGACGGCTTCTATGACGGCACAACCTTCCACCGCATAATCCCCGACTTCATGGCGCAGGGCGGCGACCCGGCCGACACCGGCAGCGGCGGCCCGGGCTACCAATTTGCCGACGAGTTCACACACCGCAAGCACGTCATGGGCGCACTATCGATGGCCAACGCCGGACCCAAAACAAACGGCAGCCAGTTCTTCATCTGCTACAAGCCCCAGCCGCACCTCAACGGCAAGCACAGCGTCTTCGGCCAGCTCGTAGAGGGAATGGACGCTCTAAAGAAGCTCAAGAACGGTTCCAAGATAATCAGCGTAACCATAAAGGAAACACCGTAGCCGTAGACGAACTTCTGAAAATAGTTTTCACCCTCACCCTAGCCCTCTCCCCCTGAGGGGAGAGGTATTTGAACAAGAGGTGCAGGAGATTTCTCTCCTGCCGGGGGAACTGGGGGTGCCCCCCAGCTTTTTTTAAAATCCCCCAAGATTGGGGGACAACAGGGGATTGATTAGCCCTAATCAGCGTTTTCTTATTAACTCCAACCCTGCTTTTGCTTGACACCCCATGAGCGATACATTAACATAGCTCAACATAGTGTCAGCTATATAATCCAGAGGAGATATCATGGAAGGTAAGACCGTCAAAGAGACCGCCCTCGTTTTCTCACATTTCGTCACGCCGCAGGACGCCAACTACTACGGCAACGTCCACGGCGGCGTTATCATGAGGATGATAGACGATTGCGGCGGCGTTGTTGCTGCGCGGCACTCACATGCCAACACCGTAACAGCCTCCGTCGATAGAATCGACTTCCACAACCCGGCCTTCGTCGGAGAGATCCTTACCTTCAAAGCAAGCCTGAATTTCGTCGGCAGGACATCGATGGAGATCGGCGTCAGGGTTGATACTGAAAACGTCATGACCGGAGAGCAACGCCACATAGCCTCGGCGTATCTTACTTACGTTGCTCTGGATAACAACCGCAAGCCGGTGGAGGTTCCGCCCTTAATTCCTGAAACCGATTTGGAAAAACTGCGCCATGCTCAGGCGGCCAGCAGGAGAGAGTTGCGCCTAGCCGAAAAGAAGCGCGAGCGCGAGAGCTAGGCAAATAATATCTCCAAGAGGAACATATGACGGAAAAGAATGAGAAAAGTGTCGATCACCTTGGTGTAGCACCATATGGCGAAGCCCTTAACACTGTAGCCAAAGGGGCTATGGCAGGAGCAGGAGCTTTTTTGGGTAGAATTTGCTTACCAGCAGCTGAGGAGTTTGGCTTGCTGCTACGTGAAAAAGTAGCAGGCTGGCGGACTAAGAATATCACTCAAATTGCCAATAAAGCCGAGGAAATCCTTTCCTCAGCTTCCAAAGAAAAAGACCTACATGCACATCCACGCCTTGTCGGGAAAGTCATGAATGAGGGATCATGGGCGGACGACGAAAAAGTCCAAGATATGTGGGCGGGATTACTAGCTTCATCATGTACCAAAGATGGCCGTGATGAAACAAATCTTATCTTCATGAATCTCCTATCTCAGATCACGAGCGTTCAGGCGAGAATCCTCAACCATGCTTGCGAATCGAGTAAGAAGAAGGTCTCTCCTGCCGGTTGGCTCAACGCCGATTACCTACAAATAGAACTCAAGCAACTACAAGAACTCGTCGCAATCAATGATTTCCACAGATTAGACCGTGAATTAGATCACCTCCGTACACTTGGACTAATCCAAGGAGGATTCGATCCATGTTCCACATTAGCATTAATAACGCCTACAGCACTTGCCCTTCAAATGTACGTACGTTGTCAAGGATTTACGGGTTCTCCAGTGACATATTTCGGTTTGGAAGAGAAGCTCTAAGATAATTATGTTTCAGGATAGAGTCCATAAACTGCATCGCTCAATCGCTTGTTAAATCCACGACATCAGGTTATTTGCCTTTCAAAGCAAGTTTCTTTTACACTATCCTTGATGTTACGCCTGTTTAAAGAAGAATTTGTTGGCATCGGCCAGTTCCTCAAACGGAACAGCAGTGAGACGATTATCGTCGCTTCCGCCATACTTTTCCTCACCCTTGACCGATACCATCCCCTCCAGCCGGAATGGCTGGGCACCTTTATCTATTGCGCCGTCTGCCCCATATTAGTAATTCTCATAATACTGCGGAAAAACCCTCTCAATTTCGGGCTGAGGTTAGGCGTTCCCCGGATATGGGGTTTGCACGTAGGCGTAATCTGCCTGGTGGCAGCGGTAATTCTGTATGCGTCTTCTTTCAGCTCTTCTCTGCAAAGCTATTACCAGATGGAAAACTTCGACTTTTCCGTTTACTTCCTAACAAGCTGTGTCAGCCTGTCCGCGTCAGAGTTTATCTACCGCGGCTTTCTATTGTTCGGGCTTAAAGAGAAATTCAAAGAAGGCAGCATTTTATTGCAGATGATTCCGTTCGCGCTGATGCATCTCGGCAAGCCGGAACTGGAGACAGTGAGCACTATATTTACTGGAATACTATTCGGTTACGTTGCGTACAGGGGTAAGTCTTACTGGCCGGCTTTTATTATCCACCTGTTTATTAATGTCTTTTTCCTGGCTTTGATAAATTACAGGTATCCATTACAGGCCTAACGTCATAATTCCGGGTACAGTGCGGCAGCAAATCACCCCTCCCCAATCTCCCCGCACCATCGCTGTATTTTGGGGCCGCCGGTCAAGACTCCCTTGCCCTCACACGACGCGCATTGGCACGGGAGTGACCATTCCGGCCTCGGGTTGACTTCCACACCAACTTGTCGCATAAGACGTGCCAGCAGACACAGCGGCAGGCCGACGATATTGAGATAACACCCGTCGTAGCCTGCAACCGGGGCGAAGACAGCGTCCTGCACAGCATACGCTCCCGCCTTATCCATCGGGTCACCGGATGCAACGTAGGCCGCGATCTCACCGTCAGCGTAAGGACGCATCGTAACCTTAGTTGATACGTGGTCGACGATCGCGCGGCCGTTGCGGACGACAGCCACGGCGGTGATCACATCATGCTGCCGCCCTCGCAGCCTCCTCAACATATCGGCGGCCTCAGCCTCATCACGCGGCTTTCCCAGTACCACCCCGTCGAGCACAACGATGGTATCGGCACCTATGACAGCTTTATCACTATGCGAAGCCGCCACCGCACGCGCCTTGGCCAGCGCCAGACGCTCGGCGACCGTTGCGGGCTGATCGGACGATTCGATTACCTCGTCGGCAGAGGATGAGGCTGATTCGAAATCGAGCCCCAGCGCAAGCAGCAACTCGCGGCGTCGCGGCGATGCGGATGCCAGCACGACGTCGGGAGAGATATCACTGTGGACGAGCGTTGTTATGCACTCGACATGATACGTATGAGAAAACATATCCACTGGCTGCACCTCGGCCAGGCGGTAGCCGCCGTCGCACAGGACGCGCAGGTCGCGCGCCAGGCTCTCCGGGTCGCACGAAACGTAGATAACCTTACGCGGCCCCAGCTTGAGCAGGGCATCGAGGCCGCTGCGCTGGCAGCCCGCGCGCGGCGGGTCCAGGATGGCGGCATCGACGGCGACTTCGAGCGCGGGCAGCACTGCCTCCGTCTTGCCCATGATAAGTTCGACATTATCCAGGCCCGTAATATTAACTTTGGCATCATCGATTGCGGCGGGCGCCTCCTCGATGGCTATGACCTTCCCCGCCTTGGGAGCGAGTACGGCGGCGAACGTGCCCACGCCGGCGAAGGCATCGACGATGACCTCATTCCCTTTAAGATCGAGGCGATCCTCGATGACATCAATCATGCGCTCCGCCTGCGCCGTGTTCACCTGAAAGAAGGACGGCGACGAGATGCGGAAGAGATGCCCCTTGAGTTCCTCCTCGTACCACTTCTGCCCGGAGGGGATATCGAGTTCCGTCATTTTGGGCTGGATAAGGAAGCTCTCCGTATTTACGCCGTAGCGCATCGATATCTGTGTGCGCTTCTGACAGCGTCCCTGCAGAGCGGAAAGCGTCTCGTTGATCCACGGGTGCATGATATGGCAGTATTCGATGGCGATGAAATTGCGCCTCTCGCGGTGCACGAAGCCTAGACGGCCGTCTCTATCGACGGTGAAGCGGGCGTGGTTGCGATAGTTCCATGGCTTGACCGAGGGCAGGGTGGCGCGCAGGGGTGGGGAAGCGAAGCCGCCATGCTCCCGCAGCTGGCGCTGCACCGCGTCGTGCTTGAACTCGAGTTGATAGCCGTAATTGATGTGCTGCCACTGGCATCCGGTGCACCTGCCGAAGTACGGGCAGCGCGGCTCGACGCGGTGGGGGGACTTCACGAGCATCTCGACGACATGGCCATAGAGTATATTGCGTCGCCCGCGCCTCACA
>Ga0315288_10013017_pt1 | contig 10431 bp, 9 predicted proteins | sample YL17G11_20_MG_FD_203454 | JGI IMG/M metagenome (GOLD analysis project Ga0315288, IMG submission 203454) | Sediment microbial communities from Yellowstone Lake, YNP, Wyoming, USA - YL17G11_20 | ecosystem: Environmental > Aquatic > Freshwater > Lake > Sediment | place: USA: Wyoming | collected...
GCGTCGTATACGCGCTCCGGAAGCCGAACCCGTGGCCGCGCGTGCTGGGCTACCACGAGATCTTCCATCTGCTGGTGATCCTCGGCAGCAGCCTGCACTACTCTCTGGTGGCGATCTATGTGCTGCCGAGCTAGGGAGGTCAACAGCCGCTCGGATGTCGTCATCGGGCCTCCCGCTATTGACATTCCAATCGTTTGGCGTAAGATCGAGCTATAGCATGCTCAGCTTCTCCTTTCGGCCCTTGTAGTGGTAGGAGGTTAGAGTCATGAAACGATTGCCATTTAAGCAGGGCGGAGTGGTCGTCCTGGCCCTGGCAGTTCTGGCGGCGGCAGCGATGGCCCTGTGGCTGGGCGTCTTCCGCCAGGAGCGGGCCGCGGCCGCGGCGGACGTGGGCCTCAACGTCAGCATTGCTAGCACGCCAATCAGCGGCACGACCCTGGCGCAAGGGAGCACCATAAGCTACACCGTGACCGTCAACTCCGACGCCGCCACCAGCGCGGCCGGCGGCAACATCACGCTCGCCATCGTTCTCTCCAACGCTACGCTAGTGACCGGCAGTTTCTTGTCGCCCCACTTAATCGCCTGCACCGGCGCCGGCCCGATTGACTGCCAAGTCCCGAACTTCGCGGCCGCTGGCAGCAAGACGGTTACCTTCAGAGCCACGGTGGGGGCGACCAGCCCGGTGCTGGTGGGCGCGGCCATAGACCCGCCCGTTGATGGCAGCGGCGTGGGCGAGGTCGATGAGGGAACCGCGACCCCCAACACCGACGACGATGATGGAGACGATCCCTTGGACTGCATTGCAGTGGGCGAGGGCACTGACGGGGGGACTGCGGCGGAGCCTGACAACTTCGCTTGCACCTCCCACGCCGTGGGCGCCGCCGACCTGACCATCGGCAAGACGGCCGTTCCCGCCGAGGGCGCGATCCTGCCGCTGGGCTCGACCATCACCTACACCCTAACCGCCAGCAATGCGGGCTCAGGCACCGCCACCAACGTGGTCATCCGGGACATCCTCGGGACGGGCCTCACCTATGTCTCAGCGACGGGCACGGGGGTCATCTGCACCACTGCGCTGCCCCAGATCAACTGCACGGTCGCCAGCCTGGTGCCAGGGGTCAACGCTACGGTGACTGTCGTTGCGACGGTGGCGGCCAGCACCGGCACGCTGCTGAACGGCGCCTACATCGACCCCACAAATGCCATCACCGAGACCAATGAGGAAGCCGACGAGCCCGGCTCCCTGGACTGCACCGCGGTGGGCGAGGTCCCTGGCGGTACCATGGAGCCCGACAACTTTGACTGCATCTCCCACACAGCCACAGCAGGCGCGGTCGACCTGACCATCACCAAGACGGCCTCTCCCGGCGAAGGCATGGGAGCGAAGACTGGCGACACCATCACCTATACCCTGACGGTCGCCAATAGCGCTTCCGCCACGGTCGCGGCCACCAATGTGCCCATCCGCGACATCCTCGGGACGGGCCTCACCTATGTCTCGGCGACAGGCACGGGGGTCACCTGCACCCACACCTCGGCACAACAGATCGACTGCACGGCGGCCAGCATCGCGGCGGGGGCCAGCGTTACGGTCACTGTCGTTGCGACCGTCTCTGCCACCAGCGGTTCGATCTTCAACGGCGCCAGGGTTGACCCCGGAAGCGTCATCACCGAGACCAACGAGGACGCCGACGACCCCGACTACGACTGTTCCGCGGTGGGTGAGGGCACCACGACTGCGACGGAGCCCGACAACTTCGACTGCACTCGCCACACGCTGACGACGGCCAGCCCAACGCCAACCCCAACCGCAACGGTCACCCCAGGCGTGCTCCTCAACTGCCCGCTGTCGGGTAAGTGGGCGATATCGGTGTGGGACGGCCCGTCCGGGAAGGCGACCAATGAGGCGTTGGCCACGTGCTCAGGCGTCACTATCGTCGCCGCCTACTCGCTCGACCGCACCACCAACGCGTGGTTCAAGTACTTCCCGGGGCGCGGCACGGACGTCAACGACCTGCTGACCCTGAGCAACAACCAGGCGATCTTGACCCTCGCACAATAGAAACCGCGCCCAATTACGAGAGGCGTCTAAGCCGGGGGGAGGACGGAGCCTCCGTCCTCCCCCCTTTGCCGTTCACACACCACTCCAGCCTGAAGGCCATAAACTATTTAGATTCATCTCTGAGGGTTGAAACCCTCAGCTTCGAGGAAGCTGCGGATTTCAATCCGTAGGGCGGGTTATCTAGAAGGCACTTCAAAATCCCGACGGCACCGCCCCGTGAACGGGGCGGCATCGATGCCCCCGCCTTCAGGTCATGAAGAAAACAGTGGCGCACCGCATGAGATGCTTCGCTTCGCTCAGCATGACAGTGAGTGAGAATCTCACCCTGAGCGCAGCGAAGGGTCTCTGCTCACACGCTTTGGCCGACTATGCTGAAGATGAGCCATCAATTCGTTTATGACCTTCAGGCGGGGGTCGGGAATCAGACCACCAACGGCGAACCGGCCCCCCGACTCCCCGCTGATGTTGACAACGCCCGCCGCTGTGCTAGTATCTTGGCGTTCACACCAAAAGCACTCCCACGACGCTGGCGGTGAGGATCGCTCCTCCGGAGGAAATGGCGATGAAAGTGAAGGTCATTTTCTACAGCATGTATGGGCACACCTATCGCCTGGCCGAGGCGGTGGCGGAGGGTGCCCGCGAGGTGGAGGGCGCTGAGGTGGAGCTTCTGCAGGTTGCAGAGCTGGCGCCTGAGGCGATTCTGGAGAAATCCGGCGCGAAGAAGGCTCGGGCCGCCTTTGCCCACATCCCGATCGCCAAACTGGACGATCTCGCCGATGCCGATGCCCTGATCTTCGGCACCCCGACCCGTTTCGGCAACATGTGCTCCCAGATGCGCAACTTCCTGGACCAAACAGGTGGACTCTGGGCCAAGGGCGCCCTTATCGGCAAAGCTGGAAGCGTGTTCGCCTCCACCGGCACCCAGCATGGCGGTCAGGAGACCACGATCACCAGCTTCCATACCACGCTCTTGCACCAGGGGATGGTCATTGTCGGGGTGCCGGGCTCTGAGGCGCGGCAGGCGACTATGGATGAGATCAGCGGTGGCAGTCCCTATGGCGCGTCGACGATCACTGGGCCGGATGGCAGCCGCATGCCCAGCGAGAACGAGCTGGCAATTGCCCGTTTCCAGGGCCGCCACGTAGCTGCTATCGCTGCCAAGCTAGCTAGGACATGAGAGAGGAGGTCTCGACCATGGCCTACGAGGCAAAGGACTACACCCACCTGGTAGGGATGGAGGGCTTCAGCGAGACGCTGCTGCGGAACCACTTCACCCTCTATCAGGGCTACGTCACCAATACCAACAAGCTGCTCGACCTTCTCGGCCAGATGCCCAAGGAGGGGAAGATCGGCACGCCCGAATACGCTGAACTGAAGCGAAGGATGGGCTTCGAGTTCGACGGCATGCGGCTGCACGAGTACTACTTCGAGAACCTGGGCGGCAAGGGAGAACTGGGCCAATCGGCCAAGCTGCGCGACAGGCTGGCCGCCGACTTCGGCAGCTACGAAGCGTGGGAGGCCGATTTCAAGGGCACCGGCACCATGCGAGGAATCGGCTGGGCAATACTCTACCAGGACGACGTGACGGGAAGGCTGATCAACCAGTGGATCAACGAGCACGAGGCCGGCCATCTGGTGGGCTGCCGTCCCATCCTGATCATGGACGTCTTCGAGCACGCCTTCATGATCGACTACGGCCTGAAGCGGGCTGACTACATCGAGGCGTTCTTCAAGAACATCAAGCGGGAGGCCGTGGAAAGCCGCCTGGCGTAAGAGGCTGTAGTATCATCATGCCACACGAAGAATGATCTGCGGAGGTGAAAAATGCCTGAGTTCCTTAACCCCTTCCCTGGAATGGTGCCCGCTCGCAAGCTCACCCTCGAAGAGCTGGTTAGAGCCATCCGCCTGGACCTCTGCGCCGAGCACGAGGCGGTTCACCTTTACCTGGCCCACGCCGAGGCCACCGATCACCCCCTGGCCAAGAAGGTCCTCATTGACATCGCCAACGAAGAGCGGGTCCATGCTGGCGAATTCGCCCGCCTGATTAGCATCCTGACGAAGGATGAGGACAAGTTCCTGGCGAAGGGTGCCGCCGAGGTGGACGAGATGGCCGGCGAATCCGGCGGGCGCTAAGCAAACCTGTAGCCCTGGGCGATTGCCGCCCCTGGGGCCAACTCACCACACCACCTCGTACAGCCGCTGGCTGCCGGGTATGCCCTTAAGCTTCCTGCTGCCGACGTGCTTGAACTCTACCTCGGCCACGGAGCCGGCGAGGTCGTGCACCACCTTGGCCACCAGGATCTGGCCACCCCGTGCCTTGTCAGCAATGCGAGCGGCCATGGTGACAGCCTTGCCGAAGTAGTCGCTTCCATCCTGGATCGACTCGCCAGTGTTGAGGCCAATTCTCACCTTGATGGGGGTCTCCGGGTGCTTCTGGCTATAATCAGCGAAGGCCTTCTGGATATCCACGGCGCAGTGCAGGGCCCTGGTGACGCTGGGGAAGACCGCCATGAGGCTGTCGCCCATGTGCTTGACCGCATGGCCGCCGTGACGAACGACGCGCTCCCTGAGAATGCGATCGTGATCCCGCAAAACCCTGTGCGCGCGCTGGTCTCCCAGTCGCTGGGCGAGGCTGGTCCAGCCCTCGATGTCCGTGAACAGCAGGGTGACCGTGCCTTCGACAGAGGGCTCTGTCAGGCTTCGGCCGCACCAGATGCAGTGAGTTGAACCAGCCGGGTTGTCGGCATTACAGTAGGGGCAACGCATCGCTGCAACTTCTGGGAGCTCAGGGGTCGGTAGAGTGACCGCATACTAGCTTGCCCAAGGAGAAGTTGTCAAGCGAGAATATATCCGGACGGGCTGCCAGTCTGGTTGGGCCGCATGGTCTTAGCTACAGGAAGGAGGAACGGAAGTGGCAGGAGAGGAAGAGGGAGTTGAGACAGCGGGCATGCCCAGGATCGGTGAGCGGGCGCCGGATTTCCAGGCACTGACAACACAAGGTCCCCTCAGCATGAGTGACCTCAAAGGCCAGTGGGTGGTTCTCTTCTCCCATCCCGGTGACTTCACGCCCGTCTGCACCACCGAGTTCGTCGCCCTCGCTCGACTAGCCGAGGAATTCGCCAAGCGCAATGTGAAGCTGGTCGGCCTGAGCGTCGACAGTATCCATTCCCACCTCGCCTGGCTGAGGAATATCGAGGAGAAGCTGGGGGTCAAGATCCCCTTCCCCATCATAGCCGACGTCGACATGAAAGTTGCCAACAAATTCGGGATGATCCAGCCGGAAGCCAGCACCACCGCCGCCGTGCGGGCACTGTTCGTCATCGACCCCGAGGGGTTCATTCAGGCCTTGATCTACTATCCCTTGCAGACCGGCAGGAGCACCGATGAGATCCTGCGCCTGGTCGATGCCCTGCAGACTACCTATCAGCACCACGTCGCTACGCCGGCCAACTGGCGTCCCGGAGAGAAGGTAATAGTGCCACCGCCCCTGACCCAGGAGCAGGTCGAGGAGCTCCAGCGGTCGGACTACGAGAAGATCGACTTCTACCTGATGAAGAGAAGCCTGTAAGGAGACGAGGGTTCTGCCTGCTTCCGACCGCAGAGGGCCACCACCCTAGTCTTCCTTCTTCCGCAGCCCGGGCTCCGTCATCGAGGTGGGGTCGAGGGCGCGCCGCAGGTCCTCGTCCGATAGCCCCGTGCGCTCCTGTGCCACCTCCCGAATGGTACGCCCGCTGGCTGCCGCCTCCTTGGCTATCTCCGCCGCCGCGTCGTAGCCGATGATGGGAGCCAGCCCCGTTGCCATGGCAAGCCCCTTCTCCACCAGCTCCGGCCCCCTCTCCGTGGCCTGGAGGCCATCTACGCAGCGCTCGGCGAAGTTCCTGGCTGCCGCTGCCAGCAGCTCGATGGACTGGAGAAGGTTGTAGCCAGCGACGGGCATCATCGTGTTCAGCTCGAAGAAGCTGCGCTGGCCGGCGAGGGCCACCGTCGTATCGTTCCCTGTCACCTGGGCGCAGACTTGGATCAGCGCCTCGGGAATGACCGGATTGACCTTTCCAGGCATGATGGAGCTTCCCGGTTGAACCTCCGGCAGGGACAGCTCGCCGAGGCCAGCTCGTGGGCCCGAGGCCAGCCAGCAGATGTCGTTGGCGATCTTGAACAGGGCGATGGCGGCCGCTCTCAGCGCCCCGCTACACCCCACGACCGCATCGAGGTTGCTCTGAGCCTGGAAGTGGTTGTCGGTCTCGCGGACCGTCAGGCCGGTGGCCGCCGACAGGCGCTCGCATACCCGCACCGCGAACAGAGGATGGGTGTTAAGGCCGGTGCCCACCGCGGTGCCTCCCAGGGCAACCTCCTCCAGCTCCGTCGCCGCCCCTTCCAGCCGTCGGAGGGCCCGCTCCACCTGCCCGGCATAGCCCCGAAACTCCTGGCCCAGGCGGATGGGCGTGGCGTCCTGGAGGTGCGTGCGCCCGGTCTTGACCACCGGCCAGAACTCCTGCGCCTTCGCCGCCAGCGACGTCTGCAGCGCGCTCAGCGCCGGCACAAGCTCCTCTCGCATGGCCAGAAGCGCCGACAGGTGGATGGCCGTGGGGATGACATCGTTGGACGACTGCCCAAGGTTGACGTGATCGTTCGGATGCACCAGCTTCGACCCCCGCTGGCCTCCCAGAAGCTCCGCCGCCCTGTTGGCGATCACCTCGTTGGCGTTCATGTTCGTGGAAGTCCCTGAGCCCGTCTGGAAGATGTCGACCACAAACTGGCCATCGAGGCGACCCTCGGCGACTTCCTCGGCGGCGCGAACGATAGCTTCGGCGAGTCGCGGCTCGAGAAGGCCAAGCTCTGCGTTTGCCTCGGCCGCGCTGCGCTTGATGAGCCCCAGGGCGCGAATGAACCGCCGCGGGAAGCGCAATCCGCTGATGGGGAAGTTGAGGACAGCGCGCATCGTGGACGCGCCGTAGTAGGCATCCTCCGGGACCTGCACCGGCCCCATGGAGTCACGCTCGGTTCGTGTCCTCTTGGCTGCGTCCATGCTTTCCTCCCATCGAGAGCTTGCGCAGGCCCGGCGCCTCATTCCGTTGTGGCAGCCGGCGGAACGAACACCCGCTGGGCCAGCTCGCGGTCAATCATGAACAGCGCGCTGGGGTCATCACCCACCAGCTTGAGCTTCTGCACCACCTCGTCGGCGGACGCCTCCTCCTCCACCTGCTCAGCGACAAACCACTGAAGGACGTTGTTGGTGGCATGGTCTCTTATTTCGACCGCCAGGTCGACCAGCTTGTTGATCATGCCGGTGACCTTCTGCTCGTGCTGGTGCACGTGCTCGAACAATGCCAGCGGCGAATCCCACGCCGAGGGCGGGGCCTCCACCGGCTGCAGCACGACCCTGCCACCACGCTCGTTGACGTAGTCGTAAAACTTCAGCGCGTGCGCTAGCTCTTCTTGCCACTGCACGCGCATCCAGTTCGCGAAGCCAGCCAGGTTCACCGACTGGAAGTGCGCGGACATCGACAGGTACAGGTAGGCCGAGTAGATCTCCGCGTTGATCTGCTTGTTAAGGGCCTCTTGCATTCTCTGATCAATCATGGCGAGTACCTCCTTCGCTCTTCTCTTGCTAGTCGCTATTTCGATGGCTCATGCCCCTTGGCAGCGGGGACACACTCCGTAGAACTCAAAGTTCTATCACATCCCGCGCGCTTGTCAACACAGGGTGAGCATGACCGCCGAAACACCTCGCTCACTATTGACAGACAGGCCATCGCCAGATATAATGGCGTCGCCTCACACGCGTTCGCAAGCTCGGTTCACGCTGCGCCGGCCTGGGAAAGAGCTGCTGCCATGAAGAGGTTGGCTCTCGTGCTACTCCCCCTAATCGTTCTTGCCAGTGCTATTGTCCTCCTGGTCGGCCTTGGAATCTCCGCCGCGGCCTTGAACCATAGGGATGGATCCATGCGAAGGTTCCCCAGGACGAAACTTCTATCGGGCGGTGCTGTTGCCTTTGCGGTTCTCTTTCTTCTTTTCGGCCCTGCCTCAGGCGGGCATCCTGAGGCCGCGGCTGACAGCGACATCATTCCCGGCCGTTACATCGTCGTGCTCAAGAAGTCGGCCTCCCCTTCGGCAGTAGCGGCTCGCCAAGGGCTGCGACCGCAGGTGGTGTACAAGTCTGCCATCAGAGGATTCGCTGGCAGTTTCTCCGATGAGGCGGTTCGTCGTCTGCGCGCCGACCCCTCCGTACTGTCCGTCGAACCAGATCGCATCGTCACGACCTACGATCTGAGCGCCAGCAGCTCTCAAGTCCTGCCCACCGGCATCGACCGCGTCGATGCCGACCTTAACCCTGCGGCCAAGATCGATGGGGTCGACGATCAGTTGGATGTCGACATCGCCATTATCGACACCGGCATCCAGCCGGATCACCCCGATCTGCGGGTTGTGTGGGGAGTTAGTTTCGTCGGCACTGATTGCGCGGGCGGCTCGTGGGCGGACGACGCCGGTCATGGCACGCACGTGGCGGGCATCGCCGCCGCCATCGACAACTCCATCGGGGTGGTGGGTATGGCTCCGGGCGCCCGGCTCTGGGCCGTCAAGGTGCTAAACCAGGACGGGGGGGGTTACATGTCCTGCGTGATCGCGGGGATAGATTGGGTGACAGCCAATGCGGCGATCATCGAGGTGGCGAACATGAGCTTGGGGGGCCCCTCCTCCTCTGCTATGTGCCAAGCGATTACAGCATCAGCAGGTGCAGGCGTGGTATACGCGGTCGCGGCCGGCAATAGCCTTATGGACGCCAGCTTCTTCAGCCCGGCCAACTGTCCGGATGTGCTAACCACCTCGGCCATCGCCGACTTTGACGGACAGCCGGGAGGCCTCAACCCTCAGACGGTGGAGACCCCCTTGTGCACGGTGACCGGCGACGACGTGTTCGCTTGTTTCAGCAACTACGGCTCGCTGGTGGACATCGCCGCCCCCGGCGTCGACATCTACTCAACCTCCATAGGGAGCGGGTACGCAACCCACGGCGGCACCAGCATGGCGTCCCCGCACGTAGCAGGCGCGGCCGCACTGGACATACTGGTTAACGGCAAGCCCACGGACGCCGCTGGCGCAGCCGCCGTGCGCGGCCGCCTCATCGCCGCTGGCGCTAATCAGGATGGGTTCTTCGGCTTCAGCGGCGACCCTGACGACTATCACGAGCCCTTGCTCCTCGTTTGGCCAGCGGGAGCATACGACGTGGCGGTGACCGCTGTGACTGCACCGCCCGTCATCATTCAGGGGGACCTCGCCCAGATCGACGTTTCTCTAGCCAACCAGGGCTCCTCCAGCCAAACGCTCTCCGTCGCCCTTGCGGCCAGCAGCGGCACCGTCCCCGACTCGCCCCAGACGGTGACCCTGGAGCCCGACTCCTCCACTACAGTGTCGTTCACATGGGACACCACGGGCCTGCCCCTCGCTGACTATACACTCACCGCTACTGCCACGACCGCAACGGGAGACATGTACCCAGCCAACGACTCCCGTTCGATCACAGCCAGAGTGCGAGCTGCCGAGCACGATGTTGCCGTAGCGGAGTTACGTGCTCCCTCCGTTGCCCTAGAGGAGAGTCAGATACCGATCTATGTCGTAGCAGCAAACCCGGGCACCTACAGCGAGACCTTCTCCGTTTCCCTGGAGGCGAGCGGCGGCAGCATTGAAGGATCTCCCCAGGAGATCACGCTGGCCCCACTCGGCTCCGCTGTGCTCTCCTTCACCTGGTACACGCCAGAGGCAAGCCCTGTCCCTTACGTCCTTACTGCCACGGCTGAGCCTGTACCTGACGAGGTGTCTATTTCCAACAACTCGCTCGCTGTGGAGGTGACCGTCGCCACACAGCCTACCATCGTCGTGAACAGTCCGGCAGACCCCGGTTCCGGCGCCTGCGATGCTGTTGAGTGCACCCTGCGGGAGGCCATCATCTCAGCCAACGCCGACCCGCTCAAGGAACTTATCTGGTTCGATATCCCTGCAGGTGGCCCGCAGACTATCGCCCCCTGAGCGCTCTGCCGGACATCACCGGTCCCGTGGTCATCGACGGCACGACGCAACCGGGCTATGCGGGCACCCCCATCATCGAGCTGGACGGTTCGCAGGGGGGAGGCGCGTATGGCCTGCAGGTCATGGGAGGCGACACCACCATCCGCGGCCTGGTCATCAACGGCTTCGGTTATGGGATCGACATAGTGGGCAGCGGTGGTAACCTCATCGAGAACAATTTCATCGGCACCGACGGCAGCGGCCTCACCGCAATCCCCAACGGCACGGGCGTCTGGATCAACGGGTCGCCCAACAATACCATAGGCGGAACCAGTCCGGGGGCAGGCAACGTCATCTCCGGAAAC
>Ga0315288_10013019_pt1 | contig 10429 bp, 10 predicted proteins | sample YL17G11_20_MG_FD_203454 | JGI IMG/M metagenome (GOLD analysis project Ga0315288, IMG submission 203454) | Sediment microbial communities from Yellowstone Lake, YNP, Wyoming, USA - YL17G11_20 | ecosystem: Environmental > Aquatic > Freshwater > Lake > Sediment | place: USA: Wyoming | collected...
AGAAGTTGTTAAGAAGTACATTCGTGATCAGCGTAAGAACCCATAGCCAGATTATGCCACAGGATTGAAACCCCGGGCTTTAGCCCGGGGAGTTTTCATTCCGTCTCGCCAACTTAAAATTTATAAATAATGCAGGCTACTTGCTCCGATCGAATTTTTTGGATATGATTTTGGGAAAGGCCCGGATGTCGAGGATGATAAAGAAACTGGTTCTGATCCTGATCCCCCTGCTGGCGTTTTCGGCCTGCCGGGAAAAGCCCCAGCCGCGTCGGCTCTACACGATCGGATATTTCCAGGTCGTGGAATCCGACACAGCCAACGAGGCCCGCAAGGGTTTCATCAAGGCCCTGGAGGACAGCCGCCTGGAGCCGGGGGTCAGCGTGGACCTCGAAATCCGGAACGCACTGGGCGATATTCCCACTGTTCAGAAAATTGCCCAGGAGTTCGTGGAGCAGGGCGTGGACATGATCGTCGCCCACTCCACCGCCTGCCTCCAAGCCGCCATGATGGCCACGCAGAAAATCCCCATCATTTTTATCGCCGTGGCCAATCCCTACCTCGTCAACGCGGGGAGATCGGCCGAGGAACACGTGAGCCGCATCACGGGCGTCGCTTCCACCGGACCCGTCAGGCAGACCATGGCTTTGATCAAGCAGATTCTGCCGAACGCCCGGAGGATCGGTACGCTCTGGACGCCGTCCGAGCTGAACTCCGAATATTACCTCAACCTGGCGCGTGAGGCTGCGGCCGAGCTCGGCCTGGAGATCGTGGCTGTTCCGGTGTCGAGCACCAACGGAGTCCTTCTGGCCGCGCAGATCCTGGTCAGCAAAAAGATCGACGCGCTGTTTCCCATCTCGGACAACACGATCAACTCCTCGTTTTCCACCCTGGGCCGCGTGGCCGAGGAGAACGGCATTCCGCTTTTCGGGAGCTTTCTCCTGGCGACGCGGGCGGGCGCCTGCGCGGGGCTCGGCGTGGAATTCTCAGACATGGGATATCAAGCCGGTCAGATGGCGGCGCGGGTCAGGAAAGGGGAGGATCCGGCCCGGATTCCTTTCGTCTCCCTGATCGACTTCAAACTTCACCTGAACCTGCTTGCCGCCAGGCGACAGGGGGTCAAATTTCCTCCTGAAGTCCTGAAAAGGGCGGACGAAATCCTCACGGCGGAGGATATCAGGAGCCTCACCGGGTCGCAAGCCAGGTCGAATGACCGTCCCTGACCCGGACCGGACGGCCGGCGCGGTCATCAATTCAGTTTTCGGGCTTCCAGGTAGAACCGTTTCTCCCAGGCCTCGCCCATGGAAAAGGTCTTGCGGGGCAAGGCCCCATCAAGGATAACTGTCTTAAACAGGTCCTTCTTATTCATGGCCGGAAGATATAATCCCATGTTCCCGGATTTCCGGCCGAGAGCGACGGCCGCTTCCGTTCCGTGCACGTAATCGATTTCCCGGGCGCCCTTGTTTTTCATGAAAACATCGAGGAAATTCTGCAGGGTCCCGACCGGAAGGTTGGAATCGGATTTCGCGATTTCGATGACTCCGAAACCTGTTTCCGTGATGACGCCGATCCTGTGGGGCGTGCCCGCCCGGCCGTCGACTGAGGCTTTCATGCTCTCCAGGGACCCGACAACGCTGTAGCGGCAGCCCGCCGGATAAAACGCCTTCATCTCCTCGATAAGATCGCGGCCGCCGGCGAACTCGAAGAGCACCCGGTGGATGGGCTCGAAAATCAGGGCTTCATCGTGGAGATTGACCAGCTCGACCAGGGCATAGCGGAGCGGGGACCGCATGACTTTCGCTTTGTCCGTCGCCTTCTCCTTGGTTTTTTCCCAGATGGTCTTGGCCGTAGCCAGGGAGTGGTTGCCGTCGCCCATGGCATAGAGGAGGACGGGCGTTCCGGGATTCAGACCGTACTTTTTGACGAAGGCGGCGGCGGCGCCCAACGCCTTGAGGCTGTTGAGAATGCCGTTCTCCAGGCCCGCGTCTTCCACCCTGAAGCCGGCGACCCGGCCCGAGCGCATCATCAGCTCGAAATCGTAGAGCTTTTTCAGCCGGTCCTTGTTTTTTGTCAGAGGCCCGATGACCGAATTCTCGGTGTCGTCGATGAGAACCATGATGTGCGGTAGCTCGATGGGCGCGCCCTCCCGGATTTTGACCCGCGGTGGGATACGCTCGAGGATCGTGCCCTCGGTGGCCCGGATCAGGCTGGTCGAGCCCTTGCGGAAATCGTATCGGTCGAGATCCAGACAGGCGACCAGGCCTTTACGGGTGTGGTCGCCGGCCTTCCGCTCCACGTAAACGAGGCCTTCGGCCTCGGAAAGGATGTCCTGCTTCATGTAGCGGTTCATGTGCTCCCGGATGCGGGCGATCCGCTCCTCCTTGTCTGGGTCATTGAGATAGACCTCGGGGAAGATGAGGTTCAGCGTGGACGGCGCGTCGCCGACGAAATCGGCGACTTTCCTCCAGTATTCCCGCTCCGACGTGAACTGGTCGCAAGCGATGACCGCCCACTTGGCCAGGTCGCAGCCCGCCTTGGGAAGAAGAATGCGGGGAATGCCGAGACAGACGGATTCATAAGTTCTCATGGTCCTTCCTTATGATGAAGATGATAAATGGCTTCTCTTCCATTGAATTTATACATCATCGAGCCGGAAATGAAAAGGGGTCTCACGGCTCTCAGTCGGAGAGGTCTTCCCGGAGAGGAAAGGAGATGATGTGCCGTCCGCGTCCGATCCGGACGGCGCGGGCGATGGCCTCATGGGTGAGACGTCCGGCCAGAAAAACGGCCGACTTCAGGGATTTCCCCTGGGCCAGGAACCCGAGGATGGCCGAGGCGAGAAAACATCCCGTGCCGTGGACGCTCTTGAAAATTTTTTTTCTCTTGAAGAAGACGTAATCCCGCCCGTCGTAGAGCAGGTCCGCGGGTTTGCCGGGGAAGTGCCCGCCTTTGATAAAACACGGCGTTCCGGTGAGGCCGTAGATCCGGCCGGCCGCGAACATCATGTCCTCGACGTTGCGGATCTTGCCGCCGCTGATCAGCACCGCTTCGGTGAGATTCGGGGTCAGGATCGTCGCCCGGCCGCCGATCTCCCGGATAAGCCGGCCAAAAGCCTTCTTTTCCATGAGCCGGGCTCCCGAGGTCGCCTTGAGCACGGGGTCGACAACGATGGGGATTTTAGGGTTGGCGTCCAGGATCTGGGACAGGGGCGCGATGTTTCGACCCGAGCCCAGCATGCCGACCTTGATTCCGGCGATGGCGACGTCTTCGGCAAGGGCCAGGTACTGGTCGAGCATGAGGCGGGGAGAAAGGCCTCGGACCCTCGCCACCCGCTCCGTGTTTTGGGCGGTGATCGACGTCAGAACGGCCATGCCCCGGAATCCCAGGCTCTGGAAGACTTTGAGGTCGAGGAGAACTCCGGCACCGCCCGAGGGGTCGAAGCCCGCGATCGAAAGCAGGATTTTCTGGGGCATCTCGTCTTTTAATACACCTTTCGTGAATTTTATTCAATATGCTACAATGAAGCCGCTCGGCCATGATGATACGGGCGCATGTTTTCGTTTCGGGACGCGTCCAAGGAGTCTGTTTCCGCCATTACGCCGTGAAATGGGCGGACGGCCTTGGCGTCAGGGGTTGGGTGCGCAATTGCTGGGACGGCCGCGTCGAGGCCGTCATCGAGGGCGAGAAAGATAAGGTTGAGGACATGGTGAATAAAATGCGCGGCGGCCCCTCCTGGGCCGCGGTCGAAGAGATGGAGGTCCGCTGGGAGGATTATCGGGGAGAGTTTTCCAATTTCCGGATTGCGCGCCATTCGGACTGAATATCTAGCCTGCATTATTCATAAACCGGGTTCCCAATGGGGGGAAGGCCGGAATGGACTCGCTTCCGAAGTCCCGACATGGTCGCTTCATCCATCCCGGCCTTCCCCCTTGAAGCATTCATTGATTCTGTCTCTCCAACTTAAAATTTATGAATAATGCAGGCTAGCATTCAATCCGCTTATCTCTTATTGTATTTTCCGCGACATTCCTTGGAACAGAAATAAACCTCTTTACCGTCGATGACGTCCCGGATGGCCTCTTCCTTCGGCAAATAAGTGTTGCAGACCTCGTCTTTGACCATCGTCCCTGAAATCTGCCGGGGCGAAGAAATTGTCTTTTTGGGCGCTCCGGCCTTCCCGAGAAAACGGAGGGCGGCGTAGATCAGGTATCCGATGAAGGCGTAAACGAGCAGCTTGTACAATCCGTAAACCATACTCTGAATTTAGCGGATTCGCGGAGCGCTGTCAAACGCGAGCCGATCTAGGAGCCATGATGACGGCTCATCGTCATAACCCAGCGCGCGAAGGCGCGGGCGTCCGCGAGGTCATGCTCGTCCGGATGCGTGGCCGCTGAGGCGGCCATTTCGGCCCAGGCTTCGTGCTCGGGCAATTTGATTAGGGCATCCAGCGCTTTCATGGACACTTTTCCCCTGGTGGCGAACGTACCGATGATTTTAGCCTTAGAGGCCAAGACCGAAGCGTGTTCGATCGCTTCGCGGGCCAGGCGGCTTCCCGTGAAAGAGCCGTGAGTGGAGAAAAGGGCGATCCTTTTGCCCGGCGGGATTTTTTTGAGGAATAACTCCGCCCCATAGGGAACGCTGTGCGATTGGACGGGGAACCCGACAAAGATCAAGTCGTAAGCCTCGATGTCCCTGGCTTCGGCTATGGGAAGGATTTCTTTCTGGCCCTCCAGGGCGTCGAAGATGGTTTCCGCGATTTTCTTGGTGTTTCCGGTTTGGCTGAAATAGGTGACAAGCGCTTTGAACATGATCCTATTTTTCCATATATTGCAAAAAAAATCCACGGGTTCTCAAGCCGCTGATCGGAGCGGGGAGCCATGCCCTTTTCCGATCCATTTATTCTACCGCGGCTTCGTCCGGAAGCTTGGAGTTACGGGGCAGCCGGATGGTGACCCGTGTCCCTTTCCTGGGTTCACTCCAGACGTCGATGGAACCACCGTGGTCCTCGATGATTTTCTTGGCGATGGGCAGTCCCAAGCCCGTGCCCACTTCCTTGGTGGAGAAATGGAGCTCGAAAATCCTGTCCAAGACCTCCCGGGACATGCCGCTCCCGGTGTCCGCGATTTCCAGAATCAGGTCGTTTTCAGCCGCAGCCAGGTGAATATCGATCCGGCCTTGCTTCCGGATGGCCTCGATGGCGTTGATGATGATGTTCCGGAGGGCAATCCGGACTTTTGACTTGTCGCCGTCGAGATGAAAATCCGCGCCCAGGTAGTGCTCGTGGAAGGTGATCCGTTCCGCGATCATCTTTTGGTAGGGTGAGATCGTCTCTTTGATCATCTCCAGGAGGTCGAAGCGGTCTCGCCGCAGGGTCGTATCCTTGGAAATCTCCAGGAATTCCTGGGCGATCTTGCGCAAGTTTTCCACCTCGCTGATGATGTAAGAGGCCGACTCCTTGAGCGCTTCCTCGAAATTGCCCTTCCTGTCCGCATAGACCTTGAGAAGGTGTTCGGCCGAAAGCTGGATGGGCGTCAGCGGATTTTTGATCTCGTGGGCCACCTTCCGGGCCATTTCCGCCCAGGCGACCTTGCGGCTCATCTCGGTCAGGTCCTGCTGGTGGCGCTTGAGGCTCTTGACCATGGCGTTGAATCCGTCGATCAGGGTTTTCATCTCATCCTGGGAGGCGTGGTCGATCGAAATCTCGAGGTTGCCCAAGCTGACTTCGCGCGTGGCGAAGAGGAGCTTGCGCACCGGAGTGACAATCATGCGGCCCAGACCCCGGGCGAAGATGATGATGAAGGCGATAAAGAAGACGGAGACGAAGACAAGGAATTCCAGGAGGTCTTGGGCCGCCCGGGAAATTTCCTGCTGCTCGAAGGGGAAGGGGAGCGAGATGAGGAGTTGAGAGTCGAGGAAGCGATAGGGAACGGTGAGCGTCTGGAAGGAATAGCGGCCGATCTTCTGCCGGCCGGTGGAAAATGGCTTGTTCTCGTACAGGAGCGTGTAATAGATGTCGCCGTCGATCAGCTCGGGCAGCAGGCCGGAATCGAAGAACTCGCCCCGGCTCGAAGAAACCAGCCTGCCGTCCCTGTAGAGGTTGACGTCGTTGGAGATAGCGGAACTGATCCAGAGAACCAGGTCTTCGGGCGGGGACGTCAGGTCCGGATTCTCCTGGAGCTCCAGATAAATGAAATCTTCCATGATGTTGCGGGCGAAGTTGGCGTGGACCTCGGTCTCTTCGATGAACCTCTGGGTAAAACTTCGGGTGAAAAAGTTCTGGGCGAAGAAGCCGAACAGGAGGAGCGAGATGAGGGTGATGGAGATGAAGGATGCATAGACGCGGTTGGAAAAGGACCAGAGGAAGTCTTTCCAGGCCTTTCTCCGGACGAGAAGGCCGGGCAGCCCGGCCAGGACCAGCAGAAAGAGGCTCTCCAGGAAGAAAAGTTTCAGGAATTGGATGCTCCAGGCGATGAGATTTCGCCGGGGAAGGAGGAGGACGTAAATCCGGCTGTTGAGGCGGAAGCAGAAAGCGTCATAGCTTTTGTTCTTGTCCCGGAAGCCGGTCCAGGTGGAATCCCCTTCGCCGGCCAGCTTTTCCAGCAGGCCGGTGGGAAGGCCGCTCGAGATCTTGTTGGGGTTGAAGAGCAGTTTTCCCTTGGCATCAAACAGGACGAATTGGAAAGCGATCTGATTTAAAGAAGGAAGCGAGCTCGTCCGCAGGATCTCATAGTAGGGATTGGCGGAATAGAGAAAAGGAAGGGTTTCCGGGTCCAGGGAAAGAGTGATGACGATCCTGCCGAGGCTGGCTTTGTCCCCCATCCAATCCCTGTAGCCCAGGAGAAAGTCTTTTTCCTTCCCAAGAAAGGGGACGGTCACACGGCTCAGGGTCCAGCGGGGGCTGGGTTCCGGGTCAATGACCGGCCGGCTGAGGGTGGGAATGTTGAGCGAAAATCGGGAAAGGATCTTTCCTTCCGGGTCCAGGATTTCGAGGCTCGAATGCCAGTTGAATTTGGCCAGGAGGGATCCCGCCCAAAAGCTGCGGGCGAGGTCCCTGTCCAGAGGCTTTTTAAAGAAGGCCAGGAGAGCGTCCTTTTTTCCGTCGATTTCCGGAAGGATTTGACGGGCCAGAAAATCCGCCCAGTCTTCCTGGCTGACGGCCGTATCTCTCAGGAAATTCTGGACAAGCTGGCGCTCGCGGGCGGAGATATTCCGGTGGAGAGAAACATAAAGGCATAAAGCGGCCAGAACCAGGAGGACGGCCAGAGATTCTTTTTTTCTAAGGAAATCCGGGACCGGAGAGGAAAGAACAAGAAAAGATAACAGAACGGCGAAGGTCAGGGCTTCGAAAAGGGAAGCATGCGTCAGGGAAGCGGGGAGGGCAAGATAAAAAGCGACGGCAACAACCAGAAACGCAAGCAGCGCCGGGCCGCGGCGCGGAAGGAATCCTACGGCCGATTTTATGGCCAAGCCGGCGAGGATCAGGTCAGAGGAAAAAATGAAGAGAAGACTCAAATGAAGAAGGATAAAAGAGCCATCCGGAGAAAAAGAGAGCAGGTTGACATTGGAGTTGGAGACAAGACGCGAGACGACATGAAGAAACCCGGAGGAGAAAAGCAGCGCCAGAACGAACAGGCCGACCGCGATAAGCGCGGCGAAAGCCGGCGGAACGGATAAGCGGGCTTTTCGGAATAGACCCGCTGAATAGACGGCCAGGCAACCGGCGACGAGGAAGAAGACGAATGAAGTCAAAAAGATGTCGGCCGGCGATTGCGAGAGGCTTCCGAACAATCGCGTAGCGGCCTTGGCCGGAGAAAAGACCCGGAGCGTTTGCAGCGCTTCCAGGCGGCTGATGGGGAGGAGGACCGCCCTCAGCCCGGCCAGGGCGAGGACGAGGAGAGCCGCCCGGCCGGAGGTCTTCCGGTCCGAGGCCAGGAAGGCTTTTCCCCGGTCGATGATGAAAAAAACGAGGGCCAGGCCGAGCAGGAGATAAAAAGCCAGGAGCCAGCGTTCCCTGCGGCTGGACAGTGAGGCAAGGAACGAAGCTGAGCTGATGTTGACGGTGATCGTGATCTTGTTCTGTTCATTCCGCAAGGGGAAGAAAATGGTCTGGATTTCGTTTTGAAGCCGGGGTTGCCCGATGTATTCATCCGCATGGCGCGCAAAAATGTTTTCGTAGCCGGAGACGTCTTCCCGGTAATCCCAGTAATCGATAGTGCAGTTCTCTTTCAGTTGCGGACTCAGGAAATGATATTCCTCGAGATACGGCGTCTTGAATTGGGGCACGAAGGACAAGAGACGGAAAAAGACAACCCGGTCCTTGTCGCGGACTTTGACCGGCAGGACCAGGTAGATCGAAGCCTTATGCCGGACGACCGCGGTCGTGCCGTCAGGGGGAAGTTCGAAATCAACAGCCCTTCCGCGCCAGAGAGAAAGCCGTCCGGGAGCCGGATAGTAGGCCACGCCTTCGGTCTCCGGTTTCAGGCCGAGATTCCTGAAAAGCCGGAAGATTTCCTCCGGTGTCTCCGGGAAGGGCGCGGCGAGGATGTTTTTCCGCTTTTCTTGGAGGGCCGAAATCAGGTCGGCGTATTCCTTCCTGACGGTGCCGGACTGCTTACGCAGGATTTCCAGACTCTTTTGAAAATAGCGGGGCGAGGGAGAAGAAGGAAGAAGATAAGCCAAAGCCAGGAAAGCCAGCGACAGACCCGCGGCCGGGAAAAAGGCCGCGAAGAAAAAGCTTCGTTTCTTGCGGGTCCGGTGAGGATTTACCACAGGACCTCCGCTCGGATTTCCCGGATCTTCCAGGCGCTCGACGGAAGAAAATTCCACGGTGACGGCGGCCCGCCCTTGGCCGGGGTTTCATCGGCCATGTAGAAAAAGACCCTGAGAACGAACTGGTTGTTCGTCCGGTTGTCTTTGAAGGACCAGCGCGTCTTGAAGATAAAGTGGTTCTTCTCCAGGACGAGCGGGAATTCGCTCTCCGGGTAGAATTCGAAGGTTGAATAGGAGGCGAAGATCTTGCGGAAGAGAAAATAGGTTTGCTCGGGCGACACCTGGTCCGAGAACGAGATCGGCTCGGGAAGCGTCAGGTTGATGCGGGTGCGGCCGGAAAGCTGGCCGAAAAGAAGGTCGGCCTCGTTCTGGAAAAAGGCTTTTTCGATGTTCTTGGTGGCGGCGGAGAGGAAGGACAGCGCCATCCCGAGGAAAATCGTCCCGATGTGAATCACTTGAAAAATCTTAACACAGATTTTCGGGGACCGGCAAGCCTCGCCGGATCAATCACTTTTTGTTCTTCTGGATTTCCTCGGAGACGATGGTCTTGAGTTCCTCTTTGATCCGGTCGATCTTTTCGAGCCGTTCGGTGATTTTCTGGAAGAGGTAGGACTGGCTTTTGATCCCCTCCTCGATGAGGAAGGCCGCGCTCTCTGAGCGGCTCTTGAACAGTCCGGCGTCCACCAGCATGTTCAGCTTCCGGTTGCTCTCGTCGTTGACCCGGATCGTGAGGACCGTGTTCCGGGAGGTCAGCGCCTGGTCGATAGCTTTCTTAATGGATGCGGACGCTTTGATGGCAAATTTCTCGACATCGCTCCCTAGGCCATCGAGCTTGGCTTGATAGTATTTTTTGTCTTTGACTTCGGGTTCGGCTTCTTTCTTGACTTTTTCTTCCTCCATCGGCGTCACCTCCCGTAATTTGTAATTCGATTACAAATTACTACATTCCCAAATTCCTGTCAATATTTTTTTTATATGATTTCTAAGTTGGAATCCAAAACGCGCGAAGGGATCGGACCGTACGGTTGGGAGGAATGATGAATTCGCGAAAGAGCGGTTGGAGAGATACGCAGACAACCCTGTGTCCACAAAAGAATTTCCCCCGGAAGATCGGAAGATCGTGGAAAACGAAGGATTATTTTTTTTCTTCGGCCTGCTCTTCTTCCTTGGCTTCTTCTTCCAGTTTTTTCGTCCTTCGGGCGTCCTTGATGCTGCTGATTCCAGCGACCAGGGCGATCAGCCCGCCGAAGAAGAGAAGCGGGGGAACACAGCCAAGGATAAGTTGGACGAAAGGCTTCCACCAGATGATGATAAGAACGATTCCCGCAACCATGGCGATCAGTCCGCCCAGGATCGCTAAATATTTTCCCATGGTCGGCCTCCTCCCGTTATTTAATTTTGTCTGGGTGGATTATAGCAAAAGTCATTACGGTACGCAATATTCCACCAACAGGAGTTACCCTATTTTTTTTGTAGCAGAAAACCGGGTCCTGTCACGGCCGAGCCCATAACACCCTCGCTCAAGACCCACCCACCCGCCACCATGAGCTTCGGGTGTTATGGGCCCGGCCGCGCCACCCGGGCGCCAGTCTCAGACTGACACTTTATTTTTACTGCATTTCGTTGTCCTTCAGGGAGTTGCATAAATTATAAATAACAAAAT
>Ga0315288_10013020_pt1 | contig 10429 bp, 6 predicted proteins | sample YL17G11_20_MG_FD_203454 | JGI IMG/M metagenome (GOLD analysis project Ga0315288, IMG submission 203454) | Sediment microbial communities from Yellowstone Lake, YNP, Wyoming, USA - YL17G11_20 | ecosystem: Environmental > Aquatic > Freshwater > Lake > Sediment | place: USA: Wyoming | collected...
AAATTTCCTTGTGCAATGCCTGCTGTAGTGCCAGCCGTATTAATATCAACTACTCTATAATTAATAGATGATCTAGTAGTAACAGTAGGTCTATATCCATCCGCTTCAATACTTGGTGTCCCACCATTATTAACATTAATGACTATATTATTAGATGTTTTAAAAGCAATAATATTATAAATTGAATCTTCAGATGAGTTAGATCCAGCCTTCCACATTACCAATTGCTTGCCAACCATATTAGATGTGAATGGTGCGCTGGTAGCAAAGAAATCTGTATATCCATCCATTCTAAATATAGTAGTAGCATTAGTATATCCATCAGCACCTATTGTCATTAAACTGGAGCTAGTTACATTATTGCCTGTAGACATAGTTCCAAGACCGCCCGAACAACCTGTGAAGGTCGTAGCACCAATACCTGTATATGTTACTGTTTGAGTTCCAAGAGAAGTAAATACAAAGATAGTTCCGCTGGTAGGAAAATTTGTTGTAGAAGCAACGTTAATAGTAGTTTGTGGAAGTATTGCTCCGTTAGAAGCAACTGCAATAGTAGTTGCTACTCCTTTAAAATTTTCTGGTAAGCTGCCGCCAAATGGAGTAGTAGTGGCAAATGCTCCTGCGCCAGGAGTGGTGAGAGAGGCTCCACCATAAATGCAGTGTCCCCAAAATTCATACATAAATTTTAGCAAATAGGAAGCTCTAGCGAAACCGGCTGTTCCGCCTGTGCTAAAAGTTAATGCTCTTATAAATTTTAGTGCCATTATATTTCTCTTATGGTATTAAATTAGGACCATTCCATGGAATGTATAATCCTCTTCTTAAATGTTGATAGCTTCTTGCAGAATCTGTAGTGGGAGAAAAATCTCCAAAATTACTTCTTCCTTCTCTTATGTGTGGTATAGTTCCCAAATTTTTAGGAGCATATGGATAAACTTGAGCTGTTGTAGAATTAGAAAGAAATCCAGTATTCCATTGAGCTAAGGTTCCTTGCATTAAATCTATTGGCAATAATTCTGTTGAACTAGTAAAAGGAGTATCTGTTGCAGATGCATCAAAATGTGGTCCTGCATATTGTGCATTTCCAGTTATATAAGTCCAAAAAGAAGCTGAACAAGCAGTAGGAACTCCAAAAGGTGATGCACTCATACCTTGTGAGCCTGTAGGATTAGGAGCAATAGGAGTAGATTGTAAAGCTCCATCATTAATTTCTCTAACTCCAAAATTATCATTACCAGTATAACCAGTGCCCAATACAAAAAGTCTTGCCCAATCATTTACTGGTAATGGAGCCACTTCATTTTCTGGTAATCCAAAACAAGTGATATGAGAATGAAGTACATTTGATGGTCTACGAGCATACATTACTATTCCTTGACCACTATCATCTCCAATTATAGTTACTCTCATTTGTACACCAGTACCATTACCATCACCAAAACCTATAGCGCCACCCAAATAATTAGAACTACTAGTATTATACCACATTGGTGCATGAAAATGTTTTCCATAAATAGCAAAATCTCCTGCTGAATCACCTTCAAATCCTGGAGAAACTGTTATTTGTGGACAATTTGGAGAGGTTGCAACGTTAGTAAGATGATCGCCTGTACTTTCATGACAAATTCTAACTTGCCAACCTAAAGCATGTGGACTTTGTAATATAATTCTGGGAGTAGTAGAATTACCATCACCTCTATATTCAGCAGATGTTTTAAGAGTATTGGGGGCGCCTTGAGTTGGACAATTAAGATCTTTTTCATATAAATACCATTCCATACTATCTGCTGGTTCTGCCGGAGGTTTGTCTCCTAAAGTTCTGTAATCAATAATATATGAATTACTAGTAGTGTCAAATCCTTGAATAAGAAAAACGCCTGAATTAAAAGTAGGATTTGCCGTACTTCTAAGAGATAATAATCTTCCAACATCTGCTCCTGAAACCGTCCTTACTCCCACTGGAATGCTAACATAAAATTCTTTTTGAGCACCTAAATTAATTCCAGCTTTTTTACCGACTGTAAAGGTAGGCGCGACCGTAGGAGTAGTATCTCCAGTAGATATTAATAATGTTCCAATATTATTAATAGGATAATTAGTACTTCCAACATAAGTGTATCGTAGCACCCTTCTCATAAAAATAGTTAAAAGATAAGATGGAATATATAATCTATTACTTGTTGTAATATTTTGAGTTTGATAATCTCGTAATAAATGTATAGCCATTTTATATTGCTCCAAATAATAAAAGTTGAAATGGAATTATTGTATTATCCCATGGCCAACATATACCACGGGGCATTTGAATCCACTCACCATTTAATCCAATTCTATGATGTTGAGGCACATGAGTTCCAGTAAATTTAACGCTTCTTAATCTTGCTCTAGCTAAAGAAAATTGATTTGATATTCCTGGTAAACATAAAATTGCGTCAGAAGATGGAATGGTTCCGGCTACAGTATTATATCCAACCCTATAATCACTTAATTGTTGACCAAATACATCTGGAGTGCCATCTCCTCTCATAGCTTTAACTAAAGTTCTATGCTTTCTTGCAATAGTTGTATCAGATCTATGAGTTCCCATATAGAATCCGCCGCCATAACCTTCGGTTGTACTAGATGTTGTTAATCCGGCACCGTTATCTGTTGTCTGAAACATTATAGATACAGGGTGAAGATCTTGTCCTTGAGGATATAATCTTTTTGGTATTTCAAAATGATATTGAAAACTTGAATTTGACTGAAATAAATCCTGTTCTTTTAAATGACTAATAAAAAATGTTTTATCTGCAATATATGTTAAGGCAGTTTGACCTGAAGTATAGGCGGCGCCGGCAGTAGTTGGAACAATAGTGAATGATCCGCTATATCCATCATTTTGAAAACCATTAAAAACTGTGCCCCCGCTTGTATAAGCGCCATTACCAACAGATCCAGATAAAGAAAATGTGGTAGTGCTAACAACGTTAATTGTAAAATGACCATTAGCAGCAGTATTACCATTTGTGCCAGTGACAACAACCGTTTGACCAGTAACAAGTCCATGAACGGCGCTAGTTGTTACTACTATTGGTGTTGCATTAGTTGCGGCAGTAACACTAAATGTATTGCCATTCCAAGAACCAGTGCCAGATATTCCAATTCCCATTGGAAGTCCTTGTCCTGAGTTTCCTCTCCAATAAAATAATATTTGGGAATTTGCTTGACCAGGATTTACAGAACTGGCATCCATTTGAAATACCATATGTGCCCCAAGGAGACCTGTAAATGCATTGGCTCCAGTTTCCATATCCACAACTCTATAATTAACACCAGTTCTAGCTGTCATAGATGGATGTTTTGTAGTTGCGTTTGGAGTTCCTCCAGTATTTATATTAATCATAATTTGACTAGAATTAATAAGTTGTGTAATTATATAGATAGAATCTTCTGAACTATCTGAATTTGGCTTCCACATAACTAAAGCTTTACCAACCATAGCGGTAGTAAATGGAGTTGAAGATAGTGCTGTAAAAACACATTCTCCACTGAATAAATCTCCTGTAACTACTGGATGAGATCCATCAGATCCAGAAGTTAAAAGGCTTGTGCCCGCTGTAAAATTGGCTGGAAAATTAGTTCCATTAAGAGATGCAAATCCACCTGGCACCGTTAAAGAGGAAGTCCCATTAACACAAAATCCCCAGAATTCATAATCCCATTTCATGTGCCATGGAATGCTTCTGCCGCCAGCATTAACATTTGGATAGATCATTCCACGTATAAATTTCATTCCCATTTTGGCTCCAGTTAACTATCTCTGATAAATATATCTAAATATTCGGTGGTTAAATCAACCAAGTATCTATTACCTCAATATCTGAATAAGGTCCACTGCATGGAAAAGCTGGCGCATTTGTTAAAGAAATCTGTGTATCAATCCATGTTACAGCCGTTGGCGTTGAACAAGAAGTATCGTAAGCTCTTAATTTATAATATACTACTTGATTTGTTAAATTATTTGGAAGAATACCATAACTATAAATTTGTTGAAAATATGATAAAGGTCTGACAACATTAGCTATTCTAAGATCAGAGATCATAAAATTAGCCTCTTCTTTTGTTGAAGATGATGTTACAAGATATGGTGGGGTTGCCCCAATTGCTAAATATCCAGAAGCCGAACTAGAAGGAGTAAAAATTAATCTTGTATTTGGCGCAGGAATTGCTATTGCATTGCTAAATATAGTACTTTTTCCACCGGCTTGACTTTGTACACCTATACATCCTGTAGCTGAGGAGGTAGAAGTGGTATATAAAAATTCGAATGTATTATTATTTTCAAAAAATTTAACTTCGTAATTAGCAAGTAAACTATCGGCAAATACTTTATTTCTCCATTCAACTATAAAAGTTCTATTTGGAGCAGTTCCAGTTGTTGTAGTAAAAATACCTTGTGGGGCTGTAGTTGTTTGATCTTTTTGCCAAACACAAAGCAATGTTCCAAATGTAGCATTAGGCAAAGTAAAGTTAAAACCACTAGTATTTTGCCCAAATTCTATTTGCCCATTAGATCCAACAAATCCACTTGAAAAAATTGATCCATAAATAGTAACAGGAAATGGAAAATTAACTGAAGTTCTTACTTCGTCTCCATTATTTCCAATATCGGTAACTCCGGAAACATAAGTGCCCGTAGTATTTGTAATTGCATAACTAATATCGTTATAACTTATAGTGGATGAGGTTGCTGCTAATGCATTTAATTGAGTAGCTCCGCTGTATCTAATTAATTGACAACCATTTAAATATGCTCTAATATTTGTTCCATCATGAGTTATTCCAATATGATTCCATCTAAATAATGGCATAGGAAAATCTGTAATAGTCATATTTGATTGTGTGCTAATAGAATTGGTCATACCAAAATATAGGTCTTGTCCGCTATTTGTAGAAGCATTAGATATTTCCCATGAAAAAAATGGAGCGGCTGAAGCATTAGTTACAGTATGATCTCTAAATAATTTCTTTACATATTGTTGAAAACTGCCATTATTAATATAATTTCTTTGATTAACCCAAAAGGAAATACTAATTGGTGGTTGAGTATTAATAGTATTGGCACCAAAAAGATAATTTCTAGTTGCTGACGCACCTGTTGGATAGCTGGAAGTTCCAGGAAACCAAGGACAAGGCGTATTATGAATTCCTGTTGCAGTTCTTATAACTGTCCCTGAAATAGTTAAATCAGTTAAACTATTATTAGGAGATGTACTACCAGTATTTCTATAAACACTGGATGTTTCATCCAATTTATAAACTAATAAGTCATTTGAGTCTGGATTTATTCTAGCCATATTTCCTTTATAATCCTATTATAGTCCAAGTATCTAAAATTTCTATTGTTCCTAAAGATCCGCATGGTGCAGAAGGTGCACTAGCATAATCAATACTAGTTGATACCCAGTAAACTGCTGTTGGCGTTGAACAAGAAATATCGTAAGCTCTTAATTTATAATAAGTTGTTACTGGTTGTCCATCAGATAAAGGCATTATAGCTTTTCTATAAATATCTTGAAAATATGATTGCGGTCTAACTATGTTGGCAACTCTAAAATCACAAATTGAATATGCTCCTTCTTCTACGCCGCCCGAACCAGCAGGAACTCCACCAAAAAACCAAGGACCATGATTGCCATAATTAATTGCGCCTGTTGATGCTACTTGACCAACTAAATTTCCATTTAAATATCCATAAACAAAAGAGCCATCATATACTAATCCTACGTGACACCAAGTATTAAGCGGAATAGTATTAGAGGCATCAAGCACTATTGCTCCTCCAGAAGTTGGAGCTATAAATAAATCAAATGCACTAGGTTGACTAGTATATGTTCTATTTTGTAATTCAACTTGAGCAAATGTTCCTGACCAAACATTAACGGTATGCTGTTTGGCAAAATAATGTTGAGTAAGTCCATTAGAGTAAATTCTTAAATAAATCCAACAAGAAAAAGTAACTGGGGCTTGAGGTTCAAAATTATTAGCTCCCAATATATAATTTCTAGGAGATGCCGAATTACTTCCTGTAAATAAAATTGCGCTATTTGTTCCATATGCAGCAAATGGACTTGGCTGTTGAAGTTTAGGCGGATTAGTACCATTTGATAATGTTGCTAAATCTGAGACAGCATGAGATGGTGCAGATCCAGAAGTAGAAGAATTGATAAATGGTGCAGCCGCATCATCAAGTTTCCAAACTACAATATCATATCCGTCAGGATTTACTCTTATTCCAACCATTGCTTTTCCTTAAGGTAAAAATCCATTAAAATATATGTCTGCAAAATATGATTGTGGTCTAGCTATGTTAGCAACTCTAATATCTTGAACTATTATCGATGATTCTTGATTAACAGATGTTCCAGGAATTCCACCAACATACCATTGACCTCTATTAGCAGTTCCAAAATCAATTGTTGCAGTATAATTGGCTGAAGTTGCTAAACTTCCATTAATATACATTTTCATTGTAGTTCCATCCCAAGTTCCACCAAGATGACACCATGATCCAACTGGTAATCCATAATTAGATGGCGCCCTTAATACTGATTGTAATGCGCCGCCGCTTGTAATATATAAATCTATTTGACCATCTTGAGTAGTGTGCATTTGAAAACCAAATGTTAAAAATGGTGCTGACCAAGAATTTAAAGCATATTGTTTATTGAAAATTTCTCCAGCAACTGTAGGATATTTTCTCATAAAAACCCATCCAGATAAAGAAATATTTGGAGAAGCTAAAGTATCATTTGCTCCACCAGCGCCATTGCGAACACTAGAAATAAGAATAGAACCTGGAATATAAATGGCTTTTTTACTATTATTTATACTAATTAAACCTGTAGCATTATTAACTGGACTGCCATATTCTGCCCAATCACCACTTGATCCGGCAGCACCAGCATTAGGATGAGTAGACGTTCCCTCTGATAAAGGAAGGACCAATACATCATTTGCATCTGGTAAAATTCTAGGCATCTTATTCCTTAAGCATAAGTAATAGTAACTCTTGCATTATTACAAATAACTCTATCAGTTGGAGATCCGCTTACTTTCCACATTCTTACTTCATACCTAGTTGCGGCGTTATTTCTTAAATTACCATTTGCTGAACCTACAGTTAATGTTACTGAATAGTCATCAGATATTGTATTCGTAAAACTAAAATCTGCTCCTGTAACTAATACATTATGTGTCGTATCGTATAATTGAAGATATCCAGTTACTCCAGGTGCCGAAACCTCAACATTAGCATAAAATTTAACAGTTCTTACTCTGGCGTCAGCTGTTGATATTACGGTAGGGAATCCAGCCATATCAATAGTTCTACCGCCAACTCTAGCCGGAGTTGTAAATCCATTTAATGTAGTTCCGCAAATAAAATTTAAATCTATAGGCAATGCTAATGCAACTAAAGCTGAAACTACAATCGGTAAACTGTAAGTAAATTCTAATCTAGCATTTCTACAAATAACTTGATCGGAAACTCCATTTCCACCAATTAAATAAATTTGAGCTTCATAAATAACTTGATCACAATATCCATCTTCACGAAGATATCCGTCTAAAATATTAGTATCTAAAATAACACTTAATTCTGTTGGGCTAAGGCTATTAGTAGTTAATAAAGAATTAATAATAATTGCATTATGTGTAATATCTTTAATTTGAACATATCCGTCAGTTGCGGCATTTGTTACTTCTAATTCTGCTTTAAACTTTATGGTTCTAGTTCTGTTATCAGGATAAGTTCTTGGAAACTTATCCATATCAATAGACCGGGCTCCAACTCTAGTTGGATTAGATGTGGCACAATATCCATCTCCTGCTAAAAAGACGACTTCAGATGGCAAAGTAACAGAAGTTGGTAATACATTTAAAGTAACATTACTATTAAATCCTGCTAAATATGCATCTAAAGCATCTAATCTAGCTCTAACGGTAGTGTAGGTGCCACTTGGCTTTACGCCCAGCTCTTTCTCAACTGCAACAATTGCATTTCTTAATCTATTGATGGTATCTCCGCCAATTGGACTAGAATTATCAACTACAAGAGGTAAAGTTGCACTTGTATCTATTTGAGAAGGATATTTTGTCATTAGTAAAAGCCTTAGATCTCTTCGTTGTTAAAAATTCACTACGTATATGCTAAAAATTTAGTATACTTATGAAGCGGACTTTCTATGATACAAAAACCAAATTTTAATTTCGGGTTAGAGTTATAAAACATGACAAATTATCCTACTAGTCAAGACAATACCATTACTCTTCCGCCAGTTTCTGGAATTACTGACGAAGATCTTGCCATTACAGCTCTTCGTGAGGCTGTTTTTGCAATTGAAATAGAATTAGGTCTTGTTCCTAGTGGTGTTTATTCAGATACTCGCGCTCGTCTTGATATTTTAGAGGCTAGAGTTAATTTTGGAGTTTCTCCCAGTATCCCTAATGATGGATATGTAAAAAGCCCTTTATATATCTGGAATGTTCCTTCTAATGTTATCTTAAGCATTAGCGATGGTTACGGCGTTCCTACTGAAAATAGATTGCCCGGCTCTCTTTTTATGAGGGCTGACGGTTATGCCAATAATGATTTTTATATAAGACGTGGCAGCTCATGGTCTCCAATACAAACTGACCCATTTGTAGCTTCTGGCGATTTAATGGGAAATTATCTTAGCCAAACAGTTATTGGTTTATATAATAAACCATTTAATTCTACTATGGCTACTGTAGGAGCTACACAAGATGGATATCATGTAACTTGGAATAATTCTTTAGGAAAATGGGAACCTCAAACTGGCTTCATCGCTTTAGGCGACCTAGCTATTGACAGCTCATTTTATGGCAGAATTGGTCAAAAGGTTATTCGTTTTCAAAATAGAACTTTTGCAGCTACAGCGCCTGTAGGAGCGACTGCTACTGATGGATCGTCTATTAAATGGAATACTTTACAAAATCAATGGGAGCCACAATCTGTTTCTGTAATTTGGGTTGGTTCTGTTAATGCAAATGACGGCTATACTTCTAAAACAAATATTTCTTCTAATAGAACATTACAAGCACCAAATAATGTTACAGGTAGTAAAATTGGAATGGTTAATTTTGGAAGCCGTTCTTCTGGCGTTGCCCTTGGAACTACAGAAAATTATGCAGCTATATTAAGCGGAGATCGTGGTGTTGCATCTGGTAATTTTGGATTAATTGTTGGTGGAGATAATCATCAAGCTTTAGGGCAATACTCTACTGTAATCAATGGTTTACTTAATATTGCTAGTGGGCAATACTCTTTCGTAGCCAATGGAACTGGTGGAACTGGTTATGGTGCTAGTGGACAATATTCTTTCGTAGCTAATGGAAGCAACAACCTTGCATCTGGCATTCAATCATTTATTCTAGATGGTTATACTAACGCCGCGAGCGGCGCAAATTCTTTTGTTTTAAGTGGCGGCAATAATACGGCTGACGGCTACTTCTCAGGAGTCTTAAACGGAATTTCTAACATTGTCACGGCAGGCGCAACACACTCTGGCATCTGCTGGGGTACGAGTAATACAATCGCTGCTGCCGCCACGAATAGTATTATTTTAAGCGGAGCTACTAACATAGCAAACTCTGCTTGGTCATTAATTGGAAATGGTAATAATATTACTGTTACTGGATTATATGCAACAGTTCTTAATTCTACAGTAGCAACGGCTAATGGTCTTCACACATTAATTTTAAATGGAAATAGTAATAGCGTTACTGGAACTTACTCTACTATAGTAAATGGTTTAACTAATATTATTTCTGGAAACCCATCTTTTGCAACAATATTAGATGGATATCAAAATACAATTACTGGTAATCGTTCTTTAATTGGCGATGGATATATAAATACTATTTCTGGATTTGATTCTAGCATTTTAAATGGAAATAATAATACTATTGCTTCTAATAATGCAACTATTCTAAATGGTTCACTCAATACTTTAGATGTTAATAGTCCAACAAATGTTGTATTATTTGGAACTAGTAATATTCTAACTAGTTCTACTAGAGTAGTAGTAGCGGGACATGGAAATACTTTTACCAATGTTACTAACTCCTATGTTCTTGGACAAAATAATACTGTTCAGGGTGGAAGCATTAAAATTACAGGAGACTCTAACATTATTGGAGCTGGCAGTAATTTTAATAGAATATTTGGTAATTCAAATAATTTGGGCGCGTCATCAATTCAAAATAGCGTGTTCGGTGCCAATAATATTTTAATTAACTCTGCTCATGATAATATTGCGCTTGGTTCAACCAATATCATTGATTCTCATTTTAGTTTAGTTCAAGGTCAATATGGAAAATCTAGATTATTTGGACAGCAAGTTCATTCAAATGCTAGATTTAC
>Ga0315288_10013021_pt1 | contig 10428 bp, 18 predicted proteins | sample YL17G11_20_MG_FD_203454 | JGI IMG/M metagenome (GOLD analysis project Ga0315288, IMG submission 203454) | Sediment microbial communities from Yellowstone Lake, YNP, Wyoming, USA - YL17G11_20 | ecosystem: Environmental > Aquatic > Freshwater > Lake > Sediment | place: USA: Wyoming | collected...
ATGCCTCGCCCCTCTCTGTAGTTTCTTATGTAGCTTCCAAAGAGCTTGTTATTTAGCAACCACCTATGCATTCGTTCAGAGCCTTTGTAGTAGCATGCAGCTGCCAGCAAGAGAAAAGGAGTAGTTGGCAAAACAGGCAGAAGTAGGCCCACCGCTCCAAGCCCCAAAGAAATAGTTCCAACGACTATGAAAAAGCCTTTTCTCACTGTATTTGCTTTAGGATTCCCCGACAAGACGCCTTCACTAGACTATTCTTATCTTCTCAACGCACACACGACGTCGGGAACTATTCTTATCTGCTCCTTGGCCGTTACGGGATGGCGCTGAATATCATATCCCATAATAGTGGCCGTCCCTTCGGTAGGTAAGGAAATGCCAGTCAGCATTCGTTTCGTGGTCGTCTTCCCCGCACCGTCGAGGCCTAAGAAGCCGAAGACCTCTCCCTTTCTTACCTCGAAGGTTATATGGTTCACTGCATTTAGGGCACCGTAATATTTTGTCAGATCGGAGGCCTCGAGTGCGTTTTCTGGCATGATCCAATTTTCATCTCTGCAGATTTCTAGACTTGCATTTCCTTGATTTTTTCTTCAACGGCTTTGAGTTCTTTCTTCAACTCATCAGCATAGTTCTTCAGCTTCTCAATTTTCTCAGCTTTCGAAAAGAAGCGTCTCCTATGCTCGTGCCCATGCCCATGCATGCCACATCCACAGGAGTCCTCATGCCTCTGGTGATGCCCACCACAGCCACATTCTTCATCCATATCTTGTCTCACCTCGATTACAGCTTAATACTATTAGAAGTAAAGCATTTAAGCTATTAAGTTTATAGCAAGATAGTTGCTATTGACAACTGAAGTGGCCGTACGTGAATAACCGAAAGGATCCCGTCTGCCTCTGTCCTCTTGAAGGAGTCATAGACGTCATAAGCAAGAAATGGACGCTTTTGATAGTCAACGTCATCGGGAATCACGGTCGGGCACGGTTCAACAAGCTCATGCAAGAACTGCGCGGAATCAGCCCGAAGACTCTTTCAGACACGTTGAAGCAACTTCAAGAAGAAGGACTAATCAAGAGAGAAGCCTTTGCCGAGATACCTCCGCGTGTAGAATACTCTTTGACTAGCGACGGGAAGCGGCTGAGAGAGGCGATAATGCCTGTTTTGACATGGGCCGCCACGAGGAAAAACTCAAGGAGCAAATGCTCCAAGGCATACTGCAAGATGCCTGGACACCGAATAGGAAACAGAGCATCATTGAAAAAAGAGACCCCATGATTCTTGAAGAACAGATCTTCTACACTTGAACAAGCCTCTTACACCTTAATCTGAAAGAATTCCCAGAGCGTAGGACCTCGACAATTGTGAGAGATGAGATGCGAATGATTACATCTTCTTTTCCATCTCGAACCTGTAGATTCATCAAACCAACAAAGGACCATACGCCTTAGGGGGAAAACATTGGTGGGCGAGGGTAGGATTTGCAGCCCGCGCTCAGTTGGGAAGCCTCCTGCAAATGTCTTTTTCTGTCAAAATGTCAAAACATGGGGGCACGCTACTGCACGGTCTCGTCAAGCAGTGTTCTTACTCTTTTTTCAATTTCGTCCCTAATTCCTCTTACCTTCTCTATTGGCTTGCCTTTTGGGTCTTCAATTCCCCAGTCAATCACTTTGTTCAGCAGAGGGGCAGGGCAGAAGCCTTCGGCACTACAACCCATCACGATTATCATGTCTGCTCCCTGAACCATCTGGTTAGAAATCAGTTGTGGCTTGTTGGCTGACAGGTCGATCCCTCTTTCTCGCATGACCTCAACGACAGCAGGATTGACTTCGTTTGCCGGCATCGTACCAGCACTTGCGACCTCAATTCTACCTGAACCGTAGCCTCTAGCAAAGGCCTCTGCCATCTGACTTCTACCCGAATTCTCAACACAAACAAACAGAATTCTCTTCATGCCTTCAACCTCAGACAACAGTGTGATCAGAGTTTCTTGCGCCTAAAAGGGGTACAGCGTCCCTCCTCGATCATCAGCGTAACAGCCATCAACATGTCCTATGCTTCCGTTACCGAGTCATCATCTTTTCGTCTTGCACCGCGTCGATTCCTTATGCAGGACTCAATTTCCGACTTCAGAGATAGACGAACGATATTGGTCTTACTAGTTTTCGCCAAGCGATATTCTCTGGTTGTTTCTTCGAAGCTTGTCTCCACGATGACTAGCCTGCCCGCGCGTTTTCTACTGTTGACTCTGCTCTTCTTGAGATATTGCATCTTGAAGTTCTTTCTCTTCAAAATTCCCTGAAAGCTTGATCTTCCCGTTAATGACGAGGCCCATGTCTTGAACTCCGTACTTGGAAGCTTCTGATGATTTGTTCGACTTCATTCGGACTTCTGTCACGTCTTTAAATCTTGATGTTACACGTCCGATTCTTTCCATAAAGGGTGCGAAGTTGCAGACGCACGAACCCAATGGGACGAAAACCTCGATCTTCACCTTAACTTTTTTCATACTTACCATCCTCCAAGGGCATAGACTATAATCGCAACGCCAACAAAGACAAAAACTAGCCCAAATATCCTCGTCACCGATTTCCCGACGCCAGCTATTTTATCGCTCGCTGCCCTGCGCGCGGTTGCCAACAACGCACTCAGGAAAACCACTGGCAAAGCATGACCTATGCCGAACACAAAGAGCAAAAAGCCGCCGTGAAAGGCTGTTGGTGCAGTGAACATGGTCAATAGTACAGCGGGCAAGACTATTGAGAGGGTGCAAGGGCCCAGTGCGACGGAGATGATTAATCCAAACAAAAAAGAGCCTATTGCATAGTTGTATTTGGAAAACCGCGTCAATGAACCTAGCTTTGCCGCGTTCAATCGTTCATTGAAAGAACTGCCAAGGGCGGTCCTCAAACCAAGCTTTTCAAAGATTCCGATATTGTTAATTCCAAAAACAATGAGAAGGACGCCTGATATGCCATAGAAAATCCTTGAACTAATTAATGTAATAGGAATGAGAGCGCAGATTGCGTAGCCTAAGACGAAGAAGACCACGCTCATGGCCAGTGCAAAGCAACAACCAATCACCAATCCTTTTTGTATGCTCTTACTGACGCCTACAGAATAGGTCAGATATACCGTGATAAGGGATATTGAGCAAGGTGAAAGAAAGGTTGCTATCCCCAAGAAGAACAAGCTCATAGATTCCTGAAGCATCTCATCAGACCTAAAGAAGCTGACTTATTCGCGAAGACAAAGTTTCAAACGCAGTTTCTTCGGCGTAAACTTCAGCTATGTTGAAACTCCTGTCGATCAGAACAATCGCTCCATCTGCAATCGAATATGAGCTATAAGCATTGACTATGTCCGCTTTTCCATCGTCATAGTCATTTCCCAGTGTCCAAGTTACCGCATAGTCCGAACGGATCTTTTCCAAGCAGCTCACGGCGCAGGTCGTCGCTGCAACCGTCACAACAGCTACTGGTTTCTTGCCACAATAGGTGGAGCACACACTCTTCAAAGTTCTCAGTTGGTTTTCATTTGTTTGGACAATTCCCCCACCACAGCTGACCGCCATGAAATGAATTGCAATGACTTTTCCAGCCTGCTGACTAAGAGAAAAGGGAGCACCATTTATGTCAGTCAGGGAAAAGTTTGGCGCTGATCCTATAAGAGGAGGATTGTTTGTAGTTCCGTCATTCGGCAAAGGAGGTTTGCTGCTGTATTGCCACGCTGCGAAAGTCGTAAATATCAATCCAATGAGGAAGATTCCGAATACTATTTTGCCTTTTGAATATTTTCTAGGCCTGTTCTGAGTGCCTCTTTCTCTTTGTATTTCGTACGCCTCTTGAGCTCGCTGTTGCTTTATCTGTCTTTCCCGTTGTTTCTCTTTCCAGCTCTGTTTCTTCTGCTTTTCCTTTCTTGGCAAGTCTATCACGCAGCGGTTGCAGTTCCAGAATATCATAAAAAAGAAAGTGATAGCAATATTTAAATATTGTTATAGGCTCATAAAACGTTTGGAACATGAAGAATCAGTCACCCCTCGCAGCACGTCACCAAAAAAGTCATGCACAAAATACAACAGATACATGTTCACAGCCCATCAAGGCTCAAAATCAGATGAGAAGGTTTGAGCATGGAAAAAGTCAAGTCAAGACTAGAAATCTATGAAGACGACCCGTTTGGAAGCACTTGCTGCGGCCCTGGTCCTCGACTGACTTCTCTTGCCGCAGTAGAAAAGTTGCGGAGAATGTTGGAAGAACGGAGCGAAATAGCGAAGAAACTCTCAGAAGAATACAAAGACAACGTCACTATGAAAAGAGATACCATCAACCAGAAACGATGGGACTACCCAGAGTACGTAATGAAGTTGATGTTAGACAGCAAACCAACACCTTACATATTCATCGATGGAGAGCCCGTCATAGTCGGCAAATTTCCATCCTACGAAGAATTCACAACGCTGCTGAAAGCACATTTGAGAAATGAGCAAAAAAAGGACCAATAGGCAAGACTTGATGGACAGAGTTATTAGAGTCAAAAGCTGGCAAGAATTCAAACACTTAGCCATCAATCTCAAACCTAAGTCCGTGGTTTACAGCATAGAACAGAACGGTCTTTCCCCTGAAAGAGAGCTGACCTGTTTGAGGCTGATTATGCCGACTCAAGAAGTATACTACATTTTTCTTGACTTCCCAAGAGAGGATAGACTGCTGGAAACAGGCATTCCGATACGAAAGGATAGAAAAGGGAACAGATGCATCGAGGACAAAGAGGTAATAGATTTTCTGAAAACCCAACTAGAAATTAAGGATTTGACCGTGTGTTCGTACTGGACGATCTGACAGCAACGTTTCAACGGATTTCAATTGGTCTATTCTACAGGCTTGCATAATATGGGTATGGAATCAATTCGCTTTCCTTGAACCAACAATTACTAGCGCAGAAGGCCATCCGAACCTCGAATAGGTATTCATCGCCTTCTCGAGGAGACGCTCTTTCATGACCATTTTTCCCGTCTTCAATTCACTTTCATGGGTTGAATCGTTGACGTATAATCGTTCGCCCTCATACCCTCTTATGACAATCCAGTGGGGCAGATGAGGCGGGTTTCTTGCGCCTCTAGCCTAGGAAGCGTAGTAAGAATCTACCAATGCAATTACGGAACTGTGATTGGACAACGCCCTTCTGATATCGAGCAGTGTTGGATTTCTATCAAGAATAGCTGAAGGGGTATATCTTTTCAGTATCGCATTGTGTTTTTTGAAGAAGTCGGGGAAAAGCTTTCTCTCTGCAGCGTCGACTTGGCAACATTCAGGCAACGCCTCGCCTATGTCGATCGTCTCTTGCTTCATTAGCAGTTTCGTTTCAAACCCTTTCTTGATGAAGAACGCTGCAATTCGGTACGGTGATGAGAATTTGAAGGGTAAGGCGACTATCTCGGTCCAGGTCAAAAATTCATTTTGTTTGGTAAGTTGCACATTTTCATCGAAGTGTTTCCAGACCGTGAGAGTTGCGCTTGCGCCGCGCGTGTAATCTTTCGCCTGTTTGTAGAGTGGAACTTCTAGTCGCATGTGACCTCACTCCTGATCATGAACAATGAAAAGCTTTCCAAACTATCTGCGCGCGCAATCTTTCATCGAGACTGACGCAAGGACATCTATCAAGCGCCATTCTCAAACTTGATTTAGTTGCTCTTCTCTTGCAGTGTGGACTGGTGCTTTTTTCGTGGAAAGTGTTTTCTGGTATGTAGACCAAGTTTAACTACGGCAAGCATCAGGGGAACTTCCATTAAGGGTCCTATTACCGTGGCCAGAGCAGCGCGTGAGCCGACGCCGTAAAGAGTTATGGCAACTGCAATTGCCACTTCGAAATGACTGCTGCTTCCTATGAGTGTAGTGTCTATGGCGGTTTCGTATGCCCAGCCTGCAAAGTATCCAAGCAGATAGGTCCATGTTATCATGATCGCGTAGTGCATCAAATTGGGAGCTGCAAGATAGGCTACCAACAGAGGATTGTTGATAATTGTTTGCCCTTCAAATGAGAACAGGACTATCAGTGTTGTCAACAGGGCGATGATTGAGACTTTCCCGATTGCGGGTTGATACTTATGTTCAAACCATTCTTCTCCTTTGCTTTTTATCATGCACTTCCTAGAAATGGCACCCGCTACAATGGGTATCGCTATGAAAACTAAAACACTTATCCCGATAAGATCCCACGGTACTGGAATGCTGCTCCATCCAAGATACAGGGCCGCGAGTGGGGCATACAGTAAGAGCATCAAAAGGGCATTGATTGAAGTGTTTATTAATCCTTGAGCCATGTCGCCTTTCGCGAGGAACATCCACCACATGACCATCGCCGTACACGGTGACAGCCCGAGCAATATTACGCCTGCAATGTATTCGGGGTTTCCCGCCAGAACTGTGTTTGCCAGAAGTGTCATCAAAGGTGGGGCTATTACCCAGTTGGCGATAATCGTGACAAGGAGTGGCTTTGGTCTGTTTGCTGCTTTTTTGATGTCAGTGAAACGTATTCCTAGGACAGTGGGATACATCATTAAGAACAGTAGAACACCTATTGGAATTGATAATTGTCTGAACTTGAGTGAATTAACCAACTGTCCGAATTCCGGCAGAAACCTTCCAACAAGCAAACCAACAACAATACATAGGGCTATCCAAAGCGTTAGATACTTCTCGAAAATCCCGAGCGTTTCTTCCTTCTTAACAGGTGTTTGCTCATGCGACAAGATTTTTCGCTCCTATCTAGGCTATCTGCTCGATGATACGTTTGGAGAGAGCATCAACAAGGTCTGAGCCTACGGCATCAACTATCTCGAATATCCTGCAATCCGTAATTGAATAGAGCCGCCGGTTGCCTTCTTTTCTGTACTTTAGGAGCCCGCAATCCTTGAGAATCTTGAGATGTCTCGAAACCACGGGTTGTATCAAATCTACATAAGGGACTATCTCGCAGACACATTTTTCCCCTCCACGTAAGAAATCAATTATGTCGAGTCTCACAGGATCGGAGAGAGCGTGGAAAATCTTCGCCTTGAACCTAAGCTGACTGCCCTTCGTTGAATGCATGAACATCGTTACGTCAATAGCAATATTTAAATATTGTTATCCCCCATGTCCATATCAACAGTGCTGGTGTCCAAATTGGAAAAAACAGAGAACAAGAAAATAGGTTTCATCTTTTGTGTTTGCACTGGGAAATGTCCGGGCTTTTCGAAAATGGACATGTGGGATTTCATCAACATAGTCCGGGCGGAGTACCCAGTCGAATACGCGTTCATTCACCCGATGTTATGCGACGAAGACGGCGAACGATTCCTCGCCGAATTTCTCAAGAAAGATCGAAAATACCTGGTCGCTGGCTGCGCACCAATAATGCAGAGAAAACTATTCAAAGACTCCTTCGTCAATGCTGGTCTTGACATTAATAAGGACTTAATTCCAATCGATGCTAGAAACATGACGACACAAGAAGCCCTCGCATTAGTCAAGAAGACTCTGGAGGAAACAGCAAAGTGACCGAAGAAACGTACATGGGAGTGCCGAGAAACAAGATACCCTGGTGCCCACTGGTCGACTACAATAAGTGTAATCTCTGCGAAGGTGACCCGCAATGTCTCAAGTTCTGCCCACACGGAGTTTTCGGTATTGATGAAAAAGAAAAGAAACTGATCGTCACAAAGCCAGATAACTGCGTAGTCTTTTGCCGATCATGCCGCGTGGTTTGTGCGCCCGAAGCGCTTGGCTTTCCATCAAAACCCGAAGTCCTAAACATCATCAAGAAGACTAGGGAGAATTCTGAACAATGGAAAACCGCAAGGTCATAGTAGTGCCCTGCAGTGGAATAGGCAAAAGCCTAGGCACTGTTGGTCGAGTAGCAACATACAAAGTAGTTGAGCGAATGAAACCAGAAGAGACTAGAACCGTGTGCTTGGCATTACTGACCATGGGAGACGACGATGCACTGAAACTTGTGAGGGAAAATCCTTGCATCGCAGTGGACGGTTGTCCTGCCCAATGTTCGAAAAAGAATGTTGAAGCGTCTATGGGAAAACTGGCATATAACATAGTCGTTACCGATGTCTTGCGAAAGAACAGATCCCTGAAGCCTGACGGGGTGATAGAATTGAATGACCAAGGAGACAAGCTTGCCGAGATCATCGCAGGCACGATCTCAGAGAAAGTTGACGAGATTCTACATAAGGAGAAATGCGAATGACGCTTGCAACAGGAAAAGTCGGCATAATCTGCTGCAGCGGAGAAGACTTTGCAGAAGGGACAATTTCGCGTGTAGCAACACGCCTCGTGCTGGAGAAGCTCAGACCTGACCAAACAGTAACACTATGTCTGCCGCTTTTTCTCGCAGGAGGAGAAGACGAAAGAGCATTTGCCAGAGTCTTCCCAACAATCGCTGTCGACGGCTGTAGCAAGAAATGTGCCGAGGCTGGAACCAAAAAGTTCAGCGGAAAACCGGTAGCAACGATTCTAGTCTCTGAAGTAATGAAGAAATATCCTCACCTGAAGATCAAGTCGAGAGAAAAACTCGAGCCTCAGGAAATGGAGTTGGCCATGAAAGTGGCTGAAGAAATAGCCAAGAAAGTAGATGAGATCCTATGCAGAACAGTCAAGAAGTGAGTCTGCAGTCAGTTGCAGCAGATAAAGTGGCCGTTATTCCTTGTGCAGGAATGGACAAAGCTCTAGGATCTGTAGCTCGAGCTTGCGCTTTCATAGTTGTCGAAAAGCTGAGACCAGACAAAGCTGTGCTCATCTGCATTCCACCATTGGTTGCAGGAGTCAAACCTTATTCTGAAATCGTCAAAAGGTACCCTTCTATTCCTATTGATGGTTGCGCGGAACGGTGTGCAACCAAGATCGCTGTAAAGAACGGGGCAAGAATTAAGGGAAGAATCCTGATTCCGGAGAGTGTTCAGAAGCACAACCTTAAGCCCAAGTCCGCGTCAGACATAGGGCCAGATGGAGAAAAGCTGGCAGAAAAGCTGGCAGAAGAAATTGCGGCAGAGATCGATAGACTCTTGGGAAAGTGAGCTATGATGGTTGAAGAGCCCTACCAAATCAAAGTTGACAAATGGACATTTCGTGTGCCCAAGGAGTTGTTCTACAACGAGAATGACTGCTGGGCAAGAATCGAAGGAGACACGGCGAAAGTCGGCATCACCGATTTCCTGCAGAATATGATAAGTGACATCATTTTCGTCAAATTCAACGAGCTTGGCAGCAAGATTGAACAGTTCGACGAGATAGCATCTTTCGAGTCAATCAAATCAGTGCTTGATCTCATATCACCAGTCAGCGGCACAATCCAGAAAGTGAACGAAAAATTGAGTCAGAGCCCTGAACTAGCAAACAAAGACCCCTACGGCGAAGGCTGGTTTGCTATCATAAAGCTAGAAAACTTTGAAAATGACCGCCAGAATCTGTTGCAAGTCCAAGACTATTTTGAGGTCCTGAAGAGAAAGGTGGAGACTGAGAGAAGAAAATTGGGAAAACAAGGACTATGATTCCTAGAATGTCCGCTGAAGATACACCCATGCAATGATTATGGACAATTGGATGAATGGTTTTGTTGTCAGACGAGAATGGGGAGGAACAAGGAGAAGACTTGCCACCATTGAAAATCAGAGACGTAATGGTAAGGGAGGTAATTACTGTGGACGAAAATTCCTCGGTTAAAGAGGCTGTCGACATCATGAACGAATTTCAGATAGGCAGCCTCATAGTGCTGGAAAGAGGAAAGGCTAAGGGCATAGTCACGGAAAGGGACTTCTTGAGAAGGGTCATTGCAGAAACAAAGGACGTTATGAATACAAAAGTGAAGGAGATAATGACCACGCCGCTAGTTGTTGTTGAGCCAGGCACGGATCTGGAAGAAGCTGTGAAACTGATGTACGAAAACAGGATAAAGAAACTGGCCGTGGTTGATGCAAACAAACTTGTGGGCATAGTAACCTTGACGGATATTGCTCGTTTTCAGCCTCAAATGATAAGAATGCTGAAACAGCTCACTGCAAAACAGGCGACGCCGAAAAGCATGCAGAAAGTCATTGACTACTACATTGTCTAGAAGAAGCGCGTGGAGGCGAAGACACTGAAGAAGAACCAGCCTCCAGAAAAACTGGAAGAATTCCATTGTGTACTCTGCGGAAAGCCTTTGCGATCGACATTGGAGGAAAGGGAATGTTCCTTTTGCGGAAAAACTGAAAGCAGACCACGTCTGTGAAGAAGGACATTACATTTGTGAAGTAGGTTATGCTTGTGGCTTTGCTGCGTCTATCATTGGTGTTGCCCTTTGGGATACGATAAGCATCGCCCAGAAGGCGCGACCCGAGTCTCTCACACTTGAAAAAGGGAATCTAGGATCACGCTAGCGCGCTTGGTGTTTCATCTGGTTTTG
>Ga0315288_10013022_pt1 | contig 10427 bp, 4 predicted proteins | sample YL17G11_20_MG_FD_203454 | JGI IMG/M metagenome (GOLD analysis project Ga0315288, IMG submission 203454) | Sediment microbial communities from Yellowstone Lake, YNP, Wyoming, USA - YL17G11_20 | ecosystem: Environmental > Aquatic > Freshwater > Lake > Sediment | place: USA: Wyoming | collected...
TCACCAGCTCCAGCAACTGGGACCAGACGATTTCGTAGATCAACGCAGCGCAACCGCTGCCGACGAACAGCGCCAGCAGCAAAGGAAGGAAGCGACGTGATGGAGGGAGGGCTGCCGGTGGGCTGGGGTCGTGTTCGGTCATCAGGAGGGGTGCGGCGCCACTTCCCGCCGAAGGGCATCATACCTCAGGAGCGCGGGGAGGCTGCGCGGGGGCGAGGCGGGGCAGGATGGCCGGGACCCGGCGTGGGGGAGAACGATCGGGCTGCCTAGTCGCGTCAGAATGGAATCTTCGTGATGACGTTGACCCAGTCGTCGGGTCGGGCATCGGCCCAAATCAAGACCAGGGTCTCGACCACGCCCGCGAGGGGTGCATGCTGGGGAATAACGACTAAGACTCCGGGGCTGGTGTGGCCTTCTGCCAGGAACTCAGCGAAGTGCCGGGGCATCGATCGCTTGTCGTGGGTGATCAGAATCCTGCCGTCTGCGGCGGCACGCTGGAGCACCGCCTTGTCATCGAGGGAGTCCAGGCGCGCTGCCTCAGCGGTCTGAAAGTCGATGGCTGGCTCACGGCGAAGCGTTGTCGTGACGATGACCGCGCTTAGGTCGTTGTCGGCTTGGAAGCGGATGCTCACGAGCCCTTGGTCATGTGCTCTCGAGCATGCTGGAGGCGCTCGTAGAGTTCGGGCTTGGTTTGGCTCAGAGATGGAACTGCGCGGTCAAACTCTTCCTCGCCGGCGCGGATGTTCGCGTCTACCTCAGCCTGATGGCCCAGGTAAAAGGCGATCGCACCGTAAACCTGCTCCAGGGTGAGTGAGGGGAAGTTCTGACGGATTGTTTCCGGAGACTCCCCGGCCCGGAAGGCGTAGACCATCGAGTCTAGCGATACACGGCTCCCCGCGACGTAGTACCCGCCGTTGCGCTCTTCGACGTACTCGTCAGGCATGGCTGCTCAATCCACATTATAGCGTTCAGGCTGACGGCGAGGCCGCCTTCAGTAAATCAGCTTCACGCCCAGTTGCACGCGGCGCATGTAGCCTTGCTCGGCGGTGATGGCGCCGAACAGGCTGCTGGCGGGGTTGGTGTTCGGGTTGGAGAACCAGACGTGGTTCATGGCGTTGAGGAACTCGCCGCGGAATTGCAGGGTGGCCCGGTCGCCGACCCTGGAGTTCTTCAGGGCCGACAGGTCCCAGTTGTTCATGGCCGGTCCGCGGATGCCGCCGAAGCGCAGGGGGAAGGTGCGCACGTTGAAAGCCAAGGCCTGCGCGCTGTCCCGAACGAAGCCGGCCTCGGTATTGAACCAGCGGTCAGCGCTGCGCTGGCTGGAAGGCAGTGGAATGTTTTTGATGTTGCCGGTGAAGACGATGTTGTCGAAGCCGAGCGGGGGTCCGCTCTGGTAGACGTAAATGCCCTCGACCTGCCAGCCGCTGAGGAGTTGGGCGAACGGCTTCGCGACATCGGCGGCCAGCAGGCGCCCGCGCCCGAACGGCAGCTCGTAGATCCAGCTTAGCGAGAAGCGATGAGGGTAGTCCGCGGCCGAGATCGTCCGGTACGGCGCGGGGTCCATCTCATTCAGGTAGGCGATCGCCTCCATGAGCTTCGACCAGGTGTAGGACGCGCCGGCGGTGTGGCCGCCGGAAAACCGCTGTTCCAGCTTGGCCTGAAAGCTGTGATACCAGGAGCGGCCTTCGTTGCTGGTGGTCTCCATTCGGGTGAACTGCGGGTAGGCGGTCAGCAGGCTGGCGCGGCTGATTCTCCTGGAACTTCCGAGGGGCGAGGTCGGCGCCAGCACGCCGTAGAAGGGATTGTCCAGTTCCAGCCGGCTCAGGTAGTCGATGCGCGCCTGATCGCGCGTGGGTTGGCGGCTCAGGTACTCCAGCGGGAGCCCGTTCTGGTTGCGGGTGGTCTCGAGCTTGCGGCCGCGGTTGCCGACATAGGCCAGCTCGAAGGTCACACGTTGACCCAGTTGCCGCTGGACACTGAGCTGCCAGCGTTGCATGAAAGGAGCAAGGTAGCGGGTGTTGAAGTACGAGATCTGGTCCCCGACCGCGGTCATGGCTCCGAGCGACGCTCCGGGCGGATTCAGGACCCCGTCGGGGAACGGGTGATCCAGCGTAGCCACGAAGGTCAGGCCGTTGTCCTCGGTGGGGACCAGAGGAGTGGTTTGGCTGAAGCCAGTCTGATAGACGTCTCCGCGGCGGATGCCCAGCGCACCGAAGAAGACTCCGTAGCCGGCGCGCAGAACGGTCCTTGAATTCAAGCCGTAGGCCAACCCGATGCGCGGCATGAGATTGTCCACGTCACGGCGGTACAGGGTTCGCGGCTGGCCGTTCACACCCGCAAAGGTGAGACCGCCGCGGACGGCAAGCTGGCCGACGGGGCGCTCCGGAATCCGGGCGGCGATTCCGGCGTAGTTCGCCTGGACCGATGCTTCGATCGGCAGAACTGCGGAGGGATCGAAATCGCGGACGCTGCGGTTGAAACGCTCCGTGAGCGGGCCTTCCAGCTCATAGCGCAGGCCGAGGGTGAGGGTGAGCTTCTTGGTCGCCTTCCAATCGTCCTGGAAATAGAACGCCGATACGGCGGACTGCTCGGCGAAACTTGCCCGCCGGGCGATTCCGCCGCCGGTGGGCAAGCCCAGCAGGAACGAGGCGAGCCCGGCGCCGATGGGGGGCGGGGTCGAGGTGTCAGTCGGCCCCTTGGCCCAATCCTCGCCGAAGCGAAGCCAGCCCGTGGCGGAGCCGCCGGCCATGGTCAGCGACGAAGCGGGGTAGGGATTGTACTCGCCCTTGCGGTACACGCGATATTCCCCGCCGAACTTGAAGGCATGGGCGCCCGCTATTCGGTCCGCCGCTCCGGCGAACGAGTGGGTGTCCTGCGGGCGGAACAGGACTCCGCTGGTGCTGGTGCCGACCAGGTTGAAGTAGCCGGCGATGTCGATCAGCGGAAAGCGCCTCGCACCCGCGTCGATCGTGTTGTTCCAGGCGGCCCAGGCCGGGTTGCCGGGCGCCAGCGTGGTCAAGTCGAACCCGTGGCTGACCGGGTTCAGGTCCGCGGCGCGGATAAAACGGTTATACGCGTAGCGCAGGTTCAGCACCGTGTTCGCCGAGAGGACGTGAACGTCGTCCAAAGCGGCGCGGCGGGCGGCGAAGGAAAAGGTCTGACCGGTGGCCAGGTTGTTGAAGTAGTTCAGGTAGTCGCTGGCGCGGTCGTACAGGGCGGCGCTCACGAAAACCCGGTTGCGCTCACTCGGGTTATGGTCGATGCGCCAGGCGTGGTTGGCGTAGGCAATGTCTTCGGCCAGATCGGGACGGGCCAGGTTCTGCTGGCCGTCGGCGGTGCCTTCGGCGTTAGGAAGCGGGAAGTACCTGAGGATGTTGGTGGCGATCGAGCTGATGCGCGTCCTGGGGATGAGGTTGCCGGCGAACGGCTCCGAGATCAAACCGCCGGCAGGGTTCCGCCGGCGGGTGGCGGGATCGTAAAGCTGGTAGCCATCGCCGAGCGCCAGCAACGCCGAGAAGTCGCCTTGCCGCTCGGAGATGGTCGGAACCGTCTGGTCGCCCAGGCTGCGCGGCCGCCGCTCGCGGATGCCTTCATAGCCCCACAGAAAGAACGTCCGGTTCTGGCCGGAGTACAGCCTGGGGAGCCAGAGCGGCCCGAGCAGGGAGGCGCCCCAGCGGGCGTAGTTGAAGTCCGCCCGCGGCTGGCCGTGGCGATTGGCCAGCCACGAATTGGCGAACAGCTCGGGAGTCTGATGGTTGTAGTACGCGGTCCCGTGGGGAGTGTTGACGCCGCTCTTCAGGCTGAGGCTGATCACTCCGCCCTCGGTGTGCCCAACGCTGGCGTCCAACGCCACGGTCGTGATTCGCATCTCCCCAACGATGTCGGCGGGCGGCACGTAGGCGGCGCCCACCTCGTTGCGCGCGGCAGTTATGGACGAGTTCGGGGAGCCATCCAGGGTGATCTCGTTGCGCAAAGCGTAGGCGCCCGCCATGGAGTAGTGGGCGATGTGGCTCGGATCGAAGGGGCGGTCAAACGTGGCGGTCCCCGTGTAGACGACCCCGGCGACCAGGCGCGTCAGATGATAGGCGTTGCCGTGGGCGATAGGAAGTTCCGCCACCCGGCGGGCGTCGATCACGGAACCCATCGAGGCGTCGGCCGATTGGAGCGAAGGCGTCTCGGCGGTCAGCACGACGCTATCGGCGACCCGCCCCAACTGGAGGGTCACGTCAAGGCGCGCGCGGTCGCCGATGCGCATCCCGACCGGCCCGCGCTCATGCGTCCGGAATCCCTCCTGTTCCACCCGCAGGCGGTAAGCGCCCGGCGGCAGATACGGGATGACGTAGTTGCCCTCGCCGTTGGACTCGGTGGAATGGCGAACCTCGGTCTCGATGTTGGTGGCCGTAACCCGGGCTCCCGGGACCACGGCGCCGCTGGGGTCGGTGATCAGGCCCAGGAGCGTGGCGCGACTTTCCTGCGTCCGGGCCGGAGTGGGAAAGATCCCGAGCAGCCACAGGAGTGGCAAGCACATCACGCCCGCGCCGCTGGGGGCCGGAACTCGCCCGCCTCTTACGTTCATTCGAGACGCCCGCCCTACCGAATTCCATCCATCATACTCCCAAAGGCGGTGAAAACAAACAGGTGGGGGAGTACGGGTAGTAGGACGGGCTCTCAGCCGGGAGCCGGGCTGCCGGAACGTCCGGAACGGACCCGTAGCGGGGGCTCCGCAAGCGGAAAGCCCGGCGCGGTTTGAGAACCCGCCCCACGGGGCGAAGTAAGCGGTCCGCGCGGCCAGGTCCGCCTAGAACGCAGCTTTCAACCCAAGCTGGATGGTCCTGGGTGCGCCGGCCGTGGTCGAGACCTGTCCGAACGTCTTGCTGTAGGGATCCATGGTCGGCGCCGTGAACGACGGGTGGTTCAGAGCATTGAGGAACTCGCCGCGGAATTGCACCGAAAGCCTCTCGGTAACCCTCCACTTCTTGATGGCCGAGAGGTCCCAGTTGTTGCCGTAGTCACTCCGCAGCGTGCTGAAGCGGAACGGCCAGGTCCGCAGATGGTTCTGGGGCTGAAGCGTGGTCGAAGTCACGAACGCGCTCGTGTCAAACCACCGATTCGGATCCCGCTGGGTGGTAGTGACTCCGCTGGTGACCATGGTGGTGTCCGCCCACCCCAGCGGCGCGCCGCTCTGCAGGATGTAAATGGCTTGGAGCTGCCAGCCGCCCACAATGCCATCCACCACGGCGTTGGCATTCGTCAGGAACTTGCGTTTGCGGCCCACGGGGACCTCGTAGATCGTGCTGACCAGCAGACGGTGGGTGTGGTCCTGAGCGGCCAGGCCCTCGGACGGCTGCGGATCGGCCGCGTTGAGGCGGACGGTTGCTTCCATGAACTTGGACCAGGTGTAACCCAGGTTCACGGTCAGGCCGGCGGCGTAGCGCCGCTCCAGGCGAGCCTGGAGCGAGTGGTACCAGGAGTATCCGTCGTTGTCGATCGTCGTCACCGTGGTGAACTGGGGATAAGGCGTGAAGAGGCGGTTCCGCGCTAGGGTGGTGGCCGTCGTGAGCGCACCCATATTGGCCAAGCCTTGGTACGGATTCGGGACGTTCGCCGCATAGTTGTTGGAGTGCGCGATGTTGGCCGCGTCGCGCACCGGCGACGTGGACAGGTACTGGAGAGGCACCGCGTTGATGTTCGTGACGGTGTTGAAAGTGCCCGCGCCCGTCGCGTACTCGGACCACAAATGCGTTCCCCGGTTGCCCACGTAAGCCACCTCCAGCATGGTCTGGGGAAGCAGTTCCCGCTGAACGCTGAATTGCCACCTCTGCGTGTAGGGCGCCTTGGGCTCCGGAAGGAAGAACGGGATGGCCAGGTTCAGGTCGGTCTGGATACCGAGGCCGGCGCCCAGCGGATCGAGGAGGCCGTCCGGGAACGGATTCGAGAGGTTGGTCTTGAAGGTCACGTTGTTATCCGTGACCACCAGCGGGGTGGTCCGGCTGAATCCGTTCTGATACACGTCGCTGCGGCGGATGCCGAGCGGGGTGAAGAAGATGCCATACCCGCCGCGAATCACGGTCTTATTATTGACCGAGTAAGCAAGGCCGAGGCGGGGCATGAAGTTCGTGTAAATCTTCTCCCACAGCGTCCTGGGCTGACCGTTGACGCCGGCGAAGGTGAGCCCGCCGCGCATGGTGAACTTATCGGGCGGCAGCTCGACGGTCGGGGTGGTGGCGTAGATCTTCGCATACGCGGCTTTCGCGGCGGCCTCGTTCGGCTGGACCGCAGTGCCGTCGAAGCCGCGCACGCTGCGGTTGAACCGCTCCGTCAGCGGCCCTTCCAGTTCGTAGCGCAGGCCCAGGGTCAGGTTCAGCTTCCGGGTCGCCCGCCAGGTGTCCTGGAAGTAGAACATCGCGGCGGTGGACTGCTCGGCGTAGCTGGCGTTGCGAGCGATGTTGCTCCGGGTGTCCGGCAGGCCCAGCAGGAGGCTGGCCAAGCCCTGGCCCATGGGCGCGATGGAGGAATTGTCCAGCGGGCCGCGGGTGTAGGTCTCATCGAAGTCGAAGTTGCCGCTCGACTGCGTGCTCAGGTTGTACCGGTCGTACCGGTAGGCGCGGTACTCGTGACCGAACTCGAAGTTATGCGAGCCACGCGCTTTCGTGGCCTGCGCCACGAACGCGTGGGTTTGCATGTCCTTGTCCTCGCCGATGTTCAGGGTCGAGAACATGGTGCTGCTGCCGTTCCGGATGTTGAAGTACGGGAACTCCCTCAGCCCCGCGGGGATGGCGTTGTTCAGCGCGGAGGGGAACCCGATCGTGGTCAGGTCGAATCCCCGGCCCCGCAACGGATCCGTTTTCCGGACGTACCGGGCGTAGCCGTAGCGCAGGTTCAGGACCATGGTGGGCGAGATCATGTAAATGTCGTCGAACTGCCCGCCGTGCGAGTAGAACGGCTGCTTGTTGCCCGAGGCGTACGACTCGAACCAGTCGTTATATTCGCTCGCCTTCTTGTGCGTGTTCGCCCGCACGAAGAAGCGGTTCCGGTCGCTGATGTTGTGGTCCACGCGCCAGACGTGCGAGTAGTACGTGAGGTTTTCCGGCTGATTCGGCGTCGGGAAGTTGTTCTGGTGATCGACCGTGGTGCCATCATTGATGGGCTTGGGGATGTAGGTGAGCACCTTGGCCGCCACGGGATTGATCAGGCTCGGGGGAATAATGTTGCCGGAGAACGGGTCGGAGCGGAAACGGGTGCCCTCCTGGCGCCGCGTGTTCGGGTTGTAGATCTGATACGTCGCGCCCAGCGCCAGCAGGTCGGAGAAGTTTCCCTGGCGCCACAGCTCGGTGGGCACCGTGATGGTGCTCCCCGGAGGCCGCGGGCGCGACTCCTTCAGGCCTTCATAGGCCCACATGAAAAACGTCTTATTGTGCCCGTTGTACAACTTGGGCAGCACCACCGGCCCGTTCAGCGAGCCGCCCCAACGGTCATAGGTGAAATCCGTCTTCGCCAACCGGTTGGCGTTGGAGAAGTAGTCGTTGGCCATCATCTCCGGCGTCATCTTGTACCAGTAGGCGCTGCCGTGCGGGGTGTTCGTCCCCATCTTCAGGCTGATGTTCACCGCGGCGCCCGAGCCCTGGCCCATTTTGGCGTCGAACGCCGAGGTCTGAACCTTGAACTCGGCCATGGAGTCCTGCGGCGGGACCCATGCGGCCGCGACGATATTGAGGTTGCCCGACGTGCCGACCGATGTGTTCGCCACACCGTCGAGCAGGACGTCGGTGGTGTTGTTTCGCGTGCCGGCGATCGAGTACGCCGTGATATGGGTCGGCTCAAACGGCCGGTTGAGTTTCGGGTTGCCGTCGAAAGTGCTGCCCGGAGCGAGCGCGATCAGGACGTAAGGGTTGCCGTGCGCGATCGGCAGATCGGCCACGCGCCGGGCATCTATGACTTGCCCCAGCGAGGCGTCCACCGCCTCGATCAGCGGCGTGCCCTCGGTGACGGTCACGCTTTCCGTGAGTGCCCCGACCTCGAGCGGGATGTCCACTTGCAGGCGGTCGGCCACCCGGACCGCGATGCGATCTCGCACGTACTTCTTGAATCCGGGATGCTCGACCTCGAGGCGGTAGGTTCCCACGCTCAACAGCGGCGCGCTGTAGCTGCCGCTGGCGTTGGTGACCAGCTTCCATACCTGGCCGGTTTCAGTATTGGTCAGAATTACGTTGACGCCGGGTATCACCGCCCCCTGGGGATCGGTGACCTGCCCGGCGATCGCGCCGCGCGACTCCTGGGCCAGGGCGGCCCCGGAAGCGAACAGGAGCGCGAGGATACAGATGCTGATTTTCACCCTCGTCTTCATAGACCCTCATTTCTGTGGTTACGGCGAGACATTCGAGCGTCCCGCCTTCCGCGCGTTTCCGCCCCCGAAGCAGTGAGATGGGGCCAGCACCGCTCAATGGTATGTCGCCGGCAAAGCGTCGTTGATGACAGCGGGCCGCAAAAACACCTAGAATTCGATCCGGGCCGAGTACTGCAACTGACGGCCGTAATAGCCCGTGAGCTGGGTGCTGGTCTTCCCGAAATCCGAGGCCGTTTCGTTCAACTGCGGGTTGACCCAGTTCATCCCGTTTAGCGCGTTGAAGGCGTCGAGACGCACCTGCAACCTGAACCGCTCGCTCAGCGCGAATCGTTTGGAGAGCGACAGGTCGAGGTTCTTGAAACCCGGCCCGAGGAGCCCGTCATAGTACCAGGGGTTGATGCGCCGGGTGTAGGCCGCCTGCTTGGCGAAGCCGGTTATGTCGAACCAGTAACTGCTTGTCCCGATCCCACCGAGCGTCGTGACTGACGCCGGAGCGATGGCATTTCGAGTGAAGATCAGCGGAGCCCCGGAGGTGTAGGTGTAGATACCGGAGACCTGCCATCCACCAACGATGTGATCAAGAGCCGGCGCGAGGCTGGCTCCAAGCCGCCGGCCTCGGCCGACCGGGATCTCCCAGGAGCCGGCGGACACGAACCGGTGTCTCGGATCCGAGGCGACCGTCGGGGCTCCGGAACCGCCGCTCTGGGTTACGCCGAAATTCATCCACGTCAGCGTGCCGTCATACTCGTCCTGTTCGTCGAAGAACCACTGCGCCTTAGAAGCCACGTAGGCATAGCTTGCCAGGAACGAGAAGCCGCTGGCGAAGGCGCGCTGGGTTCGCAATTGCAGGGACTGGTAGCGTCCTCTCCTCATATCCGTGCCGGTCTGGGTGATGCCCGCATACTGCGGATACGGCGCCAGGAGGCTGGAGACTTTGAGGGTCTTGGAATTGCGAAGCGAAGCGCCGGGGAACGTCTGCGGCGTTGCGTAGTTGTAGAAGGGGTTCGGGACGGTTCTTTCGAGGTCGGCCTTATATTTGTAACTGAGCCGCGGATCCATCATGTCCAGGTTCAGGGTGTACTGATCCCGCCTCACGAAATTCACGAAGTAGGTGACATCCGCAATGAACCGGCCGGGCAACTGCCTTTGGAAGGAAACATTGATCCGATCGCTGATCGGCGGCCGCTGTTGGTACTCATCGATCGTCACGGCGCTGCCGAGGTTGGTGTAACGGCCGTAGCTCTTTCCGGTGATCGGGTCCAATCCCAGGGGAAACGGGTTGGCGAGATACGCCCGAGGAATGCCCTCCTGGACGGAGGGAGCCGTGGTTGTAGGCGTGAATCCTCCCAGGTCGATCTCCCCCAGGGTGTCGCGCTCGGAGTTGGCCAGTGAGGACGGCACGACAAAGCGCCCATAGCCCACCCGAATGACAGACTGGTCATTCAGCCGCCAGGCCAGGCCGAGGCGCGGCATAAACCCGTTCTTGTCCACGTCTGTCTTGCGGTTGTTGCCGGGCTCGGTGAAGTAGAAGGCCCCGGTGTAGGAATAGCTCTTCGGCCCGGCGGACTCCGCCATTTTCGCCTTGACATCGGCGGGGATGAGCGGATCGATGACCTCCTTCATACCGGAAATCGGGTCCGTGAGGTCCAGGCGTTGTGGGAGCCGGTTCTCGGGATCCCAGAGTCCACCCTCGTACTCATAGCGCAGGCCCAGGTTGAGCGCCAGCTTTTGGCTCACCTTGAAATCGTCCTGAAGGTAGAAGGCATACATCTCGGTATTGGAATACTGGAGGACGTTGTAACGAACGTTCGAGTTCGCGGGGTTGATGGCGCCGAGGACGAAGCTGGCCCAGGGGTGGCCGGTGGCGGCATCCGCCTTAGCCATATCCTTGCCGGTCTCCTGAGAGGTGAACCGGAAATCCCCGAAATAGAAGCGCGCCGCGTTTCCCCGTTTCCAGCGAGCCTCCGTCCCCATCTTCAGAAAGTGCCTGGTGAAGTATTTGGTGAGGCGCCCATGCACGCTGTATCCCGCCGGCTGCTGATACCAGAAGTTCTGGACTCCGAGCCGGCCGTAGTTGTTGCTG
>Ga0315288_10013025_pt1 | contig 10425 bp, 5 predicted proteins | sample YL17G11_20_MG_FD_203454 | JGI IMG/M metagenome (GOLD analysis project Ga0315288, IMG submission 203454) | Sediment microbial communities from Yellowstone Lake, YNP, Wyoming, USA - YL17G11_20 | ecosystem: Environmental > Aquatic > Freshwater > Lake > Sediment | place: USA: Wyoming | collected...
CGGACAAATCTCTGTTCCGCCACAGGCGGATGTGTCTTCTGTGGCTCTTTCCGTTACGGGCTAAGATTATAAAGTCGAATGTGTACTTTGCAATAGGTTTTTGTAGCCGGCCATACTTAGGAATTATCCGGACTTTCCTGCCGGCTTTGCCCCGCCGCCGCTTCGCTTTACTTGCTGGCGTTTTTTGCAGAAGTCAGCTTGGCCCGCCACTTTTGAGCTTCTTCCGGCTTGCGCGGTATCTGGCTTCCGCTGGCGGGCGACAACGGAGCCAAATATTGTTCTTCAGGTCCCATAATTGACAAGAAAGTACCCTTGTGGTATATTATGTATCAGCACCGGTAGCGGTAGCGATGCGCTTCAGCCCATGCGGGCCATTAAACCGGAAAGTGCCACAGAGGACACAGAGAGCACAGAGAACAAAAAATGAATTCGTGTAGGATGGGCTTCAGCCCATGCGGTTCATTATCTTGTTACCCGAGGTGGGGCGGAGGATTAGAAATGGCGGACATTAGAAATTCACAAATCATGCCGAGAATCCCTTTACTGATTGCGGTCTGCCTTGTCGTCATGCCTGCTCATGCCAAATACGGCGGCAGCGGTATGGCAGGTTCTGCCGCGACGAGTACGTACGTATTTGTGCCCGATCAAAGTACGGTGGTTCAGACCGGCGGGATTGCCTATGTCCACCGGACCTATTCCATTGAGGGGCAGTTCGACCTTACCGTCGATCCGAATGCAGGCACCGCTTCATTCGCCCATGTCGATGCCAATGCGACTGACGACAGCCCGTTCAAACGCACCCTGGACCCCAACCACGTGTTCAATATGGCGTCGCTGGTTGGCACGGTCGTTGACGATGCGACGGTCAAGTTCACGGGCAAAGCCTCCGACGGCAGCGACATTCTCATCACGCTGACTATCCAGGATGATCTGGCCCACCTTATCGGCCAGACGACTCCGCCGCCGAATAGCGCCGACTTTTTTATCTTCAGCCTGGACACCGTTGCTCAACGCAAATACGGCGGCGGAAGCGGGACGGCGGATGACCCGTACCAGATCGCTACGGCAGCGGATCTCATCGCCCTCGGTGAGACCCCCGAAGATTACGCCAAGCACTTCATCCTGACACGCGACATCGACCTGGACCCCAACCTGCCTGACGGAAAGGTCTTCACCGGGGCCGTCATCGCCCCGGATACCAACCCAAATGACAGGTACTCTGACTTCCAGGGTACTTCTTTCACCGGCTTCTTCGACGGCAACAAACACACAGTCTCACATCTGACTATCAAGGGTGGGGGATACCTGGGACTTTTTGGCTATCTGGGACCCGGGGCTGAGGTTAGGAACTTGGCGTTAGTGGATGTCAACATAACCGGTTCTGACATCGTTGTTGGTGGACTGTTGGGGTACAACGGATCGGGTACCTTGTCCAACTGCTACAGCACCGGTGTGGTCAAGGGCAGTTCGTCTGTCGGCGGGCTGGCCGGATCGAACGCGGGTGTGGCCAATGTGACGTATTGCTACAGCACCGCCACGATCAGTGGCCGCTCGTTTGTGGGCGGCCTCGTGGGCTCCAATGGCGCCACTGTAACGCACTGCTACAGCGCTGGAGCGGTCGATGGCGATTGGTTGGTCGGCGGACTGGTCGGATTCGGCTTTGGCACTGTCTTGCACAGCGTCTGGGATATAGAGACCTCAGGCCTGCTGGGAAGTGCCGGCGGAGTGGGCTTAACGAGCGCCGAGATGATGGACCCCTGTATGCTTGGCCTGAACGGCTTTGCCAATGATCCGAACTGGGTTCTGGATGGCGGCCACGACTACCCCAGACTGGCATGGGAACGAACGCCGGGACAAATCATCCCCGAAGCCGACGTTGGCCGGCTCGAAGGACAGGGAACCCCTGCCAGTCCCTATAGAATCGACACAGCCGACCAACTGATCCTGTTAGGCAAGGCAAGCATCCTGTGGGACAAGTATTTCGTCCTGGGTGCAGACATCGATCTGCACCCAAATCTACCGGGTGGGCACCTCTTTCGTCAATCAGTGTTCCAGATATTTAGAGGCGTCTTTGACGGAAACGGTCACACCATCTCACACCTGACAGTCTATGGTGAGGGCTATCTTGGACTGTTTGGCAGATTGGAATCCGGGGCCGAGGTTAGGAACCTGGGCGTCGCGGACGTCAATGTAACCGATTCAGGTTATAATGGTTACGTCGGCGGCCTGGTGGGGTACAGTAGTGCCACTGTTTCTAACTGCTACAGCACCGGTACAATCAAGGGCTCAGAACGAGTCGGCGGGCTGGTGGGGTACAATTACGGCAGCGTCTCCACGAGCTACAGTACTGTTATGGTCAGTGGCAGCGGTTCGTGTGTCGCTGGCCTGGTGGGCGGCAACAGCGGCACTGTGACCCAGTGTTACAGCAGCGGTCCGGTCAGGGGCGGTGGAGCGTACGTGGGCGGCCTGGTGGAGTATACCGCCGAGCGCGCTCATGTGACCGACTGTTTCTGGGACATCCAGACCTCAGGCCAGGCCACCAGTGCGGGGGGGACCGGGAAGACCAAAGCCGAGATGCAAACGGCAAAAACATTCATAGGCTGGGCCCATGAGCCCGGGGTCTGGACGATTGATGAGGGCAAAGATTACCCCAGACTCTCGTGGGAGAACGCACCTGGAGAGCCTATAGTCAGAACCCATTACTATGGAGGAGGTACTGGAACCCAGGCCGACCCCTACTTGCTATACACGTCTGAAGAACTCAATATGATCGGCTTAATTGCACGCGATTGGGACAAACACTTCAAGCTGATGGCCGATATCGATCTGTCAGGGCTCGACGGAAAAGCCGGGCGGCTGGTCTTCACTGTCATTGCTACGGACTACGCCGACGCTTTCACCGGCGTCTTCGACGGCAATGGTCACATAATCTCACACCTGACGGTAACGGGCGGGAGCTATCTGGGACTGTTTGGCAAACTGGAATCTGGGGCTGTTGTCAGAAACCTGGCGTTAGTGGATCTCAACGTAGCAGGTTCAGGCGACTATATCGGTGGACTGGCGGGACAGAGTGCTGGCCAAGTCACCAACTGCTGTGCCACGGGGAGTGTGTCGGGGAAGGACTATGTTGGCGGGCTGGTGGGTTTCAATGGGGGTGTTGTCAGCCAGTGCTACAGCAGCGGTACAGTCAACGGCAGTTGTTATGTCGGCGGGCTGGCGGGATGGAACACGGGATGGAACAAAGGTACTGTGACACACTGCTATAGCACCAGCACCGTCAACGGCAAGTGGGGTGTGGGAGGGCTGGTGGGCGAGAACTACGCTGCTATTACTCGATGTTATAGCACCGGTAAGGTCAGTGGTACTGCAGAATACATCGGTGGGTTAGTTGGGTACGGTAGGCCCGGTGTGGCCAATTGTTTCTGGGACACCCAGACCTCTGGCCAGGCCACCAGCGACGGGGGCACAGGATTGACCACGGCCCAGATGCAAACCGCCGCCACATTCTTTGAATGGGGGATATGCGGCAATGAAGGAATTTGGGCTATCAATGAGGGCAAGGATTATCCGAGGCTGGGCTGGGAGAACAGACCTGGCATAGTTCTGGCCTTTCGCCTGTCGGATTTCCTCTCGGGCGACGGAACGCAGGACAGTGCCTACCTCATCCACACAGCCGAAGACCTCAGTACGATAGCGAAGTTCCCATGTGAGCACGACAAGCATTTCAGGGTGGCGTTCCTCACAGGGGAAGGGACGCAAGAGAGCCCGTATCTGATCGAAGATGCTGAGCAAATCCATCTACTGAATCTCTGTCCGTACGAACGGGATGCGCATTTCAGGCTGGGATTTGTTACCGGTGAAGGGACGGAAGATAATCCATATCTGATCCAAACCGCCGACGAAATCAATCTGCTCCGCGTGTGTCCATACGAACAGGATGCGCATTTCAGGCTCAGATTTGTTACCGGTGAAGGGACGGAAGAGAATCCATATCTGATCTACACCAGCGATGAAATCAGTCTGCTCCGTACATGTCCATACGAGCAGGAAGCACGTTTCAGGCTCGGATTTGTTACGGGTGAAGGAACGCAAGACAGCCCATATTTGATCTACACGGCGGATGAATTGAACCTCGTTGGTATGTGCCCGTATGAACGGGACGCACATTTCAAGTTGATGGCGGATATCGACCTGTCGGCCTTCGACGGCAAGGACGGGAGACCCGCCTTCAACATCGTCGGCGGTGCCTACCCGATGTGGTTTGAGGACGGCGAGGACGACAAGCCTTTCAGCGGCGTCTTTGACGGGGATGGTTATACAATCTCAAATTTCAGCTATACCTGCACCGAGACGTACAACATCGGACTGTTCGGATATGTCTCAGGGCCAAATTCCGTGATAGAAAACCTGAAACTGACTTGGCCCAATATCGACGGAGGCGAGGGTGGTAACGTTGGTGCACTGGTTGGCTACCTGGAAAGTGGAACTGTGGCCAATTGCCACGTTGAAGGGGGCAGCGTTTCCGGAGGGTGGCAAATCGGCGGGCTGGTAGGAGCGAGCTACCAGGGCAAAATCACCGACTGCAATTCGACCGCGACCGTTTCAGGAAACGACTCGGTCGGTGGACTGGTAGGACGTAACGGCTGGCAAAGTGTTATGACCCAGTGCTCCAGCACCGGTACGGTCAGTGGCGGTTCGTCTGTTGCCGGACTGGTGGGGTCGAATCAGGGTACTATCACCTATTGTGATTCCGCCGGACGCGTTTTAGGAGATTATAGTGTAGGCGGGCTCGTCGGGACCAGCGGTTGCTTTGAGGACTGGTGGTGGTGCGAGGAACCAGGCACGATATATGATTCCTACTCTACAGCGGGCGTTTTGGGAACCAGCAGCAATTGCGGCGGACTCGTGGGCAGCAATGATGCCGGAGAGGTCGCAAGGTGCTACGCGTCTGGCATTGTGCTGGGTGTGAGTACAGTTGGCGGCGTGGCAGGATGGAACGGGGGCAAGATCTCAAGCTGTTACTCCACAGCTGACGTTGGCGGTGAGAAAGATGTTGGCGGCCTGGTGGGATTGAATTCCGGTGGGTGGCGGTCACCAGAAGCGACGATTGCCAACTGCTATTCGACAGGAATTGTCCTGGGAGATGAGTATGTCGGCGGCCTGGTAGGAGACGGGGACGTCAATGGCGTGGTTGCGTCCTTCTGGGACATTGAAACCAGCGGCCAGGGAATGAGTGCCGGGGGCACGGGCAAGACCACGGCCGAGATGCAGATGGCCAGCACATTTGTGAATGCCGGCTTGCCCGCCGCGGTGGGCTGGGACTTCTTGGGCGAAAGCCAGAATGGAACGGAAGACATCTGGGCCATCTGCGAGGGTGTAGACTATCCGCACTTAGCCTGGGAGTTCGTCATCGGGGATTTCGACGCTGATGCTGATACCGACTTGGCCGACTTCTGCATCCTTGCTGAACATTGGTTTGCAGCCGACGGCAGCTTCTGGTGCGGCCAGGGCTGTGATCTGACTAACGATGGGAGCGTCAACTGGCAAGACCTGACGGTCTTCGCCCAAAACTGGCTAACCCCCATCGCACCATAAGGGCGTTCGATCTTTCCGCTAACCAAAGCCTTGAGATACTCTAACCTCGTGTTACGGCCCCGTCTTTGTTGGAAATTCCCTTGACGCCGAGCTTGCCGGTGTGTATGATACATATATAACTAAATCGAATAGAATTGAAATGGTGCAAAGAAGACAGAACACAGGAGATAGAAGACAGAAGACAGAAGGCAGATGACAGAAGACGGAAGCTTGCCCTGAGCCCAGCCGAAGGGACAGAATACAGAGGACAGAAGTCAGAAGACAGGAAACAGAAAAATGAGAGATGGGGCGATTTAGGCTTATTGGGCAAGAAAAGGCCAATTCTGACAGGCTTTTTTGCAAAACAAAGCCAATTTCCCTGAGGCCGAAATGGTCGCAAGCTCAATAATAACAAAGGATTATGAAAATAAATGCCTTTCCAAACGCATGGAAAACAAACCCAAACAAAGCCAATTTTCATGCGTTCATTTGGGGGTTTGCTTTCTTACCTGTGCCACCCAGTCTTTGTCGCCATCCTGCGGTGGCTGGCCGATGGCAACTGAGCCGGGACCGGTTACTTCGCCAACGCTGCCCATCTGTAGCGGACCTCCGGCACGCGGGTTGTACCAGCGGAGCATGAACGTTCCTGAACTTTCGCCCAGATTCAGGTTCGTTGTGCCGCCGTCAGGTAGGTATATGGCGTAAAACTCACCGGGCAGGGCAAAGCAATAGTCATCCTGGGCGGAAGTCAATTCGTCATTGTGACTCATTTCGGTAAGGGGTAGATGCTGTTGGAAAAACTCCAAAGCGTAGCGGGTTAGGTCCCACAGATGGTCTCTGCTGCGCCAGTCCTCACAATTCAGGTCGTTGTTGGCGAACTTGTATCCGAAGTACCATTCCACGCCGGCCCCGCCAGCCATCAGGTTGCCCCACAGATGTTTTCTGCGTACTTCATCGTGCCAGTAATCGTCTTTATCGGGCATGACGCCGGTGTGAGCGGGGCCGATCTCATCCAGACAGACAAACCACGGTCGGCCTGCTGCGGCGGAACGGTCGATCCACTTGATCGTCTGGGCGTGAGTGTCATTTGTCTGCAGCGATGGGCCTTCAAAGTCCGGGTAGCCTAACAGTGGGGTATAAGCCTCATCATATTGGCCGGGGAAGGTGTGGCAGACGATGGGGTGGTCGTAGGGGTCGAGGTTCTTGATGTACCGGCAGAAGGCTTTGCGCTGCTGGTCGGTGTTGGTGTTTTCTTCGCCGAGGTTCCACACCAACGCCAGATGATGGGCAAAGCGGGCGATAAGCTCAAGGTAGTAAAGTCTGCGCTGTGGGCCGAGCTCGCCGCCATCCAGTCCCTGGTCATTTTCCGTTTCCTGCGTAATGATGTGGAGCATTAAGCCGAGCTTATCCATGTGCGAAAAAACAATCTCCCACTGGTCGAGCTTGCTGCAATCGAAGCGGAGTTTCTCGCGGGGATTTGTCCAGGGCCAAACGTCTTTGCCGTCGCCGCCGTCGATATTGTAGGGGATAAAATAGACGCTGTTCATTCCTTTGCCGGCCAGGTAATTAAGGGCGCCGATAATGCCTTTGCCCTTGCCATTTTTCCAGGTCGGGTCGCTGCTCTGCCAGTCCTGCACGTGCGGGGCGTATCGGTGCAGGAATTTCTCGCCCGAGGCTTCACCCTGGCGTTTCAGCTCGGCCGTGTCATAAGTGTCATCGAAATCTGCGTATGCCAGAAAGTTCTCCGGGCTGTCGGCGCCGGCTTTGATGAAATACCGGCGGGTTTCTGCAAATTGCAGATATCGTTTGCCGATATATTTGAGCAATCCTTTAGATCGGAAATCCGGCCCACTTTTGTCGCTTGGGCCTATAACAAAAGAGCCTCTGACATTGTCGAAGGCTACGCCTGAGCCGGTCGTTGGGTCGTCGCTGAGCGCAATGTCAGGCCCGGTGCGAAAGGAAACGGTGTAGGTCCATCGGCCCACGTCGTCGGGCACAAAATGCACTCTCCATTTATTGCCCGAAGTTGCGCTGGTTTCGGCGGCATTGCCGTCGGCTGCATAATAGCCGGGAGCGACATATTGTTTCTTGCCCAGGGCAAAGGTAACGTTGAGGCGGTAATCAAGGAAGGGATTGGGCTTGGCCGTCTCATCGGTCTGGGGCCCGGCAAAGGTCAGCGTAATCTTGTGCCATTTCTTTAACTCGCCGGACACGACCGGCATTTCGGTCGCAGCGAGAGTCTGACGGTCGGCGGCGAACACCAAATACAGGGTACATAATAGCATAAACCTGCAGGGCTTCATTTTGTGCTCCTCAAATGACTTTTGATTAACTGACAGGGTATGTTATACAGGTGCTTCAGGCGTCCGCAACAGATTTTTGCCGCATTTTGAGGCCTGTGAGCGCATAAAAAAGGCCGGGCCCGTCGGCCCGGTCTTTTGGGTTATGTGGCGTTTAGGTCTGTCTGCTACGGCATTTCTATCCGCATGTAGTCCGGCGGGATATTCGGCTCAAAGAGACTTGAGTCCAACTCCACATCCCACTGGAACTGATCCAGGACTGCCATGATGTGCAGCTTCTCGTTATCTCCAGTGGTACGGGTAGTTTCGGACTCCAGCAGGACGGGGTAGCCCCTTTCTACGCTGACCCATGCCCGTGCCACGAGACTATCAACCGGAGAACTAGCACCACCGAAAGTCGGATCCGTGGTTTCGAGGCCTTCACACAGCACCCCATCGACCGTTTTCTGCCCCAGTTTCCTGTGCTCGTGGGAAAGGAATTCCTGAATCAAGCTCTTAGGGTTCAACAAGATGCTCTGCTGCTCCATCTGTTCGAAGGTCTTCTTGATATATGATTTGTGATTGTGGTCAACCAAGACTACGGTCTTTGTGTTGAAGTCGTCGTAGATTGTCTTGATAAGCTGGTCTCCTTGATATGAGTCAAGCCGTGACTGTGTGCTGGACAAGTAGTTCATAGTATGACCGGGTCCGCCGTCTCGCGGATCCAGCGCGGTGCCTCTGCTGCGGAAGATGACGCCTCCGCTGGCTTGGACCTTTTGAGCGACGTCGGCCCAGACGACGCCGGATTTGTTTTCGGTTTTGACGAATTCAAATAATCCCAGAACGACCACTGCGATTATCGCCGCCGCGGCGGCTAATTTTACTATTCTGCTTTTCATAATTGTTCTCCTTAAAGTCGGCTCAGCAAAAGCCGACCTTGTGTTTTTTGCCTTTTCGTGAGCGCTGAGCACCTTATCAAGGACTGCTTCATCCATTTTGGGATTGGTGTTAACCGCTGCGTTCTTGAAAAACTTTTTCATGTTATCTGCAGGTTTCATCTTTTATCTCACTATTCAATATTGACCGCAGTTTATTCAATCCATACCGATATCGGCCCTGGACTGTGTTGATTGATGCGTTTTGGACTTTGGCGATTTGCCTAAAAGTCATCTGGCTCTGCATGTAAAGACCGATTACTTCGCGCTGTTCATACGGTATGTGAGCCAGTGCATTGCTGAGTAGTTGCAACTCTTCGCTCAAGATAGCCCATTGTTCGGGCCTTTCTGCATCGCTGATGGCGTAATCTGAATCGTCGATGCCGGATGCCTCGTGTCTTTGCTGGTCGCGTTTTCGATTACGGATTCGGTTCGCAACGCACGTGGCAAGATACTTTTTGAGGTTTCCGTTCATCTGAATTATCGCTGCCGACTGGGCAAAGCCCACAAAGACATCCTGCACGACATCTTCAGCGGTATGGACATCATTTGTCAGGGCCACAGCCAATTTGAGCAAATCGTTCTTGTACTTTTCATAGATCCGGCGCAGGGCATCTGGATTGCCGAGTTTGAATCTCCAGATAAGTAGGCTGTCTTCTACCATTTAGCCCAACGCATCCAAGAAAGATCTTTCTTTACCTATAACACACCAAAGCCACCGATATTAGTATAAAGAAAATGAACTTTTTCACCACTTTGATGCTGCTCATCCTTCCAAAGCGCACAAAAAAGGCCGAGCCAACCAGCCCGGCCTGCGAATTCAGAGACTGCTAAAAATCAATCCTCCTTAGGTTTGAGCCAGCAGCGTATCTCGACAATATAAAGATCCTTTCTGTCAGTAGGTTTTAGCAGAGGCGAAAATCTAATGTTGCGGTATTTGCCATCCGGCCAGTCATCAAGATCTCCACTTTCAGAACCTACTCCACATTGTCCCGCTTCATTCAACCGCGATACTATAATATCATTTGTTCCGCTCCGGTAACCTTCATCTGTCACAAAAGACACCTCGATCCTAAATATCGGCCCACCTCTTTTCTCATAATCTTTGCGCACTCTCTCAGACACTGCTCTGCAAAAGTCCGGCGAAAGACGGTTACTACGAATATAGTCCAACGGAAACTGGTCAGCAGGTCCGTCATACTTGTCGTGCAGACGTACGATAGCCTGTTTTATACCCGGCGCTCCCTCAATATCAATAGTCACCTCTTCGCCGTCGAGCACGACTTCGCCCGTTCCATTAGGAGGTTCAACGGCCGGAGGTTCGAAAAACTCCGGAGGCTTCTCAGGAGCCTCGTAATCAAATATGACCAAGTCGTAATCCCCTTCCTTATCGTATATTTTCATCTGAACAGGCAAAAGGGAATTCTTTCCCACCGTAATGACGATGCTTTCTAACCACTTACTGTCATCCATGTTGGAGGGCGGGGCAAATTCGTATATGAGAAAGTCATCCCCCACATTGGTCGGCACCTGTCGGCTTAACTGCTCATTCTTATCTGACAATAAACCTGCGGTAACTACCTCAACAAAAGTCCGTCCTTCGGCAAAGAAGGATGGTTCTTTGGTGGTTCGCCTTC
>Ga0315288_10013027_pt1 | contig 10424 bp, 9 predicted proteins | sample YL17G11_20_MG_FD_203454 | JGI IMG/M metagenome (GOLD analysis project Ga0315288, IMG submission 203454) | Sediment microbial communities from Yellowstone Lake, YNP, Wyoming, USA - YL17G11_20 | ecosystem: Environmental > Aquatic > Freshwater > Lake > Sediment | place: USA: Wyoming | collected...
CATCAAGCTGGCTAGCTTTGGTGCGGTTGCTGCAAAGTTGCCAGCCGCCGTAGAACGCTGGTCCTATGATCAGCCCTTGACTGCGCTTGACGCGGCATTGCGTCGTTTAGTGCCACCCAAGGTCACGGCGGCCTGGCCGCTTTTCATCGCTTCGGTGCGCCCAAAAGCCAGCGCTCAGCTGGTCGCCGCGGCTGCATCGCTCGGCCTGAGCCCTCAGCATTTAGCCAAACGGCCGGTACGCTGCAGCGGTAAAAACTATGCCTGGACCGAGCTTGGCTTTGACCGCCTAGCCGGCATCGAGGCTTGGCTTGCCGGGTTGGCGGCGACGAAGCGTACTGCGGCCACGCAATATGCCATCATCGTTCAAGCCGGTACCGCGACGACGATCGACGCGGTTTGCTGCAATGGCGAGCACCTTGGCGGTTTGATCTTGCCGGGCGTGACCTTGGCACTAAGCAGTCTGCATCAAGCAGCGGCGCTGCTGCCCAAGATCGAGGCTACAGCGGTGACGCCCCAGTCGGCGCAAGCCGTGCTTGGCTCTGATACGCAGTCAGCAATGATCAGTGCTGCGGTGACGATGACGGTCGGCGCTGTGGAGCGGGTCGCCAGACGATTGGCCCAGACGCGCGCTTTGCAGCTTATTGAGACCGTGGTTAGCGGGGGCTGGGCGCAACTTCTGGCGCCGCACCTTAAAGCTACGGTCGATACCGACTTGGTGGTGAAGGGGATCAGGGTCATGGCTGTAGGTGGCAGTGCTTGGGATTAAAGAGCTAGCACCAGTCTGCAAGTTAAGGACGATCCTCCGCTAAAAAAGAATTTGGCTCCCTCCCTTACAAAGGGGGGAGCCAATATGCGGAGAAGCTTAACTTTGGTAAAAAGAGTTGTGAACTTTCCTAGGCCGAGGCCCAGAGCCCTTGCTGCGCACCGCTCTAACACGGCTACAGGTAGAACTTACCAAGGCTGATTTTAGCAGAGATCGGCCAGCTCGTCCCACGGCAAATGTAGAACCTATAATAAGACCGCCGCCGGCCGACCAAGTAACCGTCCTTGTTCGACAAATCCCTTTAACACGGCATTGCTGATGGTGCCGGCCTGGACCAGGTCAGCATCGGCGACGATACTTAGGTAATTCGAGGTATGGCCGAGGCGGCGGCCCTTGGCGTCGACGTCTTTCTCCCATAGGACCGCCATGCTGCGCCCAATAAAGCGTCGGGCATAGGCTGCAGCTAATTCCGTGGAGAGTCGGCGTAGCTCGCTGCTGCGCGCCTTTACGACCGTGTGGTCGAGATGGCCTGGCATGCGCTTGGCGGCGGTGTTCGGGCGCTCGGAATAGGGGAACACGTGGAGGTAGCTGAGGCCGAGCGAGCTGACTAGGTCGGTCGTGGACGCAAAGTCTGCCGCAGTTTCGGAGGGGAAGCCAGGAATCACGTCGGCGCCGATGCTGGCGTCGGGGAACAGCGCCCGGAAACGCGCGACCGCCGCGCCGTAGCCGGCGCTGTCGTAGCTGCGCCGCATCAACTTTAGGATGCGGTCGGAGCCCGATTGTAAGGGTAGGTGCAAGTGCTCGCAGACGATCTCTGGATGCTGGCCGAGCAGTGCAGCTAACTCCTCGGTCAACTCACCAGGCTCCAAGGAGGAGATCCGCAGCCGGATCAGCCCAGGTAAGGTGAGGATTTCACTTAATAAGTGAATGATCGGGTGGCTAACGCCGGCGTAGCTTGCGAGGTCCCTGCCGTAATCGCCGATATGAATGCCGGTCAGGACGATTTCGAGCACCCCGGTGGCGATCAAGCGCCGGCATTCCTCGACCACGGGGCTTGGCAAGACGCTGCGACTAGAGCCGCGCGCATAGGGTATGAGGCAATAACTGCAAAAGCCGTTGCAGCCGTCTTGGATCTTCACGAAAGCGCGGGTCTGTTCCGAGTCGGCGCGGTCGAACAAGGTCGCGGCCGACTTGAAATGGCTCTGCTTGTTGCCGCTGACCGCCTTGACGCCATCTGGTAACTTTGGCGGCGTCAGGCCAGCCCGACGCTGCTCAAGGCTGGCGTTGATAAGTTCGACTAGACGCTCTTTCGCCTCGTTGGGAACGACAAAGTCGACCTCGTCCATGGCCGTCAGGCGCGCCGAGTCGGTCTGAGCGTAGCAGCCAGTAAACACCAAGACGGTACTCGGGCTGTCACGGCGCAGGCGGCGGGCGAGATAACGGGCCTCTTTGTCGGCATTGGCCGTGACACTGCAGGTGTTGACGACCGTTACATCGGCTGATTTGGCATCCGTAACGAGGTCGTAACCCTTCGCTCTGAACTGGTTTTCCAGTGCGTGGCTGTCAAACGTATTGACCTTGCACCCGAGGGTTTTAACGTATACGCTGGCCATGCTATGAACCGATATTTCAGGATTTTTAGAGTCTGTAGACGACTACGGCAGGCTCTTAGTACAGAATAAATGCCGCCTCTGGCAAGCATCTACTGCCAGGAGGGGCAAGGACTAGCCTTCCGTGCACCTAACACCAGCCCATAAAGATCAGGCTTTAGTCCTCTTCAAGTCAGTGCAACAGCGCCTTGCAGCAGCCTTCGAAGCAATCGACGGCGAGGCCAAGGTGGTCTTTACCAGCTGGGAAAAGGCTCCAGGCGCCAACGGCCAGAGCGGCGGTGGTGGCACCATGGGCGTGATCCGGGGCAAGGTCGTGGAGAAAGCCGGCGCCAACGTCTCCGCGGTGACTGGCGACAAATATCCGGCGCTTGAGGGCGAGTACAAGGACAAGCCTTATTTCGCAGCTGGCGTTTCGACTATTACGCATATGTTCAACCCACACGCACCAATCGCGCACATGAATGTCCGGGTCCTGCAGGTAGGCGATATTTTTTGGGTGGGCGGCGGCGCCGATTTGACACCCTTTAAACGCTACCCCGAGGATACCGCGGATTTTCACCGGGCCTTGCAGGAGGCCTGCTCCGGCCAGGAAAGCGGCACCTACGAAAAATACAAAGCCTGGTGCGACGAGTATTTTTACATCCCACATCGGCAGTCGACGCGCGGTGTAGGGGGCATCTTTTTTGATTATCTCAAAGGCGACTTTGCCGCCCTGCTCGCCTTTCTTGATGCGGTGAGCAGTGCTTACGTCAGAGTATACCCGCAAATTTTGCAGCGGCGCTGCCATCTGCCGTACACTGACGTAGACAAGGACCAGCAGCTCTATTGGCGCGGTCGCTATGCTGAGTTTAACTTAGTCTACGATCGCGGTACGAAATTCGGGTTGCTTAGCGGTGGTCATACGGAGGCGATTTTAGTATCAATGCCCCCTGTTGTTAAATGGTAGCTAGCTGTGGCGTCAAGTTAAAGGGGGCGGGCTCATGTTAGCTGATCTTGGCTTTTATCTCCTCTTACTGTGCTGCATCAGCAGCATCTATGGGGTGCTGTCGGCAGTGCTTGCCGCGGTCTGGCGCCACCGGCGGCTCTACCGTTCGTCACGCCTGGCCCTCAGCAGCAGCTGCGTCATGGCAGTCGTGGCGGCAGGCATCTTGGTATACTCGCTATTTCAGCGCGACTATTCGATAGCCTATATCTTCAAAAATTCTAGCAACGATCTACCGCAGATCTACACTCTGACGGCATTCTGGTGCTCGCTTGAGGGTTCGCACTTTCTGTGGACCTTGCTGCTCACTGTTTATGCGACGCTGGCGCTTTGGACCTACAATAAAGACAATGAACACATCATGCCGTATGTTTCAGCGAGCCTGCAGGCAGTGCTCAGCTGGATGTTTTACCTGCTGATCAGCTATTCCGACCCCTTCGTCCGTATGTTTCCAGCACAGGCCAACGGCCAAGGCATGAATGCACTCCTGCAAAATCCCTATATGGCGATCCACCCGCCGACCTTGTTTACCGGTTATACGGCATTGGCGATCCCTGCGGCGTATAGCGTCGCCGCTCTGCTCTACGGCGACATCACCGAGGGCTGGCTGAAGACCACCCGGCGCTGGGCGCTGTACGCCTGGTGCGCGCTTACGGCTGGGATTATCCTCGGCGGCCACTGGGCTTATGTCGAGCTGGGCTGGTCGGGGTATTGGGCCTGGGATCCCGTCGAAAACTCGAGTTTAATCCCGTGGATTTTTTGCACCGCACTGCTCCATGCGATGATCGTCCAAGACAAGCTTGGACACCTCAAGAGGCTGAGCTTGGTGCTGGCGTTTTTAGCCTTTTTCTTCTGCTTCTTTGGGACGTTTATCACCCGCTCCGGAGTGGTCAGCTCGGTGCATTCCTTTGCCGAGTCACCAATCGGTCCGAACTACCTCGCCTTTCTCGCCTCGATGCTGCTGGTGGTGGCCCTGATTTACGGCTTTCGTGCGCCCTCGATTCTGCCGCCTGATGCCGAAAAGGTCTGGGGCGTGTCAAAGGAGTCGGCACTGGTGATTACCCAATTTCTTCTGCTCACACTCGCCGCTATCGTCTGTGTCGGTACGCTCTACCCGATCGTGTCCGAAGCAATCACCGGCGAGCGGACCACGGTGCAAGCGCCTTACTTTAACACCTTTGCGCCGTGGATTGGTCTGGGCCTAACGGTGGCGATCTCCGTCGGCAATATCATGCGCTACCAAACCAACAAAATTCCGGGTGGGCTCAGGCTGCTGGGGGTGTCGTTGTTAGCGAGCTTGCCGCTTGCTGGAGCCTTGATTTACTTCGGCGAAGTGATGGCAACTAAAAAGGCGTTTAACCTCGGCGCTCAGCTCGTCGGCTTGCTACTTTGCAGCTGGTCGATATGCTGCTTGAGCGGCGATTTGCTCGGTCGGATTAAAGTGCTGCACTGGAATTTCAAGGTGTTCTTTAGCCGCAATCTGGCTTATTTCGGTGGCTATATTGCGCATATCGGACTGCTTATCGCCATTGCGGGCTTCCTGGGTAACTACCGCGGCCTGCAAAAGATCGCGACATTAAACTCTGGCGAGAGTGTCGAGTTCTTTGGCTACCATTTGACCTTCGATAAAATCGAGACGACCGAGCAGGCTAATACCACGCTTTTTTCAGGCCTCATTAATGTCCAACGGCATGGGTTAGACCTCGGGGTGGTTAGGCCCGCCCGCAGTAAATATGTGACGACAGGCAATATGAACCATGAGATCGGCCTGCTGTCGACGTTTTGGCATGACCTATACGTCACCTTGTCGGACTTTGACCACGAAACCGGGAAGAAGGCCACCTTTGAGTTCCATATCAATGCGACGGTGCGGTTCGTGTGGATTGCGGCGTTTATCATGGTGTTCGGCGGCTTAATTGCGATCTTTGATCGTTACCGCGGGGCTAAGAGCAGGGATACGGTGCGCAGCGATGCCTAAAGGACCAATCCAAGGAATGAATCAATTGCGTATAAATGGACGTATCCTGAGAGTGCTGGCGGCGGCGTTGCTCTGCATGGCGGCGTTGTTGACAGCGCCTGGACCAGGCGTGTTGGCTGCCGGCGAATCGGGACCCTCAGATAGCAACGAGATCAAAAAGATTTGGCCGACCGAGGGCGCCACGGGCGAACTCTTTCACGAGGTGGCTGGGCAGCTGCGTTGCCCGACCTGCACTGGCCTGAGCGTACTCGACTCCGATGCGCGTTTTTCACAGCAGATCAAGGAGATTGTCCTTGAACAAGTCGAAGGTGGCAAATCCCAAGCCGAGATATTGAAATACTTCACCGAGCGTTATGGTGTGTGGATTCTAAGGTCGCCCCCGACCACGGGATTTAATATCGTGGCTTGGGCGTTACCGATTGCCATTTTGCTGCTCGGTCCACCGGCGGTGTGGTTTTTCGTCTGGCGCAGACGCCGGGTGGTTAGCACGATGGGCGTGCGCCCTGCCAGCGACATCCTGCGCGAAATGGACACTCGACTAGCGGAGTTGCGGCGATGATTTATATGACGTTGCTCATAGGAGTGTTGTTTATATCCGCGTTGCTGACGCCGTTTTGGCTCGGTCGCGGTGGCCTGCTCCAAGCTAGCGCCTCGATTAATTCTCAGAGCCAACTCGTGGGCTTAAAAGAAGCCCTGCTAAAGGCCTATATCAACGATGAAAAGGCCTTTGCGGCTGGTGCCATGCCCTCGCGTTCTTGGCTGCAGCGCCGCGACTTTCTGACCAACCGCTATATTGACGCTGCTCGCCGCCTCGATTTTTTAATTCGCACCCAGACTGCCAACGGAGGTGCATCTTGAAATATGGCTGCAGGTTTACCCTGCTCCTTTGCTCGTTGCTGGCGGCGCCAGCACTGGCCGCAGTAAGCGTCACACCGCGCCATCTGATGATCTTGCGCGAGGGTCTTGGCAGCCTGTACGGCAGCTACGTTTTTGGCGTCTTTAATACCGGCGACAAGCCCGAACGCTTCAAGACGCCAGTGATGTTGCCCAAAGAGACCGATGATTTTTCAGCGCAAGAAGGCGTCGAAGCGGGTGATTTAACCCTGGCGCCGGGTGGCGGCGTCACCCTCGACAAGGAATTCCCGCCGGGCATGCAGATCGTCAGTATCGGCTTTCGCACCAAGAGCCGCTACGGTCGTGGCGTCTTGACCTTAACGCCGACCCTGGCCATCGACAGCTTTACGCTGCTGATACCCCGCCTCAGCGGCCTCCACGTCAGCGCACCCAAGCTCGCCATTGGCGACGCCTCCAACGCTCCCGATCCCCAGTACGAGCCTTATATAAATGCTAGCGTGCTGCAGTCAGGCGAAACTGTGACGATAGCGGTTGATGGTTTACCCGAAGATCGCTCCCAGATCTGGATCGTTGGTGCTGGTGTCGCGGCGATGTTGTTGCTTATGGCAGGATTTCTCGCTTGGCGGACGCGGCCGCACATCACTAGCGACGGCGCAGCGACGGTGCTCATCGGATGAACACGCCGACGTCTGATAGACCGAGTGGTAGCAAATGGACGGTCACCGCCTTGCTCATGATGGGCATGGCGCTGTTTATGAGTAGAGGCGGCGCAGCTTCGTTGCTGCCGCTGATTAGAGCTTTTATTCCCGTCATCGTGGCCGTGGTCCTTTACCGCATCGTGCGTGGCTTTGTCCGGAGCCAGATCCTCGGTCAGCAGCCGCGGCCTGGTGGCCATGCAGGGAGCAACCAAGGCCAGCAGCAGGGCCAGGTGATTGACCTGTGTCCTCGTTGCGGTAGCCTCCTTGCCCCAGGTCATCGTTGTACTTAGTAGTCGGCGCTATTGCATCAATCAATCTCGAGGTAAGTCATCATGGTAGTCGCATCTCGTTTTGTCATCGTATGGCTGGCTTTGGGTGGCGCCATTAGCTGCCGTGCAAGGAACATAGATAGCGACGTTAAAATCGTCGGTGGCGAAGCGGTAGATAAGAGCAGCGATAAGCGCGCATTCGATGCCACCCTCATCTTGTATCTCCTTTCCGGCACGGAGCAGAGCACCTGCACTGGAACCTTGATTGGACCATCGCACATAGTCACCGCAGGCCACTGCCTAAAGAGTGCCACCGCTGTCTATGTCGGTTGGGGGCCACAATTTAGCGGGCCGGAATCCTCCATCACGGTCACTGGATTTACTGCACATCAACAATGGACAGACAATGTAAGTGACCGAAAATTTGACATTGGTGTTGTCTCTTTTAAGGGAACCTTACCCGCAAATATGCACCCCGTACCATTCGCCTTGAGCGGCGACGTCAAGGTTGGTAGCGAACTGCTACTCGCCGGATACGGGCTAGCTGCGCAGGAGGACCCGGAAACGGCAGGCATCCTGCGACAGGTCAAGGTCAAGGCCGCAGTCATTAACAACAAAGATCGCATTCTCACGATTGAAGTCGGCACTAAACGTGGCGGCTGCAACGGTGATTCCGGCGGCCCAGCATTTACCTCTGCAGGAGGCATCCTCAAGCTCGTCGGCGCCACAAGCGGCCCGGGTGCCGGCATGGAAAACGTCAAGTGTGACGAGGGCCACGGCACCTGGGTCATGGTTAATATGTACCAGGGATGGATGAAGTGTACCTTTGTCGCACACGGTAATCCACTCACTAGCCTTGCAGACGATGCTTCCGCTAGTGAGTGCGATTCCCCGAGCGCCGCTAGCCAATCCAATAAACCCAGCCCGCCCATTAGCAGCACGAAGCAAGCTACCCAGTACCAGGACAAGTGGTGCGATCCTTACAAACCAGAAACCTGCTTTCCCTACTGCACGAATGGTAGCAGTACAGGTGGTGGCTTTGGTTACCAAGAAAACCTCGGTGGATCCTGCAAAGTTAGGTAATTCAAAATTAGCGGGCGCTAGCCTGATATTTCCCGATAGAAACTCGCTTGAACCATAAGTTTTTCGAGGATTCGCCACCGACCACGCAACACGGATGACGTCTTGTGTCGAGTGCGCCGCTGACCACTAGGTGCCGACTCGGCAGCTAGTGGTCAGCAGAACGGTTCCAGGTGATGCGCGCACCCTGAGACTGGGCCTTATCCAGAAATGCGCGGCTGGTGTCCGAACTCAGGTTGACAAACCAGCCCTGGGCACTGCCGTTAGCGCCCCATGTAAAGCCTGAGGCGACGCCGCTGACCATCCCGTGCCAGAGCAATGGACCGCCTGAATCGCCGCCGGCAATATTGGCGCGAAGCGGATTTTGCTGGTCAGCGCTTGGAGTCGTAATCAGCAATAGCTCATCGACTGAGCTGAGGTAGTTTTCGCCGCGGCGCTTGATAAAGCTCGGCTTACTATCTGAGTGGCTATCGCGACCGAATCCCACGATGGAGACGCGATCCCCAAATACGGGGGCGGTTATCGCCGCGGCTATGGGTGTCACGGTGCCAAGGGCAGATGGTTCGAACACCAGGATCGCCAGATCGGTTGCACCTGCGGTGCCGCTGTCGTCGCCACGGATGACTCTAGTTGGTCGTCGCCCAAAAACTGTGACTTCCGGATCCAGGGCGCAGTGGGCTGCCGTTAGAATGGTACCTGCGCCTACTATGGTACCGCTGCATGGCTCGCCAGAGGCCTGCATGACGGCGATGACGGCCAGGAGTTCGTCGCCCGCCACCTCGATGCCGCCAGTAACAAGAATATGGCTATTGCGGGGGCTGGCCTGACAGCCTAACAAGAGCAATAAGATAAAGTTTAAATGCTTAAAAATTTAATCCTCAAGCTGACGCATGACATCATTGTAGTTACCCGTCAAAAACGGACACGACCCCACGCGACTAACATAAATTCTTCTTCAAACGCAACCGGTTCCCAGAGCCTCCATAGTTAGGTGGCGGTCATTAGGCTCGGCCTTAGGCATGCAGGCGGCAAAGTCAGGGGTCGAAATGGAGTGTTGCACCCCCGAGCCTTCGACGCTCAAGGTACTGTTTTGTCTGGGATCGCCCAACAACCAAATAGTTTCACCTAAAGTCCGCCTCAAAAGCAACCGATAGTATTTCAGAAGCCAAGCTTAGGATCTTTTTTGGTTTGGAGCAAATATGGGTGGGCTTTACCATAACACAAAAGAGCCGTTCTTGAAACGCTCAAATTGGCTGCGCTGCGCTGCGCTGCGCTGCGCTGCGCTGCGCTGCGCTGCGCTGCGCTGCGCTGCGCTGCGCTGCGCTGCGCTGCGCTGCAGCTTCATACCAGCGGCTTTTCTATGACCAGGACGTCAAGGCTGGCGGCGTTATATATCCTCATGGCCTTTGCGGCATCTGAGGCTGCTCCTGCTTTGGCTGATGGCACCATCGAATTCGCCTACGGCGGCAGAATTACCGAAACAAACGGCCGACCCTTAGAAGGCGAAATAGCGTTAAAGGTGACCTTCTTTCACGACAAAGATGGTCAGACTGAAATTCTTTCTGTCGTCCAGGGTTTAGAAAAAGTCACGCTACAACAAGGTATTTTCCAGTTTCGCCTACCGCTACCTGCTGCAGATTACGACAAAGTGTTTAAGAGCGTCGATCAGCCCGTATGGATTCAAGTCACCGACCTAACTCATCCGCAAAAAGGCCCCTTTCCGCTCCAGCAAGTGATGGTGATGCCATATGCGTCAAAGGTACCGGTAGACGGCACCACGCTGAGTTTTAACAACGAAGGTAAACTGACTGTCGGCCCATCAAGCGCTCCTGGCGCCAATCAATTCATAAGCAAAGACGCTCAAGGTCGCCTCGTTTGGGGCACGCCCAACACCAGCGCTGCGGCACTGCAAGGCCAGGGTGTTAGTGCCACTGCACCGACTGCTGGCCAAGTGCTTAAATTCGACGGCACCCAGTGGTTGCCCACAACGATGGCTAGCGGTTCGTTGACTGGAGTCACCGCGTCTGCACCCCTAGTCAATAGCGGTTCAGCAACCGTGCCCGCGCTCTCAATCACCCAAGCTAACAGCGTGAGCAACGGCTATGTAAGCTCCGCTGACTGGCTCACATTTAACTCCAAACAAGCCACCTTGGGCTTTACTCCCATAAACAAAGCCGGCGATACGCTGA
>Ga0315288_10013033_pt1 | contig 10420 bp, 8 predicted proteins | sample YL17G11_20_MG_FD_203454 | JGI IMG/M metagenome (GOLD analysis project Ga0315288, IMG submission 203454) | Sediment microbial communities from Yellowstone Lake, YNP, Wyoming, USA - YL17G11_20 | ecosystem: Environmental > Aquatic > Freshwater > Lake > Sediment | place: USA: Wyoming | collected...
GCATGAGATAGCATATGCCGATGTAGAATGGCGACCAGCCGATAGCTTGATACGGGATCAGATCCCAGGGAGGCTGATTGCGGACATAGGCGCTGTAGTCGACGCCGGTCGGGATCGGAGGCAGTAGTGGCCAGATCCGACCGAGCGTATTCCAGATGCCCATACCCAGGGAGGCGGCCATGCCGATCCACCACAGCTTGCTGCGCCAGAGCCCGAATGAGTCGTCCACCACCTGCACAGGCAGCATCGTCATCGGGAAAGGGAGCTTCTCCTCATCGTCCCAGCGCCGGCGCACGATCGAGTTCAGACAGAGGCCGACCCACATGAGGCTGCCAACCAGGCTTGCCCACCAGAGCGCGGGCATCACCCAGTACCTGATAACGCTCCACTGATACGGGTTCGATTGGCCTGCGTAGAAGCCCTCGAGCGCATCGAAGTCGCGCACCGTCAACCAGGATGGCAGGCTGGGCCAGACGACCGTGCGCCATCCGTTCTCGTCGGTGGCGAACCAGAACGGGTAGGTGATCGTGCCGGCGAGGGCACCTCCGAGGTCCCACACCGAACAGACCAGGCCGGTGCCTAGCGCGAGCACGAAGTAGATGGTCAGGATCTCGCCCGGCTGAAGGGCCAGACGAGGCCAGCGGCTCCTCGTGATCCGGCTCAACAAACCGAGCAGCACGATGACTGCGACCGTGTTCTGGAACAGCGATTCGTCTCCCGTGAATCCGCCCCACACCCAGAGCATCTTCACGAGAAAGAGGACGTTGATGGGGGTGAGCGCGAGGCCAAGCAGCAGCGCCCGCGGCGTTGCGCCCCAAGCCCTCCTGGATGGTGCGGCCTCGTGCATGAGCCCCCGATTCGCCCTCATTCCGCGCCCAGGTCCGCCTTTCGCGCGCGGGTTGTCTGCGCTACGACCGTGCCCTCGTTCGCCAGATGTGCACCGCGCCCGGCATCGGCCAGGGTGACTCCCGGGAGTGACGCGGCAAACTCCGGTGTCAGATCACCGAGAGAGTAAGCGACAACCTTCTGAACGTGCCCGGCCTCCCGAGTGAGCTGCGCGCGGACCCTTTCCGGCGGTACCGTATGCGGGGGGTTGAGGTCGAACAGCTCCAGGTCCGTCCAGAACTCGACGCCGGCAGCGGCGCAGGCGCGCTCCGTCGCCTGGTAGTACGGGACCGTGCTGTCGACCGTGATATGCCGCTCGCAACCGACCCCATCTTGCAGCATGAGCAGGTCGAGGCGCGTCTGGTCCAGGAAGCGGCGCCAGCGGTCCTCGTACTGCTCTATGCTCCCCCGAAGAGAGAAGAACGGAGCAGTGCTTACCGCCAACTCCGGGGCAAGCCGGTGCACCTCGTCCGACATCCGGTTGAAAAGCTCGACGAGGTGAGGCATGTTCGCGTCTCCCCACTCATCGCCGAGGTGAATCTCGTGGGAGAGGTAGATGCCGGCCAGGGCGGGGGAATCCCGGTAGAGCGCGACAAGCTCCTGCGCGATCCGGTTGTTGCGATCCGATTCCTCGTCCACGTACTTCGGCAGGTCAGCCGGGCGATACGGGATGTCCCACCAGTTCCTCTCATCGGAGGCCACGCCGAGGTGGACCGAGAAACCGCGTTCGGCGGCCGCCGTCAGCATTCGCTCCGTAGGGTCGACGCCTGCGGGAGCTGCCGTGCTGAGATGGTGGGACGGGTAGAATGCCGTGCCCTCGACCACGCTGAACTGCACGATGAGGCTGTCCATGCCCAGCGCGCCCAGGAAAGCGAACCGCTCGCGCCACTGATCGAGATCCTCCTGCGCGAACCGGTTCCCCCAATAGAGGAATACGCCTGATATGTGATCGGGCTGCTGAGCTCCCGGCGGGCGCGAGCAGGAGTAGCTTACACCCTCGCCCGACGTCAGCTCAGCCGCCACCGTGCGCGCCGGCCTGTCCACACCGACTGAGAGCACGAGCTCGTGTGGCCCGCCTTCCAGGTTAAGCTCGGCCAAGGGACGTGTTTCGGTCGCCGCCGGCGCCTGGTAGCCGTCCAGCCACACCTCGACGCCGCCATCGCACGTGACGCGCAGGTCGGCGAGTCCTCCCGCAGGAACGCGCAGCTGGGTGTAGAGACTGGCGACGATGCCCGCTGGCTGGCGGAAGGCCGCGGCCAGGTCGATCTCTCGGCCGTATGCCCGGACATGCCTCCACTGAGGCGTGTCCTGCAAGCCGGGCCGCCGCGATCGCGCCAGTGAGACAGCCCAGGCCGCAGGGTGGCTGCTCTTCTTCATTCACCTGCTCTCCAGTCAATGTGCTGCCGGCCACTGTCAGACTGACTCCCGAGGTGGTGTTGTAGTGAGGCAGCGCCTGCCTGCCGTCCCGGCTGGAACGGCAACTGGGGAGCCAGGGCGATTCTCGCACGGACTCAGGGGCGGAGCGGTCGCTGCCAGTGGCGGCACTAACCTCGCTCTCAGTCCGGACCACGCGCTCGTCGCCCGGAGCCGTCAGTACGGAGCCGTTACATCGCCCGGCGGAGCGCTTCACACGCTCCGCCGGGCTTCTGAGCGAGCAAACCATCTGCGTCATGTGATCACCGAGCGCGTCTGTCAGCACAGAGACGCGCACCAGCGCTCGGCCACTGCGGCGGTCGGCCCATCAGTAAAGGTAGATATCTCCCGGCGCCTCCCTGCAACCGCTCGCGGCAGTGGCGCAGGCGGCGATTCCGTCTATCTCGCCCTCCGCAACGCGCGTAACAATCTGCTCCGCGTTCATCCAGCTCGCGTGCCCATCAAGGAAGCCCATGTTGCTTCCGCCCAGGTGCCGGGTGTACGGTTTCAGCAACCCGCGATCGCGTAGGAACGAACCGTTATTGGGTGCCAGGTTATAGAGGCCACAGTCTGCGGCCGAGGTGCACGACCAATCGGCCCATCCCCCCGCCGTGGGGGTCGCGCAGTCGACCGCACAGATGTCCGGCCAGACCAGCTGGGCGAGATTCCACACGCCAGGATAGGCGCCGCTGTCACCGCAGATGTAGTAACGGGCTGCGTCCTGGACCTGCACCATCTTCAGATCCGGGACCTCGTTGCAGCCGATGCTCTCGGCGAAGTACTTGCCCGCGGTTCCACCCCCCGCCGTCGGGTCTGCCATCTTGGCGGCGAGGCGTTGCTGCGCGAGCGAATCGGTCACATCACCGCCCCATCCCGGAGGCCAGGACCTGTAGCACGGCCCGAATGTGCCTCTGTTGGCAGACCAGAAATCGTAGTAGACCTGCCACGACTTCAGCCAGTCCGGTCCAGGGATGATCTGACCGGCGCCGCCCTCCAGCTTGGCGCTAGGACAGCGCCAGACATCCCGGTTCTTTACGTACTCGTCCAAGACGACAGGGAATGCGAGATACGGATTCGCACAGTACTGCTGAACGCAGCTTGCCCCATCAGTGGACGGGCCCACAGCGATGAAGTAGTCGATGACCTCCTGCCGGTGCTCGTTCGGGGGCAGGGTGTCATTGCTGTCCGACAGGTACATCTGGATGGCCAGACCAATGTTCTTGACGTTCGACAGACAGACCGCCTTGCGGGCCGATTCGCGCGCCCGCGCGAACACCGGGAACACCATCGCGGCAAGGATCCCGATGATCGCGATAACGACCAACAGCTCGATCAGCGTGAAGCCTTTGCGTCTCTGCATGCTTACCTCGCTCACACCTCGTGATTGTCACGTATCGCGTCAGACACTTGGGATCAGTCAGGATGCCGCCTCGCTTTCTGCCCACCTCCCTTCTGGGCGGCTCATCGAATGATAGGATCCGGTTCCCCGCCAACCGTAGATAGGGGCATAGGTCGGACGCAGCTCCCTCGCACTCGCGCCCTGGATCACCCTGTTGCACAGCCAGCAGAGGCCGACCAGAATGCGGTGGCCATGGGAAGGCAATGGAACCCGCCCTGGTGGGACTGCGCCGGAAGCATCCACGCATCCCTCGGCGGCGCTGGCCCGCGGGCACGGCGCGGAACTGACGTCCGCGTTCGAGCGGTTCACAGGCTCTGTCGGCGCATCTCACCGTCACTCGATCACGCCTCGGCGCCCAGAATCCTGCGCTCAGAGCGTCCCCCGTACTCCTGAGCCGAATCAGCACTATGGTGCTGATTATCCGAGCGCGGCTGCATGTTGTCACTGGACAGATACTGGAGGTTTCGGTATATTCTGATGGTGTTCTGCAGAAGCCGCGGAACCGGAGAGGCGTCGATGCTCGCACGACCCTTGGATAGCGGTCTGTCTTCGGAGGAGCCCTTCAGGGGGGCCGTTGTCGGTCAGCCCTATCCTGAGCCGCTGGATGCCGACATGCACAGCGCCTTTGAGATCGGGGTGCTGCTCAGCGGCCAGGAGGACCGGCACTTTGAGAACTACGTGATCCGGCTGCAGCCCGGGGATATCTGGCTCAGCCCGGCGTGGGAGCCTCACGGCCGCAAGACCGCCGCGCCGGGCACGCGGGAGCTCGTCCTTCAGTTCCTCGCTGAGTTCCTCGGCGATGAGCCGCTCGATGGCATGCACTGGCTCATGTTGTTCGCGACATCCCCCCGAGATCGGCCCCGCGTCAGAACCGACCAGCAGCGGCGGCGGGTGCTCGCCCTTGCCGGGGGCATCAGCCGTGAGCTGCACGAGGCTCAACGCGGTTGGCTCACCGAGGTGCGGCTGTCCACGCTGCTGCTGCTCTCAACGGTCAGCCGGGGATGGTGGCCGCCGGACTCGACGACCCGCGCTCGCGGGGCGCGACAGAGCGATCTCGCGCGCGTTCTTCCTGCCCTGCGGCTGATCCATGCGCAGCCCGAGGTGCGTCTGAGCCTGGTGGACGCGGCCGCGGCCTGCTCCCTGAGCGTGCCGCACTTCTCGTTTGTCTTCCGGCGAACCATGGGCGTGAGCTTCGCGAAGTTCGCACTCAGAGCGCGCCTTGCCTACGCCGCGCAGCTGCTCATCAGCGCAGACCTGTCCATCGAGAATGTGGCGGAGCACTTCTCGTTCACGGACGGGAGCCACTTCGCCCTCGCCTTCACGAAGCACTTCGGGGTCAGTCCAGGCCGCTATCGCAAAGAGCACCAGGCTCGGCCGGATCTCCTCCCCGGGCTTGTGGCGCCTGCCGGATAGGCGGGTCGCTCGCCTTCAGGCGCAGGACTGCCGCGAGGCGCGCGGCGCTTCCGAATCCGCGCCGGCATCACTTTGGAGAGTGTGCAATGGACTACAGGATCCTGGGCAGGACCGGAGTCAAGGTCTCGGCGCTGTGTCTTGGCGGCATGTACTTCGGCTGGCGCAACGATGAGGCGGAGTCTGCCCGGATCATCCATCAGGCTCTCGACCGCGGCATCAACTTCATCGACACGGCGAACGTGTATGCGGAGAGCCGATCGGAGACGTACGTCGGCAAGGCGTTGAGGGGACGACGCGACCAGGTCGTGCTGGCGACCAAGTTCCGCTGGGGCATGGGCGAGGGCCCGAATGACGAAGGCGCCAGCAGGCTCCACCTCCGGGCCCAGGTGGAGAACAGCCTCCGCCGGCTGCAGACAGACCGCATCGACCTCTATCAGATCCACCATCCGGACCCGGTGACCCCGCTTGAGGAGACTATCGAAGCGTTGACCGATCTCGTGCGGCAGGGCAAGGTGCTCTACATTGGCACCTCCAACTTCCCTGCCTGGCAGCTCGTCGAGGCGCAGTGGATTGCCGACAGACGGAACCTGATCCGCTTCGTGTCCGAGCAGCCGCACTACAGCGCGCTCGATAGAACGCTGGAGCGCGAGATCATCCCGGCGTGCCGGAAGTACGGGATCGGCGTGATCTGCTGGTGCCCGCTCGATGGTGGGATGCTTACCGGCAAGTACCGGAAGGGCCAGCCGCCGCCCCCCGATTCGCGAGCGATCGAGGAGAAATGGGCCCTGGAGTCTCCGGAGTCAATGCGATGCCTCGACGCGGTCGAACGTCTGGCGGCCCTTGCCGAGGCGCGAGGCAAGACACTCAGCCAGTTCTCTCTCGCGTGGCTGCTGGCGAACCCGGCGGTAACCGCTCCTATCATCGGTCCGCGCACGCCCGAGCAGCTGGACGACAACCTGGGCGCCGTGGGCTGGACGCTCGCCCCTGAGGAGTTGGCGGCCATCGATACGATCGTGCCGCCGGGGAGCGCGGTCTCCGCCGCGGGCTAGGCCTCTGGGACTCGGTAGTACCCACGAGCCGCTTCGGCCCATGCGCGCGCGTAGTCCATCGTGCATTCGCTGTGGATGTTGGTGAACAGGATACGGCCCTCTCCTTGCGCCTGGATCACGATCTGGACGCCCCGTGCCTGCTTGCCCATCGGGTCCGAGCGGATCCAGAGGGGCATGGGCAGCTCGGTGTTGAGGAAGAGATGGGCTGCGCCGTAGCGTTCCTTCATCAGATGAATGCAAGCTAGCACTGTCTCGGCAGGATACTTCACCTCGCGCGTAACCGCCCACCAGCCTTCGTCCAGGTACTGGAGTCGCTCTGCGCGAAAGCGCACGTCCCGCAGCCCTGGATACTCGAGAAACCACTCGATCTGAGCACCGGTGGACGTGCCGGTCAGCATTCTCTGCGCGACGAAGTCAGCAACCTCCACCTCCCGGAAGCCCCCCAGGCTGTCTCGCATCTTCCGTGGGACAACGGCCCCATAGAGGCCGATCGTGTGGTCCTCGCTGAGCGCTTCGACGGGGATGGGGGTCCCGTCGCCAAGAGCGGCGATGACGTCAAACCTGTGCGCGGTGCGGCCGGCGAGCAGATCAGCGACCGCCCGGATCTCTGCGGCGGTTTCAGCGTCTTCCATCGTCACGCCCCTTCCATGCGTTTCTCGATGCGGGCAATCTGAGGGCCTCGGCGCAATCGCTCTCGCCTCGCCCAGCCTTCGGCGAGGGGCTAGTTCCTCCCTGCGACTCGGGCGCGGCGGACACGTGCAGATAGGGGATCGGCGCACGATGCTGGAATGACTGCACTGAGCCATGAGAGACCACGATATCCGAGGGCGTACAGAAAAGTGGGCGATAGCAGTGGACCTCGGGGGGACCTGGATCAGGGCCGCCGCTGTCTCGGAGAGCGGCACGATCGCTCCCATCCATCGCCGCGAGACGGTAGCGGCCCGCCCGCACGACCAGATCCTCGCGGATCTCCTCGCGCTGGTGGACGACGCCACGGGTGACGTGACTGCGCGCGAGGGGACCGTAGCCGGCGCGGGCATTGGCATTGCAACGGTGTTGGACACCACCGGGCGAACTGTGCCCTGCCCCACCTTGCCGACTTTGGGCAACCTGCACCTGGGCGATCTCATCGGCGCTCGCGCCAAGATCCCCGCGGCTGTCGCCAACGATGCAGCGTGCTTCGCACTGGGCGAGTTCTGGATGGGGACGGGCAAGGGCTGCGCGAATCTCTGCGGGATCACGCTGGGCACCGGGATCGGCCTGGGGATCGTCATCGATGGACGTATCTACTCAGGCAGCCACGGGTTCGCCGGCGAGATCTGGGCAACGCCCGTTGGCGATGGCTGTCTGGAGGATCACCTTTCGGCTCGGGCGATAGAGGAGTCGTACAGGCGCTTGTCAGCCAGAGAGCTTGCTGGCGCCGAAATCGCTGAGTTGGCGGCGGCAGGGGACCCGGAGCCTGTCGCCGCATTCCTGGAGTTCGGCCGGTGGCTCGGGACGGTCGTGGCCTTCGTGGCGAATGCGCTGGACCCTGACGTCATAGTGGTCGGCGGGTCCATCGCCAGATCGTTCGAGGTGTTCCGGCAGCCGGTGATGGAGGCACTGGGGACGACGACCTCACCGGAGGCGGTGCGGCTCGAGTGTTCCTCGTTGGGTGAGTCGGCGGCATTGCTCGGCGCCGCCAAGCTGCTCTGGGGCCAGGATGTTCGGACAGCGCACGGAGCACGGGAGAGAGACACGGGATGAAGACGATCCGGGTGGGCCTGATCGGCGCTGGGTTCATCGGGGCAGTGCACGCGAAGGCGCTCTCAGTCTTGCCCGACAGCAAGCTGGCTGCGGTTTCTGACCTCGACGAGTCGCGAGCTCGCGCGCTCGCGGACCCGGCGGGCGCGGCCGCATACCGCGACTACAGCGACATGTTTGCGCGCGAGGATCTCGATGCGGTCGTCGTCGCGACGAGCGATGGAGCTCACCATGAACCATGCGTCGCCGCCGCGCGCGCCGGCGCGCACATCTTCGTCGAGAAGCCGCTTGCCATCACGCTCGCCGATTGCGACGCCATCGCTGCGGAGGCAAACTGTCATGGCGTGAGCGTGCTCGTCGGCCATACGCTGCGATGGGAGCCGCGGTACGCCCTTGCCAAGGAATCGATCGCGCGCGGTGACCTCGGCGATGTCAGTTACGTCTACGCGAGGCGCTGCAATGTCATCACCGTGGCGCGCCGCGTCGGGGCACAGACGAACGTCGCCCGCTTCCTCGCGGTTCACGACATCGACTGGATCCACTGGGCGCTCGGTGAGCGGCCCTGCTCCGTTCTCGCGCGCAGCGCATGCCGCGTGCTCTCCGGGCTGGGCACTCCCGATGTGTACTGCATACTGATGCAGTTCCCCAGCGGCGCTCTCGCCTGTGTTGAGGCCGCGTGGATCCTGCCCGAGGCCGGCTCGCGACAGCACGACTTCCAGCTCGAAGCTTTGGGGAGCAATGGCTCGCTTGCGATCTCCGTCAGCGATCAGGGGTTGTCCACGGACGGAGCCCACGGTCTGCAGTTCGCCGACGTCGTCTACTTCCCGGTCGTGCGAGGCCAACCCCAGGGTGTCTACGTCGAGGAAATGCGCCACTTCCTCGAGGTCGCCCGCGGGAGGGTGCAGCCGCTGGTGACGGCCGAGGAAGGTCGGGCCGCGGTTGCCGTGGTGCTTGCCGCCGAGCGCAGCGCGCGCTCCGGCGAGGAAGTGCAACTCGACTGGGGTCAGTGAGGGCCTACACGTCCTGGAGCGTGACCATCAGCACGCTGTCAGCCGGGCAGTAGAATGAGCACCGGAAGTCGCTGGAGGCGTCGACCTCCCGCTGCTCCAACGGCAGCTGCTCCAGCGTCTCGGAAAACCAGCGCCGAGAGGCGTCGACCCGGTAGGCTTTCAGCAGCTTCCGGCATGCCCGAAGGCCGGCGAAACGCGTCGTGACCATCATGTCCCGCGACTGCTCCGGGCCGAAGTTCGCGATGAGCGCGGAAACGGCACTATCGCTTCGCCCTGCCAGAACTCTCAGGTCCGGCTCGGCCGAAGTCGCGGGGATCCGCTCCTCCCCCATCCGGCCCAGCATCTGGTAGACGAAGTACTGCGGCCTGACCTCTCCCGACACGCCGAAGAGGCCGAAGCGGTGCGGCACCTGGTTCCAGTGCTCGTCCATGAGGCGAAGCCCGTTGGCGGAGAAGAACGACTCGAACGGTCTGCGGTAGAACGTCTGGTCCCAGAGGTGATAGTAGAACGACCAGTCCAGCCCGGCCTCGAGCATCGACAGGATGCAGGCGGCGACATTGGCCGCGCGTCGTGGCTCGAACGCCAGATCCTCCGACGATACCGGGTCGAACATCTTGTTCCATTCGGTGACCAGCATCTCCGGCCGCCCGCCCGGGAAGCCTGCCAGCACCCGCTTCGCCTTCTCCACTCCCGAGGAGTGGCGCATCGGGTCATCGTTGTAGAGATGCCACGAGATGAAGTCGAGCCGCGTGCCGGACTCCCGGCACAGCCTCACCAGTCCTGGCAGTGGCTCGTTGTCGATTGAGGCGGATGCGGGCCCACCCACCTTAGCCGCGGGGAACGCCTTCAGCACCGGCTCGATCGTCATCCGGTAGTACTCGAAGTAGTCCCTCGCCTCTTGTATCAAGTAGGGCGATCCGCCGCTTTCCCCGATGTCGGTCTCGTTCCCCACCTCCCAGTAGGTCACGATTGGCTTGTCCACCGAATAGCGCTTCGCCAGCTCGAAGATGACTCTCTGCCACTCGCCCCAATCGGTGGGTCGCCATGTCCTCTGATCCACCGTGGGGAACAGCGCCTTAGGCTTGAGGGTGATCGCGGCAACCACCTTCGCGCCTGTGCGCGCGAGCGAGTCCATGAACGGGTCGAGCGTGCTCCAGTTCAGCCTTCCGTGCTCGGGGTAGATGTCGAAGTGCTCCTGCAGGAAGACCCGGATCAGCCGCGGCCCCAGCTTGTGCGCGCCCTCGACCACCCGTTCCGGCAGCGGCAGAGGGTTAATGCCGCCCTGTCCCACGGTGTGCCGCCAGACCTCCAGCGGCCCCTGGCTCGCGTTCGCCTCGATGACGACATCCGTGCGGGGAAGAGACGAAAACGACACGCCCATTGCACATACCTCCCTAGAAACCCGGCCGGAAAGCCCATGATCTGGTGAGTGTTCTGGCGACAGGGAGAGGGGAGGCTGGTTCGGCGTGCCGGGCGGGATGGCGCGGGGGAGAGCCGACAGCCTTGCC
>Ga0315288_10013034_pt1 | contig 10420 bp, 1 predicted proteins | sample YL17G11_20_MG_FD_203454 | JGI IMG/M metagenome (GOLD analysis project Ga0315288, IMG submission 203454) | Sediment microbial communities from Yellowstone Lake, YNP, Wyoming, USA - YL17G11_20 | ecosystem: Environmental > Aquatic > Freshwater > Lake > Sediment | place: USA: Wyoming | collected...
TTCCCACAGTTATCGCCGCCAACTTCGAGGCTGCCTGGCCACGCGTCCTCGACGTCGTCGGCGCCGACCTCTCCCCCGCGTTGCGCGCCTTCGGTGAGCGATTCCCGTCACTGGTGCCGTGGTACTGCGACGAGATCGCACGGCCACCCCGCACCTTCCTGCACGGCGACCTGCGATTGGATCAACTGTTCTTTGCCGTCGACCCCGACGACCCACCGGTGACCGCGCTGGACTGGCAGATATCGAGCATCGGCCGAGGGGCCTGGGACCTGGCCTACTTCCTGAGCCAGAGCCTCGACCCCGACACCCGGCGCGGCTGCGAGGCTCAGCTCATCGAGCGGTACGCAGAACAGCTCGCCGAACACGGAATCGACTACCCCGCAGACGAATTGCTGCGCGATTACCGGCTGACCACTGCGTGGTGCTTCGTCTATCCGGTGATCGGAGCCGGCCGCTTCGACCTCGCCAACGACCGTCAGCTGGAGCTGCTTCGCACCATGCTCACCGGTGCCGCGGCCGCGATCGAAGACCACGACGCCTTGGCACTGAGGCCGGACTGACATGGGCGGCCGCGCCTGCGCCTCGTGTGGCACCTCCAACGAAGAGGACGCCCGCTTCTGTGAGGGCTGCGGGACGACGCTCGATAGGATGTGCGGGACCTGCGGGGCGCAGGCAAGTGCGACCGCGCGCTTCTGCCGATCCTGTGGCGCTCCAGTCGACGATCGTGCCGCCGTCCCGGAAAGCCCGACGCGCAAGACCGTGACGGTGCTGTTCGCCGACCTCGCCGGCTCGACCTCGTTCGAGGAACAGGTCGACGCCGAAACAGCCCGCGACGTCATCGGGCGCTACCACGATCTCCTCCGCTCGACGGCGGCAGGTCACCGTGCGGGTGTCACGAAGTACATTGGCGACGGTTTCATGGCCGTCTGGGGTGTACCAGAGACGGGAGTCGATGACGCCGGCCAGGCTGTCGACGCCGCGGTCGAACTGCAGGAGCGCTTCGTCGACCTCGCCGCCCAGGTGGCTGACGCGCACGGGGTCGATCTGGCCCTGCGGGTCGCGGTGAACACCGGCGAGGTCGTGGTTGGGGCCGGCGACGCCGACCTTGTCGGTGACGCCTTGAACGTCGGCGCCCGTCTGGAGTCGGAATGTCCGCACGGCCACGTCGTGGTCGGCGAAGAGACCTGGCGCTCGACACGCGGGCGCCACCGCTACGAACCACTCGGTCGGGTGCAGGTGAAAGGCCGGTCCACGCCCGTGCCGGTGTACCAGTGGCTCGGCGGCCGATCGGAAACCGCCGACTCGGTTCCCTTCGTCGGGAGGGCCGATGAATTACGCCGGCTCCAAAAGGTTTTCGACGACGCCGTCGCCGCGCGGACGGCCCGGCTGGTGACGGTCCTCGGCGATCCCGGTGTCGGCAAGAGCCGACTGGCGGCGGAGTTCACCGGCGCCCAACGGGGCGCGCGCGTGATCCAGACCTACTGCGCCGCCGAGGGAACCGTCGCCTTGGCCCCCATCGTCGAGGTGTTGCGCACGCGCGACCTCGACGCCGATGTCCCCGCCGGTGTTCCCGAGCGCGATCGCATCCTGCGCGACCTCAAGGGCATGACTGAGGGCGTGGCCGGCTCGGTGGAGGAGACCTTCTGGGCGCTAAGGCGTTTCGTCGAGGTGCTGGCGTCCGAGGGCCCGCTGGTTATCGTCCTCGATGACATCCAGTGGGCCGACACCTTGCTTCTTGACTTCATCGAGCACCTCGCGGAGTGGGTACGCGATGTGCCGGTTCTCATGGTGGCTCTAGCCCGGCGGGAACTCCGCGAGGTCCGGCCCGATCTGGTCACCGTGGGCGGGTGGGTCACCGAAGCACTTCGCCTCGACGGCCTCGGGCCCGGCGCGACCGCCGAACTGGCCGCCCACGTGCTGGGCAGTGACCGACTGCCGGCCGAACTACTCGGGCGGCTCCCCTCGTCGACGGGAGGCAACCCACTGTTCGTGCGGGAGTTGGTCGGGATGCTCGTGCACGACGGCGTCCTGGTCCCGCAGCCGGACGGCTGGCACCTCACCATCGACGTCGACGCCATCGCGGTTCCGCCTACCATCCAGGCGCTGCTGTCTTCCCGGCTGGAGCGGATGAACACCACAGACCGGCGCGTACTCGAGATCGCCTCGGTGATAGGCACCGACTTCTTGCCGGGCGTGGTGTGCGAGCTAGGGGGAATGGCTACCGTTGAGGTCAAGAACTCGCTGGAACGGCTGCGGCGCCGAGAGTTAGCCCAACCCAGCGGGGCCTACATCGGCGATGAACCGGTGTGGCGGTTCCACCATGTCCTCATCCGTGATGTCGCATACCGCAGGCTGTTGAAGTCGGACCGTGCCGACCTCCACGAGCGGCTGGCCGACTGGGAATCAGGTGGTGCCGGCGGCTCATTCGAGTCCGACGAATTGGTTGCCCGGCATCTGGAAGCGGCACACGGTTACCGATGCGATCTCGGCGCGCGGGACGGACGTACCCCGGATCTCGCCCTCCGCGCCGCGCGAAGTTACCTCGCGTCGGCCGGGCGCGCCCTCGATCGCGACGAGCTTGTGTCGGCGGGCACTCAGGCCGCTCGCGGAGCAGCCCTCGCCGCCGCCGACCAAGATCTTCATGCCGAGTTGCTGCTCGTCGGCTGCGAAGCCTTCCTGTCCGCGGGTGACGTTGCTGCCGGTGCACCACTGGTCGACGATCTCGAGCGCATCGCCGATGACGCGCTGGCCCCGTGGGCGACCTGTTACCGGTGCCAGTTCGTCGTCTACACCGACCCAACACGGTTGCTTGAGGTGGACGCTCGCCTGCACGACGCGATCGAGGAGTTCGGTCGGCGAGGAGATCCGGCCGGGCTCGCCAGGGCGCACCGGGTGCGGGCGGGGGCACGGGGTCGCCTCGGCCGGATCGGCGACTGCGAGGTCGACCTCTTCGAGGCGCTCATCGCAGCGCGGCAGGGCGGGGACCACCGACAGATCACCGCGGCATTGGGCGCCGCGCCCAACGCCGCGCTGTGGGGACCGAGCCCGGTGCCGAAGGCCGGTGGGCGGTGTCTCGATGTGGTTCGGATGCAACGGATGACCACCGCGGCACCGTCCCTCGAGGCGACGTCGCTGCGCTGCCTGGCGGTGCTGGAGCTGCTGCGAGGCCGGCCGGACAAGGCCCGGTCGATGCTCGCCGATGCCCGTCAGATCGTGGCCGACCTCGGCCTTCGGCACGGCCTGATGGAGACCGAGCTGTACACCGGAATCGTCGAGTTGATGGTGGGCGACCCGGTGGCGGCCGAGCCGCACTTCCGGACCGCACTCGAAGGATTGGACGCCCTGGGTGTCGGTGCCGACGCCGGCCAGGCCGCCGCGCTGCTGGCCCGGTCGGTGCTCGCGCAGGGCCGCATCGATGAGGCCGACCGGTACGCGGCAGAAAGCGAACGCATCGCCGGCCACAACCTGAAGACGGCCATCGCGTGGCGAGCGGTACGCGCTGAAATCCACTCGGCTCAGGGTCGGCACGACGAGGCCGTTGCGCTGGCCCGCGACGCGGTCGCCGTCGCCGCCGGCACCGATTTGGTACTCGACCACGCCGACGCCTGCTTCGCGCTGAGCCGGGTGCTGGCGGCGGCGGATGACGAGCGGGGGGCGGCAAACGCCCGGCACAACGCCGAATCGCTCTATGCGGCAAAGGATGCGGTGATCACGGCCGGGCGGACTGCGGAAACCGTCGCGGCGCCTACCGGAACGCCGCCACCTGACGCTGCCAAGACGTCACGGCTGACCACGGTGAATCGCGCTTACGAGATCCTCGAGTCGTTTTGGCGCGGAATGCAACCGAACTATTCGGATAGCTTCGTTTACGACGATCGGCGCAGGTTAAGCGGCGAGCCGATAATTGGAGGCGACGAATTTCAAGCAGCGAGGGTGCGCAAGTTCGAACAGTATCCACACGCCGAGGCGCGCACGCTCGCGGTGCGTGGCGAGACGTTGATACTCATCGCGCTTCATTGGTCGGATGACACCGGGAACGAGACCACGTCACTCGATCTGTTTGAGGTCGATGACGACGCGTTGATGAGCTATCACGGCCGTTTCGATGAGGACGACTTCGAGGACGCGTACCGCGAGCTTGAGTTGCGTTACCACGCCAACGAGGGCGCGTCATTCGCGAACTCGGGTATGCAATCGATTGCCGTTGTCGTCGCGATGAACCGGGGCGACTTCGACGCCGTGTTCAACGAGCTCAGCCAGCCTGATCTCCGTTTCCAGAGCCGTTCCCACTCGGTCTTTCCTGACCGCTCAGCCGCCGAACTGCGCGCGAGCTTCGAAGAGCTCTACTCCATGGTCTCGTCGGTGCAGTCACGGTTCTCGGCTGTCCGCTGGATGTCGCCGACATTGATGGTGGGTCGTCTCGACCGCGAGGCAGTCGGCCGCGACGGCGAGCAGTACACGTGGACGCGAATTCTGGTGAACCAGTACCGCGACGGTCTGTTCGCCTCGACCTGCGAATTCGAGCGCGACGACGAGGACCAGGCGTTCGCCTACGCGCAGACCCTCGTCGCGCCCCGACCCAGCCGGCTCGCCGTCAGCAACCGCGCCAGCGAGATCAACCACGCCGTCTCGCAGGGGTTTCTCGACCACGATCCGGACGCGCTTGTGGCGAACTATTCCGACGGCTTCGTGTACGACGACCGGCGGCGACTGCATGGTGACCCAATCGTGGGCAAGGATGAATTGCGCACGGCCGGTGCTCGTCTCATCGAGCAATACCCCCACTGCGAATGGCAGCCGCTCGCGGTACGGGGCGAGACCCTGGCGCTGGTCTGGGCGCGCCGGTGGGACGACGCCGGAAATGAATCCGAATCCTTCGATGTATTGGAGGTGGGCGACACGCTCATCGATTATCACGGCCGCTTCGACGAGGACGACTTCGAGAGCGCGTACCGCGAGCTTGAGCGGCGCTACTACGAAGGTGAGGGCGCGCCATTCGCTCCCTGCGGACTGGCATCGGCAGAGTGGGTCGCGGCGATAGGCCGCAGGGACGTAGAGGCTGCACGTCGGGTCTCGCAGCCTGACTTCCGTTGGTTGGCGCCGCCCGCGGCATTGAAAGCCGGTGAGCGGTCCGTTGACGACATGTTCGCGTGGATGCAGGAACGGGGGCGCCAGGTTTCTTCGCAGCGCTACTGGGTGCCAGTCTTGCAGTGGCTGTCGCCGAGGTGCAGCGTCGGTCTGGGCGAGATCTGGGCTCTCGGCGTGGACGGCGAGGAGTATCAATGGAACTTCCTGTTTGTGGGCGATTGCCGCGACGGGTCACTGGCATCGGTCAGGGAGTTCGACATCGATGACGAAGAGGCGGCATTCGCCTACGCCGAGACACTGATCGCCCAGCAGCAGAGCCGGATGGCGGTCACGAATCGGGCCAGCGAAGTGGGGCACGGCGTTCTGGCTGCGTTGCAGGCCCACGACGTCGACGGCACCATCGGGTACTGGTCCGATGGGTTCGTTTATGAAGACCAGCGCCGATTCAGCGGCGACCCCGTCGAGAATTTCGCTGACTTGCGGGCCAATGTCGAGCGAATCTGCCAGCAGTACAACCACTTCGATGGACACACACTCGCGGTGAGGGGCGAGCGCTTGCATCTGATGCGCAGTCGTTGGTCCGATGACGACGGAAATCAGACGACATATCTTCATGTGATCGAAGTCGGCGACTACGGACGGATCACCTGTGAGGGCCGGTTCGACGATGACGACTTCGAAGGCGCCTACCGCGAACTCGAGAACCGCTACTACGCCGGCGAGGGCGCGGAATTCGCGGAGGCAGGAGCGACACTGAGTGACGTCATCATCGCGGACAACCACGGCGAGTTGGGAAGAGTCCTCGGCGAAGTCCTTGTTCCCGGAATGCACTTCGAGAGCCGCTCCCGCTCGATGTTCCCCACGCGTACAACCGCTGAGCTTGTCGACAGCGTCGAGGAACTTAGTGCGATGGTCGCCTCATCACGCGTGTGGTTCTCGGCCGTGTGCTGGGTATCGCGCAACTGGGTCGTACTCCGCCACGAACGCGAGGGCGTCGGGCCAGACGACGAAAAGTACGAGTGGACGCGCCTTTACGTGATCGAATTCCGCTATGGCCTCGTTGCCTCCGTGTGCGAGTTCGACGTCAATGACGAGGAGCAGGCCTTCGCTTACGCCGAGGAGCGCATGCGCGCGTCCGCCAGCCGGCTGGCTGTGACCAACCGGGCCAGTGAAGTTGGGGACGGTGTTATCAGGGCGCTGCGAGCTCGAGACATCGACGCAGCCGTCGGGGCCTACGCGGATCAGGTCATGTACGACGATCGTCGACGATGGTGGGGTGGTGACCCGATCCACGACCGCGCAGGAGTACGGGCCGCCTTCGAGCACATCTGCGAGCAACACAGCCGATTCGAGGGGTCAATGCTGGCCGTCCGCGGTGAACGGCTGTACCTCGCGCACTACCGCTGGTCAGATGACGCCGGGAACCAGACATCCGGAATCGCCCTAGCCGAGATCAACAACGACGGGCGGATCACCTACGACGGCCGCTTCGACGAGGACGACGTCGGCAGCGCCTACCGCGAACTGGAGCGCAGATACTTCGCGGGCGAGGGCTCGGAATTCGCGGCGAACGGCCGCAAGATGGACAGCTTCCTGGAGGCGATGGACGCTCTCGACGTCGAGGCGGCCCAACGCGTGTGCCTACCCGCATTCAGGTGGTTTACCCCGCCCTCGACCCTGACTACGCAGGAGCGGTCGCTCGATGAGTTCTTCCAATGGCTTCAGGAACGCGCCGGTCAGGTGTCCTCGGTCAAGAATTTCGGTTCGGTCGTCCGATGGCTCTCGCCCACATGTTTCATCGCTCTCGGTGACGTTCAAGCCATCGGGTCAGACGGCGAGGAGTACAGGTGGACGCGGCTCTACGTGGGCGAGTTCCGCGACGGGTTGCTGGCATCCATGCGCGAGTTCGATCTCGACGACGAAGAAGGGGCGTTCGCCTATGCCGAAGACCGCATCCGCGCATCCGCCAGCCGGCTGGCGGTCACAAACCGAGCCAGCGAAGCCTTCTACGGCCAAGCCCGCGACCTGCAGACCCGGGACATCGACAGCGCGGTTGGGAGGCTTTCAGACCAATTCGTGTATGACGATCGTCGACGGCTCAGTGGTGACTCGATCCACGGCCGCGCTGAGCTGAGGGCGGCAGCTGAGCGGATCTGCGGGCAATACAGCGCTTTCGAGGCACGGACTTTGGCGGTTCGCGGTGAGCTCGTGGGGCTGTTCTGGAGTCGGTGGTCCGATGACGCGGGGAACGAGTCGACTCATCTTCATGTGTGGGAGCTCGTCGCTGACGGGCGGCTCCTTTACGAGGCCCGTTTCGACGAGGATGATTTCGAAAGCGCGTACCAAGAGCTGGAGCAGCGCTACTACGCAGGCGAGGGCGCGCCATTTGCGGAATCGGGTATGCACACGGCGGAGTATGTGACCGCGATGAACCGAGGCGACTTCGACATATTATTCGATCAGCTCAGCTCCCCCGATCTGCATGTCGAGAATCGTTCCCGCTCAGGCTTTCCCGATCGCTCGGCGGCGCAACTTCGCACCAGCCTTGAAGAACTCCAAGCAATGCTTGGCTCGGTTCAGGCATGGTTCTCGAGCGTCCGATGGTTGTCGCCGACTCTGTTCGTCGGCCACCTCGACCGTGAGGGACTCGGACGCGACGGCGAGCGGTACGCGTGGTCGCGGATTCTCGTATGCACCTATGACGATGGCCGACTGGCGTCGATCTGCGATTTCGAAGGCGAGGACGAGGCGGCTGCCTTCGCCTGCGCCGAGGAGCAGCTGGGCGGAACCGGGCACGACTGATGGCTACGGCATCTCTTCCGCCCAGGCGATATGTCCCTCGAACCCAAGGTTTTCGGCCATGTCGCGGTATCGATCTCGATAGTCGCGATAGGCAACGTCGTCGCCGTGCGCCCGCGCCAGCAGGGCATGCATTCGCAACAGCCAGACGTCGCGCATGGCCGCACCGTCGGGGGCCGGTACCGCTGCCAATCGCCGCACTGCGGCCTCGGCCTCGGCGATGTCGGCTGGGGTGCCGCGATCGAGCAATGTCTCGACCAGAACACCGGTCGCGGTAATGCCGTATCCCAGCAGCTGTCCCTCGCGAATCACGTCGTCGAGGGCGGCACGCATGAGCGGTATGGCGCTATCCCGCTCTCCATTTCGGGCTCTCTCACGTGCCGCGTACGCAGTGACCATCGGTAGATCGCCGAGGTGGTGTTCTTCGCGCAGGAACACGTCCCCGACCTCGGCGAGGAGCTTTTCTCCTCGGTCACGCTCCGCAGCCGTTGAGCGGTGCACCAGCGCCAGGCCAAGAGTCACCCCGATGTGCGACAGCGCGAAGTCGTCGCCGGCGGGTTCGGCAATGCGGACGGCATCCTCGATCTCGCGCACCACGGAATCGTCGGATCTCAGCACACCGAAGGGGATTCCCGCCGCGACGACGTAGGTCATGGCCCCGGCGTAGGTCAGGGGGTCGGAGTCGCGGGCCATGTACAGGCCCTGTTGCAGGTTGTCGCGCCACCCGGGATAGCCCAGGAAGTAACGAGAGATCGCCCGCGTCGCCAAGGCGAGCGCCAACGGGGACCCAATAAACATGTTGCTCTTGGACGGGTCGCCTGCAGCCAGGTCGATCACTCTCTGCGACCAGCGCAGCATGTCCGGAAATTCAGCGCTCTCGTACTTGGCGTACATCAGCAGGCTGGAAAGACCTACAGTCAGTGCGGGATCATCCACGGACTCGGTCAAAGCCCAGGCTTCCGATGCCAGCCGCGAGGCCTCGCGGATCCGGCCGCGATAGGCGTGATCGGCAACCAGGCCAGCCATGGCGATGGCCAGCGACGCGGTGTCCCCGGCGACGGCACACAACTCCCGCAACTCCTCAAAGCGATGGCCGGCAACACTCGCATGGGTCCGCCAGGCGATACCGCACAGCATGGTGCGCGGCGCGATGCTCATTGCGGTGCGGTTGGGATGATCGGGAGTTAGGGCGTCGGAGATCTGTTGGGCGCGTTCCCAACTCAGGCGGGCGGCGTTGATGTCGCGGTTGGTGGCCCAGGTTGCTGCGCGCATGTGCCAGTTGTAGGCGTCGTGCAGGTCGCCGCCAGCCTCCAGATGCTCAGCGATCAGCGCCGCATCCTGGTCGACGGATCCCCGCATCTCGATCGCGGCAGCCACTCGGCGATGCAGATCGGCGCGATCGGCTTTCAGCTGTGATTCGTAGGCCACCGTGCGGATCAGCGGATGGTGGAACACATACTCGGGGTCACCAGTGAAGCTGGTCTGGTCGATGAACTCGCCGTGCACCAAGTCCGTGAGGTCGGGCTCGACGCCCAAGTTCTCCAGCAGTCCGCCGCTGAACCGGGTGCCGATGACCGCTGCAGCACCCAAGGTTCGCTTGGCTGCCGGATCGAGGCGGTCGATGCGGGCGGCTATGGCGGCTTGCAAGCTGGCCGGAACACCGACCACGGCAGCGTCGGCTGTCGAGGTGTGGGCGCCACGCCGGTCTGCCAGCACGCCCCGCTCGGCCAGGTCGCGCACCAACTCCTCGACGAAAAACGGATTGCCTCCGGCCTTCTCGGAGATCGTGCCGACCAGGCCTGTGATCGATGGGTCGGGTCCGAGCAGCTCGCTGAGCAAGGCGGTGGTCTCTGGATCATTCAGCGGCGCCAGGGCAATGCTGGGCGCACCACCCACCCGACTCAACGCTCCGGTGTATTCGGGACGGTAAGTGATGACGACCAGTGCGGAGCTTTGCGGGATCACCGTGAGGAACTCGGCCAGCATCGACTCGCTGACCTCGTCGATCCAGTGCGCATCCTCGATGACGTAGACCGCTGGGGAATCACGGGCCAGTGAGGCGGCGTTGACCAGGGCGGTCAACCGCCGCCGCCGGGCGTCCGGATCGATTGCCGGCAGCTCAACCTCCAGGTCGGCGATACCCAGCAGGTCTTCGGCGAGCAGCAGGTCCTCGGGATCCGCGTCTGGGAATCGCGCCCGGGCCTGCGCACGGGCGGCCGGGCCGTCCAGACCTCCGGCACCGATCGCGGCGCGCAGCAGCCGCGCCGCCACCCGGAACGGGACATCAGCGGCGTGGGACTCGCAGTAGGTCGAAAACACCTCGACACCCCGCGCGGCCGCGAGCACGGTGACCTCACGGACCAGACGGCTCTTACCGATACCCGGCGGCCCCACCACGGTGACCACCCCGCCCTGGCCGTCAACGGCACGCTCCAGCAGACCTTGCACCGCGGCCATTTCCCAACGACGGCCCACCAAGGTCGACTCCGGCGCCGCGGCCGGGTGATCGCGATCGAGTACACCCAACAACCGC
>Ga0315288_10013036_pt1 | contig 10418 bp, 8 predicted proteins | sample YL17G11_20_MG_FD_203454 | JGI IMG/M metagenome (GOLD analysis project Ga0315288, IMG submission 203454) | Sediment microbial communities from Yellowstone Lake, YNP, Wyoming, USA - YL17G11_20 | ecosystem: Environmental > Aquatic > Freshwater > Lake > Sediment | place: USA: Wyoming | collected...
CGCCATCTTTTCTGCTCAGCTTTTTGCGGATGGCGGCATAGCGTGAGATCAAATGCACCCAGGGTGGAGACCAATGTAATTGTGAACTCGCATCAGGCAAGACTGCGCGCAATCCCACCGCATCCACGAATGGTGGCAGGAATAAAGCAGCCTGCCCCAACTCAAAAGCAGCATGCGCATCCGATCCGACCGTACCGGGTAGATGATGCTCCCGGGCAAACTCCTGCGCCTGGCGATTAAATACCGGCGAATAACAACGTGCATTGAAGGTCTCAATCGCATCCACCAGGGGTAAAATCTCCGCCAGATCGTTTAAAGACCAGGAACCCTTGCGAACAATGTCAAAAGGATGCGAGACACTGATAAAGGCACCCTGGTCGTGCAATCTGTGGATCGTCTCCTGAGGAGATAGACCGGGTGGAATTACCTCGGTCACAAACATACCCAGGATCTCCCCCCTGGTGGTCATGATCTCCTCTCCGATGATGACAAGTTCAGGATCCAATCTCTGAGCTGCCAGAGCCCCCTCAATCGTGTTGTGATCAGTAATCACCAGCCGGTCGATCCTCTTATGACGGCATGTCTCAAGAAGGGTCTCAGGACGGGTCAGAGAATCTTTCGAATAGATCGTATGACAATGAAAATCAACACGCAGCATAGAGTTCATATATATAACCAATTATCCATGAAGCGATTTCAAGTGCGATCATGATAATAATCACAAAGTGTGCCAAGGAACACGAAGGAATGGGGATTGGGGAGGCGATATTCGATATTTGATATTCGAGAATGGATATTGGAGACTGGTAATCTGGGATCAGGCAGAATGACATAAACTGAGGAGGGGCAAGCAAGGTGACACAGGTTGGGAAGATGAGAGCAGGCCTGGAGATACAGCCACATCGGCCGAACCTTCATGGGGAGATTCTCGGATCGAACCTGGGGTGAGTTTAAACCCGGGAGACTAGCCATACAGCCAATTTTAACATCAAGACCGAAGGTTGCGCACTTAATCGGTTTTGTTATACAATCGAACCAGCATGGACGTTTTTTTGGTTTTGTATCTTACACCAACGATTTTTATAACTCAACATCCAGAAGGATAAACCACTGATCGAGCAGAATGCATACCCTGACACTAATGTACTCGTGATCGGTGCTGCGGGATTGGACCTGATCGGACAGCTGGAAGCTGAGCTGCAGACTGGCACTTCCAACCCAGCCCGCATACGCCGTTCTTATGGAGGCGTGGCACGCAATGTTGCCGAGAACCTTGCACGCCTTGGACAGCCTGTCAGCTTGATTACCGTCGTAGGCACGGATCCAGTTGGAGAAGATCTCCTGATACATACGCAGGATTCCGGTGTAGATATATCCAATGTGGTTCGCACAAATGAATACCCAACCGGTTTCTACATGGGTGTGCTCAACGATGGTGGAAAACTGCAATTCGCGCTGGATGACATGCGCCTGATGTCAGAGCTTTCATCTGAGTATCTTCAAGAGCATAAAGACCTATTCAAGTCAGCGGGTATGCTTTTCGTGGATGCCAACCTGCCCGAAAAGACCCTGCAGACCGCCATGAACCTGGCCAGGAAAACCAAGATCCCCGTTTGCGCTGATCCGACCTCCTCCACATTAGCCAAGAGGTTGAAAAAGCATCTCGAGAAAATTCATCTGATCACGCCCAACAGCAGCGAAGCCGGCATCCTGACCGGTGTGACTTTCGAATCATCTGAACGAAATACTGCCATGGAAGCAGCGCGTGCTCTCGTCAATCAGGGGGTGCAAATCGCCCTGGTCACACTTGCTGAATTCGGTGTATGCTACGCCACTTCAGAGACGACAGGTCACATCCCTGCCATCCGGACAAAGATCATTGATCCGACCGGTGCCGGCGACGCGCTGACAGCAGCAGTCATCTTTGCTCTGCTTAATGACATTCCCCTGGACGATGCCATCCGGCTGGGCGTTTCTGCCGCATCATTCACGCTGCGCCATCCTGGTACGGTCCATCCTGAACTCACCCTTGAAAAACTTTATGAACAACTCTCGGTCTAGTCTCAACCATGGATCAATCAATACTCACCATTATTCCTGAAATCCAAAGGGCACTAAAACAGTCCCAGCCCATTGTTGCCCTGGAATCGACCGTGATCACTCATGGTCTGCCGCGCCCCCAAAACCTGGAGTTGGCACGCGAGCTGGAACAGGAAGTGCGACGACAAGGTGCCGTTCCTGCCACCATCGCCGTGATCGATGGTCGGGTACGTATCGGGCTTGCTCCATCCGAACTCGAACTTCTGGCGAATGCGGATACGCCAATTAAGATCAGCCAGCGTGATTTCGCTGCTGCGATCATCAGGAAATCCAGCGGGGGGACAACTGTTGCGGGGACAATGTACGCAGCACACCGGGTTGGGATCAAAGTATTTGCCACCGGTGGGATCGGGGGTATACACAGGGAAAGCCACTTCGACATCTCCGCAGACCTGCAGGCACTTGCCGGCACACCCATGGTCGTCGTGTGTGCGGGAGCCAAATCCATACTCGACTTGCCTGCCACCCTGGAATACCTGGAAACAATGGGAGTACCGGTGGTCGGATACCAGACTGATGAATTCCCCGCTTTTTATTCAACCGAGAGCGGACTTACCACCAGCATCCGCCTGGACTCACCTGGTGCAATTGTTGCCTTTGCACGAGTACACTGGGGATTGGGAATGAAAAGCGCCGTACTGGTGACCCAGCCCATCCCCCTGGAATTCTCTCTGCCACGTGCCGAGATCGATCCACTGATAGAACAGGCTTCTCGGGAAGCACAGGAAAAAAATATACACGGGCAAGCCCTAACCCCCTACCTTCTCAGTCGGATCAATGAATTGAGCAATGGTAAATCCCTACACGCAAACCTGTCTTTGCTGCGAAACAATGCCAGCCTGGCAGCACAAATCGCAAAAACACTGTCTGCTGGCCAACGCCAGAGAATAATATAACATCATCAGGGCAAAACCTTTATCCACCAGCCCTTCTGCAATTTCTGGAGTTTTTTATTCTTTTTTCTGCAACAACTCTTCGATTAAATGCTCCGGAACCTGCACAGCAACCACTTCACCGCGGGCAGTGGTTTCACCGTTGGCTACCACCCACTCCTCGATAACAACTTTACGCCCTTTGACCTCTTTTAGACGTCCGTTGATCTGCAACACCACTCCCAGCGGCGTGGGCTTAAGATAGTCCACGTGCAAGGATGCTGTGAGAAAACGAAATGGGGGTTCGGTATCCATCTCGCGATGTGCATGACGGTAAGCGGCTGCAGCAGCCGTTCCCGTGCCATGGCAATCTATCAATGAAGCGATAAGACCTCCATAAACATAGCCTGGGATGGCAATATGATACGGTTTGGGTTGGTAGTAACAAACCGAAACATCACCATCCCAGTAACTCTTGATCTGGTGACCCTGCTTGTTCAACCTGCCGCAGCCGTAACAATGTGCCAAATGTTCAGGGTAGTAATCTTGAAAAGAGAGTTGGGTCATCTTGCGGGGCTTCTCCAAAGGTAAAAGATTAGGTTAATGTGTTCCAGTTGGAACCAGTGAACGGGTGGCTGTCCGTGAGGGGGTGGGCAGGTAGGTCGGAGTCAGGCTTGGCATTGAGGTTGGGGAAATTGTTGGGCTGGGTGTAACCGTCAGGGTTGCAGTGGGTGGATTCCCTTCAAGTATGAAACGACCTACCACTTTGCAATCCTCACCAACAAAGATCTGCACTTCGTAATTTCCCGCCAGCCATTTTTCCGCGGGGAGCGTACGATCAGCATAACCATATCCGCCAGTCGAACCGTCCCATAGTTTTGTCTCATAATGAACCAAGACCCCATCCCTGTACCAGAGCGCAGTCCATTGCACTCCGGGGGTCATTTCGGCATAGGAAAAGACGGCATACAACTGGTGTATGGGATTGATAAAATAGGTGGAAGGGACCACCGGTAGATAGTTTTCAATCTTTGTTGAGAACTGCAACGGGCTTAAGACCGCATCCGGGTTGGGGGTAACCAGGCTTTCGAAAAGGGCTAGAATTGCTGGAGGCAGGTAAGGCGTTGGTGTGATAGTCGGTGTATCCGATACAGCCGGTGTGAGGGTGATGGTAGGTGTCTCTGTGATGGTTGGAGTCAATGTGATGGTAGGCGTCAGGGTAATGGTTGGTGTAAACGTGATCGTTGCGGTCGGTGGGAAGTATCGATAAACAAACGGTTCCCCTTCCAACACCAGGAAAAAGACCAAAAAGATCAGGAAAATCCCCAACCAGAGCAAACGCCAACCGCTAGCCATCCGGCGTTGTCTTATCTTGAAGAAGGTTATACGCCTTCCGGAACGGATGGAACGCAGGCCAATCCAGATGCTCAAGCCAGCCCCCAGGACTGCTATTCCGATAGCAGTATAAATACCTGCGCGAATGTCCATTATATTGATTATAGCACCCTCACTTAACCAGCCAATATGCGCCACATTTTGAGGTTTTATGGTAAAACAAGCCTTGTGAACAAACTCATCTTCCTGAAACTGGGTGGATCGCTGATCACTGATAAGACCCGCCCCTATACTCCCCGTCTCGAAAAACTTGCGGACCTGGCTGACCAGATTGCAGCAGTACTCTCTGAGAACCCTAGCATGCAACTGATACTCGGTCACGGCTCAGGCTCTTTCGGTCATACCGCCGCCCATGAATACAAAACCCGCGATGGTGTCCATGACAAGAATGGCTGGCGCAGTTTCAGCGAAGTATGGTTCCAGGCTTCATCACTCAACCGCCTGGTAATGGAAGCTCTGCACCATGCCCACATCCCATCCCTGGCTTTTTCCCCTTCTGCAAGCGTGATGGCTCGCGATGGCAGCATCGCGACCTGGTACCTGGGAACGATCGAGGCTGCCCTGAACAGCAGTCTTCTTCCTGTGGTTCACGGGGACGCAGTCTTTGACAGTGTGCGCGGAGGGACAATCCTTTCAACAGAAGACCTGATGAGCCACCTGGCACGTAGACTGCATCCCAAGCGGATCCTGCTGGCTGGATTGGAAGCAGGGATTTGGGCAGATTATCCGGACCGTACTCACCTGATCAAAGAGATAACACCTGGAAGCTTGACCTCACTCCAAAATGATATTGGAGCCGCTTCGGGTGCGGACGTCACCGGTGGGATGGCAAGCAAGGTCGAACAAATGACCAGATTGGTCCAGGCGGTCCCCGGTTTACAGATCAACATTTTTTCAGGCGAGGAGAATGACAACCTGGTTCTTGCCTTGCGTGGGGAAAGCCCTGGAACTGTAATCAAACCTGATTACTGATCGGCCTGGCTCACCCTGCCTCATAGCCGCATCCGTCCTGCAGGTTAGAATCGAACACCTTTGCATTTTCATCAAACCTGCGGGACGTTTTTATTCTTAATCAGCGCGGCGCTACCCGCTGAGTGTCTCTGTAAATGGTTAAACCAAAGATAACCGAATCGTCAATATTAATTAAGGTTGACCAGTAATACTATTTGATATAAAATAAGGTTACTAATAAAAAAGAGATGTTTCGTGCCATCAACAATATTTAATCGATCAATTATCAACGAAATAACCTGCTTCCTTTACACGGATGACATTATCGTTATTCATGGCGCCCGCCAGGTTGGAAAGACCTCAATACTGATATTGTTACAAGACCTTCTTCAGGCGGACGATAAACAGATTGTATATATTGACCTGGAAGACAGTCGGTTTGTCAGGATACTGGATAAAGGAGTCGAAGAATTTATTATCCATCTGGAAGAACAGGGCTTTGATTTACCTGGTTATATCAAAAACGGGAATAAGCTCTATGTCTTGATTGATGAGATCCAGTATCTGGCGAATCCATCCTCCTTCTTGAAACTGCTCGCAGATCATCATCGCTATCTGAAAATAATCGTTTCTGGTTCTTCAACCTTTGAAATGAAAAGCAAGTTTAAAGATTCCTTGGTTGGGAGGACTGTTAACTTTGAAATATTCCCCCTTTCATTCCAAGAGTTTCTTTTTTTCAGGGGCATCCCATTTGTCCCCGCAAAATCGCTTACCGAAAAGAAGATTGTTGAGCTGCAATCGCTTTATACTGAATTTGCTCTTTATGGTGGTTATCCAAAGATTGTTCTGACCCCTGATATAAGGATCAAAGAAAAATACCTGCAGCAGATTATCGATACCTATATTCGCAAAGATATTCGTGACCTGGCAGAGATTAAGTATGTGTCTAAGTTCAACAATTTACTTGAAACCCTGGCTTCCCAAAGCGGCAACTTATTGAATATTGCCGAACTATCCAACACCTGTGCTCTTTCCCGGGAGGCAATCGAACGCTACCTGTTCTTGCTTGAGCAGACTTACATCATACGCCTTGTGCGCCCATTCAGCCGGAATATTCGTTCGGAATTGTATAAGACACCTAAAGTATATTTCTATGACACCGGCTTAATGCAGATGTTATGGTTAAAGCGCCTGCAAAATAAATTGATGGGACCTGTCTTTGAAACCAGTATATTTACTGAGCTGGTTAAGATTTATGGTCGTGAACAGGTGAATTTCTGGCGTACCCAGGATAAAAAGGAAATCGACTTTATAATAAGATTCCATGAAGCGTATTTACCTTTGGAAACAAAACTACACTTCCCGCGTGCTATTCCTGCGGTATTACACACCTTTGTAAATACCTATGGGTCTGTGCCTGATCATTCACCTGGCTATAAGTTGGTGGGGCTTGAAGGGCACCCCGCTGAAGATGGAATGGTTTATCCGTGGCTAGTGTAGAGCCTTTTTTTATTTACCAATGGCTGTCAGCTTAAACTCTTTAGCTTCGAGGATCTTCACCAAACAAGCCTGCCTGTCCTCGTATAGGGTGTAGGTTGAATCCTCTTGTATAGCAAGCCCGCCTTCTTTTTAGGGTTTATCGCGAAAACACACCGTCCCGCAGGTTGGCATCGAGCACCGTAGCATTTTCATCAAACCTGCGGGACGTTTTGTTCCTGATCGGCCTGGCTCTCCCTGCGGATCGGTACTTGTGGGGAGCTTAGCGACGCGGTAATTTCATATGTATAATGGGGATACAGCCTCGGGCAGGAAGCGCCCTTGCAGAGACAGGCGAAAAGCAAGAACCTCAGCAATTCATCAAGGAGCAAAATGCACACAAGTATCCTGATCAACGGCTTGGCAGCGCTCACGCTGGCTGTAACCATGGCAGCTTAAAACCCGCCAGCCTACCTACAAAAAGCCACCCCAACCCCAACCATCACAGCGACATACACACCAGAGCCAACACCAACTTACACTCCAACACCGCAGCTTTACAATCTGGAAGGCAGATTGTTCTTTGACAAAAATGCAGACGGACTGCAGGACGAGGCAACTTATATGCCGTGCCTGAACCAGAGGTGCGATTTTGTAAATGAGATGGAGCCAGGATTGCCTGGCTTTGAGGTCTGCGCAGATATTGATGAGCAGGACTATTGCGCCTTGACTGGCGAGGATGGAGGCTTCACACTCCCGCTCCCGGCCAAGGATGGGGAGACAGCAAGGCTGTATATTGCCAAAGACCCAAATGAGGGAGTGAAAGAGAAAGAGATGAGATACATCAACAAATCAATAGGAGAGATTGTGGTTCCCGCTTACACCCTGAAAGGCAAGATTGGGTGGAGGATGATTAAGGAGGGGGATGTTACTCATTTTGAAGAAGGACCCCTTAATCCTGATATATTCTACCAGGGCGAGGTTGCAGAGCAGAAACTCAATGGCGCAGAGCTGATAAAGATTGCTGATGGGATAGATGTCATAGTAGGCAAAGACAATCCAATCGGATTGATGAATGAGCGCATCACTTCCATATTCAGGGCTGGGGATTGGGCTAAGATGACAGTGAATGGCGGCTATGACCATGATTCAGCGAAAGATAAGGTAATTGATTTCACAGGAGAAACCACAACTTGCTGGGATTTATACGATTGCGAGCCAAAGCCAGCTGGTTCTTTGTCACCTTTTGTGGGAGTTAAGGACGGGCATTCAGGCGTTGATTATGGGAATAGGGGAAGCGCAAGAGGGATTCCCCTGTTTGCAGCCCAGAACGGCTTCATTGGTGTATATGTTGATATGGCAGGAGGATTAGATATCTTTGTTACACCAACTGACGGATTTGATCCTAATAACAATCCTGATAATAATCTTAGTATTGCATATAGTCATTGTGATTCCGCGGCTGCAGAGCAATGGCAGTATGTTTACAGAGGCCAGTTAGTGGGTTTCATAGGCAGCACAGGAACAAGTTATGATTATCCGCACGTTCATCTCACTGCTGTTTATGGAAAAAGTTTTGATTGCAATCAACTATACGGGATGATATGGCTCAAAGATTTCTACGCAATGATTGATCCAAGATATGTAATCAAGGGTTTCAATGACCATTCAATCTGGACAGCCTGGAACCAGCCAGTTTTCTTCCCGATAAGCTATGCAAAGTGAGAATTCAATATTGGGCAGCATGGCACTCAATAACATAGTAAGAGATTTGGAACGAACGAAAAATCCCCAATAATCGTTCCTGATCAACCATTGTGACACTATGCACATGAACGCGGGATTTTAGTCTCTTGCCAAAATTCCAAAAATCCTTGACAATGTTATATAAATACTCAGCAAGAAGGGAGCATACGCATGCCAAAACAATTTTCACCCACACCACTCAAGCTACGCACCCCGGTTCCATCCGATATTGATATCGCCCAGGAAGCTACGCTTAAACCGATCCTCCAGATCGCTGAAGAAGCTGGATTGCTGCCTGATGAATTGGAACTCTTCGGTCCGTTTAAAGCAAAGGTCAAGCTGGAAGTTCTGGAACGCCTGAAGAACATCCCGGATGGCAAGTACATCGACGTGACAGCCATTACACCAACACCTCTAGGTGAGGGAAAAAGCACGACCATGGTCGGTTTGAGCCAGGCTTTGGGATCACACCTGGGAAAACGGGTATTCACCTGCATACGCCAGCCTTCGCAGGGTCCAACCTTTGGCATCAAGGGCGGTGCGGCTGGCGGCGGTTACAGCCAGGTCGTCCCAATGGAGGACTTCAACCTGCACCTGACCGGTGATATTCATGCCATCACAGCCGCCAACAATTTACTGGCAGCGGCAATAGACGTGCGTATCATGCACGAAGCCGGTCAGGATGATGAAAAACTGTTCAATGCCCTTTGCCCCCCCGATAAACAAGGAAAGCGCAGATTCTCTCCCTCCATGCTGCGGCGGTTAAAGAAACTAGGCATCAACAAGACCGATCCCGGCGAACTCACCCCTGAAGAACGTTCCCGTTTTGCACGCCTGGATATTGACCCAGCCAGCATCACCTGGCGACGGGTAGTGGATACCAATGACCGTTTCCTGCGCGAGATCACGGTTGGTGAGGGGGCTGATGAAAAAGGTTATGAACGCAAGACTGGTTTTGACATTACAGTCGCGAGCGAGATCATGGCCATTTTAGCCCTGACCACCGACCTGGCGGACATGCGTGAGCGCTTCGGCAGGGTCGTCATCGGTACGAACAAGAAGGGCGAGGCTGTCACTGCGGAAGACCTGGGTGTGGCAGGAGCGATGACAGTCCTGATGAAGGATGCCATTAAACCCAACCTGATGCAAACTCTGGAAGGCACGCATGTCTTCGTCCATGCCGGACCATTTGCCAACATTGCTCACGGGAATAGTTCCATCGTTGCCGACAGGATCGCATTAAAACTTGCCGATTATGTGGTCACCGAGTCTGGTTTCGGCGCCGATATCGGAATGGAGAAGTTCTTTGATATCAAGTGCCGTTATTCAGGTCTTATCCCCAATGTAGTCGTCATGGTGGCAACAGTGCGCGCACTGAAGATGCACGGCGGCGGTCCGAAAGTGGTGGCAGGGAAACCGCTCGATTCAGCATATAGCGATGAAAACCTCGACCTGCTGCACGCCGGCTTACCCAACCTGCAGCATCATATCAAGAATGCGTTGCGTTTTGGCATTCCGGTGGTGGTAGCAGTCAACTCATTTGCCACTGATACGCCGGCCGAAGTCGAGATGATTCGGAAAGCAGCCATTGAAGCAGGTGCGGAAGATTCAGTGGTCTGCACTCACTGGATGCATGGCGGCAAGGGTGCAGTCAAACTGGCTGAAGCAGTAATCAAGGCTGCTGAAAAGCCGAGCAACTTCAAGTTCCTGTACCCTCTGGATATCTCCATCAAAGAGAAGATCGAAACCATTTGCCGGGAGATCTACGGCGCCGATGGGGTGGACTATTCACCCGAGGCTGAAGCCAAGATAGCCCTCTACACCAAACTTGGTTTTGCCAATCTTCCTTTGTGCATGGCAAAAACCCACCTGAGTTTA
>Ga0315288_10013039_pt1 | contig 10417 bp, 11 predicted proteins | sample YL17G11_20_MG_FD_203454 | JGI IMG/M metagenome (GOLD analysis project Ga0315288, IMG submission 203454) | Sediment microbial communities from Yellowstone Lake, YNP, Wyoming, USA - YL17G11_20 | ecosystem: Environmental > Aquatic > Freshwater > Lake > Sediment | place: USA: Wyoming | collected...
ATGGGTCATTGAGGCACGTAGGCCTGTCGCAGTAAGCCCGCCGCAGACCTTTATGTCGAGATACCTCACCAAGACAAGAGCTGCTGCCGTAATCCAGAAAACTACATCAGCAGTATGAAACACCCCACCTTCGTGCTGAAAAATAAACATGATTGAAATAAGAAGGACTAGATTGCCGAAAACCATCCAGAAGAGTCTCATTATGATGCCGAGTCCGGTGCCTTGTTTATCAGTGGCTTGGTCGTTTTGTATAGACATATACCGTCTCCTAAAAATCGCAACAATCGATTAATTAGGTGGCGGCCCGACCACCCTGACATGCCTGCGAGGTCTATCCCGACCTCACACCCTTTGATGAGCTTATCGTAACGGAATTGATGGCCATTTGTCAAAGTCCATTACATAAAATTTTCGAACCTTAGCGTAGCACCGGCGCAATATTTTGATAAGTTCGTGCTTAAACAAATGCTGCTTAGCAGCTATGGACGCTGTAACTGTCCGGCGGCAGATTTTTAATCGTCAAAACATCGCCATCCAAAACAGCGTTGTAATACAGGGCGTTTTTCTCCAAACGCCCTAACCGGTGGTCTTCCGGTCCGTGTACTTTGCCGTCATTCCACGCCAGAAGACCCACATTGCGGCTGATGAGCACGAATGGCGGTATCTGTGGTTTCTTGACAGGGTCCTCCGGCATCTAAACATTCACAGACAACGTCCAAAGACTGGTATGCAGAAACTTGCATACCCTACGGACTCGCAACTAAAGATTGGCGCGACCGAACGCCGATATTTATCCACAGATTTCACAGATTTCACCGGGTTTTTGATTCTTAGGTCTCACTTCTGGCTAATCTGTGCTAATCTGTGGTTCTGCGTAATTTGTGTTAATCTGTGGTTAGATGCCCTCGATACAGACACAATCGGTTACCGAAAAACTGCTCTGTCTGCCGCTTGGACAGACCGCTAAGGAGTTCCTTGATTATTTGACCGTCGAAGCTGGGCTATCGACCAACACCGTCTTGGCCTACGGTCGCGACCTGAAACGGTTTCTGGAACACTGTAAGCGTGTCCCTTCGGCAAGCTCAGGGCAGGCTCTGAGCACAGCCGAATTATCCAGCCCGATCGAGACGCTGGAGCAGATAAAGCCGGCTGTAATACAGGGCTATATCCGCAGCCTCGGCAGAAGCCAAAAAAGCGAGTCGTCAATTAAGCGGGCGCTTGTAGCCATAAGGATGCTGCTGAGATTTGCCAGGCTTATGGGACTGGTCAAGGACGACCAGGCTGCGAGTACGGAGTTCCCAAAGGCCTGGCAGAGATTGCCCGTTGTCTGCAATAAACAGCAGGTAAAAAACCTGCTGGACGCTCCGCAGCCTTGCGAACGTTTTTACCTTCGTGACAAGGCAATGCTCGAATTACTTTATGCCACCGGAGTGCGTGCCAGCGAGCTGGCAGGTCTGAAAGTGCCGGACCTGAACCTGGATATTGGCTACCTGCGCTGCGTGGGCAAAGGCGGCAGGGAGCGAATAATACCTGTGGGCAAGGTCGCCATTGCAGCCGTGGAGCAGTACCTGAGAGAGCTGCGGCCCAGATTGATCCGTCCGGGCAGAAATCCGACCGCAGAGAACGCCGAGACCGCAGAGAAAAAAACGAAGTCAAAAACCTCAGCGGGCTTGTCCGACGCCAAAGTCCGACTGTTGACGACGGCGTCTGCCGACTCGGCGGTAAAAAAAGCGAACGATTTTCTGCTGCTTTCCCGAACTGGCAGGCCTCTTGGTCGTATTGAAATCTGGAGATTAGTTAAAAAATATGCAATCCGTGCCGGTATGCCCAGAAATCTGACCGTCCACACGCTGAGACATTGTTTCGCAACACATTTGCTGGCAGGAGGAGCTGATTTGCGGAGTATCCAGGAAATGCTCGGCCACGTGGACATAGCCACTACCCAAATATACACACACGTTGACCAGGAAAGGTTGCGAAGGATTCACAAGAAATTTCACCCGAGGCCATAAAATTGTCAATTTTCAATTGCCAATTGCCAATTTGGCGTTCCGAGGTTATAATAACCACAGCGGGCCTACCTGCGCCAAAACCGCAGGTAGGAAAACCCCCAAATAAACTCGTCCCCTCGGCCTTGCTTGGGGCGGGCCTGGGCCGGGTCGAAGCCCGCCTGCCGGTCGGGCAGGGATTTGGGGGCTAAATATTTATCCGCCGGATGTACGACGGATTCAGCCCCGCAGCTTGTTGCGGGGTCGGGGCTACCCGAATGAATGTCAAGCGCCTATGTGCGGCCGCATTATTCTTGGCGATAGTGTGCCAACTTGCCCGTACGGCAGGCGGGAAGGTCGGGCTCGGCCAGGACCAGCGGACTTTACCAGCCAAAGAAACAACCACAGAAATCAAGCCCGACGAACAACTGGAAATCAACAAAAATGCCCTGCTACAGGGTCCAAGCGAAGAGATACGTACAAAGGCAGCGGCACTGATGTTATTTGGTGAAAACCCGCTGGCTAGAAAAATCTTGCTTGACGCCCTAAGGCAGACGGAAAATGCCCCGGCTCGAATGGCGGTCTGCAAGGCATTAAGTCAAGTCAGACTTGCGCAGAAGCCCATACAGAATGAGGCCGATTTTGTCGAGCCGTTGATCAACATTCTGAACGCCAATGAGGATACCGCTGCGACAAAACTGGCGGCCGAAGCGACCTTGATGTTTGAATACGATCTGATACAGAAACAGCTCGAAGAAATGGCGACAAACACCACCCTGCCGGCTCAGGCCAGACTAAACGCAGTATACGTGCTGAAGCTATATCCGGATATTAGGGCCGCAATCAGACTTATAAGTCTGGTTGATGACCTCGATAGTAAAGTAGCTGCCGCAGCACAGAAGGCATTGGACTCTCTGGGCATACCCGTAGGCAAAGACGCCGAAACAAGAAAGCAGGATATAGATAGACTCCAAAGTCAAGGACCGGTCGCGTTCCTGCGAAAACGGCTGATCCGCCTGGAAACAGAGATGCGCAGCCTGGACACAGAGAGAAGCTCGTGGCGAACTCGGTATCTATCGGAGCTGAGCAAGAGATACGACTCCATAGCCGATGAGGCGGCCAAGACCGATTTCTTGGCTGAACAATTAGTCAGCTCGGACCAAATAGTAAAATTATGGGCGTTGGAAAAGGTCTATCAGAGCCGAGTGGGCAGCCCATCAAAAACAACATTGCCGGCCAAGCTCGGGCCTATTCTGATCAGCTTGATTTCAGACCAGAACGGCAGTGTTCGGCTAAGAACAGCGGATCTGCTGTCCCTGATGGGAGAGCTGAATTCAGCCGAAAAACTCCTGGAACAGCTCGAGAGCGAACGGGATGACGAGGTCAAGACCAAGATTTTCGTTGCGCTGGGAGTTGCGGTTTCCAGCGCCAGCCTGTCCACCAATCCGCCGGTCAAGATTTCGCCCGAGATAAGAGACCGAACATTGGCCTGGGCAGCGAAGTTCCTGTCTGAAACCGACCCGCAGAAGGTGCAGAAGGGTGCTGAAGTTATAAAGAAGCTCCTTGAGCAGAACGGATTAACATCGGATCAGATTGCCAAATACCTTGGTTTGCTTGCAGAAAAGTATCGCCGGCAGAAAACCAAAGCTGAGGGTGCCCTGCGTAGCGAGCTACTTAGCGCAATGGCCGGCTTGTGCGCACAGAGAAGCATTTGCCGAGTTGAAGCGGCGAAGATTTTCAAGCCTTTGTTTGAGGAAGCACTAAAAGATGAGGGGACAGACCTGGCACGCCAGGCAGCAGTGGACGGCCTTATCAACATCGATAGGCCAAGCGCGTTAAGCAGATTGAGAAAGGATTTTGTCAACGACCCCAGCAGCATAGTAAGAAAAAAACTGATAGACCTGGCAGGTGAGGTGGGCGGCCAGGAAGATTTAGCCTGGCTGGCGGAAAAAATAGGCACAACCGGTGAAGACCAGCCGGCCTGGCAGGCGATGCTGAAGATTCTCAGACGCTCAGGACTCGATACCTTGAGCGAGTGGGTGACCAGATTCGGCTCCGATAGCAGCCAAAATAAGGCATCGCTCGAGCAGAAAATATCTTTTCTGGAAATCGCCGAACAAAAAGCACTGGCGGAAAACAAGCCTGCAATGCTCAGGAGCGTTAGAGGCAAACTGGCCGAGCTTTACAGTGCAAGCGGCCAGTTCGAGCAAGCGGCAAAGTATTTGGAGTTCGTGCGCCAAAGTGCTCAGACGGCAGAAGAAAAGCAGGCGATTTTGCCCGACCTGCTTGACGCATATTTGAGGTGGCCTAAGATCGAGCTGGCGGCCAAATTGGTTGAAACCTGCCTGTTAGAAAAGGATTTGGACCCAAACAGCGCCATCGTACGCTTAATTGACGACTATCTGTGCAATCCACCTGCGGGTGCCGATATTAGCCCTATTGTGCAGGCACTATTCGAAATAGAGATAAAAAAACCTCAGTCCAGACCCCTGTGGCTGGGACAGCTAAGACGCTGGGCCGAGCGCCTGGGCAAGGCCGCGGGCAGCGATGAATCAAAGCAAAGTAATAATAAGTCCTGATATTGGCTATAGTTAGGCGAGGTCTCGATGACATCATCTCGATAAAGGAGTGGTTCGAGCTATCTACACCGGACAATGAAGAAAGGGGTAATTCTTTTTTCATTTTTTCAGATTTTTTGATTTTATAGTTGCACTTGCGATGCTATTTTCATATATTTGTGGGTTTACATTTGGAAGCGCGCTAAGTGCAAACCTTTGGTCCTGCGTTACAAACTTGCGCAGAGAGCAAACAGAAGGATGGTTTGTTCGCCGATTTAGGCAAGCGGCAAGCTGTTCTTCGCGTTTGGATTTGACAGCGTAGCAGCCACAGTGATAAACTTGGATTGCTGCTGTAGCTCAGTTGGTAGAGCGCGTCCTTGGTAAGGACGAGGTCATGGGTTCAAGTCCCATCAGCAGCTAAGTGCAAGCAGGCCAAGCCCGTATGTAGTCTGAAAGATGCACCTGCAGGTTGGGCTGTGTGCCGATTACAGGGCTTGAAAGGATTTTTTCAGAATCAGTTACGCAATCGCAGGTAGGTAAACACTAACCCGCACATTGGAGGTCTATGTTAAGATGGCTAAAGCGGTATTTCAGCGGACAAAACCACATATTAATGTTGGGACGATCGGTCATGTGGATCATGGCAAGACAACATTAACGGCTGCGATGACCAAGGTGATGGAGTTCAAAGGACTTTGCAAGTACAAGACTTATGACGAAATCGCCAAGGCCTCGGAGTCTCAAGGCAGACGCGACGCCACCAAGATTCTGACGATTGCAACGGCCCACGTGGAGTACTCGACGGAAAATCGGCACTACGCCCATATAGATTGTCCCGGCCACGCCGACTATATCAAGAACATGATTACCGGCGCAGCCCAGATGGATGGCGCGATCCTGGTGGTCAGTGCCGCCGACGGCCCAATGCCGCAGACCCGCGAGCATATTCTTCTTGCCCGCCAGGTCAACGTGCCCAGCGTAGTAGTCTTTCTCAACAAGGTTGACCTGGTCGATGATCCGGAACTGCTTGATTTGGTCGAGCTGGAGACAAGAGAGCTGCTGAACAAATACGAGTACCCAGGCGACGATACTCCGTTGATCCGCGGCTCTGCCATCCTGGCGATGAGGGCTGAGAGTATTGACGACCCTTCCTGCAAGGCGATTATTGAGCTGCTCGATGCGATGGATAGATACATCCCAATTCCGCCTCGTGATGTTGATAAGCCATTTCTTATGCCGGTTGAGGATGTGTTTAGCATCAAGGGCCGGGGCACAGTCGGTACAGGCCGCGTTGATCGAGGCAAAGTCCGAGTAGGAGAGGAAGTTGAGATCATTGGACTTGCCAAAGAGACCCGCAAGACCATAGTAACAGGGGTGGAGATGTTCAATAAGACCCTCGACGAAGGCCAAGCTGGAGACAATATAGGCCTGCTTTTGCGTGGCGTGGAGAAAAAAGACCTGGAACGCGGACAGGTCATTGCAGCACCCGGCAGCATAACGCCGCATACGAAGTTTCAGGCTGAGGTTTATGTTTTGACTAAAGAAGAAGGCGGTCGTCATACACCGTTCTTTGCCGGCTATAAACCGCAGTTCTATTTCCGGACTACCGATGTGACCGGTGCCGTGCTGGGACTGATGAGCCGAGAAGGCAAGAGCGCAGAGATGTGTATGCCCGGCGACAATATAGCGATGGAGGTCGAGATAATGTCGCCGATAGCTATGGAGGAAGGTCTCCGCTTTGCCATTCGCGAAGGTGGACGGACAGTCGGTGCCGGTGTTGTAACGAAAATACTTGCCTGAGCGTCTGATTCAAATACAAGATACAAGACGCAAGACCCAAGCCTTTAGTCTTGCGTCTGGGGTCTTTGGTCTGGCACGAGCTGATCTGCCCGGCGGAATAAACTTTTATGGCTAAAAAAAAGAGCAAAAGAGAATGTGTCTGGCTCGAGTGTGCCGAGTGCAGCACCAGGAATTACCGTACGAGCATTAGCGTGGCAGAAGGTCCACCGAAATTGGAGCTCAAAAAATTCTGCAAGAAGGAGCATAAACACACAGTCCACAAAATAAGACGCAAGTAGAACTATCTGGCACCGATAACAGAAGGCAAATAGGCCAGTAGCTCAATCGGCAGAGCGTCGGTCTCCAAAACCGAAGGTTGGGGGTTCGATTCCCTTCTGGCCTGATCTGGTCAGAGTCGATTGTCGGCAAACTGAGAAGAAACTCGAATAAGGTTTACGTAGCGTGGCTTTTGATATTTATAAGCGCGGGCAAGGCAAGTATACAAGAATATGGACTGCCGTTGGAACAATAGTGGTTGTAGGGCTGGGTAGTCTACAACTCTACAGGAAATTACAGGCCGCTTACCTCGGGTTGTGGATCGAAACCATGGTGCCGGCCGCCGTTTTTGTCGCCTTGAGCATTCTGGTCCTGTGGCTGGTAAACAAACCCGCTGTTGCAGATTTCATGATCGCCGCCGAAGGCGAAATGAAAAAGGTAAGCTGGTCGAGCAGAAAAGAAATAATAGTTTCAACAGTAATCGTTATTGTGGTTGTAGCTGTTATAGCTGTGCTTTTGGGAACCACCGACATAGGTTTCCAGCTGTTTTTTGATCGGCTCCTTCGCTGAAAAATGGCGCGCGGCAGGGCCGTCCTACCCAACACGAGATATAAAAATGCAGTGGTATGTTTTGCGAGTTGCGGCAAATAAAGAGGCACAGGTTAAAGAAACCCTCACGCAAAAAGTGAACCAGGAAAGTCTGACCGACATCATCGGCAGAATTGAGGTGCCGACTGAGCAGATTAAGCGCATACGCGGAGGCAGACAAACAATCCATAAACGCAAATTATACCCAGGCTACGTTTTTATGGAGATGCAGCCCACCGAGGATGGCAGAGTCCCGGAAAAGGCCTGGTTCTTGATTAAAGGAACCAACGGCGTCGGAGATTTCATCGGCACAGAAGGAATGCCCACCCCGATGCGCGATACGGATGTGGCAAAAATGCTCTTAGAAGCCGAAAAACCGGAGGCGGCGCCGAGCATCAAAGTCGAGTTCAAAAAAGGTGATCAAATTAAGATTCGAGAAGGGGCCTTTGACAACTTCGAGGGCTCCGTCGATTCGATTGACGCCGAGCGAGGCATTGTCAGTGTAATCGTTACTATTTTCGGCCGAAGCACACCGTTGGATATAGAATACTGGCACCTCGAAAAGATTTAGTTTGAACGACGGCCCCGGAGCTCGTAGGCCGCAAACCAGGTAATAGAGTCAAAAGATGGCAAAAGAAATCGCACTAAAGATCAAATTGCAGGCGCCAGGTGGAAAGGCAACACCCGCCCCGCCGATAGGACCGGCGCTGGGTCAGCGCGGCGTTAACATCGGGCAGTTCGTTTCGCAGTTCAACGAGCGAACAAAACAGCTAAATGGCACCATCGTGCCGGTCGTTATCACCGTCTATAAGGACAAAAGCTTTACATTTGAAGTCAAAAGTCCGCCGGCGGCGGTGCTGCTGAAGCAGGCTGCCGAGATAGCCAAGGGAAGCGGCGCCCCAAATAAGGAAAAGGCCGGGAAAGTCACAGCCGAACAGGTCCGAAAAATCGCGGAAACTAAGCTGAAAGACCTAAACGCCTACGACTTGGCCTCGGCTGTAAAAATTATAGAGGGCACCGCTCGCAGTATGGGCGTAGAAATAGAAGCAGGCCCGTAGAAAATATAGTACGTGCATTATCTACGCCCGACATCGAACAAAAACTAATATCGGCGTGTAATAGCAACAAACCCAAAGGCTTATGATATGAGACCCAGAAGCAAAAGATACAAAAAAGAGGCGGAACGGCTCGGCAAAGAACCCGTGAGCCTGGCCGAGGCAGTTGAAAAGATTAAGTCTTTTACATCGGTCAAGTTTGACCAGACCATCGAATGTGTGCTGCAGCTGGGTATCGACCCCAAGCAGGCCGAGCAGTTGATCCGCGGCTCAATATCTTTGCCTCATGGGATCGGCAAGCAGAAGAAGGTCATCGCTTTCTGCGAAGATTCCAACATCGAAGCAGCCAAAAAGGCTGGAGCTATCGAGGCCGGCTGCGATGAGCTAATCAAGAAGATTTCCGCAGGCTGGCTGGATTTCGATGTGGCGGTCGCCTCACCCAAAGTAATGGCCAAGGTAAGCAAGCTCGGCAAAACGCTCGGCCCCCAGGGAAAGATGCCTTCGCCCAAAAAGGGAACGGTGACTGATGACTTGATGACCACCGTAGCTGAATTCACTGCCGGCAAAGTAGAGTTTAAGAACGACGCGGGCGGCAACGTTCATCTGGTGGTTGGCAGGCAGAGTTTCGAGGCTCAAAAACTGATAGAAAATATCGAGATGTTTGTCTCACATATAAAGAAGATTAAGCCGGTAACCGCTAAAGGCACATATATCAAAAAAATGTGTGTATCTGCTGCGATGAGCCCTGCCGTCGCGGTGAGTGTCTGAACGGCGACTGATTTCATAGCCGGCCCAGACACGGACCGACGATGTCAGCCCCGGATGGCAGCTTTTGATCGCGCCGACAATGACAGAGAGTATCGATTGCTGAAGGTTTACAGGTAACAGTAATATGAGCAAGTACGTAAAAGAAATACTGCAGGCAGAGCTGGAAAAGAAAATCGTTGATGAGAACCTAAACGACTTCCTTGTGGTCAGCACCAAAGGCGTCAATGGCATCGACAATAATTTAATGCGCGGTGCGCTCAAAGAAAAGGGCGTTAAGCTGATGATAGTAAAGAACTCTCTATTCAAGAGAGCACTGCACAATCGCCGGATGGATGCTGCGACGGCTCTATTTTCCGGCCCTTGCGCGATCGCGTACGGCGGCGATAGCATCGTCGACGTGGCAAAAGAGCTGGCTGAGTGGACCAGGAAAATCCCGGTGGTCCAGATCAAAGGCGCTTTCCTGGATGGCTCAGCTTTAGACGGCCCGGCAGCAGCGGCTGTTGCAAAGATGCCCACACGGGCTGAATTACTGGGCCAAATTGTCGCTTTGATACAATCACCCGCGGGCGCATTGATCGCCGGTTTCTCGTCCCCCGCGGCAGCTATTGCAGGCAGCATAAAAACTATCATCGAGAAGGCTGAAAAACAAGCGGCGTAGCGATGTCCTAAGCGTGTGTAAAAGCGTGCGGTATATGATGAATACTGCCAAGTTGCAGCCGCATGAGGAGGTTTCAGCTCCGCTGAATCAAAGTCAACAATTGCTGTTGTTTGCGTGGTTGTCCCGGCAACGGGTTAAAACGAAACGACGGAGTTTCGACTACCGCCAAACGCTATGTTAATAGGAGTCAGAAAATGGCAAAAGAGCAAGCAAAAGAAGCTCAGGAGGTAAAAGAGCAAGCCCAGCAGCCTGAGCAGAAAGAACAAACAGACAAGGTCGAAGCTTCACCGCAGGCCAAACAGACAAAGAAGTGGAGCAGACAGGTTAAGGAGCTCGGAGACAAAATCGTCGGCTTGACATTGGTGCAGGCTAAGGAGCTTGGCGATTATCTCAAGGACGAGTACGGCATAGAGCCTGCCGCAGCAGGTGCAGTGATGATGGCCGGTCCTGCAACGGCGGCAGGCGCAGCCGAGAAGGCTGAGGAAAAAACCATCTTCGACGTAATACTAAAAGAATTCGGCGATAAGAAAATTCAGGTCATAAAAGAGGTCAGGGCCTTGACAGCATTGGGATTGAAAGAAGCTAAGGACCTGGTCGACGGCGTTCCCAAGCCCGTCAAACAAGGCGTCAGTAAAGAAGAAGCTGAGGCAGCCAAGAAACAGCTCGAGGCTGCCGGTGCAGTAGTAGAAGTGGTATAAGCCAAAAGTCCATAGGCTCGAGGGTCTCCGCTTGGCGTGGACACGGTCG
>Ga0315288_10013040_pt1 | contig 10417 bp, 9 predicted proteins | sample YL17G11_20_MG_FD_203454 | JGI IMG/M metagenome (GOLD analysis project Ga0315288, IMG submission 203454) | Sediment microbial communities from Yellowstone Lake, YNP, Wyoming, USA - YL17G11_20 | ecosystem: Environmental > Aquatic > Freshwater > Lake > Sediment | place: USA: Wyoming | collected...
TGGATCTCTACCCTACCTGATCCGATCTAGATCGGTCTTTCCCCGAAAGACCTCTCTAAGTGGTCAAGCTGAAGAACCCAAAATAAAACCAAACCAAGCAACAGACTCAGATACCGATCATTCACAAGTACCAGACTCAGATACCGATTCAGAACAAGTACCAGATGACCACTCAGTAGATGATTCAGAACAAGTACCAGATACAGACTCAGTAGATGATTCAGAACACTCACAAGTACCAGATACCGTAGATGCAGAACCAGTAGACGATACCTCAGTAGAAGAACCGATAGACCGTCCAGATACCCTAGTAGATGATCCAGATACCTCAGCAAGTGTAGAAGCCTTACCGGTAGATGACGACTCAGTGACAGTTGATGTGGAACAAGGATACCCCTATGGGTAAACCTTCATAGTTACAAATAGATAGCTTCCAAGCTGGAGTCTTCAAAGGGAGACCTCGATGCCTGAGATCCAGAAGACGAACCTTCAATGGTGATGTCTGAAGGAGGGTTGGTTACATCCTTGCGACAGGGTAACCGACTCGGTGTAAAGGCCCTATGGGCCTTGAAGACAGAGACTTGGCTACCTTCTTGGTAGAACCTGAAGGGGAGCCATCGGAGGCCCTTCCAGAGGACTCAGCGAAGCAGCTCTGGGCGATCTACGATCGTCAGACCCGATCCCCTTACTTCAGTGTTGGATGGCCTCTGCAAGAAGCCTTGACAGAGTTGCGTGTTCTCTTGCAACCCTATCCAAAGGAGCACCCTTGGCGGGAGAGGCTCTACCTAAAGGAATGGAGCCGAAAGGTTAAGCGGAAACGGGGGTCGAAGAAAGCTGACCGTATAGGTCCAACAGATGGGCGGATTGCAAGCGAACCCGAACTGGGATGACACGTCCATAGCCCGTTCAAAGTAGCGACGGGCCGTATCAAGGTCTTCTTTGGTTAGAGCTTGAATCGCTGTTGCCCAATATTGAATAGCGAGTGCCTCAATCGAGGTGTCTAAATCCTTCTCCATGCGCTTCAGAGCGGTCTCTACCGACTCAGCGTCCCTCCAAGCAATCCATCGCATCCAGCCCACAACCAGATCCTCCCTCGACCTCTTCGCCCACTTTGTGGCTCTTGACCACCTGTGTGGGATAAGCTCCTCTTTCGTTTCACCGAGGCTGTAAGCGAGAGAGAAGGTCGCAAGTCGGTCTTCCAGCGTTTTGTCCTTACATCGCACACGTAATGCGTATGATGCGAGATTCATTACGTTTTCATGTGTCGTCTGCCCTGTACTCTCATCGAAAAAAGCTTGTTGTGCGTCCATCTCTGCAAGGACGCTTTCTACATCTCCACTCGTTTCAGGGAGGTCTTCAAAAGGCATAGAAGTGGCCAGGTCCAAAGGACTTTTCCTATTCTCATCCATGCCCCCAATTACACCCTTGACGGGGGTTAGCAGGGTCGGCTAAAAGTGTCAGCACGACAGCGACCTCTTGGGGGACTTGAGGGGCTGTCCTGAAGATGAAATGGGGGGAAGATGCTTTCGATGACGAACTCGACTCGGGTGGACGTCCCGGACAACCATATGCCAAGGGACAATGTTGACCTGGTCAAGACCTATGGAGCTTACGTTGCTCGACTGGTGATGAGGCACAACCGAGTCACTTCCAATTTCGATGACCTTCTACAGCACACCTGGATGAAGCTCATTGAGGTGGACGTTATCGGGAAGCACAAGTCTTCTATGGGCCACTTACCGAAGCACCTCTCTGGGGCTCAGGCGTCTTCTTTCCTTCGCATGCCTTGGTTCTCTTTCCTCAAGCGTGTTCACCGTGGGGTCAGGAAGGAGCAGCTCTATGCTCGTGCTTACGCTCGTGACTGTGGGGTTTGCACGAAGTGCAGGACAGACACGACGAAGTACGTAGCTGCTTTGGAGAAGCTCCGGGTAGGGGACCCGGACCAGTTTGAGACCACCTTCCACAAGGTGATTGCGGCTCTTGGTGTTGACAGCCTCCCGAGTCGTTTTTGGGTCGTGGACGGGGACGACTCTGATTCCAAGACCATCTGTCTCTTCTGCGCCAAGAGGCTTCAGGTTAAGGCGGTAACCTTCCGTTGGTACCCAGTTCCGATCCGTGGCTCTTGGTCAAGTCGGGACGCCCTCTATGACCGTGAGGACATTCAACGGCTCCAACTCGTTCTGGAGACGGAGAAGGATCGTCCTATTGACCCGAGTGCAGACCCTTCTAGCGTTCTTTCCAAGAGCTTGTTCAAGCAATACCTGGCCAGGGCTGTTCACAACATCTACGCCAATTGGTGTCGCACCCGGGACCGTAGGTACAAAGAGCAGTACAAGGGCAATGACGAGTCCACGGGCAAGTCTTGGGAAGAGACTCTGGGCGATCCATTCGGCCCTCGTCAGGAGTCTATGGCAGAGCTGAGCATGACCGTCCGCTACCTTGCCGGGGGTGGCAACCCTCTAGAATCGACGGCTGAGAATGAGAGCGAGGTCATGGAGCTTTTCGACTCGGGTAAGACGTTCCAGGAAGTGGGTCGTCGCATGTCGATTCGACCCAAGGTGCTACAGGCATACACTGGCTGATCCTCTTATCCGTTATTGAGGTAATGCAAGACCTCGTTTCGAACCTCGTACATCGGGTCGCGACTACCCTTCCCTGGGATGTTCGAGTCGCGAACCTCTTCCATAACCTCCGTATCTCTGGCACGTCCATCCCCGATGTGTACGGTCAGACGGCCATGGGCGTCTTCTACCTGATCGGAGTTCAGGGAATGCCCCCTTTGGAGAACCCTCCAAAGAACGTCCGTCAGATCGACAACCGTCACATCCCCCCTATTTACGGACGGCTCCTTGGCCGGAAGGCCATGGGCTGGGCGATGAAGAGGCTCAAGGACAAGGAGAAGGCCGAAGAGTTCCTTCTCATGCACGCTGGAGAATGGTCTCGTAAGGCCGTCCACGGGCAGCTCAACGCCCTTGAAGGTAAGGACCTGGACTCTGCCTCGAAGTACCTGTTCAAGGCTATGAGCAACTTCCTCATGGACCAACACAGGACCGACACCCGTCAAGAGGTCAGTAGCCCTTCGGACGTAGACTTCTCGGACCTTGGCGACTCATTCTCCGGAGGAATCAGCGAGATCACTCCGCTACAAATCTCCGATGTCGCCACAGCAGCAGCCCAGCAAATTGCTCGTCAGAACCCGAACTCGGGCATCACCAAAGACGACGTGATGACCTACATCGAGCTGTTGTCGAACGGCCTGTCCAACGACAAGATCATCAACGACAAGATGCTCCCGTTCCTCAAGGAGCGTGAGACATTCTCCCCGTCCGCCTGGACCAAGTACAAGGATATCATCGTCGATACGATGACGAAGGAGCTGACAGCTTCCTCGATTGTTGTGCGTCGTCTTGACATGGAGCCGGTAATCGCGTCTGATCTGACTATGGAGATCACGGCAAACCTGGTTGAGAAGACGGCAAGTAGCAAGACGGGTTCACGGCTCAGTTACATGACGCAGATAGAGTTCATGCAATCTGAGTTCACGAACGCGGCGGCGATTGGCCTCTACGAGCATGTGTTGAGTCTGCACAAGCAACTGGAGAGCCACCCCAAGTTTGAGAACGTGTCGTTCTTCACGAGCTGGGACTACGGTTCGCCTCGTCAGAATGGCAATACTTGGTCGAGCCGGGTTTGGATCAAGAGTGTGTCGGTCATCCCTGTTGGCGGGGGTGACGAGTTGGAGCCGAACCTTGAGATTCGGATCACGTTTGGAGACAGCGTTGATGTGGAGCTTGTCATGGGCAACCGCAAGACTATCTTCAAGAAGAACTTTTCAGCGGCTTCGGCGTACTCGGGGGTCATCGGCGCTTACTGTGCTGATGAGTGGTCCAAGTTGTTGAAGCAGTAGTTCCGGTGTAGAGGTGGGTTAGCCTATGAGCTTACCCACCAACCAGATCCTCCACGGCGACTGTCTCGAACTCCTCAAAACCCTCCCCTCAGAGTCGTTAGATTCGGTCGTGACTGACCCGCCTTATGGGTTGGGTACCGATCACCCGACGCCAGAGGAGATGCTCGCCTACCTCAACGGGGCTGAGTTAGCCCCTGTTAAAAAGGGCGTGATCCATTGCTTGAAGCACATCCTCGACGCATCCGTTATCAGTGATTCTTATGACCGTGATGCCCAAATCGGCGAGGAGGGCATCTCTTTTCGCATCTCTGTCAGCAATTCTCCGATGGGTTTTTGGTCTGTCCAACTCAAGGACGAGTTGCAGACTGGGGAAGAAGAAATCAACGACAAACGCACTAACCTTAGTCTCGAAGACATGTTGATGAGTGAAGCTCAAATCGAGCGAACTGAGCCACTCTCGTGCGGCAATTTCTGTTTGAGGGTACGTCAAGGATCTGCCAGATGCGTAGGTGTGTGCGGCTGTTTTAGTGATTCTGGTCAATCCATTTTCAGTGTAGCAGTAAGGCTCGGTGACGACTCTCAGACTAAGCCCTTCCCCTCTACCTTTGAAGTGGCAGTTAAGGCTACAGAATGTGCTGCCGTGCTTACCCTTGATGTGAGAACGAGAACGGGTAATCTCTCGTTTACAAAAAGCACAGACGACTGTAATCCTACTATCTTGCTTCTGCCCTCGCAGCGCGTAGGAGCAAACCCTGGAGCAGGTGGTTTGCCTTCCATGCTTCAATCTTTGTTCACTAGCCAAGTACGATCTACTACAGATAGGGCATTCACGTTTAACTTGAATTTGACTCTTGCTGTCGTGCATAGGCTTCAGAACCCCAACTTACCCTCAAAAGACTTTATGGGCAAGCCGTGGGATCTCCCTTCCGTGGCTATTTGGAAGGAGTGCTTCCGGGTACTCAAGCCAGGTGGGTACCTTCTCGCTTTTGCCGGGACACGTACCTTCGACATCATGTCGATGGGGATCCGAATGGCTGGCTTTGAGAACCGAGACACGGTAGCGGCTCAGTTTGGTCCTAGCGTCATGCAATGGCAAAATGGGCAGGGCTTCCCCAAAAGTTTGAACGTGAGTAAAGCCATCGATCGCAAGCTCGGTGCGACACGTAAGGTGGTAGGTACCAAGAAGGGCGTAGGAGGAGAGAACCTCAACGACATCGTCAATGGTCGGGAGGTTCGACAGACGACTGAGGATGGCGGTAAGGGTGTTGGGGCGTATGGGGTCGGGGCTAAGCAGGTAGCGATCGACATTGATGTGACCGAGCCTGGGTCTGAGGAAGCGAAGAAGTGGGATGGTTATGGTACCGCTCTCAAGCCAGCGTGGGAGCCTATCATCATGTTCCGCAAACCTCTCTCAGAGAAGTCTGTAGCGGACCAAATCCTCAAGACAGGTACAGGGGCGATCAACATTGATGCGTGTCGTGTCGGCGGCGGGGAAGAGCGCAAGATTGACAACTACACGAGCACCGGCTCACAAGGTTGTATCGCTCACCCCGATTACGGTAGTCATGCAGGAGAGAAGTATACCTCTCGAACCGTGACTCACGGACGGTGGCCAGCCAACCTCATCCTTGTTCACGCTGAGGGTTGTAAAGTCATCGGTACCAAGAAGGTGAAGGCTCCCGTCATCAATCGTTTTGACGATGGGATGAAGCCTTTTGGTGAAGGCGCGGGTCACGAATTCACGAGCACACCGACAGGGGACGCGAACGGTCAAGAAGACGTTGCTGTCTTTGAATGCGTCGAGGGCTGTCCCGCCAAGGTGTTGGATGAGCAGAGCGGGTTCCTTAAAGGCGGCATGAGCACGACTTCATGTGTGGAACGACCCGAGGGTAAAGAGAGCACGACGTACAGCGGAAAAGACTTTATGGGGAAGAAGTTATCTGGCCCCCACCATGGGGACTCGGGAGGGGCTTCCCGTTTCTTTGCTCAGTTCGAGCAAGAAGAGACAACTTATGATTGTGCAGAAGGTTGCCCAATTAAGGAGTTGGATGAGCAGAGCGGTGAGTTGAAGACGAATGCCGGTCAGATCAAGGAAGGCATGGCATCCATGGGGTACCATGGGGGCAACGGTAGCACTCGGACTGTAGTTGCAGACACAGGAGGGGCTTCCCGCTTCTTTGCTCAGTTCGACCCAGATGCGTCCTTCATCTATCAAGCCAAGGCAGGGCCGGCGGAGAAGAGGCTTGACACAGAGGTTGAGGCCCACCCGACAGTTAAGCCAGTGGCTCTCATGCGGTACTTGGTCCGGCTCGTGACTCCACCGGGCGGGATCGTGCTCGATCCCTACGTGGGCTCGGGGACAACGGCTGTGGCAGCCGTTCTGGAGGGCGTCCAGTTCATCGGCATGGACAAGCATGAGCCGTACGTGCAAAGGGCCCGACTCAGGGTCGAGAAGGCCCTCCGAGGGGAGGAGCCTCTACCCAAGGCCAAGGTCCTATCCAAGGTTGTCCTGGAGCCCTCCGAGGTCAAACGTATCGAGGAGCTGGTGGAGAACCCGCCCCCACCGTCTGAGCAGCTTGTTGCGGCATTCCAGAGGGTCAGAAAGCCCAAGTACGCACTACCGACTGCTGAGGATTCTTTCCTTCTCGATCTGGCTCTCTCCGACGACTAGCTGGTGTAGTCTCCGACAATGAGAGACTCCTTCTGTTCATTCTGTGGGCACCCATTCGGCGATGTCAGCTACCCCAAGGTATGTGGGGCTTGTAGCAAGTGGGCTCACAACCACCCTCGCCCCGTCACAGCGGCTTTGGTCCCTGTGAGGGAAGGTCTTCTTGTGGTGCGTCGGGCCTTTGAGCCGAGCAAGGGGCTCCTCAACCTGCCCGCCGGCTACATGGAGATCGGAGAGTCTTGGGACGTGGCTTGCGCTCGGGAGGTCCGAGAGGAGACAAGCCTCGAAATCGACCCCGAGGACATCCAACTATACGGCATTGAGACCCCGGACACAGGCTACCTGATGTTCTTTGGAGTCACCCCACGACTTGATTACCTAGACCTATCGGCCCTAACTCATGACGTGGAAGTCACGGAAATCACTTTATATACTCAGAAGGACCTGGCTACAAAGCTCGCATTTCCTACGCATGACAGTGCTGTCCGCTCGTTTTTCTCTGATAGAAGTCTTTGACTTTCACTCCGGGTAGTTTGGTACACTCATGGAGCATATCCGCGTGTGGGTCGCACGGGCAGGTCTGCTGAGGTCACTTTCTCAGTCTCTGTAAGCCAGTGAAGCTAGCCTCTTACGAGGATTTATTTATACCCGTCTGTAGGGTATGAAGAAGATAGCTTCCCCACGGGAACTCACCACTGAACTACGGACCCTTCTGGCTTCTCTTGAGGAAGTCAACCCTAGCCGGGAGAAGCTCGCGCAAGTTCTTATGGGGCTTGCGGACAGGGTTTCCGAGGTTAGGGTAGCTGGTACGGTCGCGGAGGCGACCTACAAGAAGCTACGTGATGGGGACTGGGGCCTTTTGGTGAACTCGGAACGGGTGGGGCCTGGGGACAGCGTTTTGACGGTCACGAAGGCTGGTCAGAAGAAGACGGAGATGGTCGGCAAGATCATCTGGCACGGCAACGGAGTTGCCATCTGCACGATCAACAAGTCCCAGAGCGGTGGCGGGTCCCAGAGCGGTGGCGGGTCTGATACTCGCCGTCGTGGTCCTGGTGGAACATACGAGTGTGAGGAGTGCGGTGAATATGTCCGCCCTGGCACTCAGTGCTGGGAAACAGGGATGACGCACTAGGAGCTTTGGATCAACTTGAGCTTGGCTTCCCGGCTGAGCTTCTTGATCTCCAGCTCCATCCTCAAAGCATCCCCTTGGGTGAGAGGGCCGTGCATGTACGCGACTTTCCACGGCCCTTTGCCACGAGTGAACTTCGCTCCCTTGCCTGAGTTGTGGGCGGCGACCCTCTTGATGGGGTCGGTTGTGATTCCAGTATAGAGGCTGGTGGTGCTTGTGGATTGCAGAATGTAGACGCACCATCGGTACTCAGGTTTCGGGGCCATTCTTTTTTGACACCGGGATCTTGCAATTTAATTTTAGGTGGTGCAGGATGGGAATGCTGAGAGGGGGTGACCTCCGGCCAGGAGTACCTTGCGAACCATGTCAAGGGGCATCCCCTGCCCTCGTTGACATTTTGCCCTCATGCCACTGCTATCTCTTTTGTTGACATAGTGTAGTATGCTCCTTCGGGTTGTTGCCAAGTATCGTGTGGCTACAGAGCTACTCACGTTGGAATACGTTGAGAGACTCTCAGCCGTTCAAGGGTTAGACCCCATCACAGTGCGTCGTTTGCGTACATTGCGAAACGACCTGGATTTGGGCACCATTGAGACAATTCCTGTAGCGGAGCTACCCGATTTCTTGTTGTCTCGCGGCGTACCTGAAGAGGACATTGAGAAGCTCAAGGGGACGAAGAAGCCTCGTAAAACACATACTGTCTCGTTCACGGATGCTTGGCTTTCTTTCTCACGGTTGACAGGTAAGAGCGTGATCTTCCAAGGCTCTTTAGATCATCTACCAGGTGCAGGTGCTTATGTGCAGGGATGGTCAGCGGCGTATAAGAAACTGAAGCCTGTAGTAAAGAAGATTTTTGACTCTCTAGTACGTAAGGTTCAGTTTCGTGAGCCTCGTGGTTCGGAGGATGCGAGCTGGGATTTGGGTGGCACACTCGCTCTAACCTTACGTAATGGTAAGGTACCTTCAGTGGCTGTCTTGGTGTCGCATATCACCCATGAACTTGGGCATGCACTTGAAGAGAAGGAGAGGGTGGACTTGTGGGGTCCACCTTGGGGCTTACCCCCGTTTGTCTCCGACTATGCGGAGTCTAAACCAAACGTCGAGGATTTCGCTGAGAGCTTCCGAGTCTACGTTGAGAGTCCGAGTGAACTAAAACGAGTCTCACCTGAGAAGTTCGAGGCGATCAAACGTCTAGTCTAGCGAACCCAACGCTCGTCCTCTGGAGTGCCCGCACAAGCTCGCTGGAGCACTTGGAGGACGGCTACGGGGTCACAGTCGTAGAGACCCGAGGCCCAGGCGGGGTTTGCCTCTACGACGGCCCAGCCCCGTCCACGGATGTGACCAACATCGATCACGACAGCGGGTGGGATGTCTACGGTGACATCCTCCAGAAGGATCTCTAGGAAGTCTCTGGGGTCAAAGGAGGAGGAACTAGGGTCCCGCTCGTCTGTGGTGTAGGAGCTGGACAGGGTGGCGATCTTCCGGTCTAGGACGAAAGCCCTGAACTCGGCCTCGAAGAGGACAGGAGTGGAGACTAGGATGGGGGCGCAATCCTCAACACTCCAGGCCTCAAGCTTGGCTCCGCTTGTGTAGACGGCGGCGAGGAAGGTCTTGTCGTCGGCTGGTTTGAAAAAGAGGCGCTGGTCGATACTGAGAGCTTCCTTAAAGGTGGTCAGGAAGATGTCCCGTTGGAGGTACACCTCAGGTAGTGAGGGGAGCCAATCAGGCTTGGGTTCGATCAGCTTGAGCCCAAGGTGCTCGCGAAAGAGGTCGGCGAGCAAGGTCTCTCCGTAGAAGACCAGATCGCTTCCCCCAGTGTATTGGAGGGCGGAGGCGAAGGTCATCCGGTCGATTTGCCACCCCAAGTCGGCGGCGGCTTTCCACAGGATGTTCGAGTCTGGCGTGTAGCGAGAGGAGAGAAGCAGGGTGGGCATGCCACCTTCTACACTACTCGGACCCGATCAGCGATCGTGATCTCGACTCGCACCACCGCTGGACTTCCCTTCCTTGATGTCGTCCCAGTAGGTCTTCTTGGTCACGTAGTCGCCTTTGCCCGCGTCCCAGATGCGTTCAATGACCCACACTTTGTCCTTGCCCATGGTGTCGCTCACGCCACGGCCAATGGCGGCCCCGATAGCTCCACCCTTGCTGTTTGCGCTGGAAGCACCACTCCCGCCCTTGGGGTTGACCAGGGTCCATCTCCATTTGGTCTTGTCCTTGTCGAGATAGAGGTTCCACTCACCCTTCTTCTCGTCCTTGGACATTGGCTTGTCGTCGTCATCATCTTCGGACGTTTTGGACTTGGCGACTCTCAAGATCATGGTCATGGGGACAGAACCTTCCTAGTACTAGGTGCCGGACAACAGAACTTACTTCAGCACTTTTTTCACGCTGTTACTCTTGAGAAACTCAACCAACCCATTGAGTTGCTTGACAGTTCTCTTTGAAGTAGAGTCCTTCTTGGACTGAAGTTTGGCGAGATCAAAGCCCAGATCTTCGATCGTATTTTTCACGTCAGACTGTGTTGCTGACCCGCTCTCGATCTTCTTTTTGAGTTCTCGCACCCCTTTTGCAGTCGGGCTGCTTAGGCTCAAACCTCGCAAGTTGTGATCGATCGTGGTCGTCACACCTTTGGTGTCCGGTTGTTCCATCGGCCCTGCATCCGGCTTCTCGTCATCATCCTTGACCGAATGATTTGACTTGTCCGCTCCTA
>Ga0315288_10013041_pt1 | contig 10417 bp, 6 predicted proteins | sample YL17G11_20_MG_FD_203454 | JGI IMG/M metagenome (GOLD analysis project Ga0315288, IMG submission 203454) | Sediment microbial communities from Yellowstone Lake, YNP, Wyoming, USA - YL17G11_20 | ecosystem: Environmental > Aquatic > Freshwater > Lake > Sediment | place: USA: Wyoming | collected...
GGCAGTAGGCCGGTCAGAGTCAACCTCGCCGGCGCTCGCCTCGCCAACACCGCCCGACCATCGCTCCGCGCATGAAGCCCTTCCTTGTCTCCCCAGCGACGCTCTGCGCGCTGCTCGTCGCCACCGCCCCGCTGCCCTGCGTCGCGGCCGTTCAGTTCAGCGCCGGTTTTGCCACCGCCGACATCACTCCACCCACCGGCTGGCGGCGCGCGGGCGGCTACTCCGAGGTGGTCAGCACCGGCGTCCACGATCCGCTTCTTACCAAGGCCATGGTGCTGTCCCAAGGCGCTACCATGATCGCCTTCGTCGGCAACGATTTGACCTCGGTGCCACGCGAATTGACCGATCGTGCCCGAGAACAGGCCAGCGCGAAGACCGGCATTCCGTTCGAAAACATCGTCATCACCGCCACACACACCCACGGCGGTCCGGAGTATTACGGCCCGCTGCGCGACTTCCTCCACGCCCGGGCGCTCAAGGACCACGACGGCAAAGACCCGCGGGAGCCGATGGATTACCCCGCGTTGCTGGTCGAGCGTTGGACCGAGGTGATCACGAAGGCGCACGCCGCGCGGAAACCGGCGAACCTGTCGGTGGCCGTGCCGCTGCAACAGGGCGTGGCGTTCAATCGGCGCTTCCTCATGAAACACGGTTCGACCGGTTGGAACCCGGGCAAGATGAATCCGGATATTCTCCGACCGCTGGGCCCCACCGATCCGGAGTTGCCCTTCGTGCTGGTGCGCGACGCCGCCTCCGGCCAACCGCTGGGGTCGCTCACGGTATTCGCCATGCACACGGCCATCTACGGCGACCCGCCCTTTGGCGCCTGTTATCCCGGGCATCTCCAGACCCAGCTCCGCACGCAGCTCGAGGCGCCTGGGCTGGTTTCAATCTTCGGCGAAGGCTGCGCCGGCGACGTGAACCATTTCCGGATGAACACGCGCGAACCGGAGGACGGCAACACCTATCCACCCTTTGTCGGGACCACACTGGCGGCCACGATCAAACAGGCGCTACCCTACGTCCGACCCATCGCCCCCAGCCAACTGGCCATGCGCTCGGTGACGATCCAGTCCCCCGTGACGCCGGTTTCCGACACTGAATATGCCGCCGCCCGCAAGCTCATGGAGACGCTCGACCAGAACGGCGCCGAGTTCCTCGTCATCGTGGATGCTTGGCGGAAAATCTTCCGCCACGAGTTCTGGCGGAAACACGGAGGCGAACTTCCCCAGGAAGTGCAGGGCATCCGGCTCGACCGCGACACGGCCATCGTCACCTTGCCGCACGAGGTGTTCGTCGAGCTGGGCATGGCGATCAAATCGGCGTCGCCGTTCCGCACCACCATCGTCGTGTCGCTGGCGAACGACCTCGACTTCTACATCCCGACCCGCCGCGCCTTCGAGGAGGGTCACTACGAACCGACGACCTGCCCGCTGGAACCCGGGTGTGGCGAACTCCAGGTCCAGGCCGCCGTGAAATTACTACACGAACTCAAGCCTTGACCCGAGCTCTTCCGGTCTTCTGCTTTCCGTTTCTGGCCTTGGCGAGCGCCTGCTGGGCGGCCGCCCCAGGCCCGGTCTCGGAGGAGTTCGTCGGTCCTTTCCCCAGTTGGCGCGATCTCCGGCGTGACTGCGGCGCACTGGGGGACGGGAGGGGGCCGGCGACACCGCCGCGCTCCAACGTGGGCTCGACGACCTCACGAAGCACACGACCTCGTCCACCGCACCCACTGTGGCCGTCGAGAACTTCCGCGGACTGTTCACGCTGGCGCTGAACCACCAGTTCTGGAACGAGCAGAACACCACTGCCGACGACGGTGGGTCACGGATTCAGGGTGACTCGATAGAATAACTGCGAGAACCTCGGAGAATTCAGATCGGTGAAGCGGCCGGCACCACGAACGATCTGGACTTGCCCGAGTTCGACCCAAGTCCGCAAGTCGTGTGACACTTGAATGCCCAACACGTTACTTTCGAACGCAGGATTCGTCCCGTCGGATTGAAATGGACGAAGCGGTGAAGGCGAGGGCAGAGGAGCTTGTTCGGCCGACCAAGCCGTCGGACAAGTTCGTGTTGCATATGCAACACGAACTTGTCCTCATTCACTTGCGGTTGAACGCGTGGAGTTGTCGCCCGGCTTCCCGGAGCACCTCGACCCGCCGCCGCCACGCCCGTTGTCCCAAGTAATCGGACGGCAAGATCCTTCCCGGCAGGAGCGGATCATTCGTCACGGCGTCCAGCCACGCCTCGCGCTCCGCCGCCGCCCAGCGCAACAACGCTTTCGCTGCCACTTCGTTCCGCATCGACCCGCCCGGTCGTTCCTCGAGGATTCGCAGATGCCGGGCATAGCGGCTGTTGATGCGCTCGAAGTCCCAGGCGCCCGCGACGATTTCCGCGTCGGATTCCCCCGCGCACGGTCGCACCTCCAGCAAGAGGAGCGATTCCACATTGATCTTCCCGCCGACGAGGATGCGCCATTCCTCCTCGAGCGAATCCGGCTTGATCCAGACGCTGTTTTGCAGGTAGCCGAAACCTTTGTCGCGCAGGTAACGTCGCAACCGTTCGCGCTGGGCGTTCTGGCCGCTTGGCACGTCGAAAAGCACCATCCGCCAATGTCCGTCCCACGACCGCGCCCAGCGTTCCTCGGGGTCGCGCCCGCCCAAGGCGTGCAACCGGCCCTGCGCTGACAACCGATAGAGCCGGTCCGCTGCGGAATTGACGTCGCGTTCGATCAACTGCTGCTGCTCCAACCGCTGCACTTCCTTGAGCAACCCATTGCGATAGGCCCAGCTTTCATACGAATCGGTCAGGTTGCGAAAGGTGGGCCGCATGAGCATGTCGGCGGACCAGAGCAGCAGGTTGAGGAACTCCTGGGTCTTGGGATTCACGGTCGCGACCATGGAGGAACCGCCTGGCAAGAGCAAGACAAGTTCGTGTTGCATATGCAACATGAACTTGTCCGGAGTTAGACCGATGGGGTATTCATCGGAGTTGAATGAGACGAGCCTCCAGTCGACAGGACAGCTCGTGGAGCGCGATCTGATGGACGCCAAGTTCGCACTGGCGCGCGAGCCGTGGACGGGGCAGGGGACGCTAACGCCCAAGGCGCCCGGAGGTCGTCGATGTGGCTAGCCGGGCGATCCCACGAACGCCGAATCACGCAAGGATGCGGTGGCAGGGCGTCCCGGTCTTCGGCCCGCAGGCAGAACGCGGCCAGCGGCGGCGAGATCTTCGCCGTGCGGGAGGCAAGTCGGGCCACGTTCCGGGTGTTTTTCACGCGGAAAGGTGTCAGGCAGTGGCTATGCCAGCCGCGCGAGGGTCCAGTGAGCTTTTCTGAGCTGAGGCAAAGTCAGGCAACTTGCCTCACGACCGGAGCAGGGCTTCGGCGTGTCGCCGAGCCTCCTCGCTCTGCCCGCCCAGCATGCGGGCCAACTCGGTCACCCGTTCCGCGCTCTCCAGCCGGTGGATTTCGGTCACGGTGCGGGTTTGCCTCAACTCTTTGGTCACGACGTAGTGGGTCGCGGCGGCGGCAGCCACCGGGGCCAGATGCGTGATGCAGAGCACCTGCCGCTTTGCCGCAAGCCGATGCATCTTCTCTCCCACCACGGCGGCGGTCTCGCCACCCACGTTTGCGTCCACCTCGTCGAAGACCAACACCGGAATGTCGTCCTGCGCCGCCAGCACCGTTTTCAACCCCAACATCACGCGGGCCAGCTCACCCGATGAGGCGATGGCGCGCAGCGGGCGGGGCGGCTCGCCCGGGTTCGGCGCGAACTGGAACTCGACGGAGTCGAAACCGGAAGTCGAGGGCCGGGCGTCAACGGCCAAATCGAGGGAAGACGCATCCGTCTTCAGTGCAACCTCGAAGTGGCTCTGCGTGAAACCGAGGTCCGCCAACTGCCCCGTCACCGCCTTCTGCAGTCTGGGAATCACTTTGCGCCGCTGGGCGCTCAGCTCCTCGCCGGCGCGGCGCAGCTCCCGGTCGAGTTTCGACCGCTCGGCGTTCAGACGTGCCAGTTCGGCGTCGCGTTGCTCCAGACTGTGGAGCTTCTGCCGAGCCTGTTCGCCGAACGCGATCACGTCCGCCAACGTCGCGCCGTACTTGCGCTTGAGGGTATGAACCAGATTGAGGCGCTCTTCCAGCTCCTGCAAGCGGCCGGGATCGAGCTCCAGCTTGTCGGCGTAGTGCGACAGCTCGCCCTGCAACTCGCGCAGCGCAGAGCCGGCCTGCTGGTGCAGCGCGCTCAGGCCGCCCGCCCCCGGATCGAGCCGCAGCAATTCTTGAACTGTCCGCCCCAGCGCCGCCATCTGATCCGTGACCGCGCCTTCGTCGTCGGCCAACCGCCGCAGGGCCGCCTGGGTCACTTCCCGCAGGCGCACCGCATTGCTGGCGAGCCGGTGTTCCCGCTCCAACGCCGGTTCCTCGTCCGGCCGCAGGCGTGCGGCAGCGATCTCGTTCGTCTGGAATCGCAGCAGGTCCAGTTGTTGGGCGTAGGTCCGCTCGTCCACAATCAAGGCCGTCTTCTCCGTGTCGAGCTTGGTGCGACGACGAACGAGTTCAGCAAACCGCTCGCGCAGGGGCTCCAGCCCGCCAAAGGCGTCCAGGATGGCGAGCTGTTTTCCGGGATGAAGGAGCGACTGGTGATCGTGCGGCCCGTGAATGTCCACCAGCCATTCACCGAGCGCGGCCAGCGCGGCGAGCGTGGTGGGGGAGCCGTTGACGAACTGGCGGTTGGCGCCGGCGGTCGTGAACGTGCGCTTCAGCAGGAGCTGCTGGTCCGGGCATGGCTCGAGGCCGTTTTCGGCGAGGAAGGACGATAGCGGCGCGCGCAGGGACCGGACGTCGAACACAGCCTCCACGGTGCAACTGTCGCTGCCGCTGCGAATCAGGGTGCGGTCGGCCCGGTCACCGAGGACGAGATTGAGGGCGCCGATGAGGATGGACTTGCCGGCGCCGGTTTCGCCGGTGATGGCGTTGTAGCCGGGCGGGAGCTCGAGCGTGAGATCGGCCACGAGCGCGAGGTTCTTGATGCGGAGCGTGGTCAGCATGGCCGATGCGTTGGCGTTGACTGTGCCGGCTGCTCGGAGGGTTGGCAAAGCACTTTTTCGCGCGCTTTGACAGACCGGTCGAAATCGCGGAAACTAACGGCGACCGATGCGCCAGCGCGTTCACACAAAGCGACCCGATGCGCCCGAAGCGGGAGCCCGTCTCGCATCGCGGAAGCGTGGCTGCCGACTTGCGATGCCCGCGCGGAACCTGGCTTGGGACTGACGGCAGTGGCGCGCATGGCCTTCTCCTTCATCTTCCTCGGTTCTGGGACCTCCCAGGGCGTGCCGGTGATTGGCGCCGAGTATCCGCCGGAGTTCCTCGCCAATCCCAAGAACCATCGGACGCGGCCGTCAATCTATGTCACCACCGAGCAGGTCAAGCTGGTCGTGGACACCACGCCGGAGTTCCGGATTCAGATGCTCCGGGAGAACATCCGCTGGCTGGACGCCGTGCTGATCACACACGGCCACGCCGATCACATCATGGGGCTGGACGACTGCCGGCGGTTCTGCGACCTGCGCGGTGGCACGGCCCTGCCGGTGTATGCGAACGAGGCCACCCTGGCGGACCTGCGCCGTGTGTTCGACTACGCGTTTCACGACGGCCCCTGGCCAAAGAGCTACTTCATCCCGGAGCCCCACGTCGTCGATGGGCCGTTCGATCTGGGGGACCTGCGGATCACGCCGCTGCCGGTGCCCCACGGCCGGTTCCGGGTGAACGGCTATCTGTTCGAGCAGGCCGGCCGCAAACGGCTCGCCTACTTGAGCGACTGCCAGGAGGTGCCGCCCGAGGTGGTGGACAGGATCGCCGGTGTGGAAGTGGCGGTGCTCGATGCTTTGCGCAAGCGCCCGCACCCCACGCACATGTGCCTGGACGAGGCGCTGACGGCCGCCCGGCGTATCGGCGCGCCGAGAACCTACTTCACCCACCTGACGCACGAGTATGATCACGACCGCGATCAGGCCCAACTGCCGGTTGGGGTCGAGCTGGCCTATGACGGATTGAAAATCGAGTTCATCCAATGAAACGAACGCGTGTTGTGAGGATCATTGTCCGAGCCCTGCCTGGCTTGCTGGTGTGGGCCAGCGGCGCGTGGGCTCAGGAGGGCGGCCAGGTCGTGGTGGTGTTCAACCGCCGGATGCCGGAGTCGCGCGAACTGGCTGATTACTACGCGCGGTGCCGCGAGGTGCCTACGAACCAGGTGTTCGGGTTTGACTTGCCCACCAGCGAGACGATCAGCCGCGCCGAGTTCCGTGATTTGCTCCAGAAGCCCCTCTTCAAAGCCATCGAGAAGGCCGACCTCCTGACCGTCAAGTCCGAGATCACGCCCGCCGCCCGCGATACCACGGGCGACGCGACGTTCCGGGTGACGGGCGCCAAGGTGCGCTACGCCGTCCTGTGTTACGGCGTGCCCGTTCGCATCCTCAAAGATCCCGGCCTCTCCGAGGCGAACATCGCGAAACTACCCGATCCCCTCCGCCGCAACGAAGCGGCCGTGGACAGCGAACTCGCCCTGCTGCCGTCGTTGTTGCTCAAGCCGATGGTCACCGGCCCGTTGGCGAATCCGCTCTATGGCGCGACGAATGCCGCCGCCCTTCATCCGACCAACGGCATCCTGATGGTGACGCGCCTGGACGGACCCAGCGCCGGGATTGCGCGCAGCCTGGTGGACCAAGCGCGGGCAGCCGAAACCAATGGGCTGTGGGGACGCGCTTATTTCGACCTGCGAGGCTTGACCAACACCCATTACCAACTGGGTGAACGGTGGCTCCGCGGCGCGGCCGAGATCTGCCGCCTGGCCGGCTACGAGACGGTGATGGACGAGAAGCCGGAGACCTTTCCCGCGTCGTTTCCCATGAGCCACATCGCGTTCTACGCCGGGTGGTACGATGGGCAGGTGTCCGGGCCGTTCACGCGGTCGCAGGTGGAATTCATGCCCGGAGCGATCGCCTATCACCTCCATTCCTTCAGCGCCCACGTCCTGCGCAGCACCAACCAATACTGGGTTGGACCCCTGCTGGCGAAAGGCGCGACCGCAACGATGGGTTGTGTGGAGGAGCCGTATCTCGAAGGCACGCCCGATCTGGCCGTGTTCTGGTCGCGCCTGGTGCCGCTGGGCTTCAGTTTCGGCGAAGCGGCCTACGCCGCCCAGCCCTCCCTTTCCTGGCAGACCACGGTGGTCGGCGACCCGCTTTATCGGCCGTTCGGGCGCAAGGACCCGCGCGATCCGCTCGGGGTGCGTTTTCAGGGGCTCCACGCGCGGTTGGTGGCCAATGGCAGCAAGCTCATCGAGTGGTCGCATCTCCAGGTGGCGAACCTGAATCTGGTCATGGGCTACCCGGTGGCCGAGGTGATCAACTACCTCGAGCAGGAACCGGCGACGAGAAACAGCGCGGTGCTGCAAGAGAAACTGGGCGACGTTTTTTACTCCCAAGGAAAGCTCTCAAGTGCCATCGCCGCCTACCGGGACGCGGTGAAGCTGCCCATGAGCCCGCAACAGCGTATCCGGGTGCTGCTGACCCTCGGTCGCACGCTGGCCCTGTACACCCGGGAATCGGAAGCCCTCGACCTCTATGGGCAACTCCTCAAGGAATTCCCCGATTACCCCGGGGCGCTTGAGGTCTATCAGCGGATGCTGCCTTTGGCCCGCAACCTGAACCGCGCACCCGACGTCGAGATGATCCAGAACGAGATCAGGCGCCTGTCGCCCCCACCCGTGAAGTAGCCGCAAACGCGGAAGCCGCGGCCGCGAACGTCAGTGCGCGCATTCATCGCCTGAGGAAAGCGAGATCAGCGCCGACTCACGGCGGCGGCTACGGCTGAGGTTCCCCGCGGATGCGCGAGAGCAGACGTCAACGCATTCCCCGGACGAGCGCAGACCAGCGGAAGGCCGTCCCGGCCGGCCAAGAAAAGTGCTTGCGCTGGTCGCTTACGGGTGTAAAGTGACACACGATGACTGCTGTAAGCATCCAGGGATTGTGACCAAGGGTTCACGCATCGCCAACTCCGAGAGGCCGACCCGGGACGTCCGCGGGACGGTTTCGGGGCACCCCGGTTGCCGGCGCCATCCGTCCCGGTCGCCATTTGGCCGACCCCACCCTGGAATCCAAGGGCTATTATGAGAACCCGACTCACCACCTTCGCCGCCCTGGCCGGGGCCGCCTTCGCACTGCCCGCCTGGAGCGCGAATCCGCCGACGATCGAAGCCGTGTCTGTCGCCGAACTGTCGCTGTCCAAAGGCGTCTCGGCCCGCGGCGATTCGATGGGATCGATGCTGAGTGGCAACGGCACCTTCGTCGTCTTCACCAGCAGCGCGGGTGATCTCGTGCCGGGTGATCACCAGAAGGGGGTCCTGGACTTGTACCTGCGCAACCGGAGCAACGGGCTCGTCACGCTGATCAGCCTCAACGCCAGCGGCACCGGGGGTGGCAATGGACACTCGGCCTATGCCACGTTCACCCCGGACGGCCGCTATATGGCGTTCGAGAGCCTGGCAAGCAACCTCGTCACGAACGACATGAACGAAGTGAGCGACGTGTTTGTGCGGGACGTGGTGTCGGGCATGACGAGGCTGGTGAGTGTGAACGCGGCGGGAACGGGCAGCGGCGACGGGGCCTCTTCCAATCCTGTGATTACCCCGGACGGGCGCTACGTGGCGTTCGTGAGCGCGGCAACGGATCTGGTGGCCGACGATACGAACGGCATACCCGATGTTTTCGTCCGCGACCTGCAGACCGGCGTCACGACGCTCGTGAGTGTGGGCGCGCAAGCGGCCTATGTTGGTTCGAGCCAGTCCGACTCCCCGGTCATTTCGACCAACGGCCAATTCGTGGCTTTCACCAGCACGGCGACCAACCTGGTGACGGGAGCGACGAACTGGCTGGGCGAAGTCTATGTGCGCGATCTGGTTGCCGGGACCACAAGCTGGGCCAGCAGCAACGCAGTCGCCGTGTTCAACGCGGCCACAGGCAGTGTGAGTAACCGGTCAACGTCGTCATCCGGGCCGGTGTTGACCGAAGACGGGCGCTGCTTGGCCTTCAAGACGTACACAAGGTACAATCCTTCTGGGACGACCGATTGGTCCCGCGTGTTCTTTATTTCCCGATGGGACCGGGAGACTAGGGCAGTGGACCTCGTCGCCACCAACGTTCACGGCAGCATGGAGGGTTTCCCGGACCCGCCCGGCCCGGCGATGACCCCGGACGGCCGCTTCATCGCTTACAGCGGCCCGGTGAGCACCAACAGCACCTCGGATGTGTTTATCTGGGACGCCCAGAACGGCGCGACCACCTTGGCCAGCGTGGCGATGGATGGGGTGTCCGCCGCAGATGGGTTCGCGGACACGCCTACTCTCACGCCGGATGGACGATACGTGACCTTTGTGAGCAACGCCACCAACCTGGTTCCCAACACCATCAGTCGGGAGTTCCGGGTGTACCGTCGCGACCTGCAATCGGGCGTGACCACACTGGTGACGATGGATGAAGACGGCGCAGCCGCCGGGGAGGGGGACGCCGCCATCCCGACGGTGAGTGACGACGGACGATGGGTGGCCCTCGATAGCCGGACCGAGGACCTTGTGGCCGGTGACAAGAACGACGCCTTCGACGTCTTCGTTCGGGACACCGTGGTGGGTCAGACGGAGCTGGTTTCGTTACGGGACCTCGGGTTGACGAGCGTGACAGGGAATGGATTCAGTTCGGTGAGTCCCAATTGTCTGAGCGCCGACGGCCGGTATCTGGTGTTTGTCAGCCAAGCGAGTGACTTGGTGCCCAACGACACGAACGGGTTCCAGGACGTGTTCGTGCGGGATCTGCAGGCTGGCAGCCAAACCCTGGTGAGCATGGCGACGGACGGCACCCAGGCCGACAGCCTCTCGCACAGCCCGGTGATCAGCGCCGATGGGCGGTCTGTGGCGTTCTTGAGCAGCGCCACCAACCTGGCGGGGCAGGTCACCAACCGGCAGGACAACGTTTACGTGCGGGAACTGGTGGCCGGCATGACCACCCTGGCCAGCGTCAGCACCAACGGAGTCGGCGGTGGCAACGGGGCCTCGTCGCTGCCTTCGATCAGCGCCGACGGCAGCCGGGTCGCGTTCCAGACCCTCGCCAACAACCTGGCGGTGAGGAACACCCAATCCTACCAGAACATTGTCGTGCGCGATCTGGAAGCCGGGAGGACTCACCTCGTGAGCTCGAACTGGACAAGTGGTTCCAGGCCCGTGATCAGCGCCGATGGTCGGTTTGTGGTCTTTTTCGCCCAGTCGCCAGGGTACAATCTGGTGGCGAGCGACCTACAAGACGGCACGACCACGGTCGTGACGACGAACTCCGACTATCCAATGATCAGCTCAGACAGCCGGATCCTG
>Ga0315288_10013042_pt1 | contig 10415 bp, 6 predicted proteins | sample YL17G11_20_MG_FD_203454 | JGI IMG/M metagenome (GOLD analysis project Ga0315288, IMG submission 203454) | Sediment microbial communities from Yellowstone Lake, YNP, Wyoming, USA - YL17G11_20 | ecosystem: Environmental > Aquatic > Freshwater > Lake > Sediment | place: USA: Wyoming | collected...
ATTTTCGGCATTTCAATCACCATTGTCCCGCCCTCCCACACAGAATGCTAACATTAAACCCGCATATAAAATATGACCTTTGTCTCATACATTTGCCCCTGCGATGTCTTTCAGCATATCGATATCCTTAATAACGATACGATGCCGATCCATCTTTATCACGCCATCATCTTCAAGCGATTTCAGAGACCGTCCCACCACCTCACGAGCTGTTCCAGCCATAGCCGCCATGTCCTGCTGAGTGAGTCTATGCTTTTCTTTAGAGCCATCGTCCGAGTTCTCAACTAAAATTTTTGCCACTCTGGCTGTCACATGCTTGAAAGACAGGTCTTCCACCAAACCGCCCAATTGCCTTACCTGGCTAGCGAGGACTTTGCTTACATTGACAGCAACCTTCGGGTTTTCTTTCAGGATGATTTCAAAGTCACCTTTGCGTATGCCGTACAGCAGCGAAGGTACCATTGCCTGTGCGCTTACCGGATTGCGGCCTCCGTCGAAGGACGGAACGTCGTTAAACGAGCCGCCGCTGTGCACGATACCGAATATCTGCTCCTTGCCCTCAGGCGATGTTTTAAATACCTTTATCGCACCGGAAACTACAAAATATAAAGCCTGAGGTTGCTCCCCCTCCGCAAGTATTAACTCGCCCCTCCCCACTTTTTTCTCAAATACATATTTGCTGAGCCGATCAAGCTCGTACTTATTTGCAAGGTTGCTAAAATATGCAGTTGATTGCAAAAAATCAGTTACTATTGACATACATTTAAAGAAATTTCTTATATCGTCAGAGCAACATTATATCAATATAGATTGCTATAAACCAGTACCCTATAACATCATCACAAACTCATTCAGCATACACTGATCCCTCACAAGTCAACCGTAAATACCAGTGAATTCTATTTAGGTAATCTCTAGAAAAGAGGCATAGGATACCTTCTGTCGGTCCTTCCGCGGAAGGACCGGGGTCTTAGGGGTGTCCCCTATTTTAAAATCCTCCTTTAATCCTTCCGCGGAAGGACTAAGGGGGATTAGGGTCAGGGGGTTGATAAGACTTAATTAGATATAAAAAGGGAAAACTAATTTATTGTTCTGTAGAAACCAGACAAGACATCTTCGATCCCGTTATATGTTCGATTTCCAATATAAATTAAGGTAATCTACCGATTTATGAAGCCCCCATGATTATATAAATAGCCGCGTTTGCCAGGAACCTCTGCCAGCCTATCTCACTATGCATTGCCCGCATGCTTTGATAGTGCTATGATACCAGAAGTATAATTTCTCCAAAATACATTAATAATTATTCAAAGATTTTATATATTAACCTCTCTGGGAGGCTTATTTTATGAGCGATTTAATGACCACAAGGGAAGCGTCAGAATACCTCAAACTTAGCTATATAACACTATACAAATTAGCACAGCAGGGTGAAATACCGGCATACAAGTTAGGCGGCCACTGGAGGTTCAACAGGACCGTACTCGATAACTGGTTCGCCAATAAATCGAAAGTTATGGAGAGGAATGTCCTTATTATCGGTGATGACCTGGACACTCTGGAGATCAGCAATCTAATCACCAATCGAGAAGACTTTAAAGTCACAACTGTTAGAAATCCGGAACGGGCTTATAAAGAACTTGAACTTGTAAAGTATTCCATCATTTTTCTGATCTCTAAGCCAACTGCTATCACAAACGCCGAGATTATGTCAGAAATAAGGCTCAGAGATAAAAAAGCAATAATTGTAATCAGTACCAGGCAAGGAGACGAGCCCATCGCTCTAGATGCGCTTTCGGCAGGACCGTTATTTATAATTCAAAAGCCGTTCCAAGAGAATGACATCCTCAAGATTCTCCATGCCTCGACAGCCAGGTAATAAGCCAGGAAGCTAAAGCAAAGGATCAGTTGATGTCGGAGCTGTTAGAGCTGCGCCAGCGCATTGATCATCTGGCTGCAGCCGATAACGAGCGCAATAAGACAGAAGAATCCTTATACCAGGCGGAAGAAAAACTGCGCCGCTTCATGAAATCCTCAAATGATATTTTTATTTTGCTGGATGCAAAATTTAATGTCGTTGAAATAAATAAGGCCGCCACCAGGTATCTTCCTGCCGGCACCGAGCGAAAAGACTATATCGGTAAAAATATCTTATCACTGATGCCTGCCATCAAGGAAAGCGGCCGCTACCAGCGATATCTGGAAGTGCTCAATACGGGAAAACCTCTGGAATTAGATGATGTCACTGTAGATCCCGCATTCGGCGATTTAAGGGTCTCGGCAAGAATTTTTAAAGTGGGGAACGGCCTTGGCATTATGGCTACAGATATCACTGAACTTAAACTCCTGGAATCGCTTAAGGAGAGTGAAGAATTCAGCTCCAGCCTTCTAGATAATGCCCCTTATCCCATTCTTGTAGCCGAGGCAAATACAGCGATTAAATATGTAGATCCGGCTCTATTAAAACTGACCGGTTATTCATTATCAGAGCTGATAGGCAAGAAAGTCCCATATCCATACTGGACGGAAGAAGCTACGATGAGAATGGTTAAAAACACCGAACGGGTTCTTCTGGACAGCGTGCAGAAACTAGAGCTGCCGATGAAGAAGAAAAACGGCAAGGTATTCTGGATCGAAGCCACAACAAAAACCATAACGAAAAACGATAAATTGTCCTGCTATTTATCTATATGGGTTGACATCACAAAACTGAAAAGAGGGAACAAAGCTCCCGTCAAGAAAATCAAGAAATAGCCTCAGGTTTTAATTCTTCAATCGTTATTCGTTAAAAAATGAACTACCCCGCTGTTTGCGGCGGGACATCAAATGTCATTCCGTGCTTGACACGGAATTCAGTCCGTTCCTCTAGATTCCGGCCGGAGTTTACCCCGTACGCCGATACGGGGCCGGAATGACGACCAACGAGGCAAGCGGCAGGTTATGAGCCCTTAAGAATTCATAACCGTAATTCATCGATATATCTTGACTTATATCCTTTGATGTGATAAAATTACCTAATAAAATATAATTAACTATCAACATTGATTTGTTCAACCGTATATCTTAATATGGAAATAAGTTGGTTATTATATCTTCCATCTTTGAGAAGATATGTATATAATCTATTGAATTTAGAGTTGACTAGAAATGAAAATGTTCGCTAAGAGAATTTCCTCAATATCGTTAATAACTGCGCTTGTACTTCACCTGTAACAGTAGCGAACCAGTCTAAAAATATTGGAGTGATAGCTCTAGAGGCAATAGCCTTAGTTACCCTGGTAGGAGCACTTTTGTTGAGAGAAATAGGTAGATGAAGCGTAGATTTGTTCTAAACTTAATACTGGTAGTGATGATTATAGCATTAGGTATGCTTCCTTCTTTAATTCTAACACATACTATAGAAGCAGCCCCTACTGTAGTAACACTTACTTCTACTCCTGCTGGTGGTAACTGGACAGTCCCTGATAGAGTTACATCTGTCAAGGTTCTTGTCGTTGGTGGAGGGGGTGGTGGTGCGAAAGGTCAGGCTGCTATCCATCATGGTAATGGTGGTGGTGGAGGAACTAGTCGTTATAATGCTTCATATCCTGTTGTAGCAGGGACAAATGTAACTGTTACTGTTGGCACTGGTGGAGCAGGTGGTTCAGGTACTACTCCTGGAAGTGATGGTGGCAGCTCAGTATTTGGAACGATAACAGCCACAGGTGGAAAAGGTGCTCTTGTTACTGGTAAAGTTGGTGGTGCGAACGCAGACTATTCTGGTGGCACAAGCACTACAGATGCAGCTGGTGGTGGTGGTGCAGGTGGTGGGGGAAATGGTGGTGGTGGTTGGGGAGGAGGCTCAAATGGTGGTAATGGTTATGATTGTGATATAACTGGTTCAACCGTGGGATATGCAGGTGGTGGTGGTTCTGCTGGAAATAGTGGATTAGGAGTAGTAGTAGATGGTGGAGGATTAGGTTCAAATGGTGGGTGGACAAATGGTTTACCTGGAACAACTAATACTGGAGGAGGTGGCGGTGGAGGAGGAATATATGCTGTTGGTGGTGCTGGAGGTTCAGGTGTAATTATTATAAGTTATACTATTCTTACGGTCACTACTCAAGCAGTCACAGATATTACTAAAACAGGATGTACTGGTAATGGAAACATTACTGATATTGATGCTGCTAATGCAACCAGACGAGGCTTCTGCTACAAAGCAGGAACTTCCGGAGACCCGACAACTGCCGATAGTGTAGCCTACGATGACGGTGATTTCAGCACAGGTGCTTACACCAAAGCAATAGCAGGATTGACCGCAGGAACAGGCTATCGTGTCAGGGCCTATGCGGTAGACTCTCAGGGCACAAGCTATGGCAATACTGTGCAAATGTATACTGTAGCTGATTGGGGCTTAACAGATTACGCTTATCGCAAAACAATAACGATCCCTCATACTGATGTTGGTGCTCAGACTAACTATCAGATACGTTTTAATATTGTTAAAGGTAATGGTTCTAATTCTGGTTGTACTGCTTATCTAAATGGCAGTGCGTTAGATTGGCCCGATGATGTGCGGTTTACCAAGGCAGATGGCACAACCCTGCTTGATTTCTGGATAGAGGAATATGATGCAACTGATGGCACATGGTGGGTAGAGTTCGATGCCATTCCTGCTCACCCTGACGATGGTTTATTCTATATGTATTGGGGGAAAGCCAGTGATACAAGTGCCAGTAATGGAGATAATACCTTCCCCTATTTTGATGATGCGTCGACAAATAAATCGGCAAATTATACGCCAGTTGACATTTATGCTCTTGGTTTTACTTCTGCTATAGCCTATGATGCCATAAACAAACAATATAACCTTTCCCACACTACACATGACAATGAACTCTACAAAATCAACACAGGTGTATTTGGCGAAGGTTACGCTTATACGCTGAAAGGGAATATAACTACCCTTGCCAGTAATAACAATTCTGCGTTTGGCTGGTATATCAGGCATAATGGTTCGGCGCGCACTAGTGACAGAGGATACTCATGCAGGGCTAATAGAAACAGTAATGTGTTAGGTGTAGAAAAAGTAAATAATACAATTGAAACCAGTCTAGCATCAACTGGCGTAACAATAAATGCTAGTACCTGGTATGAAATGGTTGTTTACCTGTATGCAACCAATAACATAAAGGCTGAGCTTTATAATGCCTCTGGAACATTATTGGCCACAGCCACTGCTACCGATGCTACCTATACGGGAGATTCCTATAAAACTGCTGGATTACTATTCACATACAGATTAGATACTAAGGTCTCTGTCAAGGGAATTTATATCCGCAAGTATGTTTCCCCGGAGCCCACATGTGGAACATGGGGAGAGTGGGAACCAGTAGTTTACCTTACTACATCATCAGGAAGTGGAGGAAATGTATCAACTCCAGGTGAGGGAACTTACCCATATTATTATAAAAATCAAATCGTAAATATATCAACTACAGCAGACTCTTGCTACCACTTTGTAAATTGGACAGGGGATACAACTACCATAGTTGATGTAAATGCTTCCTCTACTACAATAACTATGAGTGCCAACTGTTCTATTTCCGCTAACTTTGCTATTGCTGTGTCTTCTACTCTTACATATACTGCAGGTGCGAATGGTTCTATAAATGGTACTTCTCCACAAACAGTAAATTGTGGTGCGAATGGTTCAGCAGTTACAGCAGTACCAGACTCATTCTATAGCTTTGCAAATTGGAGTGATGCTTCTACAGCTAATCCAAGAACTGATACTAATGTTGTATCGAATATATCAGTAACCGCAAACTTCGTAATCAATGCCCCCACCATCGGCACAGTAGCCCTATGGACAACCGGAGGCAGCCCGGTTGAGACCACCTCCCTCACACCACAGGTGGAATTCAATATTAAAATACCTGTCACCGATAATGATACCCTGAATGATCTGGTTACAGTAAATGCAACCCTTTACTATGACTCCGATGGCACATACAGCGAGGGTGAGGTGCCCACCTCAGGAAATACTCAAACCTGTGCCATCCTAACCTGGACGAAATCAACAAATACGCTAACAATTGATTCAGGCAGTGGAAGCTCGTGGGCGGTGAATAACTCCAGCAGCATATTCCCATCTCTTTCAGGAACTAGCGGCACATTTGAATTCCACTTCAAACCGGGCAAGGTTGCCACTCAGACTACGGGCTCTGCCGAGTGGCACATATATGTCAAAGCCACAGATAGCATAACCAATACAGGAACCGGAAATAAACAGAACCTCACTATGAACTGGTACAGCGAGATAGTTGTGAACACTGGAACTGTCGATTGGGGGAATGTTACAGCTGGACTCGAGTTCGCAGAAGGCGACCCGAGTGAGGAGGCTGGGATATCGGTAACTTACATTTGCAATGGCGCTTACAATCAGCAAGCAAAAGCATCCACACCATGGACCGGCAGCCCGTCCGGCACTGCTACATTAAACACAGGAGGAACCCCTGGCGCTAATGAATTTTCTTTGAAGGCTAACGATGATGGCAGTCTAACGTCTACGCCCACACAGGAGGTATTTACCTCAAACACCTCATGGACAGTCCCTGATAGAGTTACATCTGTCAAGGTTCTTGTCGTTGGTGGAGGGGGGGGTGGTGCTAACGGCATCGCTGCTGTCCACTTTGGAAACGCTGGTGGAGGAGGAACTTGTGAGTATAATACTTCATATCCTGTTACAGCAGGGACAAATGTATCTGTTGCAGTAGGAGGTGGTGGAGCAGGTGCTGCAGATACTGCTACTGGGGGCACTGGTGGTAATTCATCATTTGGAACTATACTAGCTACAGGGGGAATAGGTGCTACTTCTGCTGGCACAACTGGTGGTGCAAACGCAGATTATGCTGGTGGTACAAGCACTTTATATGCAGGAGGAGGAGGTGGTGCTGGTGGTGGAGGTAATGGTGGTGGTGGCTACGGAGGAGGCTCAAATGGTGGTAATGGTTTCGACTGTGATATAACTGGCTCAATTGTGGGATATGCAGGTGGTGGTAGTTCTGCTGCAAGCACTGGAGTTGGAGTATGTGTAGATGGTGGAGGGCAAGGTACAAATGGTTGGTACACAAACGGTGGGCCTGGAACAGCTAATACTGGAGGAGGTGGTGGTGGTGACGGAATATGGGCTACTGGAGGTAATGGAGGCTCAGGTGTAGTTATAATTAGTTATACTATTCTTACAGTCTCAGACTCGTACCAGACATTTGATACCGGGACACAAACGTCAGAGAGCGGCAACACTGAAGCCAGCAACAGTTTATGGCTCAGGCTCGGTACACCATTCACCACAGCAACATATAGCGGCACAATCTATTATCAGATCGCTCAATAATAAATACATATATAAAATGATAAAACATATAAGCATTTGTTATAATAATAACGGGTCGCGGGGAGGGTATATTTTTTCATAAATATGGAAAATCCAAAATTACTTAAAATTGCTTGACAAATATATAGTATTATGTTAATATAATACAGATTAAAGATAATCATACCGCATCGCCGAATGCAGGCTGAAAGGGGATGATTGCAATGAAAGCGATGTTAAACAGTAAATTAAATAAATTAATAATGAAAGGAGGTAGGGCAGAAATGAAAATGAAAACGGTACTTTCTCTAATAGCTGTAATATCATTGGTAGCTGCCTTGACTCCAGGTGTGGCGTTTGCTGCTGAAGACCCAACTACGGGAACATTTACCTGCGCGAACTCCGCACCGAGTGTTAGCGCGGTGGCATTATATACTACGGCGAATGCAACGACAGAGACAATGAACCCACAGACAGAATACTACGTCAAAGTTGGTGTTAGTGATGCGAACACTCTCGACGACCTGAATACCGTGAAGGTATGGATCTACTGGGATGAGGACGGCACCTTTAACTCAGCGAATAAGGTTGACCCAGGCAATACACAGACCGGAGCTATATTTACCTGGACCAATGCCAACCCAGACACATGGGCTATCGATCCTTCTGCAAGCACCTCATGGGCACTGGGATCATGTATAGCGCCAACCTTAACTGGCGCCAGTGGTGATTTTAAGTTCTACTTCACGCCTGGTATGGTAGCAAAGGAGTCTCCAGACGCTGATGAATGGCACATCTACGTTGAGGCTTTTGACGGTGGGGCTACCGCAAACAGTAGTCAGGAAAATCTCAACATGAACTGGTACGGCGAGATCGATGTGATTACTACGGATGTAAACTGGGGTGATGTGGACCCGGGACAGGTTTTTGCCGAGGATGCTCCCAGTGAAAACGGTAGTATTTCCGTAAAGTATACAGCTAACGGCAATTATAGCGAACAGGTGGCTGCTTTAGGCACATGGAATGGCACCGGCGCCAACAGCGCCACCCTTGATGCAACCGAGAATGTATCCAACGCAAACCAGTTCTCTCTGCGAGCTGACGATACCGACACTATGGGCAGCCATGTAACAGTCGACACTACATCCAACTATAAAACAATCGACGACGCAGGTACGATAACTGCGGAAACCGGGAATACCGAAGCCACAAACAGTCTGTGGCTCAAGCTCAGCACAACGTTTGTTGCCGATACTTATAGCGGCACGATCTACTATCAGATCGCTAACAGATAATAAGGAGAGCTTTAAATTCGGTTAACTTAACAGAGGGACGAGCCAACTCGCCCCTCTGTTGCTTGAAGAGACATTGATTTATCGAGCATACGCAATCGAGCAATTTTAAATATATATTAGTAGCTAATCTCCTAAGATTGATTTCTGTTAATAACTGGGTTATCCTGAGGTATATTTCAAACAGGAAGTATATCCGGGGAGATATCGTAAATGAAACTAGCTAGACTGGGAAAAATCATTACCATATGGTTTGCCATATGCGCTCTCGCCTTTCTTTCAGCAGGGGTCATCTCTAATTGCCCTGTAAATGCGGGAGGGGGGATCGCGCTGTCCGGCAGCTTCTCCAGCCAGACCTTTGAAATACCTCAGGGCTCTTCGGTGAGCGCTCCCAGTGTGGATGTAGTAGTTTTCAACAATCTGGACGACGCAATCGGTATTAGAATGAGCGCACAGGCCCCTGTCGGGGTAACAGTCAATTTATCCGAATCAGAGTTCAATTTAGAATCTGGCAGTCAGAAAGCTATAAGCATTAGTGTTAAAGTTACAACGGATGCAGCCCCTGGTAATTATTCCATAAGTATAACTGCGGAGGCGTATAAAGAAGGCGTGCAGGGGATACAGCTTCTAGGATCTGCCAGACAGACTGCACCTCTGCAAGTACTGGGCGAATCAGGGACGGTTTCCGTACAGGCGATAAGCCCGGACGGAACGCCGGTTATCGCCACAATCAGATTGTTTAAACAGATAGGCAGCAACAAGTACGAATTCGCTTACAGCGAAACAGGGATTTTAAATGCGATAGTGTCTCCAGGCAGTTATGTTGCTGAAGGCTATGTCGGCGGGCAACTCCTGGACGAGAAAAGCTTTGATATCGCGGCAGGCGAAACGAAAACAATAGAACTTACGGTAGGGACAATATATTTTGAACAGTTCGACATACTTGAATATTCAAATAAAGATACAGGAAAATTCGCATTTGCAGAGATGGTATATACGGTCAAAAACGTCTATGAACAGGTTGAGAACGCTGTAGTCCTACTTGAAGTCAAACGTGACGGCGCATCTCTTGAGCAGAAACAGATCGGCTCCTTCAGCCCGCTGGTTGTAGGCAGTGTTGGCCAATCTTATCAATATACCCCGCTTGATGGATGGATCTCTGGTGACTATAGTTTCAAGCTAATTCTTAAAATAAATAATGAAATATACACAAGCTCGACTGAAAAGCAGATAGATGTAACCGGCGGGGGGCATTCTAATACAGGAAACGATTCTAACATACCACTGATCGTCGGCATAGTCTGTGCGGTAGTTATACTTTTAGCAATCGCATTCTTCATGATATACAGGAGCCGAAAGGCAAAACATATTCATTCTGAAACTAAGAAGAAGGGTACAAGAAGGGAATAAAATCATATAGCGAGGCCGCTATGAGAAGGGCATGCATAATATTTACAGTGGCTCTTGGCCTGGCGGTGTGTATTTCAGTACTTTTTTGCAGCACTGAATCAGTAGAAATACAGGCCGCAACAGGTAACTTTACTGTGCCCGAACCTACCCCTACTCCCACTCCTACCCCTACCCCTTCACCTACTCCCACTCCTGAACCAACTCTGAAATTGACTGTAGATATGACAGGCAATGTGACCGAGTGGCTGCGGAATGAAGAAGGTATCTTACTTGAAGATGTTATTAGTTCATCTAGAGACAACAATATCTTATTGAAAATACCTAAGGACACAATAGTACTTGATTCTGAGGCT
>Ga0315288_10013047_pt1 | contig 10414 bp, 7 predicted proteins | sample YL17G11_20_MG_FD_203454 | JGI IMG/M metagenome (GOLD analysis project Ga0315288, IMG submission 203454) | Sediment microbial communities from Yellowstone Lake, YNP, Wyoming, USA - YL17G11_20 | ecosystem: Environmental > Aquatic > Freshwater > Lake > Sediment | place: USA: Wyoming | collected...
CGACAAAACCGGCGATAGCCTTCTGCCCGGCCGCCACAGTCGGCACACTCCCCGTAAACGAGAACACTCTGCCATTGTCGTAGGTAGTGACATCGCCCCACTTTGACCGCGGGACGCCGTCTCTGCCGACGATAAGCACCTGGCCCTGCGCTGTGGTCACCTCGTAGCTCGGGATGTCCCCGGAGTGGCCCACAAGCCCGAAGTGGATCCGCGCTACGACCACGGGATGCCAGTCAGTGATGTGGCAGTCGACACTCGCTCCGAAGTACGAGTTGCAGTCTCTGCAGATGATCTGGGAGTTGGAGTACCGCCCGCCAATGGCGTATGGAACTACGTCCTCACTTGAGGCGACCTTACCTGGGCCGCAATAGATGCAGTTCGCTCTCTTGTCTGTCATGTCCCGCGCGGAGAGTCTCCGCCGAAAGCACGCTTGGTGAGCGCCCCGTACAGCGAGCGAACCTCTGCAGAGGCGCCGTCGCTGTTTCCGCGAAGCCGCGCGACGCGCCCTGCAAGCTCACGATAGGCCGACTGCAACTTGAGTGGCGGCACCATCACCGTGAGCGAGCGGACATCATCTTGGTTGATGCTTGATTGGTTGACAGCATCACGTGCTCGTCTCAGGATCTGCCTCTTCAGTGCCGGACCGTTCAGCAGGGTAACGAGGAAGAACGGATCGGACGATGACCTTGCAACGCGGAGCCGCATCATGTTCGACTCAAACACGATGGGTTCTGGAAGTGCAGGCACAATCGCAGTCTTCCCAAGGTGACTCGGCGCATTGACGCGGTTGACTAGGACGTCGTTCTCGCATAGACCGTACTTCGCAACGTCTGCCTCATCGAGGCGGACGCGGCGCAGCCCCGCAAGGGAGACAACGTCACCACCGGAGTAGGAGTCGATTCGAACAATCGGCGTGCCGGAACCATAGTCTGAACTTGGCCGGTAGAGACCATTCGTTGGACCTTCCTCGATGAGCTCGCCCAGGCGGAGGGTAGGCCACCCCTTCGGGTTGGTGACGGGGTCGCCGAACATGTCGAGGAAGGCGGAACGGAGGAACTGGTCGGCAAGGTCGAGGGTCTGCTGGCGCTTGCGGCGCACGGCATCGACCTTGTCGAGGATGGCGGCGATCCGCCGCTGTTCGGGGAGGGAGGGGAGGGGAATCCTGAGGTTCAGGAAGCGCATTCTATCTAGGTTCGCTATGTTCGTGGTCTGTCGCGAGCAGGCTCTAGCCTGCCGCTGCGTCTGCTCAGACGCAAGCCAACTGTAGACATAGCGCGGATCCGCCCTATCGGGGCGCGTGCGCAGGATGGAGATGAACCCGCCCGCAGTTGCCGTGTACGGAAGGGCAGACACGAACGTTACTTTGCCAACTAGGTTCCAGCTGTTCGCGCTGCTCACGAGAAGGTCTCCATGCTGAAGGTACTGCTCTTCCCTCTTCACAAAGCGCGGGCTGACCGCTGTCAGCTTCGTCTCGTCCAGGCTTTCCTGCACGTTCTTCGTGGTCATGCAGACAACAGAACCTGGCGAGTGCGCGGGCACCACATCGGTGGGCTTGAAGGTGATCCCTCGGATATAGTCAGCGATATCTCCGAGGCGAACGCTTACGGTCGGGGTCACAGCATCCTCTCCAACTCGTCAAGATCCTTGCGAATCTCGTCCTCCAGCTCACGCAGCCGCTGCAAGACCACCTTCGGCGGGTCGTACGCGACTTCCTCGTACGCTGTCTCCTTGTAGCGATTGAGCGAGAGGTCGTAGCCGTTCTCGACGATCTCCTCGATGGGCACGTAGAACGCCTTGGCCTTGCGATCCGCGAACTGCAAGAGCGCATCGCCTTGTCCGTGGTTCCACTCGTGCCACTTGGCGACGATGTCGGGAATGTCGTTCGCCTCGATCTTGTCGCGTTTGTCGTCGAGCGAGCGGCCGTCGGCGTCCATATCGTAGAACCAGACGCGCTCGGTCTTGCCGCCCTTCACGAACACGACGACGGCGGTGCTGACTCCGGCGTATGGCCGGAACACGCCCGACGGCATCGACACGACGGCCTGGAGTTCGCACTCCTCGAGCAGCATCTTCCGCAACTGCTTGTGGGCGTTGCTCGATCCGAACAAGACGCCATCCGGCACGATGACGCCGGCGCGGCCGCCGATGCGGAGCAGGTTCATCACGCGGTTGACGAACAAGAGCTCGGTCTTCGTCGTCTTGAGGGCCAACTCCTCGTGAATGTCGCCCTTGTCGATGCTGCCCTTGAACGGCGGATTAGTGAGGACAACCTGGTACTCGTCCTTCTCGTCGAAGCGCTTGGACAGCGTGTCGGCGTACTTGAGGTTCGGGTGCTCGATGCCGTGCAGGAGAAGGTTCATCGCGCCGATGCGGACCATGGTCGTGTCGAAGTCGAAGCCGTAGAGCGTCTCTTCGCGCAGCAGGCGTTGGTGCTCGTGATTCGTCAGGAGGTCGCCGAGCAGGCCGCGTTCGAGGCCGTTCTCGTCGACCTCGCGATGCGCGGGGCTCGTGAGCTGGGTGAGGATGTGCTGGTAGGCGCCGAGGAGGAAGCCGCCGGTACCGCAGGCGGGGTCGCAGATGCGGTCGCCGAGCTTGGGATCGACGAGGGCGCAGATCATCTGAATGATGTGCCGCGGAGTACGGAACTGGCCGTTCTTGCCGGCCGACGCGATCTCGGAAAGCAGGTGCTCGTACAGGTCGCCTTGGGTGTCCTGGAACGTCTGGCCCTCGCTCTGCTCGCGGGCGATCTCGGCGTAGATCTCGTCGATGATCCCGACGGCCTCGACGAGGAGCGACGCCTTGGGGAGGATGAACACGGCGTCCTGCATCGCCGCGGCGAACGGGTTGCCGTCGCCACCGAGCGACTTGATGAACGGGAAGACGCGGTCGCGGACGTGGGCCAGCAGCTGTTCGCCGGGCAGGTGGCGGAAGTGGCTCCAGCGAAGTTCCTGCTTCGGGATCTCACGGCTGTCGAGCCCGGTGAAGGCGCCGTCGAACAAGGACGTGTGCTTCTGTCCGACGAACTGGGCTCGCTTCTGTCCTTCGAGATCGGTCGCATCGAGGCGACGCATGAACAGGAGATAGCTGATCTGCTCGATCGCCGTCAGCGGATTGGCGATCCCGCCGGACCAGAAGCGGTCCCACAGCGCGTCGACGCGGGAGCGGATCGTCGGGTTCAGCATGGGGAGAACTCCAGTGAGTAGTGAGCAGTGGATAGTGGGTAGCCCGGAGTAGGGAGTGGGAAACGAGGAGTGGGTAGTGGGAAGGAAAGACGGGACACGTGGGTAGTGGGTAGTGAGTAGCGGAAAGGCAGTGGGGAGTGGGTAGAAGCGGACGACCGAGTGCGCAGTGAATCGTGGGGAGCGGAAGACGAGTGGATAGTCGATGCCAAGGAGCGGAGTGAAAAGGCCCGCCTCTCAACGGCAGTCTCTGTGACTCCGAGTGCGCTCCTATCGAGAACTTGCCTTCTTCTGACCACTACCCACTGATCACTACCCACTTGGTTCCTCCTCACAATCCACTGAACACTACCCACTACTCGCTGCGCTCTTCTTTCCTACTCACTAAACACTCTTCCCTAACCACTCGTCTGCCTCCGCTCCAGCGCCTTGATCAAGGCATTCAGCATCCGGCCGATCTCGTCCGTCAGCCTCAGGCAATCGGCGACGTCCTCCGCTCCTGCGTAGGTAAGGTCAATGCTGATGAGGAGTTGTGTTTCGAGTTCTTTCAGCGATCCACGAGCTACACCAAGAAACTGTCGGAACTCCTTGGTCGCAAGGCGGCCCTGACCTTCGGCAATGTTGCTGGGAATCGAGACCGCAGCACGCTGGATCTGCGATGTGAGTCCGAAGCGCTCAGAACTCGGAAACGTGCGCGTCAGCTTGTAGACAGCGGAGACAAGTTCCATCGCCCTCTGCCAAACCACAAGATCCCGGTAGCTGAACACAGCATCAGGCTTCCGGTCGCTCTGACTACTCACTCGGCACTCTCCACTCGCAGTCCCCTCGTCCCACTACTCACTGACCACTACCTCCTTCCCAAACTCGCATCCCACACCCCACTCTCTGCTCACTCTCCACTACTCACTACCCACTCGCCATAGCCCCCTACCTCTTCACCCACTTGGCTCCACGCCCTTTGCCTTCCATAGCCACGAGGCCTTCCTCCCGCAACTGGTTGAGCACGATGCGGATCATGTCGCGGCTCACTTCGGGGCAGTCGCGCTCCAAGTCCGAGATCGCAAAGGGCGCGATTCTGCGGCGTACGGCCGCCTTGACGAGTTCGGTCTTCGATCCGCGTGCCGTCCGGATCGTGCCGACTCGATCCTCGAACTCGCGGTACGCTGCGGTGAGAACGCCCCAGAAGTAGTTGAGCCACGGGTGCACGTCATGCGTTCCCTCGTGCCATCCTTGTGAGCTTCGCTCGAGGACCTCGTAGTACGTCTCTTTCGACTGCTCGAAGACCCTTTCCAGGCTGATGAAGCGCCCGACTTCGTAGCCGGCGTGGTAGAGCGTGAGGAGGGTGAGCAGCCTAGAACAGCGGCCGTTCCCATCAGCGAACGGATGGATGCAGAGGAAGTCCAGCACCGCAAGAGGAACGACGAGAAGAGCCTCTCGATGGTCCTGGTGGATGGCTGCCTCGTAGCGCTCGACGAGTTTCGCCATGGCCTCTGGCGTCTCAGCGGCAGATACGGGGCGGAATCGCACGCGCTCCGAGCCATCGTCGTGCCGCTCGATGATGAGGTTGTCTCTGGATTTCCAGTACCCGCCAGCCGATGCCGAGTAGCGGTTGATCATTGCGTGGCACTGCAGGATTGTGTTGAGGGCAACAGGCATGTGCTCTGCCTGCTCGTGGATGAGCGCAAGCGCATCTCGATATCCTGCGATCTCCTCTTCCGACCGGTTGGTCGACGCCGTGCTCTTCAGGACGAGCGCCTCAATGCGAACCCGGTCGGCCGTGATTCCCTCCAGACGGTTCGAGGATTCGACAGACTCGATCATCGCGGCGGCTTTGAGTGTGTCGAGAATCTGCGGCGTCTGGTGTGAGTAGAGCTCTTGCTTCCCGCGGTACTCGCCGAGGGTCGTCATCGCCGCGGCTTGGGAAGCCGTGAACGTGAGTCGATCGAGGAAGGGACGCGCTAAGGATTGCATACGCCCGCCCTCTTGATTGCGTAACGGGTGCAGCTATTGTAGTAACGTCTGGTGTTCATTACGCGATCAATCTAGCATCATAAACGCGTAGTGTCAAGTGCCTCATTACCACATTAGCGGCCCGGTTACGCGTTCTTGCCGCCACCGGCCGGCGGCTCCAGAGCTCCGATCAGGTCGCGAGAAAGCGCGAGAATTTCGTCGATCTCGGCGCTCCCGAACAACCCCTGAATGCCGCTCGGGTGGACGCGCGTGAACGGCTCGTCGACCAGGTCGCGTTTCTCGACGCGCCGCGTCTGGAGGATGAACGTCCGCAGGGTCTGGAGGAACAGGATCTGCCGGCTCGAGAGATCGGTGTGGGCGGCGATGAACGCGTCGAATCGGGCGGTCACGGTCTCGTCCCACGACGCGACGCGCTCCAAGCCCAAGACGTGGCGAATGAACTGAAGGAAGTGGGCGGTGCGGTTATCGTAGACCTGCTGCAGTCTTTGCTCGGTCACGCGCAGGTCGCTCGACTCGAGAAGCGCAGCCAAGTCGTGGATCTCGTCCTTCGTGAGCTCCGCGCCGTCGCGCACCTTTTGGAGAACCTGGTTCTCGTCGACGAGGTCGCGGACGAACGCTTCGACGCGCTCGCGGTACGCGGCGATGCTGAGTCGACCCAGGTCGCCGCCGAGGTCGATCCTCTCCTTGATCAGCGTCATGTCCTTGAGATCGAGTTTCATCAGGGCCGTCGTCTTGGGCGTCCGGTACGGCATGAGCGGCGCCAGGCGTCGCGTCATCTCTCGCAACGCGTCATCCGCAGGATCGATCCACCACTCGTCTCCGAGGACGCTTTCGATCAGCTCGCGCTCGCGAGCCACGACGTTGACGCCCATTGGCAACTCATCAACCTGCGCGCGAAGGCTCTCGCGAATCGCGTCGGCGTGATCCTGCTCGCCGGCCAGCCGCGCCGTGGCGTACTCAACGCCGTCGATCTCGAACCGCAGGCTCTTGAGGTCGTCGCCGGTTCGTGCGCGGAGGATGGGCGCGATCGTCGTTCGCAGGAAGGCGACCTTGTCGCCGTCGATGTGCCGCCAGAACTCGCGGTCGCGGGCGCGCGTCAGTTCCGCCGACGCCTGCTGCACCACAAGATTCCGCGCGGGAAGCTTGGCGAGGTCGCTCCGCAGGTCCTCGCAGACGGTCTCGATCACCGCGGGTTGGCCGACGGCGAGGGCGGCTTCCAGCTTGTCGAGCCGCGCGCGGAAGAGTTTCACGGGGGCGGCCACAAGGGACTGCGGATCGCGCCCCTCGGGATGCATGTCGAAGTAGGCGAAGTTGCCCCAGCAATCGATGATCAGGAAGCGGCCTTTCTCCGGACACCACGGCTTGCGCTTCGCCGGTTCTTCGAGGACGCGCGTGCCGCGCCCGATCATCTGCCAGAACTTGGTGCGCGAGTACACGGGCTTGGCGAACACAAGGTTCACGACTTCGCGGATGTCGATGCCGGTGTCGAGCATGTCGACCGAGATCGCGACGCGCGGCATGTCCTGGAGCTTGAACTGATCGAGGAGGCCGCCTTTGTCGTGGACGCGCGAATCCTCGGAGACGAGCACGCGAGCGAGACGTCCCTTGTGCTCGGGATAGAACTCGTCGAACAGCTTCTGCAGCCGCCGGGCGTGGTCGATCGAGATGGCGAAGATGATCGTCTTCCCTGGGAGCGTGCCCGACGGGTCCTTGATCGCCTCCTCCATGAACTCGCGCACGACGAGGCCGTTCGTTCCCGAGTTCGTCACCTTGCGCTCGAGCTCGGTGCCGTCGAAGTCGATGTCTTCGAGATCCTTGCCCTCGGCGATGAGGCGGCGCTGCTCCGCCGGGGTGAGCGCCCCGCCGTGGATGCCCTCAAGCTGGAACTTCGACCGAACCTTCAGAACCTCGAAGTTGCAGAGGTAGGGCGGCACGTGGGCGATCGCCTCGTCGAACGAGTAGGCATACGTGGGATCGCCGTCGGCGCAGTCGAAGAGTTCGAACGTGTCGTGGTCGACGAAGTCGGTGGGGGTCGCCGTCAGTCCCACTTTGATGGCCGAGAAGTAGTCGAGAACGTTCTTGTAGACGTTGTAAAGGCTGCGATGGCTCTCGTCGGCGATGACAACGTCAAAGAAGAAGGGCGAGATGTAGGTCTCCGGCGTCGTGCCCTTCTCGATCAGGTTCAGCATCGTCGGGTACGTCGCGACGTAGATCCGCCGCTCGCGCGGGAAACCGCGATCGCCCTTCCCGGGCCAGCGCGGCTCAGACGGTAGATACTCCTCGAACGCGTCGAGCGCCTGTCGGCGCAGCGGAATGCGATCCACGAGGAAGAGAACGCGCTTCGCCCAGCCGGCGCGCTGCAGCACGTCAACGAGCGCCACGGCCGCCCGCGTCTTGCCGGTGCCGGTGGCCATGACCATGAGGAACTTGCGTCGCTTTTGCTCGATCGCTTCGAGGAGGGTACGGATTCCCTGAATCTGGTAGTCACGCCCCGCGATGTCGCGATCGATCAGCTCGACGGAGAGCGGTCGCCGTTGTCGGCGTCGAAGCTTCATCCATTCAAGGTCGTCACGCGTCGGGAACCCGACGACCTCCTCCGGTGGGTAGAAGCTGGACTCCCAGAAGAAGTGCCGTTGCCCGTTCGTGTAGAGGACAAACGGCAGCTCAACGCCGTGATTGCGCTCCAGGTGCTGGGCGTACTGAAGGGCCTGTTCTTGGCCTAATTGGGCGTCACGCGATGTCCGCTTGGCCTCAACGATAGCCGCCGGCTGCCCGTTCAAGAGGAGACCGTAGTCGGAGAAGCCGCTGGTTGGGCCATCCGGTTGCGAGCCCAACTCTCTCGTTCCAGTGTCAGCGAGGTGTACCTCCAGTTCCTCGATGACGTGCGAGCGATCCTTGACGTTCCAGCCGGCAAGAGCCAGGCGGGCATCAATGAAACGTGCGCGCGTCTCGGCCTCGGACAGATACATGGGCAGTGAGCTCGTCCATCTCCTCCAAACGGATCTGTCTGATTCTAGCGTAGGCGTAGGTCGAATCCAAGACGGTGGAAAGAGTGAAGATGTCGGAGTTCGGGACGGCTCTACGGGCGCCTACTGCTTGTCTCCCTTCGGGTGATCATCGGGTTGCGCCTTGCGGGACTTCTTTCGCTTCTCCATTGCGTTCGAGAACCACGCGACGACGAGGAGAATCCCCGCGGCGGCGAGGCCGCCGCCGAAGCCGGTGCCCCCATCCATCCAAACGCCGACCCCAAGCGCCACAAGCACGCCTCCCACCACGAACACCGCAACACCCTTCAAGATCGACTTCGTCCTCTGCTCTATCTCGACCACCCCCTAAACGCGCGAGCAGTATAGCGGCTGCCGAATTCCAGGCTGGGCGGCACGGTCTTGGACTATGAGTCGCCGGGTTCGGATGCCCCATCGGATGGCGCGAAGCCGATGGGGCGGCGTCATAGGCTGCCGGATCGCGTCCTTCAAGTCCTGCGCGACCCAGCCGGACTCGGCCAGCCTCGCGTCGATCGTCTCGCGGGCACGCTGTTCGGGTGTTGTCATCGGCGATCTGCTTCACTGCAGGACTCGAGTCCTCCGGTTGCGAGCGGCGCTTCTGTGCCAACAGGGGCGTGTTTGTCGGGTTCGTGACGGGTTCCCGCCGCAACGCTCACAGCGAAGGGTCACTATGAGCGTTCTGGGCTCTTGTCGCTCACAAGGCGTCATCTATCCTGGCGGTCTCAGACCCATTCATTGGCGGGGCGGGTGAGGGCTTCCTCGATGGGGATTCCGTCACCGCCGATGAGGATAGGTCGGGCACGCTTCTCGGCCTGTGTGAACGCGGAGAGCCCGGGCAGCACATCGCGTCGGCGGCCACTCTTCACCTCAACAGCAAAGAGCTTCCGCCCCACTTCGACGACAAAGTCGACTTCGCGGTTCTTGTCGCGCCAGTAGGAGAGCCGGCACTCTCCGGACGCTGCTGCATTCGCCAGGTGCGCGCCGACGGCGGACTCGGTCAGCCGCCCCCAATACGCGGGATCCTCGCGCGCTTCTTGGAGCGTGAGGCCGCTCTGCACGCTCATGAGAGCGTTGTTCAACACTTGGAGCTTGGGGCTCGAGCCCCGCCGACGGACGGCGGAGCCGCTGTACTTCGGAAGCCCCGCGAGCATGCCAGCTCCGGCAAGCAGCTCGAGGTAGTGGGCGAGTGTGGTCGTGTTGCCCGCATCCTGAAGCTGCCCGAGCATCTTGGTGTACGACAAGATCTGCCCGGACATTCGACAGCCGAGCTCGAACAGCTGACGCAAGAGCGCCGGCTTGTCGACACGAGTCAGAAGAAGGACGTCGCGCGATACGGTCGTCTCGATGAGTGAGTCCTTGATGTAGCGCGCCCAACGTTCGGGCTCGCCGATCAGCGGCGCGGAGCCGGGATAGCCGCCGTAGAAGACATACTGGTCAAGTGTGAACCCAAACGCCGCCTGCATCTCGGCGAACGCCCAGTGCGGCACATGCAGGATCTCGAAACGGCCGGCCAAGCTCTCGGTGAGACCACGCTGGATGAGGAGTGGCGCGGAGCCGAGAACGACCACGTGCAGCGGCGTCGTCGCGGCAGTGTCCTCATCCCAGAAACGCTTCACGGTCTCGGACCAGCCGGGCACTTTCTGGATCTCGTCCAGCGCGAGTACGGCACCAAGTTTCCCCGATTCGCGCGCGATCCTGCGAGCGGCTTCCCACTGCGCCGCGATCCACGCTCGGTCGCGCAGGGTCGGCTCGTCGGCGGACGCGTAGCGCGCCCGGTCGCCCCAGGCCGCAAGCGCCTGCCGCACGAGCGTCGTCTTCCCCGCCTGCCGCGGTCCGGCGACGACTTGCAGGAAGCGCCGAGGCTCGCTCAGGCGATCCCCGAGAACCGCAGCCTGGCTGCGTTCGTATTGCACATCACGCCGTTTGCTCATGACGTTGAGTAATACTACTCAGAACGTTGAGTAGTGTCTACGGGCTCAGTCCGTCTCAACGCGCACTGCCTTTGGAGCTCGGCTGTCGGCCCACGCGCGTTGGCCGACAGCTGGGGGCCCGCAGTAGCACGTCTCGCGGGGCCCTGTCGACGCTGGACACAGTCGTAGGCGGCTGAGTGTTGTGCGTCGCTCAGCCGCTAGGGGAGTTCGGCCGTCGGTCCACACGGCCCGACGGCTAGCGAGTTCCCACGGCACTCGGTTCGGGAACTCGGGCCAACAGTCCTGAGCTATGGAAAGACGCGGACCGCTTGTGGATGTCGGTCTACTG
>Ga0315288_10013049_pt1 | contig 10413 bp, 6 predicted proteins | sample YL17G11_20_MG_FD_203454 | JGI IMG/M metagenome (GOLD analysis project Ga0315288, IMG submission 203454) | Sediment microbial communities from Yellowstone Lake, YNP, Wyoming, USA - YL17G11_20 | ecosystem: Environmental > Aquatic > Freshwater > Lake > Sediment | place: USA: Wyoming | collected...
AAGACTCTGCCCATTCCGCCGCACCCGAGTTCTTCAATGATCTGGTACCGGCCCGAAAAGAAACCGCCGGGGGTCAGTTCGTGGACAGGCATTTGAAGCGTTTCTGTAACCTCTGGATGGATCTCCCCGGATGAGGGAACAAGCTGCGTCCCACAATCAGCGCAGAACTGCTTGGTCTCGGGATTCTCAGAATGACATTTCGGGCACTTGATGGCCACCGAGGTCCCCTTTCTTCAGTGGCCCAAGAATAACAAGCAACAGGTGGGAAGTCAACCGTGCCTGAGAGGATTCGAACCTCCGACCTTGCATGATGATCGGCGGAGCCGCGGCCAATGCGCCGGCTGGACGCAGGCTGGGAACGAACTTTCTTTCCGAGATGGGTATAATATTCTCTCCCCCCCAATATAATAAATAGTATTATATTAATAAGACTCTATATCTGAATCTGAGAGGGCATCCTTGACTTGCCCCCGATTGATGAATGTCAACTATTACCGCCCGACGACAAGCAAAAAACCGCGTAGGAAGCGATTTAGGCCATGACCACCATAGGATTCTATGTGGGGAAAGGAAGAAACCCATGTCACCCTACGGGCGTCTTAGAGCGAAATTTGGACGTGCCCTGAGTCTATCCGCAAACATCTCAGACTATCCAGATGCGCTTTTATAAAAATCATATGCTATATGTTTGCACAAATATCGATATAACCACTGGGCGCAGACGGGAACAGTATTCCCATATCCCTCCCCCTTGTCTTGGGTAAGAAACAAACCATCCGGCCGTGCAAAGCCGGTCACAGATTTTGCTAAAACTCGCCTAACTTGGCTTAACGGTGCTCAAAGGGAAACGAATTCTAAATTGGGGAAATCCAGGGGAAACCAGCGACAACAGGCAAGCAGGGCCACGGGGATTCGAACCCCGGTCTGATGGCTGAGAACCACCTGTCCTAGGCCTCTAGACGATGGCCCCGTAGGCGGCAAATTACCAGATTCGTCCGGGGCTGTCAATAAAAGGCTTCTACAGTCAACGCATCTTTTCGTGCGGGAAGGAATTTCAGACCGAGATGGGGAGGTCAACGCCGGGAGGCGAGGAGCATCTTCGCCGCCGTCTCCCCCCCGTTCGTTCGGTAGAGCATCGGGATGGGCCGATCCAGACCTTCAACGTGCTCGGGCTGGTTTTCCCAGCGGCCGTTGAGGACGCAGGCATAGTCGGAGAAGTGCTGCCAGCGCCGCCGCGGCAGGTCCGTCACCATGTGGATGTGGTTGGCGGGGATACCCATCTTGATAAGACCCGCGGGAACGTGCTCAAAGGTCAGGAACGTGTGCGGCCACGTGTAGTCCGAGGCGCGGCAGATCTTTTCCAGGAGCGGGGCCGGAAGGTCGACCGTCCGGGCCTCGTCCTGGACCATGGTGAACATCCCCGAGAGGTCGGAATAGGCCAGCCGCCCGGCGATACCATGGATCCCTCCGGGCGAGACATAACCCAAAGAGAAACCGAAGCCCGGGAAATAATGCTCGACGGCCCGGAAGAGGAAGGCCTTGCCGGCGTAATCGAGGGATGCCGATCCCGAGTTGTTCCCATCGATAAAACCCTTCCGGAGCCAGGGCTCGTCGAGGCAAGGGGAGAGATCCAAGCCGAGGGAGTCGGCGTTCTTCCGGATCTCCCAGGGCTCGTAAACCTTCCGGAAGTCCATGAACAGCGTCGGCCGGCCGCCGGAAAGCCGGTGGTGCAGGACCATGGTCAGGAGGCCCTGGACGTCGTTCTCGGTGGCGAAAGGAACAACCGGCTTCTTCCCGGTATGGTCTTCCGTCGAATTGAAGAGGGACTCGGCGATATCGGCCGTCGACATCGGGATGCCGCGCCGGTCCGAACCCCAGGCCAGCTGGTTCGTCCACCCGCCGGCGATGGCGTTGACGTCCCTCATGTAATTGCGGATGATGAGGTAGAGTGCCAGACCCTCGTCCAGTTTCTTCCTGTCCAGGGCCGAGAGTTTCGGCGGCTTGATGTCCTTCCCCGTGTAAAAAGGCTTCCCGGACGCCAGGACCTCTTCGGTGTTCGGGAAGATGCGGTCCTTGAACCTGACGTTGACCGCCCACTCCCGGATCTCCCGGAGTTCCTCAACATCGTATCCCCCGTTCTTGCGGAGCATGTCGGCGAAGATCTTCATGGACTCGCGCGTGGATTCGAGGCCGAAAAACCTGCGGGCCGCGTGGACGTGATTGAGCGCAGTCTCCATCTGCATCGAATCGGTATCGACGGAAAGGAACCGCTTCCCCTGGAGAGAGACCTTGGTCAACATCGCATACGCCAGGTCGAGGACCTCGTCCCGGCTTTGGGCGTCGAACTCGGGATCGAGGCCGGTTTCCGGCATGGTCCCGATAACCATGGGGCAAAGTCTGCCCGTCTGGGCGTAAGCCCCTACGAGGGCGTCGATGCCGACGACCCCCGGCCTGGGGGCGTTGTTGCCGCCGACGCAGGCCAGCGGTGTCGAGGAAGGAAAATGGGCGGTCAGAGCCATGGCCGTCTTGCCGGGGAAGAACCACGTTTCGGGCGTCATGAACAAGCCCCCGGCGCCGGCGTCCTTCAGCTCCCGGGCGCCGGCGTCCGCCGCGGCTTCGGTATCGACCAGGCGCGAACAAAAGAAGACGTTGGGCGGCGTTCCGTTCGGAAGGACGAGTCCCTTTGCCAGGAGCCCGGCCGTCATCCGGCCGATATTGAAGGCCCGGGTCCGGGACCCTTCGTCGATACGCGGATCGCAGGGGACGAACACTCCCAGCGTCGATGCGTCGGATTTTTTCTTGCCTACGAATGGCATTTGATTCTCCTTACGGCGCGGCCAAGCTGACCAGCCCAGAGACATTCTGAAACCAGGATCCCTTTTTTCTCGTTTCTCGCATGTCTCGCTTCTTGCTTGTCGGGCCTTTCCAGCCTATCCGTCTTTGTTGGCTATCTGACTCGTTCGGGCTCTCCTGGTTCTCCTGCTTGTCTCACCTATCCTGCTTTTTCGACCTGTCTAATGTGAACGCAATAAATAAAGTTATAATGTGAGTGCGGCATTCAGTGCCGCTCAAAGTGGGATGTGGCATGAATTATTTCGTTTATATTAGCCTGTCCAGCTCTTCTAAATATATTCAATCGTCGCCGGCGGCTTGGGCGTCAATTCGTAAGCCACCCGGGTGACATCCGGGATCTCGGTCACGATCCGCCCGGCCATCTTTGTCAGGACCTCCCAGGGGACGGGCGTGGGCTCGGCCGTCATGGCATCTCGGCTCTCCACCGAGCGGATGATGATGATGTGGCCGAACTTCCGCTTGCCGCCTTCGATCCCGGTCCCCATGTCATTCATCAGGACAGCAAAAGCTTGGAAGGGCTTGAGCGGAGCCATCTCCTGCTCCACGATGACAGTCGCCTTCCGGACCAGGGCCACGCGTTCCGGGGTCACCTCGCCGATGATCCGCGTGGCCAGAGCGGGCCCGGGGAAGGGCATGCGGAGATAGATCGACTCGGGGAGGCCGAGCTCCCTGGCGACCTCGCGGACCTCCTGTTTGAAAAGCTCCTTCAGAGGTTCGACGACCTTGAAGCCGAAGCCCTTTTGGGGATCGATGCCGATCTGCTCGAGGATATTGTGCTGGGTCTTGATGCCGCCTTTCGTTTCGATGATATCCGCGGCGATGGTGCCCTGAATGAGATACGTGGCCTTACTCTTGAGGACCTCTCTACCGAAGGTCCTGTAGAACGTGTAGCGGAACGCCTTCCGTTTCTCTTCGGGATCGACCTTCCCTTTCAGGGCGTCAAAAAATTCGTCGCTCGTATTGACGATCTCGACGTCGATCGCGAGCTTCCCGAAGATCTTCCGGACCTCCTTGGGTTCGTTCTGGCGCATCAACCCATCGTCGATGAAAAGAACCTTGAGCTGCGGTCCGAGCGCCCGGTGGGCCAGGACGGTGCAGGCGGAGCTGTCCACCCCGCCCGAAAGCGCGGAGATGGCTTTGCCGCTCCCCACGGTTTTCTTGATCTCGTCAATCTGTTTCTCGATGAATTTTTTGGTATTCATGGAAGCCTCCCTTATTCACGTTTGTCAAATGATACAACAACAGGACCGAATTGAAAAGCGGCAGCCGTTTTTTGGGGGATGTCCGGGTCACCCCATGAGATGAGGGGAAAGGGCGATAAATCACCCGGGGAACTACCGGGCCGGATGATTGACAGGTCGCCGGGGGTCTGGGAATATTGGGCCATTAACAAGGAGGGCCGCATCCAAGGCTTTTGCGAAGATTTCGGCGAGCAGGGTTAGGGTCCCTCTCCCGGCCCTCCTTTTCCTTCCTTTGTCCACGCCCACCCGGAGTTCAGTATGCCGGAAAAGAGGCCGGCCGGTTTGGTCGCTGACCATTTCCGCAAGTTCAGCTTAGAGGTCTTTATTAATAGCGTCCGAACGGGTTGCCTTTCCCTCGATTCCATGTTAAATTTTGGTCCAAACATGATATCCAAGGAGGGCAGGGAATGAAAAAAGTCCTAACGGGCTTTCTGGCCGCCTTTCTCCTCGTCTGGCTGTCCGGATGCGCGTCAATGAGCCGGACCGAGAAAGGAGCCGTCATCGGCGCCGGCGGGGGCGCCGTCGTCGGCGGATTGATCGGAAAGGCTGCCGGGAACACTGCCCTGGGCGCCATTCTCGGGGCGGTCGTCGGCGGGGCTGCGGGTGCCTACATCGGCCATTACATGGATAAGCAGGCCGCTGAGATGCGCCGCGACCTGGAAGGGGCGAAGGTCGAACGGATCGGAGAGGGCATCAAGATCACGTTCGACTCCGGACTCCTTTTCGACGTGGACAAGGCGTCCCTTCGCGACATGAGCAAGGATAATCTTGGGAAACTGACGGCGATCCTCAATAAATATCCCGACACCAACATTCTTATCGAAGGCCATACAGACTCGACCGGCGGCGACGACCATAACCTCGAGCTCTCCCGGCGGCGGGCGGAGTCGGTGGGGCACTACCTCGCCACCCGGGAGGTCAGCGCCGCCCGTTTTTCCATGATGGGCTACGGCGAAGAGCAGCCCATCGCCACCAACGACACGCCGGAAGGCCGCCAACAGAACCGGAGGGTCGATCTGGCCATCATGGCCAACGACAAGCTGAAAAAGGCCGCCCGGGAAAAGGGCTGAAACAGGCCGGACCGGCCGGAACCGAAGACCTGACGGGTTGAAGTGAAACTCCTCAAGATCGGTATATCGGGCGTCCGGGGGATCGTCGGCGAGACGATCACGCCAGAACTCGTGATGGATTTCGCCTGCGCTTTCGGGACGTCCCTCGACGAAGGCCGGGTCCTTGTCGCCCGGGACACACGGCCGTCGGGGCCCATGCTCCATAAAGCGGTCCTCTCGGCCCTCACGTCGACCGGCTGTGATGTCCTGGACTTGGGCGTCTGCCCCACCCCCGTGCTTCAGGCCCTCGTCCATAAGTTCAGGGCGAAGGGCGGGATCGCCATTTCCGCCGGCCACAACAACGCGGCCTGGAACGCCTTGACCTTCATCAATCGGGACGGGACCTATCTCAACGACTTCCAGGGCGAGGAGGTCCTTGACATCTACCACCTCGAACGGTTCCGTAAAGCCCCCCTGTCCCGCTTGGGGAAGGTCAAGAGCCAGGGGAGTTTCCTGGGGTCCTATTTCAAGCGGTTGGCCGCGTTCCTCGACCGCCCGGCGATCGCGGCGGCCGGCTTCAAGGTCGTCATCGATCCCTGCAACGGCGCGGGCGCCGGTGTCGTGGACCTCTTCTGCCGGGCCCTCGGCTGCGGGCTCGTGCCCATGAACAACGAGCCTTCCGGCTATTTTCCGCACGAACCCGAGCCCCGGCCCCGGAACGCCGCCGAAGTCTCCTCCATCGTTAGGATCGCCGGGGCCGACGCCGGTTTCCTCCTGAGCAGCGACGTCAGCCGGGTCTCGGTCGTGGCCGAAGACGGGGAAACGCTGTCCGAGGAGTACACCTTCCCTATCGTCGCGAGCCGCCGCCTCGAAAAGGAACCCGGGCCGATCATCACCAACCTGTCGACGTCCCGGATGATCGAGGACGTCGCGGCAAAGTACGCCTGCCCGGTGATCAAGGCCAAAGTCGGCCAGTCGCACGTCATCCAGACCCTCCTCTCCGAGGAGGGTTCTATCGCGGGAGAAGGTAGCGGCGGCGTCGCCGTCCGGAGCTTCCAGCCGGCTTTCGACGGGTTCCTGGCCATGGGGCTGGTCCTGGAGGCCATGGCGGCCGGGAGGAAAAAGCTCTCCGGGCTTGTCCAGGAGCTTCCCAAATACCACATCGTCAAGGAGAAGGTCTACTGCCCTCCGTCCCGGGTTCATTCGGTCATGGACGGAGTGGAAAAGCTCATGGAAAAGGATGGGCCCAGCCTCATCGACGGCATCAAAGTTGAAGAGCCGGACGGCTGGGTCCATGTCCGGGCCTCGGGAACGGAGCCGATGATCCGGGTGGTCTCCGAGAACAGGTCGAAGGAAAAAGCCCAGGAGGACCTGGACAGGCTCACGGCCTTCATCACCCAGCTCGTCTGAAACACGCCATGAACAAGAGGTTATCGCTCAAGATCAGCATCTCGGGAGTCCGGGGCGTCGTGGGAGACAGCCTGACCCCCCAGCTGGCCGCCCGGTTCGCCGCGGCCTTCGGCACGTACGTGGGAAGAGGGAAGGTCGTGATCGGCCGGGACGCCAGGCCATCGGGGGAAATGCTCATGGACGCTGTCTTCTCTGGTCTCCTCGCGGCTGGCTGCCAGCCGGTGGACATCGGCATCTGCCCCATCCCTTCGGCCCTCGTTTTCACCAAGGAGAGCCGGGCCCTGGGCGGCATCGTCGTCACGGCCAGCCACAATCCGAAAGAGTGGAACGGGCTTAAATTCCTCAGCCGCCGAGGGCTCTACCTTACCTCGGCCGAGGTCGAAGAGTTCCTGGACATCTACCACCAGGGAGAGTTCTCTTTCGCGGCCGCCGACAAGCAGAGGCCCATCCTCCGGGAAGAAGACCCTGCCGGCCCTCACCTGGCCAGGCTCCTCTCCAGCCTGGACGTGGAGACCATCCGGAAGAAGAAGTTCCGGGTGGCCGCCGACTGCTGTAATGGCGCCGGGGCTATCCTCCTCCCCGCCTTCCTTGAAGCCTTGGGCTGCCGGACGGTCTTTCTCAACACGACACCGGATGGGACGTTCGCCCACCATTCCGAACCCATCTCCGAGAATTTGATTGAGCTCTGCCGCCGGGTCAAGGAAGCGGGAGCAGACATGGGCTTCGCCCAGGACGCCGACGCCGACCGCCTGGCGGTCATCGATGAAAAAGGCGAAGCCCTTGGAGAGGAGATGACCCTGGCCCTGGCCGTCCAATACATCCTCGGCAAGGAGCCGGGTCCTGTCGTGGTCAACCTTTCCACGACCCGGGCCATCGACGACATGGCTCGGACGGCCGGTGTCCCCGTTTACAGGACGAAGATCGGCGAGACCAACGTCGTCGAGGAGGTCATCCGGCGGAAGGCCGCGATCGGCGGCGAGGGCAACGGCGGCGTCATCTGGCCCCGCGTCCACCCCTGCCGGGACTCCTTTACGGCCATCGGCCTCATCCTGGAAGCCTTGGCGGCCTCCGGAAAGCCGGTTTCGGCCCTAGCCCGGGAAGTCCCGCATTACGTCATGATCAAGGACAAGGTCCCAGGGACGCCGGAAGAGGCCCGCCGCATCCTGGGCCGGCTGAAGAAGGCCTACGCCAAAGAAGACATTTCGACGCTCGACGGCCTGAAGATCAATTTCGGCGATGCCTGGGTGCACATCCGGCCGTCCAACACCGAGCCGATCATCCGGATCCTGGCCGAAGCTAGGACGGAAGATGAAACGCGCCGGCTGTTGGACGAGTTTATAACCAAGTTGGGGTCAAACCTGACCCTAACTGCGGCATAGACGGGCGGAGGCTGGTTCGCTAAAATAGGAACAGGGAGAAGAACATGACAAAAACCACCAACCTGAGAGCACGTACATTTCTGTGCGTCCTGACAACGATCCTGGCTGGGTCCTTGTTTTCCCAGTATTCACAAAGGCCGCCGATGGGGGCCCGCATGGAGGCGCCTAACGAGGCCGATTATGCTCTGACCTTACGGAACTGGTTCATCCAGTCATCGGCCAAGGTCACGACCGGAGGGGAGCAGATCTCCCAGCCGGGCCTGCTCATGGACCGGTGGTACCCGGCCAACGTCCCGGCCACGGTCCTGGGGACGCTTGTCCAGAACAATGTCCACGCCGACCTTTACTTCGGCGACAACCTCAAGAACATCCCGGGTGACGATTTCCAGGTCTCCTGGTGGTACAGGACGGAGTTCCCGCTGACGGCGGACCCGTCGAAAACCTCGTTCAAGATCGAGTTCGACGGGATCAACTACAGGGCCAACATCTGGCTTAACGGGAAGAAGATCGCCGACGTCTCGGAAGCTTACGGCGCCTTTCGCCGTTTCGAGTTCGACGTGACGGCCGCCGCCGCGCGCGGTGGGATGAACGTCCTGGCCGTCGAGGTCTTCCCGCCACGGCCCGGCGATCCGACCATGGGCTTCGTGGACTGGAACCCGGCCCCGCCCGATAAGAACATGGGGATCTGGAGGGAGGTCCGTGTCAAGTCAACCGGAGACGTTTCCATAAACTTCCCGTTTGTCATCACAAAGCTGAACCTCGAGACGCTCAAGGAGGCCGGCCTCACCATGAGCGCCGAACTCCAGAATAACTCACCGAACAAAGTCTCCGGCACACTTGAAGGCCGGCTGGGATCTGCAAGATTTTCCAGAGAAGTCATCCTGGAACCGAAAGAGTCCAAAAAAGTCATTTTCGATCCGGAGGACACGCCTGAGCTGAAAATGAAGAACCCGCGGATCTGGTGGACTCACGACCTAGGCACGCCGGAGCTCTACGTCCTCGGCCTCGCTTTCCGGCAGAAAATGGAAAAGCCCAAGATCGAAGAAAAACCCAGGGTTGAAGAGAAGGCCGCGAATAAGGACGAGAACACGGGTAAGGACAGCCCCTGGGGCAAAGACAGAGACAAGAGGATGCCCCGCAATCTGTTCTCGGACGTCAGGATGGTCCGCTTCGGCATCCGGGAGGTCTCGGACTACTTCAACGACCAAGGCCACCGGGGCTACAAGCTCAACGGCAAGAAGATCCTCATCCGCGGCGGCGGCTGGATGGACGACCTTCTCCTCGACAACCGCCGGAGGAAGGTGGCGGCCGAGGTCGCCTACGCCCGCCACATGAACCTCAACGCCCTTCGGCTCGAAGGGTTCTGGGGCTCCAGCGAGGACCTCTACAACCTCTGCGACGAGAACGGGATCCTGATCATGGCCGGCTGGAGCTGCCAGTGGGAATGGGAACACTACATCGGCAAGCCCACGGACGAGCGTTACGGCGGCATCCTTACGCCGGAAGAGATCAAGCTCGTCGCCCAGTCCTGGAAGGACCAGGTCCGGTGGCTGAGGAACCATCCGAGCATCTTCGTCTGGGCGGAAGCGAGCGACCTCATCCCGAAGCCCGAGCTGGAGAAAGAATATATCCAGATCCTGAAGGAGGATGATCCCACCCGGCCATCCCTCGTTTCCACCAAGGGCAAGACGAGCGAGCTGACCGGGAAGTCGGGGGTCAAGATGCTCGGACCCTACGACTGGGTCCCGCCGGTCTACTGGTACGTGGACACCAAGAACGGCGGCGCTTACGGGTTCAATACCGAAACCGGCCCCGGCCCCCAGGTCCCTCCGATCGAGAGTTTGAAAAAGATGATCCCTGAAAAGGACCTCTGGCCCATTAACGATATTTGGAACTTCCACTGCAGCCGGGGCGAGTTCAAAACACTCGAACGCTATAATGAGGCCATGACGAAACGCCTGGGAGAGCCCAAGAACCTCAACGACTACCTGGCCAAGGCCCAGTATTTGAATTACGAGGGCATGCGGGCCATGTATGAAGCCTTTGTGGCCAACAAATACAAGTCCACCGGGATCATCCAGTGGATGTACAACGCGGCCTGGCCCAAGCTCTGGTGGCAGCTCTACGACTACTACCTCATGCCCAACGGGGCGTTCTACGGCGCCCGAAAGGCCTGTTCCCCCCTCCATATCATCTATAACTACGGGACGCGCGAGGTCCTGGCGGTGAACAATACGCTCGAACCGGAGAACGGCCTCAAAGCCTCCATCCGGGTCTATGACATCGGGCTCAAGGAGAAATACGCCAAGGACGTCCCGGTCGTCGGGCTGGCCGCCGATGAGATCAAAGCCCTCGACGTCCTCCCCGAGGTCCCGGGGCTCGACGCGGCCCGCTTCGTCGACCTCCGTCTCAAGACCAAAGACAACGTCCTCGTGAGCGCGAACTTCTACGCCCTGGCCCCGAACGCGGAAACCCTGGACG
>Ga0315288_10013050_pt1 | contig 10413 bp, 6 predicted proteins | sample YL17G11_20_MG_FD_203454 | JGI IMG/M metagenome (GOLD analysis project Ga0315288, IMG submission 203454) | Sediment microbial communities from Yellowstone Lake, YNP, Wyoming, USA - YL17G11_20 | ecosystem: Environmental > Aquatic > Freshwater > Lake > Sediment | place: USA: Wyoming | collected...
GGCCTGCCCGTCGCAAGCTATCTCGCGCATCCCCGCCAGCAAGCCGTATCTCCTCAAAGACAGGATTCGCATCGGATGATGCACTAACGCCCCGGGAACCTTGGGCCCCGGGTTCACCAGGATCAGCGTATCGAAAGGGCAACAGCACCGGGAAACTCACCAATGCGTATGCTCCGTCGGGTTGTGATCGCGATCTCCCTGCTGCTGTCGCCCGCAGTCTCCTCTGCGGCCGAGCGATTCCCCGCGCCCGATTTCCGCGGCGGGTACCAGATGCCCCGCACCGAGCTCTCGCCCCTCGCCTCGCCCGTCCGGCAATACGTCGACCTCGCGGTGCTCGCGGCCACCCTGTCCCTCGCCGTCTGGCTCGTCTATAGGAAACGCTCTCGCACCGGCGTGTTCCTGCTCATGGTCTTCTGCCTCATCTACTTCGGCTTCTACCGCAAGGGCTGCATCTGCCCGATCGGGTCGATCGGCAACGTGGCCTACAGCGCCGGCGACAACGGCTATGCGCTGCCGTGGATCGTAGGTCTCTTCTTCGTCCTCCCCCTCCTGCTATGCCTCTTCTACGGCCGCGTCTTCTGCGCCGGCGTCTGCCCGCTGGGTGCGATTCAGGACGCGATGCTCGTGCGGCCCGTCCACCTGCCCGCCTGGGCCGAGCATACCTTCGGCCTGTTCGCTTACATCTACCTCGGCCTGGCCGTGATGTACGCGGCGGTCGGCACCGACCTCATCATCTGCCGCTACGACCCCTTCGTGGGCTTCTTCCGGATGAGCGCGCCGGCCCACATGCTGTTCCTCGGAGGGGCGTTTCTGGCGACCTGCCTCTTCATCGGCCGCGTGTACTGCCGGTTCTTCTGCCCTTATGGCGTCTTGCTCAGAATCCTCTCCCCCTTCTCCAAACAGCGCGTTTCCATCACCCCCAAGGATTGCGTCGACTGCCGCCTCTGCGAGCAGGCCTGCCCCTTCGGCGCGATCCGCTATCCGACCCCCAGGCTGCGCCCCGGACGCAAGGACCCCGGCAAGAAGCAACTGGCGCTTGCCCTCCTGGTCTTTCCCGTGCTCGTGGCCGCCTTCGCGTGGGCTGGCCACACGGGCCGCACCGTGCTCGCGCACGCAGACTTCACCGTCCGCCTCGCCCAACGCGTCTGGCAGGAGGAGCATGGCACGGTCCAGGGCGTCACCGACCAGAGCCGGGCCTTCCACGGCAGCGGCCAGCCCGTCGAACAGCTCTACACGCGCGCCACCGCGATCCGCCGGCGATTCGCCGTCGGCAGCACCTTGCTGGGTGCGTGGGTCGGCCTGGTGATCGGGTCAAAACTGATTGCGATGGTCATTCGCCGCCAACGCACCGGATACACCGCCGATCCCGGCGGCTGCGTGGCCTGTGGCAGGTGTTATCTGTCCTGCCCGGTCGAGCATGAACGCCGCCAGCAGGTGGAACTGGTGGTGGCATGAGCGAGCGCGTCGTCCAACTCCAAACACCGACTGACAACGCCCGCCGCCTCTGGCTCAGGCCCGCCAGGTCAGCGGCTTTCGTCGCGGCCGGATTCCTGCTGGCTGTCGGCCTCGTCATGATCGACAGCTACATCAGGGAGCTCAAGCTCAACCCCCTGACGGTCGGGCCGATCCAGACGCTCAAGGCAAACCTCGTCCAGCAGCCGGATGATGAGCACGCCAGAAACCAGCTCCGGGAGATTGACAAGCAGGTTCGCCGCAGCCATTTCCTGCGGCGGTCCCTTGCGCTCCGCGGAGGATACCTGATGCTGGGCGGGATCGGCCTGTTGCTGATTACGCTCAAATCCGCCTCGAAACTCGTCGCCACGCCTTACCTGCCCGACCCGAACGTGAGCCTCCGCAGCATGCAGGCGCGCATGGCGACCATGGCGCGCGCGGGCGTCCTCGCCTTCGGGCTCCTGGGGGCGGGCGTGTTGATCGCCCTGTCCACCATGCCAAGGTTCTGGCTGCCGGATTTTGTCGTTGCCGCTGTGCCCGATCAGCCCCTGACCCCGCAGGCCGCCCAACTACCCCTGCCGCCGGCCCAACAGTTCCTGCGTAACTGGCCCATCTTCCGCGGGCCGCTCGGAAACGGCGTCGTGGTAACCCCGGCCAAATACCCCACCGAGTGGGACGGACCATCGGGCAACAACATCCTCTGGAAGGTCAAGGTCGATCTGCCGGGCAATAGCTCGCCCCTTGTCTGGGAAGACCGCGTCTTCCTCATCGGTGCTGTGCAGGACAAGCGTGAGGTCTATTGCTTGGATGCGGCCACCGGGCAACTCCTATGGAAGCGCCCGGTCGGGCCGCCGGGCAACCGCGGGCTCGAACTCGGCGAGGCCAGCGGAGGCTACGCGCCATCCACCCCCGCAACCGACGGCCGCGCCGTCTTCGCCATCTTCCCGACGGGCGACCTGGCGGCTTTCGACTTCGCAGGCAAGCAGCTTTGGGCCAAGAGCCTCGGTCTGCCCGACAACAGCTACGGCCATGCCGCGTCCCTCCTGATCTACCGCGACCGACTCATCATTCAATACGACCAGGGCAATGTGCCCAAAAATAGCAACTCCAACCTGTTCGCGTTCGACACCATGACCGGCAACCCCCTCTGGAAGACCAAACGCGACATGCCCGCCTCATGGAGCACGCCCATCATCGCCCACGCCAAGGACGCCGATCAGATCATCACCTGCGCCGTCCCCTTCGTCGTGGCCTATGATCCCCAGAACGGCAAGGAGATCTGGCGGGCCAAAGGCATGAACGGCGAGATGACCCCCTCTCCCATCTTTGCCGGCGGAATGGTCTTCGCCTGCAACGATCGGGCGGCCCTGCTGGCCATTCGCCCCGACGGCAGCGGCGATGTGACGGCCACCCATATCGCCTGGGAGATGTCCGAGTATCTGCCCGAAATCGTCAGCCCGCTCAGCGACGGCCAGTTGGTCTACATGGTGGATAACGGCGGCAAGCTGACCTGCGTGGACGCCAAGGATGGGAAAACCGTCTATGAGCAGGAGATGGACAGCGAGTTCAAAGCCTCGCCAGTGCTGCTGGGCAACGTCGTGTACATGTTGGACGTGAAAGGCGTGATGCGCATCTTCGAGACGGGCAGAGTCTACAAGGAACTGGGCAAAGCTATCGTCCAAGAGGAATGCCAGGCGTCGCCGGCGTTCGCCGGTGGCCGGATTTACCTGCGAGGTGCGGAGAATCTGTACTGCATAGGGCCTAAGTGATGCACGAGGCGATGATCCAGACCGACCGGCCTGTCATCGACGTGTCCTACGTCGACCAGGTCGTCGCGCAGCTCGGCCGAACCCCCGACGCGCTCATCGGCATCCTCCAGGCGATCCAGAGATATTACCATTACTTGCCGCAGGACGCGCTGCAGCGCATTGCCAAGATCACCGACATCACGCCCGCCTCCATCATGGGCGTCGCCACCTTCTACGCGCAGTTCCGCCACCAGCCCGCCGGCGAGCACATCCTGCGCGTCTGCCACGGCACCGCCTGCCACGTCAAGGGATCGCAGCTCGTCGAGGACGCCATCCGCCGACACCTGAACATGGAAGCCGCCCAGGAAACCGACCCGACCGGCCGATTCACCCTCGAACGCGTGGGCTGCCTCGGGTGCTGCACCCTCGCCCCCGTCGTCCAGATCAACACCGTCACCTGCGGGCATCGCACGTCGGAGAACGCCTACGAGGCCATCGAGGATTTCCTCGACCTCCAGCGCCAAGACGCCGCCACGCAGCAAAGGCAGCGCATCCCCGGCAATGGCACGCCTGTCGCCGAGATCCGCGTCGGGTGCGGCTCGTGCTGCATCGCGGGCGGCGCGCATGGCGTCCGCACCGCCCTCGAACGCGCCGTCGATCTCACCGGCGCGCCGGCAGTCGTCAAGGCCGTCGGCTGCGTCGGCATGTGCCATCAGACGCCCCTCGTCGAAATCACCGCCAAGGGCCGACCCCTCATCCTCTATTCCAAGGTCACCAGCCGCCAGGCCGCCGCCATTGTCCGCCGGCACGTCCGCCCCCGAGGCCTGTGGCGGCGAGTGCGTTCGCGCCTCTCAACCGCCCTCGACCGCCTCCTGACGGATGAATCCTGGGACCCCGTCGACCGCCATGCCCTCGAAACACGCGATGGACCCGTCTGTGAATTCCTCGGCCACCAGAAACGCATCGCCACCGAGGCCTGCGGAACCCTCAGCCCCCTCGACATCGACGAATACATCGCCCACGACGGCTTTGCCGCCGCTCGAAAGGTCCTCCTCGATGATCCCTCGCTCGATCTGGTCGAAATGGTCAGGCAATCGGCTCTTCGCGGCCGCGGCGGCGCGGGATTCCCCACCGCCGACAAATGGGCCAAGGTCCGCGCCACCCCCAGCGACCTCAAGTACATCATCTGCAACGGCGACGAAGGCGACCCCGGCGCTTTCATGGATCGCATGATCCTTGAATCCTTCCCATACCGTGTCCTCGAGGGAATGATCATCGCCGCCGCTGCCGTCGGTGCTTCCGAAGGCGTCCTCTACATCCGCTCCGAATACCCCCTCGCCGTCAAACGCATGCACGCCGCCATCGAGCAGTGCCTAAAACGCCGACTGCTCGGCCCGAACATCATGGACACCTCGCACAACCTCAACCTGCGAGTGGTCGAAGGCGCCGGAGCGTTCGTATGCGGCGAGGAAACCGCCATGATCGCCTCCCTCGAAGGCCGCCGCGGCATGCCCCGCCTGCGACCCCCTTTCCCCGCGGAGAGCGGCCTCTGGGGCCGCCCGACTTGCATCAACAACGTCGAAACCTATGCGCTCATCCCCTGGATCACCCGCAACGGCCCGCAAGCCTTCGCGAGCATCGGCACCGAAAAAAGCAAAGGCACCAAGGTCTTCGCACTCACCGGCAAAATCGCCCGCGGCGGACTCATCGAAGTCCCCATGGGCATCACCATCCGTCAGATCGTCGAGGGGATCGGCGGCGGCGTGGCCAACGGGCGGAAGTTCAAGGCCGTCCAGATCGGCGGGCCCTCCGGCGGATGCATACCCGCCCACCTCGCTGACCTCTCCGTCGATTTCGAATCCCTCAGCGACGCAGGCGCTATCATGGGCTCCGGCGGCATGGTGGTCCTCGATGACACCGACTGCATGGTCGACATCGCCCGTTACTTCCTCCAATTCACACAGGCCGAATCCTGCGGCGAGTGCTCCTTGTGCCGCGTGGGTACCAAGGTCATGCTCGACACCCTCGACCGCCTCTGCCAGGGCAAGGCCAGGCCCGGCGACCTCGAAAAGCTCGAAGAGCTTTCCCTACAGGTCAAGAGGGGCAGCCTCTGCGGCCTCGGCCAAACCGCGCCCAACCCCGTCTTGACCACGCTCCGATATTTCCGGCACGAATATCAGGCACACATCGACGGCCGCTGCCCCGCCGGCAAGTGCAAGGCCCTCATCAAGTACGAGGTGATCGACGGGTGCATCGGCTGCACCAAGTGCGCACAGGCCTGCCCCGCCGGCGCGATCCCCATGGCCCCGTTCCAGAAACACACGATCGACGCCGCCAAGTGTACCCGTTGCGACGTCTGCCGGAGCATCTGCCCGGTGAAGACCATCAGAATTGTGTAGGGTCCGCGCCGCGGACCGCCGGATGACTCATGCCCAAGATTCGCATCGACAACCGCGAGCTGGAGACTGCCGAGGGCGCGACGATTCTCGAGGCGGTCCGATCGATCGGCGTCGACATCCCCGCCCTTTGCTATCGCGACGGTTGCCGGCCCAACACGTCCTGCCTGGCGTGTGTCGTGCGGGTGAACGGCTCCCAGCGACTCGTCCCCTCGTGCGCCACGCGGGTAATAGACGGCATGAGCATCGAGAGCGAAACAGCCGAAGTCCGCGACGCCAGACGCACCGCCATCGAACTGCTCCTGGCCGACCACGCCGGCGATTGCCTCGCCCCGTGTACGAATGTCTGCCCCGCTCACATGGACATCCCCCTGATGATCCGCCACATCGCCACCGGCCAGCTTCACCAGGCGCTCGTGACCGTCAAGGAGAAGATCGCGCTCCCCGCGATTCTTGGCCGAATCTGCCCTGAACTGTGCGAGAAGGGCTGCCGGCGGAATGTCCTCGACTCCCCCGTCTCCATCTGCCGCCTCAAACGACACGTCGCCGACGTCGATCTCCAGTCACCCCATCCCTACCTGCCCCCCTGCAAGCCCACCACCGGCAAACGCGTCGCCATCGTCGGCTCAGGCCCCACCGGCCTCGCCGCCGCCTATTACCTGCTCCAGAACGGCCAGACGCCCATCCTCTTCGACGCGCACCCCCTGCCCGGCGGAAACCTCCGCTATGCCGTGGACCCCGCCAAGCTCCCCCACGACGTCCTCGATGCCGAGATCGACCTCATTCGCCGCCTCGGCGCTGAGCTCCGCCAGAACATCCGCATCGGCCAGCACCTGTCCCTCAACGACCTCCGCCGCGATTTCGACGCCGTCCTTCTGGCCGTCGGCGAGGTCGATCAAGCCAAGGCCGCGCTCGTCGGCACCGAACTCGCCGGCGCCGGCCTCAAGGTCCAACGCAAAGCGATGATGACCGCCGTCGATGGCGTCTTCGCCGCAGGCGCCGCCGTCACCCCCTTCCGCCACGCCATACGCGCCGTCGCCCAAGGCTCAGAGGCCGCCGCCATGATCGACCAGTACCTCCGCGGCCTGCTCGTCGTCCCGCGCGGCCCCGCCTTCACCGTCCGCCTCGGCGTCCTCAACCCCGCCGAAGTCGCCGCCTTCACCGCCCAGTCCACTCCCAACCTCCGAACCCCCCCGCCGCCCGACAACCACGGATTCTCCATCCCCCAGGCACGCGGCGAATCCGAACGCTGCCTCCATTGCGATTGCGGAAAACTCGACGGCTGCACCCTCAGAAAGTACTCCATGGCCTACGGCGCCAGCCCCAGGAAATACGCGATGGACCGCCGGCCATTTGAGCGGATCATCACCCATCCATCCCTCATCTACGAGCCGGGAAAGTGCATCGCCTGCGGCCTGTGCGTCCAGATCACCGAGCAGGCTCGCGAGCCGCTCGGACTGACGTTCATTGGCCGAGGCTTCAAGGTCCGCGTCGGCGTGCCATTCAATGCCGAGCTGTCCGAGGCGCTCCGCGAAGTGGCCGAGCAGTGTGTCGACGCATGCCCGACCGGCGCCCTCGTGCTGCGGAAAAACGCCGCCTCCCCAGCCCCCGCCACCAGGCCCCTTGAGCAAGCCCCATAGACCCAACCACGCCCGTTTTCCCCCGCGGCGCTCTTCCCAACGATTTGGATTTGGCTACACTTCCACACTGTCGTCTCCATAGCCACGGGTGTACATGCGCCGGCAGGACCAGATTCAAACCGGAGTGATACGATGAGCAACTCACAAGATGCGTCGCGCCGCCAGTTCCTGAAAACCTCGGCCGCGGCCGTTTCGGCCGCAGCTCTGGCCAACCTCGATGTCGCGAGCGTCGCCCACGCCGCCGGCAGCGATATCATCAGAATCGGCATCGTCGGCTGCGGAGGCCGATGCCCCGGCGCCGCCATCAACGCCATGAACGTCGACCAGGGCACTACCCTCGTCGCCATGTGCGACATCATCCCCGAACGAGTCAAAAACCAACGCGCCTCCCTCAAGCAGCAGAAGCCCAACCAGGTCATGGTCGATGACGACCACTGCTTCGACGGCTTCGATGGCTACAAGAAAGTCATCGCCAGCTGCGACGTCGTCCTCATCGCCAACGCCGCCAAGTTCCATCCCCTCCACGCCAGGGACGCCATCGCCGCCGGCAAACACGTCTTCGTCGAAAAGCCCCACGCCATCGACCCCTACGGCATCAAGTTGCTCAATGCCGCCGCCGCTATGGCCAAAGAAAAAAAACTCGCCCTCGCCTCCGGCCTCCACAGCCGACACGACCCCCGCTACATCGAATCCATCAAACGCGTCCACGACGGCCAGATCGGCGACATCATCTCCATCGAGGAAAACTTCCTCCGCTCCCCCTACGGCCTCTACCCCCGCAGGCCCGGCATGAACGAGATCCCGTACCAGTGCTCCAACCAATACCACTTCGTCTGGCTCTCCGGCGACGATGTCCCCCAGTCCCTCGTCCACAACATGGACCGTGCCACCTGGGCCCTCAAGGAACAAACCCCCGACAAGTGCCACGGCTTGGGCGGCCGTTCCACCAGCATCGGCGAAGTCTACGGCAACGTCTTCGACCACCACTCCGTCGTCTACGAGTACGCCGGCGGCGTCCGCGCCTACGCGCTCTGCAGAACCATCGACGGCTGCTACGGCAACGCCGACTCCATCATCCTCGGCTCCAAGGGCCAGTGCATCACCACCCAGGGCCGAATCCTCGGCCAGAACCCCTGGGTCTACAAAGGCCCCGACGCAAACCCCTACGACATCGAACACGATGTCCTCTTCAAATCCATCCGCGCCGGCAACCCCGTCAACAACGGCGACTACATGGCACGCTCCACCCTCATCTGCATCATGGGCCAGATCTCCTGCTACACCGGCGAGGAGATCACCTGGGATAGAGTTTCCAAGTCCGATTTCTGCTTCGGCCCCAAGCCCGAGGACTGCTCATTCGACATGGCCCCCCCCGTGAAACCCGACGCCAACGGCATCTACCCCGTCTACACCCCGGGAAAGACCAGGCTGCTCTGATCTGAACCCCGCGTACCGGCGCCACCGCAGCTCCGCCCTCTTCATCCCGGCAGCGCGCTTTGGGCGACTTGGTCCTCCCAGAGCTTTGGGCGCACCCCCTGCGCCCTTCTTTCATTTCCCTTCCCCCCCTTCCTCCTCCCAACCTCCGCCCAGCGCCTTGTATAACGCCACCAGGTCCACCGAAACCGACCGCTCGCTCAACGCCAACTGCTCCTCCGACGAATACAGCGACCGTTGCGCCTCCAGAACGCTCAGGAAGTCCGCCAGCCCCTTCGTGTACAGATCGCTCGCCAGCTCCACCGCCCGCCGATTCGCCTTCACCGCTTCCCCCAGCGAATCCCGCCTCACCTGCTCCTTCGCGTACACCACCAGCGCGTCCTCCACCTCCGCCAGCGCCCGCAGCACCGTGTTCTCATACCCCGCCAACGCCTGCTCCTGCCTCGCGTTCTGCACCTGGATATTCGCCCTGATCTTCCCCCGGTCGAACACCGGAAAGCTCACGCCCGGCCCGATCGACCAGAACCGGCTGTCCCAGTTGCCCAGCGTCTTGAACTTGTTGCTCTGCAAGCCAATTCCCCCCGTCAGCGAAAACTTCGGGAACAGATCCGCCGTCGCCACCCCGATCCGCGCCGTTGCCGCCGCAACCTGCCGCTCCGCACGCCTCACATCCGCTCGCCGCCGCAGCAGCTCCGACGGCAGCCCCACCGGCACCACCGCCGGCACGCCCGGTATCGCGCCCGGCTTGCTCAACTCCTCCGACAGCGCCCCCGCCCACTGCCCCGTCAGCACACCCAGCCGGTGGATCGCGCGCCGCGACAACGCCTCGACCACCGGCAACTGCGACCGCGTCAACGCCACCTGCGCCTCCGCCCGCACCACGTCCAGCTCGCCCGTCAGCCCCGCCTCCAACCGCGCCCGCGTCAACTCCACCATCTCCTGCTGGCTCTTGACGTTCGCCTGCACGATCCCGATCTGCTTCTGCAGCCCGCGCAGCTCCACGTAGTTCTGCCCCACCTCCGCCAGCAGCGACACCAGCACATCCCGACGACTCTCCTCCACCGCCGCGACCTCCGCATCCGCCGCCTCCACCGCGCGCCGCACCCCCCCGAACACATCCAGCTCCCATGACGCATCGAACCCCCCCTGCCACAGGTCCATCTCATTCCCGAACCCGCCAAACGAACCCACACCTGCTGGCACGCCCCCGCCCGCGCCTCCCAGCCCCGATGCGATCTGCGCAAACTCCGTGCTCTCGCTCTGCTTGCTTCGCCGGTACGCGCCCGATGAGTTGACCGTTGGCCACTCCCCCGCCGACACGATCCGCCGCAGTGCCCGCGCCTCGCGGATTCTCGCCGCCGCGATCTTCAGGTCGCTGTTCGATTCGACGGCCCTCGCCACCAGCGAATCCAGCACCGGGTCCCCCAGCGTCTTCCACCATCGCGCAACCCCCGCCGCCTGCGCCGTCGGCCCCCCCGCCGTCGATTCGCTCCAATCGCCCGGCACGCTCACCTCCGGCCGCTTGTAGTCCGGCCCCACCATGCATCCCCCCAGGCTCGCCACAATAACGCTGATCCACAGCTTCCCACCACCGCTCACTGCGTGCCTCCTTTCCCCACAACCCGTGTATCTTACCCGCCAAACACCGCGGTGACTCGTGCTGGGGGGGGGGGGGGGGGGGGGGGGGGGGGGGGGGGGGGGGGGGGGGGGGTGGGGGGGGGGGGGGGGGGGGGGGGGGGGGGA
>Ga0315288_10013051_pt1 | contig 10413 bp, 12 predicted proteins | sample YL17G11_20_MG_FD_203454 | JGI IMG/M metagenome (GOLD analysis project Ga0315288, IMG submission 203454) | Sediment microbial communities from Yellowstone Lake, YNP, Wyoming, USA - YL17G11_20 | ecosystem: Environmental > Aquatic > Freshwater > Lake > Sediment | place: USA: Wyoming | collected...
ACGCATCGGTGGCCTCGTCCGTTCCCGCCGTGTCGCCGACTGGGCGGAGCGGACGGTTCATCAGGAACTGCCCTTCGGAGCGGTTCCGGCCGCGGATGTCCTGGAATGCGAAGACGTAGCCGTCGGCGGCGAGTTCCCGGTAGCCCGGCGGCGCCTGGTCCGTCTCGCTCCAGCCGCCCGCACCGTAGGGCGTGCGCTGGAGGAGCACGGGAAGCGGCTCCGTCGCACCGCGGGGGATCATCACGACGGTGAACAGCCGCACCCCGTCGCGCATCGGCACCATCGCCTCGCGGCGCTCCCAAGCTGGAGCGCCCGGCGCCGCGGGCTGCTGAGCACGAAGCGGCACGGAGACGGCGAGGGACAGCGCAGCGACGGCGAGAAGCGTGGTAGTGGCGAGGGCTTGGGTCGGCAGATGGCGCATCATATCTCCAGGGACTCGCGGTGGGACGCCACGATGGCTCGCGGTTCTTCGGGCGCGGCACCCGGCAAGGCCTGGCGGCGACACCAAACCTCCGCCGCTGCGGCGCGCTGCACAGGCAAAGGTGCGCGGTGGCGGGAAGGGCGGTCAAGCGGCGAGCTTCGCGCCGAGCTTCGCTGGGGCGCGCCCAACGCAGCCGCGGGTACGCTCTCGGACCGGATACGCCGACGGACAAGGTCAAGTGCCTCCACTTCCACGTGATGTCGAAGATCGCCCGGGCCGTCGGCGCCCGCGCCGAGTTGCGTCCTGACGGCGAATCCGAGAAGCTTCAGAATGTCTTGCAGGAGCCGCGCATGACCCCGACGACGAAAGAGCGAATCCGGGAGGTCGCTGACCGATTGCCTCCGGACGCCACAATCGAGGATGCCATCGAGCGCCTCGTCTTCCTCACCAAGATTGACCGCGGGCTCACCGAGGCTAACGCCGGCCAGCTGATAGACCACGAGGAAGTGGAACGCGAGTTCGGCCGGTGAACGCCAAAGTCCGGTCAATCCTCGGGGAGTTGAAACTCCGGCTCGTCGCACTCTACGGTGAGCGCCTGCGCGGCGTCTACCTCTTCGGCTCGTACGCACGCGACGAGGCGAAGGAGGAATCCGACGCGGATATCTTGATCGTACTCGACCGGGTGGAGAACTACTCTCGGGAGATCGACACGACCAGCGAGTTGACGAGCGAGTTGTCTCTGGAACACGGCATCTCCCTGAGCCGTGTCTTCGCGACCGAAGAGCAATGGCGCAAGGGGCAAACGAACTTCCTCCAGAACCTCCGGGAGGAGGCGGTCCCGGCGTGAGGGACGAAGCTGCCTGGTTTCTCCGGAAGAGCGCACGTGCCTTGCGAGCCGCGGAAACGTTGCTGGCGGCCAACGATCCGGAGACCGCCGTCGGACGTGCCTACTATTGCATGTTGCACACGGCGCAGGCGCTTCTGCGCGAGAAGGATGTCCGCTTCCGCAAGCACTCATCGGTCCATGGCGCATTCGGTCAGCATTTCGCCAAGACCGGCTTGATTGACCCCAAGTTTCACCGCTGGCTGCTTGATTCCTATGACGACCGAATCCGCGGGGATTACGACACCGAATGCGTCATTGGGGCGGAGAGTGCCTCGTTGAGGATCGAGCAGGCGAGGGAGTTCCTCCAGACCGCAAGGCAATGGCTGGAGGTGCAAGCGTAAGTCCTGTTTCCGTTGGCCCGCTTGGCAATCGTATTGACGTTCTCTGCCAGTCCGGCAAGACGATGCTTTGTCGCAGTTGCCAGGCCTGCTCAGTTACCTGCAGGCTGAGGTGGACGAGCGCGCTGAGCCGGGCCGTTTCGTGCTCACCGGCTCGCACAACTTCGCGCTCCTGCAGCGGGTGGCCGAGTCCCTCGCCGGCCGCACGGCGGTGCTGCACTTGCTGGACGTGCCAGGCTGCATCGCGACCGGTGCGACGCGCGAGGCGGTCGAGCAGTTCATCCGGGAAGCGATCGCGTCTCACCTCGATGGTGGACACGATGCGCCGGGTGCGCGAGGCGAGGGCAGCCGTCAGGAACATGTCATCGGCCGGATCGTTGCCGACGGGCCCGGCGAACGGCGGAGCATCGACAACCCTCACCGCGAGCGGCGGATCTTGGACACCGCAGGGGTGGTCAAGACGCACGGCCAAGTTCGAGCGCATACGTCGCCGGAGAGTCTCGCCCTGACGGCCGCTGACGGCTGACCCGCCTGCCTCCATCCTGCCCGCTCGCTCACCGGGGCCGGAGGATGGCGGCGCCGGCTGTCGCAGACCACGAGCATCGGGTTGGTGCCCCGCCGGGCGCCCAGCCCTCGGGGGTCTACCGGCCGCGCCGGCCGTGCGCATCCCCGCTCTATGGCCTGCTCGACCGCCGCTTCCGGCACCTGAGCCTGGTCTACGACGAGCGGTTCGCCCATACCTACGGCCCGTGGCGCGCCGTCGTCCCCACGGTTGTGGACCGGTTTCTCGCCTGCGGCATCTTGGAGCACGGCTTCGCCCGGATCCGCTGCGACGCCTGCGCCCACGAGTACCTGCTCGCCTTCTCCTGCCGGAGCCGCTACTTCTGCCCCAGCTGCCACGCCAAGCGACTCGCCCGCTGGACCCTCTGGCTCGACGAGACGCTCCTCGCCCCCGTCCCGCACCGCCAGGTGGTCTTCACGATCTCCAAGCGGCTCCGGCCCTACTGCCTCTACCGCCGGGCCCTCCTCGGCGGACCTGGCGCGGCTGGCGGCCCGCATCGTCACGGCGGGCGTCCGCGCCACCACGGGGGAGTCCGACCTCAACAAACCCACGGCTCGCTGGCCAACTGGCATCCCCATCTCCATCTCGTCGTCACCGACGGCGGTTTCCGGTCCGACGGCACTTTCGTGCGCTGGCCTGGCTGGCCGGCCTACGATAGCGCCGCCCTGAGCGAGATCTTTCGCCGCGCCGTGCTCCTGCTCTTCGTCCGCCGCGGCTGACCGTCCCTTCGCGCTTCGCCACGGGCACTGCGTCGCAGAGACGGCGGCGCTCGCCAGTCGGACGGCGCGACCCGCCCGGATATTCTGGCTGACGCGAAGCAATGCCCTATCCACAATGCGGTAGCCCACTCGTCCCGGCACCCTGATCCGGGGCCCCTCGGCGTGCCCGCCGCTCACCGCCAAGCGCTCGGCGCCTGCTTCAGCCCTGAGCCGGGACCCCGCCAGATGGTGGGCCGGCGCTCATCGATACACGTCCTTCCGATGCCCGATCTTGAGGATGATGATCACCAGCTGAGCCTCCGCGACATCGTAGATCACACGGTACACGCCCACCCGGATGCGGAACACGTCCTGGTAGCCCACCAGCTTGCGCGATCCACGCGGGAACGGGTCGTCGGCCAGCGCCACCATCGCGCGCGCGAGCCGCCGCTGCGCGTCGACCGACAGTGCGCGGAGCTGCTTCTCCGCCGTTCGACTGATCTCGAGACTACGGCGTGCCATCAAGGCGCAGTTCGGCGAGGACCTCAGCCAACGGCCGAGTCGGCTCGTGGCGAATGGCCTTGAGATCCTCGACATCCTCCAGCTCTTCCAGGCGGTCGTGCAACGCCTCCTGGATAAAGTGGTTCATCACGATGCCACGCGAACGGCACAGCTCGTCCAGCGCTTTCTTGAGCCGCGCGTCGATCCTCGCGCTGATTTGCACAGCGGGCACCTGGTCTCCTAGTAATAGGTATGCGATAATATCGCGAGCTATCGCCTCAGGCACAACCGCCGAGCACGCGAGCCGGACCAGGGGGATGCGGCGACGCCAGGCGGCCGAGGGCGCCGCAGCCCAGGAGCCCGTCGCGATCACTGATCCGGTGAACTGGTCCCTGCGGGCCGCTACTGCTGCGCGGAGTTGCTCCGGCGCATCTACGAGGTCGACCCCCTCGCGTGCCCGCGGTGTGCCGCCCCGATGCGCATCGTGGCCGTCATCACCGACCCGGCGGTCATCACCCGCATCCTGGCCCATCGGGCCCGTGTCCATTGGCGCGCCCGCCAATCCCGGAGCCCGCCCCCTGGCCGATGCCGGTCCTCCGCCCTCGCCACGGGCGGGCCACCTCGGTAGCCCGTTCCCGTTCCGCCCCGCTCCCAATTCCGGATCAAGGGCCCCTCGGCGTGCCCGCCGCTCACCGCCCGGCGCTCGGCGCCCGCTTCAGCACCCAGCCGCGATCCGCGCCGGGCCCCGAACACCCCCACTCACCCGGGTTCCGCCCCCACCCACCGACCCGTTGACACCTCCGTGGTTTCCCTTGACAGCGTGGCGCTGAGATGCAATAGTAGCGACCGACTAGAGCTGACCGTCGCACGCCCTAATACCCATCTGGCAGGCCTGTCGGCTCTCACCACCTATCCCCCCCGGCTTCTCACGAGCTATCCCCCCCGGGGTGCCGGGGCCGCGTGACGCGGTTCAAGCTGCTTTGGTCGGCCTCCGCTGTCCAGTTGTCTTCCCCGGTTTGAGTCGTTGTCGGTACGAGTCCCCGTCGATCACGAGGTCGTAGGCGTTGCTGGTGAAGCGGTCGATCGCGCTCTGGGCCCGGAGCGGGTCGGCGAAGGTGGCGAGCCATTCGTCAGGTCCTCTGTTGGACGTGACGATGATGGAGCCGGCGCGGTGGCGTTCGGTGAAGATCTCGTAGGCGTCGCGGCTTTCCGTGGGGCTCATCACATCGAGCCCGAAATCATCGATCAGCAACAGATCGGCGGCGAGGAGCTTGCGCAGTTCGACCTCGTGGGAGTTGTCGAGGCGGGCGTGGGTGAGGGTCTTGAGCATGCGGTCGGCGCGCAGGGCAAGGACGGAGTAGCCCCTCCGGCAGGCGGTGTGGCCGAGGGCGTGGGCGAGGAAGGTCTTGCCCACGCCGACAGGCCCGACGATGGCGACATGGGCGTGGGCCTCGAGGAAGCGCAGCGAGGCCAGCTCGTTGAGCAGCTCGCGGTCGAAGCGGACCTCGGCGCTGGAGTCCCAGGCCTCGAGCTGCATGGTGGGATCGAGCCGAGCGCGCTGGGCGCGCAGCGTGGTGGCAAGACTGTCCCGGCGGGTGGCCTCGTCGCTCAGGACCAGGAGCAGGAAGTCGGGGTGCGGCATCTTCTGCTGGCGGGCGAGGGTGAAGCGCTCCGGGAGGGTGTCGAGCATCCCGGAGAGCTTGAGGCGGCGCAGCACGGTGTGCAGATCGGGGGCGATGGGTACGGTCGTCATGCGGTCTCCTTGGGGTAGTTGCTCGCCGGGGCGAGCGGGAGGGCGTACTGGCTGGCCGGGCGGAGGTAGCGGGCCAGCGGGATGACCCGCGCCGGTGGGGGCTCGGGCGCGATGAAGCCGCCTGCGATCATGCGGCCGAGGCGACGGACGTCGAGCAGCCCGTGTTCCAGGGCGGTCGTGCAGGCTGCGTTGACGCGGCGGTCGCCGTACTTCTTCGCGAGGTGCAGCAGTGCGTAGACGCGGCGCATCCGGGTCCAGGGCAGCGGGCAGTCGAGGAGCGTGCGCGCCAAGTGCCCGACGGCCTCGCCGTGCGTGGTGGCCCGCTGCTGGAGGGCGGCGATGTCGCGCAGCGCGTAGATGGTCTTGTCCGCGGGGAAGTCGGTGGGGTCGGTGGCGCGGCCGCCCGGCGCGAGGCGCGCGTGGACCTTCACGAGGAGGGTGCCGTGGTAGAAGCGCACGGTCTGCCGGTCGGCACGGGCGCGCAGGGTGTGGCCGACGAAGCGGGTGGGCAGCGAGTAGAGGGCCTTGGCGATCTGGGCGTGCTGGTCGCGGGCCACCTTGGGCTCGGCCCACAGCGGCACGTCGTACGGGGTGGTGGGTGCCGGCAGGAGGGCGGGCCGCTCCTCGGTCTCAAACTGTTCGAGCGGGAGCCGCTGGGTGCGGGTGTGGCGGCGCAGGCCGTACTCCTCGCGGCACCAGTGCACGGCGTGAGCGCGGGCCGGCGCGAGGTCGTAGAGGATCTCGCCGGCGAAGCAATCGTCCCGCGCCAGAGGAACGGTCCGTTCCACGCGGCCTTTGTCCTGGGGCCGCCGCACCCTGGCAGTGTCGATGTGGAAGGCGCGGGCTTGGGCGTACTCGAGGAAGGTGGCGTTGAGGAGCGGCTCGAGCGGATCGGCGGTCTGGACGATCGCCTTGGTATTGTCGGGGATCAGGACCCAGAATTATCAGCAGAATCCCATAATGTGAAGGAAGGGGTTTGAGGCGCCGCCTGGGCGAGGAGTACAGGCGGGTGTCTGCTGCGCATTACATGCCGCGTGTCATCCTTGGTTGGTGTTCACCCCCACCAAGGAGCCGAATCATGTCGGAGCATTCACCGCAGCACCACGCCCTGCTCGCACAGTTCAAGCAGCATCTCTCAGAGCGGAGATACGGGTCCGCCATCGTCAAGCGGTACCTCGCTGTCGCCGGTCACTTTCTTCGCTCTCTTGAGCGACAGCACACGCCGATCGCGGCGGCGCAACCGCCGCACGTTGAGATGTACCTGGAGCGCGAACTGCGTCGATTTCATCGGCGCCATCGGAGCGCCCCGTCCACAGTGCGCGGTTGGCGAAACTCCCATACCACGGGCATTCACACATTTCTGCGGATGCTCGCGGGGCAATGGCCAGCCGTACCCTGCGCGTCCACCCCGTTCGAGATCTTTGCCAGGGTGCTGTGTGGCGAGTACACGCAGTGGCTGGCGCAGGAGCGCGGACTGGCCGCCACGACGATTGGTGACTTGGCGGCCGAAGCCGAGCGATTCCTAGTGTGGTATGCCGGGCACACCGCGGCGGAGAATCTCTTGCCGCTTCAGGTCGTCGATATCGATGCCTATCTCCAGGCGCGCGCCGAGTCGCTGCGCCGCATCTCTCGCAAAGGTGTGTCCGGGCGTCTTCGCTGCTTCTTGCGCTTTGTGCATCGCACCGGCAGGACGGTGCGCGATTTTGCGCCCTGCGTTGTCGCGCCGATGCTTTACGCATTTGAGACGATCCCGTCGGCGCTGCGTCCCGAGGAGATTGATGCCGTCCTGAGGATGACGCGCGAAGATCGTTCGCCCAAGGGCTTGCGTGACTACGCCATCTTGCGGCCGCTCGCTACATACGGCCTGCGCGCCGGCGAGATCACGCACCTGCAGTTGGACGACATCGACTGGCGCGCCGATCGGTTCTGTGTGCGGCATACCAAGACCGGGTTCCAGTCGGTCTTCCCCCTGTTGCCCCGCGAGGGCGAAGCGCTGCTGGAGTACCTGCGTCGCGGACGGCCACACACGGACGTACGCGAGGTCTTCATCCGCACCCGCGCACCCTACCGGGGCTTTGATTGCGGTTCCACGCTGTACACGCCGATCCGGCGCCGGCTCGACGCGGCCGGTGTTCACCCCAAGGGCAAGCGCGGACCGCATACGTTCCGACACGCCCGCGCCGTCAGTCTGCTGCGCGCGGACGTACTCCCCCAAACCATCGGCGACGTGTTGGGGCATCGTTCGGCCGCTTCGCTCCATGCGTACCTGACGCTGAACATCGAAGAGTTGCGCGCCGTCGCCTTGGAGATTCCGGGGGCGGAGGTGCCATCATGAGGACGTGGCCAGACGACTCGGGGGACGCCATCACCCGGCTGGTGCATCAGCTGCGCCCACGCAGCACAGGCACGCCAAAGGTCTATCGATGCATTCTCCTGGGGTTTCAGCGCTTCGTGATGACGCATCAGGTGGGCCCCGTGCTCCGGCAGTCCACGATCGAAGCGTGGCTGCGGGAGCGGGCCGCCAAGTGGCCCAGGCACCTCGTGCTACATCGCGCGCGTCTCGTCGACCGATTTCTCGACTTTCTCGTGTCCGAGGGTTCGATTCCAAGTAATCCACTCGCCGAATTGCGCACCCGATGCGCGCAACGCAACACGGCGGCGATCGCGTCCGCGCTGCTCGCAGACGCTCCCGACGCGGCGATCGAAGCGCTGACGCCCATGCCGCGGTTTGCCAGCTTCTTGGGCGACCTCATGCGGCATCACATCGACCTCATGCGCGCCGTCGGCTATCGGTACACCACACAGGCGGAGCGCTTTGCGCGGTTCGACCGATTTCTGCAACGCCGCTCGGATCTTCGTGATCAGGCACTGCCGATCCTGCTACAACACTGGCGCGCCACGCGCCCGACGCTCGAGCACGCGTGGCAGTGTCAGCAACTCGGCCGCGACCTGGCCACCGCATGGCGACGTGTGGACCCGAGTATCACAATCCCCCCGGTTGACCGGTATCTCGCTCGCCAAATCACCCAGCAGCGCCGACATCCGTACGCCTACACTGCGGCAGAGCTCCGACACCTGCTGGACACCGCCCGCCAGTTTCCGTCTCCCCGTGCCCCGCTGCGCCCGCTGACCCTCTATACGATGCTGCTGCTTGGGTGTTGTGCTGGACTGCGGCTCGGCGAGATCGTGCGCCTGGATCTGGACGACGTCGATTTGACGGTCGGCCAGATCGCGATTCGCGAGACCAAGTTCTTCAAGTCCCGGACGCTCCCACTGGCCAACAGCGTGCTCGAGGCCCTGCGCGCGTACATCGAAGCACGGCGACTGGGGGGCGCTCCGCAGGCCGGCACGTCCGGCCTGTTCTGGCATGCGCAGCGTGCCGGACGCTACTCCTATGTGATGACCGAGAAGTTGCTGGTGCGCGTGTTGCGGCGCGCTGGCATGAAACCAGCGCAGGGGCGTGTGGGGCCCCGCATTCACGACCTGCGCCATGCGTTCGTCGTCCATCGCATGCTGCAGTGGTATCGCGAAGGAGTCAATCCGCAGAACCGCCTGCCGTACCTGGCCGCCTACCTCGGCCACAAGGACATCAATTCGACGCTGGTCTATCTCACCGTCACGCAGGAGTTGCTGCAGCAAGCGAGCGAGCGCTTTCGGGCCTTCGGTGCGCACAGCCTGCACGCCGCCGCTGAAGGAGCCCCCCAATGAAGCCAGTCGACCCCTTCCCGGGCTTGCTGCGCGCATTCTTCTATGAACGGCTCGTCGAGCAGCGCAACGTCTCTGCGCACACGGTGCGCTCGTACCGTGATACTTGGCGGTTGTTCTTGCACTTTGCTGCCACGCACCACCAGCGGGCCGTCGTCGGGCTCACTTTGGCCGACCTCACGGCGCGCGAGGTGGCGGCATTTCTGCAGCACAGTGAGCAGGTGCGCAAGGTCTCGATCGGCACGCGCAACTGCCGGCTCGCCGCCCTGCGTAGTTTCTATGGCTTCGTCGCCGAGCGAGAACCAGCGGCCGTCGCTCAATGTGCGGAGGTGCTGCACATCCCGACCAAGAAGGCCGTCACGCACGCGCCGCAGTATCTCGACTCGCACGAGATCGAGGCCATCCTCGCGCAGCCGGATCGCACGACCCTGGAGGGGCAACGTGACCACGCGTTGCTCTCCTTCCTCTACAACACGGGCGCCCGCATTCAGGAAGCGCTCGATGTTTGTCCCGCGGCGGTCCGCTTCGAGGCGCCGCTGTGTGTGCGTCTCGTCGGCAAGGGCCGCAAGGAGCGCATCTGCCCGCTGTGGCCGGAGACCGTTTCGCTGCTCCGCGCGCTCCGCACACGACACCCGTGCGCGGATGACGCGCCCCTGTTTGTGAACCGTTATGGCAACCCGCTTGGCGCTTCGGGCGTCCGCTTCAAGCTGGCGCAGTATGTGCACGCGGCGATACGAGCGGTCCCGTCACTCGCCACAAAGAAGGTGTCGCCCCACACCTTCCGGCATGCGGCAGCGGTGCATCTGGTCGCCGCCGGGATTGATGTGACGGTCATTCGGAGTTGGCTCGGGCATGCGCACCTCGACACCACCAATCACTACGCCCAGGCCAACTTGGAAACGAAGCGCGAAGCACTCGCACGTCTCGACCCGTCCTCCAAGATCAGCAAGCCACCGCGTTGGCGACGTGATGCAAGCGTGCTCGCCTGGCTCGATGCGCTCTGAGGAACCCCGACAATAATGTGAAGGAAACGCCAGTGCGGACTGCATCTTCCCGAGGGCGCCACGCTCCTTCCTTCACATTATGGGATTCTGCTGATAATTGTGGTTATCACCAGCTCGTGATAACCAGAAGACGCCTCCATAGAATTCCCAGGCCGCCTCGCAGGCTTCGATGGCGGTGGCGGTCGTCTCCTGGAAGCAGGGGTAGACGAAGCGATACCGGGAGCGGACGGCGGTGAAGATCCAGGCCCGCAGCCGGCGGCGCTTGCCTGCGGCGTCGGGCTCCAGCCACCCCACCCAGTCGGTGTCGAGCTGGACCTCTTGGCCGGGCTCACAGTCGGCGACGGGATCGTCGTGGCCCGGCGGCCGAAGCCCAGTTCGGTGACGGCGAAGCGGTGCAGCGTGGCATAGGGGACGACGACGTCGTGGCGGCGGCGCAGGAGCTTGCGGACCTTGGTGAGCCGCACCCGCTTCTCCAGCAACGCCGCGAGGAACGTGCGGTGCTTCTGGCACAGCGCCCACGTGTCGCCGTGGGGGCGTTGGGGGGT
>Ga0315288_10013052_pt1 | contig 10412 bp, 14 predicted proteins | sample YL17G11_20_MG_FD_203454 | JGI IMG/M metagenome (GOLD analysis project Ga0315288, IMG submission 203454) | Sediment microbial communities from Yellowstone Lake, YNP, Wyoming, USA - YL17G11_20 | ecosystem: Environmental > Aquatic > Freshwater > Lake > Sediment | place: USA: Wyoming | collected...
GGACGATGGGCACGCCCGGCCCTGTCCTCGGGTTGGTCGCTAGAGGTGACGGGTAACCGTCATCCCAGATAGATGGTCACCGTCCGCCTCAGGCGGAAACAGAACTCGGCTTACAGGTCTGCTGGCTAGATTCAAAAGGTCCGTGCCGTCATGCCCTAAAGGAGGCAGAGATGCTTCTGGGCGAGGCGATACGGGCCTTTTCATCATTCCTGCTTGTCGAGCGCAACCTGAGCCCGCTGACTGAGTACGCCTACCGGCGCGACCTGGAGGGGATGCTGGCGTTTCTCGGTGACGTTGAGGTGGGGGCGCTCGGCATAGATGACCTCCATGCGTGGCTGGCCGCACAGAAGCGGCGGGGGCTGAGCGCTTCATCCCTGAACCGCCGGGCTGCCTGCCTCAAGTCCTTCTTCGGGTTCTTAGAAAGCCGCGGTCGCTGTGAGCGGAACCCCGCACGGTTGCTCAGGCTGCCCAAGAGGAACCGGCGCATTCCTACGCCCTTAACGGAGCAGGAGATGAGGCTGTTCCTGGGCACGCCGGTCCCCAAGTATGGCAAGAAGACGCGAGTGCCCCTTCACCTGCGGGACCGGATGGCCTTCGACCTGATGCTCATTCTGGGGCTGAGACGGGGCGAGGTCCTCAATCTCACCGTGTCCGATCTTGACCTGGGCGCCCGTACACTGCGGGTACGACACGGCAAGGGTGCTCAGGACAGGATGCTCCCCCTGCCCCACGAGCTTGCTGACCGGCTGCACGCGTACCTGCTAAGGCTCCTGCCCATGCGCTCTGCCTACGTCGTCGTTAGCCAGACAGGGCAGCGCCTCTACCCCGGCCACCTTCAAAAAGCCTTCAAGCGGCACCTGAGGGCCTGCGGCATCGTGAGGGACGGGGTGACGATGCACTCTCTCCGGCACACGATGGCTACCGTCGTTTTGCGAGGCTCAAAGGACCTGGCCGCGGTTCAAAGGCTCCTGGGGCATCGGGATCTGAGCAGCACGAGCATATACCTGCATCTCGACGACGCCGACATTAGGGCAGCTCTCAATACGCACCCCGCGTTGAGGCAGAGCCGCAGCGGGGCGGACACCTGAAAGTACGAAAGAGGGCCAGTCCGGGGGACAATCTGAGGCTGAGGCTGCGATGAGACTCTTGACAACCTGTACGCGTACGCTATGATGCCCGCGAGTGCCCGTGATGTGGCAACGGCGGGGTAAAGGAGTACCGAAGCCATGAAGACCCTCCTGATCTCAATTGCCACCCTACTTCTCGGCGCTGGCCTCGCGTCGGGCGCCGTGTTAGGCGTGACGCGACCGTGGCAAGCGGCGGAACAGGCAACCGGGCCGCTGGCGGGGAAGACTCCTGCTGCAAGCGCAACGGCTAAGGACATTCCTACGCCAACAGTCGCCGTGCTTCCCTCAGCCATACCGCCGACCTCGACGACCGTTATGGTAGAGGTTGTGCCCACGCAGCAACCGCCTGCACAGCCGCCCCCACCCGAGCCATCGCTTCCGCCTGTCCCTCCGCCCCCCACGGAGCCTCCTCCGCCAGCGCCTGCTGCGCCAGCCGCTCCCATTCCGTCGGTGGTTGACAGGTGGAATGCCTGCAATATTACGTGGGCACAGGGAATGAACGTAGAAGCGAGTCTAGACCTGGCACGAATCTCCGGCTCATCGACTGAGTACCTTTCCCGCCAGTACGACAGCCTGCAATCCTACGCGGAAGCCAATTGCAGGGGCATAGGTTCGATACTTGCCCAAGAACCCGGAGCCGCCTCTGCCTGCTGGAAGCTGCTAGGGATAGGTGAAACCCTCGAACAGATCAGAGACATGTCCCGCAGAATGGGCGACGCCACCTACTTCGTAGATTTTGGGCTTTCTGAAGTGGACGCGTTCGTTCGGGCCGTGGGGTGCTAGGCAGCAGCGCAGGGCAGCATTACGGTGTCAATCTAGGGGCGGCTTTCACAGAGGGGGGAGTGACAGGATGAAGCGGCTTATGATTCTTGCAGCAGCCTTCATGCTCCTAGTGACTACCTGGGGCTGCCAGGAGGATCGCTGCGGGGAACTCAGCAAGGCTGTAGACGAGGCTTGCACCGTTCCCGAACTCTTGCCTGGCTGGAAGCAGGTGCCCGATCCGGAAACGGTTCAACGGTGTAAGGATGCCTCCAACGCGTGGCAGAGATGTATGACATCTGACAGGTGCAAGGGTGCCTTCGACGCATGGGTTAACTGTGAAGAGGGTCCGGGCGATGGGTGTGCGGATGAACTTCTCGCGTTATACGACTGCACGGAGTGAGCATATTGGTGGCTCCCCGAACCACAGTAGGATGATCCTTCTGGAGAAGTGGCGGCAACAGCTCATCCGCGAAGCCGGAGGAGGGAGTTAGTGTATCAGGTACACTAACTATTCCATTTGAATGAGGTACGGGTGGCCCTTTAAGGCTCCTACACGCGCCCGGCGCCCATCCTCATTCCGCCACCTCTTAGATTCGCGGCGAGCGTGGCGCAGATTCACGCCCAGGCGCGCAAAGTAGCGCGATCGTTGCCTGTATTGGTGTACACGGATTCCCCCGCGTTGAAGGGGCCAGCAGGGGCAACCGTGCAACAGGATCTCAGCCCTGCCTGACAGCAGACCCCCGGCCTGCCCTTAGCTACCATAGCTACCGTAGCTGCCCTGCCCCATCAGCTCCTCCCACTTCCTTGGCTCCCCCCGCTCCCTTAGCCAATGCCGCCAAGCAGGAAGGCCCCTCCCCCTTGGGCTTCCCTCGATGTGTCGGTGGGTCCCTCATGCCGCGGCGAGGGGGTGGCCCTGGGGTTCTTCGGTTCCATAATGGGCCTCCTATTTCCCAACTGCCACCACCCTTCTTGCGTGGATCCTCCCTTTGGGCTTTGGGTTCATTTGCATGAGGGTGTGGGGAAACAGGTACACCACACAGACTCCTGGCGGTGCCCCTGGGGCTATTTCGGTGCGCACCGTCCTTGACTGGCTCCCGAAGCTAACCTAACCTGCCAGCCCGACCATGCCCGCCCAGCTCGACACGGAGGGGGCACTAACCAAGGTAGGGGAGAGGGCTGGGGGGGAGAGGTTAGCAGCCTTGCTTGGGCGCGCTCCCGGCATCGCTGCCATGCCCTCCGGTAGTTGCACATAACACTACTTCGCGGCAACTGGCACGGCTGGTGAACCTGCAAAGTATCCTGCAATCGTTTGCAGTTGCAACCCATTGCCAGATGCAAGGGTAGCCTATCGACCCGCCGCATTGGAGCGCGGCGATGCTGCCGGGGGTGCCTCGTGCCCGGTACGCCGGGGGCGAATCTTCCAAAATAGGCGGTCAAACCCCCTTGACAACAGCCTCGCCAAGCCTGATAATAATGGTAGACATAGGGACATATAGAGATAGGAAACAGACATGACGTGGATGGGAGAAAAGGCAATCAAGAGCCGCTCCAAGCGGAGAGAGCGGGTCTTCTTCTGGGCCGAGTACTACAAGCGAGAGCTAGATGCCCCCGGCGTGCAGGTGTTCACGAGCCGCAGAGACTGGCTCCTGCACGTGTGGACGGGCGAGACGGTAGCAGACTTGGCCGACTATGGCCGAGGCTGGGCAGGCGACGAACCCGGTTCAGGCTTCCGGCGCAGCCCTGCAGTATGGGTGAACATCGAGGAGCCGGACAACGATTTACACTTCCAAGACGTTGTACAGCATGAAATCTTCCATGCAATCTACGGTCTTGGTGACAGCCTGATCTTTGAAAAGGCGCAGAACATCTCTTGGATGCACCCGCGAACGGGCCGCAACTTGGACAGGCTGGCCCAGGCCGCGCTTCGCATGGTGAAGGCGCACTCAGACTGGAGCTATGACGATTGGTTTGAGTTTGACGAGAGGTGGGCGCAGCGATTTGATGCACGGATGGAACTTATCCCTTCTTGGCCCGGATGGGCATAGGTAGAATCTGCACCCTGGGCAGGTGTCGGGGCCGTAGGAACTCGGGCAGATCAGGAACAGGAGGCAAACAGGGGGACCGGGGCCGCTGGGGACGCCCTCGGCGGCTCCGGTAGCACGTGTTTTCAAGGGTGCAGGAGGAGGCACCGGTAGGAGAAAGCGCAAGGTCAGCAGACGGCGCAAGGTCGCTGCCAAGTAGCAGGAGGCAACACAATGAAACCGTACACCGTAGTAGGCGTCTACCCCGAAGACCGGCACAGCTACGTTGAGCACGTCGAGGCGGACACCGTAGCAGGTGCTATCGCCGAAGCCGAGCACATCGACCCCGAGCGGAAGGGCGGGCAAGTCATCGCCGTGTTCGAGGGACATCTGATCGACGTTGGGCCAGAGAGCCAGACCCGGTAGCCCGTAACGGAGGAGGCAGCGCGGTCAAGGTGTGCTGCCGGGCAGTAGAAGAAAACACAAGGTCGGAGGCGTTCAGTGAGGAATAGACGTAGGGCATACACGCCGACGGAGGTCGCGCATCAACTCGGGGTAGCGCCCAAGACCGTCCGGCGCTGGATCAGCGTTGGCTGGCTAAAGGCTACCAAGCTGGGGCATCGGACCATCCGCATAACCCAGGCTGACCTGGGTGCGTTCTTGGCAGCGCACCGCGTAGGCATGGGCAGGCCGCGGAAAGGGGAGGTCAGGCGGGAGCACAAGGCGGGGGAGGACGCAGCAGACGACGCAGGGTCGCGGAGACAGCCTTGAAGGGCACGCTAATCCTTAGCGGCCACTGGACAGCAGGGAAACGACGATGAGCAATCTTCCGACTCTGACACCATCCCCCGCCTTGACGGCTGCAGAATCGCACCCTGGAGCCCGTCCTTGGCAAGAAGTGCTGGCGGTCTACCTGGACACGCTGGACAGCCGGGCTACCAGGGATGCCTACCGGCGGGGGATAGCCGGGTTCATGGGGTACGCGGACGTAGGTACACTGTGGGAGGTCGAGCCACAGCAACTAACAGGCTACAGGGGCGAACTGGTCCGCCGGGTAGAGCTTGAGGCGCTGACGCCCGCGACGGTGAACCAGCGGCTCGCGGCGTGCAGGCGGTTCTTGGAGTTCGCCAGGATGACGGGACAGAGCCCGCTGTCTAAGGAGGTCGTGGCGTTCTGCCTCAAGGGGCTGAGGAGCACGGTGAAGCGGCCCTACCAAGTGCTCAGCCGGGCGGAGATGCGGAGATTGTTGGCGACGCGGGAGCCGGGCAGCAGGGATCATGCACTGCTGGCCTTGATGCTCGGGACGGGGCTGAGGGCAAGCGAGGTGTGCCGGTTGCGGCTGGAGGACCTGGTGGGTGACGAGGCTGGGGATCTCAGTGTGAGAGTGAGACAGGGCAAGGGGCGGAAGGACAGGGTAGTTCCCCTGGCGCCGCAAGTAGCGCAGGCGGTCACGGACTACCTCAGCGCCCTTGGCAATGGTAGTGTCCGCAAGGTTAGCGAGCCGCTGTTTCCCTCAAGGCAGGGCACTGGGAGAATGTCGCGGCGGCGGCTGGCACAGTTGGTTGCCGACGCGGTGAAGGCAGCGGGGGTGACAAAGCCCATCAGCCCCCACAGCTTAAGGCATTCCTACGGGATAGCGTTGCTGAGGAACGGGGCCAGTCCGATCGCTGTGGGGAAGCTACTTGGGCACGCCAGCATTGCCACGACGCAAAGGTACTTGGATCACCTAGAGGCGGCGGAACTGAAGCGCTGGGCGTTGAACCCGCTGAGCGCTTAAGAATGAACTAAGGGCATGGTATCATGGGCGCATAGCCTGGAAACGCGGCAGCGCATGAGCACGGAGAATGATCCGCCAGGACTATTAACGTAGGGAGCAAAAGCCCGCCTCCAGTAGGTGCCAGAGACGGGCCGCATCACGAGGATGCATCGAACGCACGGCAATACTACCACGCCCGCAGAGCCTCCACAAGGCTTGCTCCCCAGGCCCCCCGGCCTGTCTCAGAGAGCCTATGATCTCCTAGCTACCCTCGCCAGGATTAGATATGAGGAGGCGGAGCGTTCCTTTGCCCTCAACCCGGAGACTGCCCCCGACCCCATGGAGGCGGTCAAGCACATCAACGCGTTACTTCTCCGCATTAAAGAGCGGCCGCTGCCTGAACCTGCCCCACGGCACACGCGCCGTTCGCGTTCCTTCCGGGCTGACTTCCTTGCCGAGGCAGAGGCTCTCGAACGCCTCTTGGAGAACTGGGGAAGGTATGGCGAGGAGGCCCGCTTCTCGGCAATCCGCGACGTTCCACCGGACGCCCTGCGGGAGGCCCTACGGCGTCTGGCAGAGAAGCATGGCGGCGATGTGAAGCGCCGGGGCGTGGCGTGGTTTGTACCTCGCGAGGGGTACGAGACTTACTTGCGGGGTTATCAGGAGGGGGTCAAAGCTGGCAACCTCCAGCCCGGCGACCCGTATTGTCCCCCTAGCTGGGATGGCCCCTGGCGGCTGAACCTCCCCCCGTGGGAATGCGGGTGCGAGTACGGGAAAGACATAAAAAGATACATTGAGAAGGGCTACCCGTTCGTCCCCGCCTTCTGTCTGCGCTTGTGTGAGAAAAAGGAGCAGGGCGAGTGCGCCTACCATAATCAGACCCGAGGCGGGCATGGCTACGCGATCTACGGCCCGCCGTGGCCGGGTCTGAAGGACATAGCCGCCAAGTACATCGTCATTGATTTGCCACTGAGGAAGGCGCCCAACGTAGTGCGTGTTGAATCCCGGCACCTACCGGCTGATCTTCTAGACGCGCTGTCTCAGTTCCCTCAGAACACTCTCATCGAACCTGCCAAGTTGCGGGAGGCGTATGCCGCCGTGAAGGCTGAAAAAGAGGCCAGGGAGCCGCTGGAGGAGACGGCAGGCGGGATAAGCTTAAAGACCCCGCGTGAGCCGCCCCCGACGTACAACCTTGACCGCCTCTGGGGGGCGGAGTGGCTGATGTGGCGAATGGCCGACCCCGTGCAGGACGTCAATGGCGATGAGGTACTGCCTGCCCGCTTCGTCCTGTCCGCCAGTCTTCCTTACTTCTACCATGACCTCAGCGAGGGAAAGCGGTTCATTGTCACAACGCGGGGACATTGGCTCGGCGTCTCCCGCCATGGCCCCTTTCCCTGGCGCGACCTGCTGGCGGAAGGGGAGGGCATACTGGCGGAGAAGGCCAAAGATAGACGACCGCCGTCCAAGAAGGCCCCGCTTAAGGCAGAGGTGCAGCGCCGTTACCTACAAGGGGAAACCATCAACATCTTGGCGCTACAGCGCGAACTGGGGCTTAGCCGGAACACGATCAAGAAGTGGCTGCATGAAGTGGGCTGGCGCTGAATCAGGAAGTGGAATTCCGGAATCGCATACCCTGGTCAAAATGAAAGAGGCCCCAGAGGGGAGTAGGAGTTCTATATACCGTCTTGAGGCGTGCGCAAATTTGACCACCCCCCAGAGAAACAGACTCTATCTGAGCATCTAAACGCTGGGCGTTGAACCTGCCCAAGGCAGGGCACAATCAGGGCGCTGGCATCAACCCTCTTGAGGCGCGTCCTTTTCCCCGGTCCATTGTTAGATAGGCTGGCTCTGACATGTTGCCTTCCCCGCGCTCCCGACGGTCGCGGCGGCGGTTTCGCTCGCACCTTGGCCGTCTGCTAAGACCTCCCAAAGACCCTGCTGTAAAAGCATAGCCACAAAACGCTGCCCGCCGTCGTCTTCCGGGAGGACTGTGTACGGAGCCGGGATCTCGTTGATCCACGGGTTCCGCCTGATCCAGGCGAGCCGTTTCCCCGCCCCCGGCAGACGCCGCAACCCCGCTTTCCGTGCTGCCTTCACCGCCCGCACATATTCCCTCCCAGTTATCCGTCGGGCCAGTTCAGGGTAGTCACCGGCGCGGTAAAGGGGACAGTAGTCCATCATGAAGGCCACAGGGGTATCTACTGACAACTCCCGTGCGAGGAAGCACATGGCCTTTGCTGTGCCCGCGATGCCGTTGGGAAGCACCAGATAGTTGACGATCAGGCCGCGTACCGGCATACTCTCCTTCACGTCCAGGACACCTACTTGACGGTGCATCTCTTTGAGAGCCGCTTTCGCAACGCTCCAGTAGTCGCTCACGCCGGAGAAGCGCGCGCCCGTCGTGTCGTCGCTGTACTTCACAGTCGCCCCGTAGACATCCACGATGCCGTCCAGCAGGCGAAGCATTTCCAGGGAGTCGTAGCAACTGGTGCCGTAGAAGAGCGGCAGGCGCAGTCCGTGGTCAATGGCATAGGGGAGGGCCGCTAGGAGTTGCGGGCCGCACATGTTGGGCGTAAGGAGGCTGATGTTGACGGCCCCGGCCTCCTGGAGGTTTAGCATCATCCTTGCCAACTGCTCCGAGCTAAGTTCCGCCCCCTGGCGCTCCTGCGACTGCCTCCAAGCGATGCAATAGACACACCTGAGATTGCAGGAGGCGAAGACGAGTTCTCCAGCGCCCGGAGTACCCCGTATTAGCGGCCCGCTGCCTTCGACAGGGATCGCCACGCTGCCTGCAACGAGTGCCTTGGCGCCGACGCCGCAGTAGCCGCGGTGGTCGTCCTTGGTTCGGTCAACCTTGCAGCCGCGGGGACAGACGCGGCAGGGAGAACGTAGTAGCTCCTGCGCTTGCTCGATGCGGTGATTGAGCTGGGGTCTGTCCATTTGAAGGTAGGAAGGATCGGCCACGTCAACGTCCCTTCATCGTCCTTGGCAACGACCTTGGCAATCACGCGCCGAAGGTATCGTCGCCTACCACACCTCCCCAGCAGTGTGGTAGGCATGTACCTTTAGTGCCACGCTGCCACGCTGCCACACTCGTTTGAAGGGCCGACCTTGGCAGTGTGGCAACGACCTTGGCAATGTCGGGTTGCCACGGTCAGTCCGGCAAGGTAGAGATGTCAATGCCGCACCCTTCGCCCCCCGGCAGGCTGTACGCCTTTGCCCCGTGGGAGCCAGGAACGTCACTCTCCGTAAGGTTTCCGGCGCTGACGCACTCCCTTATGCGGTCGCCCACCATCCTCTCGCCAACATCGTGGCGCTCCTTCAGGGCGGCGACGAGGGGTTGCCTCAAGACATGCTCTCCCCCCATCTCTCGCACCATCTCCACTACCTGACCGCGCGTCAGCTTCTGCCCGTGCTCCGGGCGCTCGGTGGGTTCAAACGTGAATGTGGGCCGGTCGAAGTCCAGGTAGAGCGGGGCGATATACTCCTCCGCGTCCCTGGCTTTCGCCATGTCGGCCTGTATCCTGCCTGGCTCGGTGGTTGGATTCAGCACGAGGATCGAAGTCGCCCATGCTGCGAGAGCGGTTGACCCCCTGAGCGCGTCCTGATTGTGCTCCGGCTTGCCCTTCTCTCCCTTGCGGGAGTGATGCACGAGTACGAAGGCGCAGCCAAAGTCCGCCATTAGTTGATTGAACTGGCTCAGGACCGCGGCCATCTCCTTGGAGTCGTTCTCGTCAAGGCCGTGGACGTTGCGGAAGGGGTCGATGATGACCACATCCGGCTTACACGCCAAGGCCCTCCGTAGGCCGTCGTACCCAGCCTCCTCTTCCGCGCGGAGATAGGGGAAGCGGAAGATGTGAAGACTGCTGAGGGCGGCGCCCTGTATCCGGAGCTTCCTGAGCCTTCGCTGGAGCGACCGTCCCGACATCTCCAAGTCAACGTAGAGGACGCGGTAGCCCTGCTTCGGTATGGGGAAGCGGCCAAGCCAGCGTTCTCCTTCAACCAAAGCACGGGCTAGGTCCAGGCCCAGGTTGCTCTTTCCCACACCTGGGGGGCCAGCGATGATCATCTTGCCGTCGCAGTCAAGGATGATCCCGCCGTGGCCGTCCCCGACTATTGGCTCCACGGCCTCGAAATCGAGGTTCAGGTACTGTTCCGCTGAGTATATCCCGTACCCCCGCTGGATGGCGGGCCGCGCCGGTGCGTCCGCTCCAGGCGGGTTGGCTGCCGCAACGGTAGTGAGCGTGCCCTGCGGAGCGGGGCCATCGTTTACCGCAACCACAACAGCACCCCCCTGAGATGGAAGTGGAGCGTTCGACAGGAGGTGGGCCACCGGCGAGCGGCGACCAGCTCCCCGTATTCGGTGAAGCGGCAGAGACGAACCCAACTGAGTGTCCCATCGGGGAGGGTTCGTACAGTCACCCCGACGGCCCGGCTTACCCCGTCGTCACCGCGATTGTGGAGTGCCCAAGCCTCGCCGGAGTCGCTGTTCGCGTCTCCCGTAGGGCCAGCGAACCCCCACAGCTTGAGGATGGTCCGGACAGTCTCCACGCTCAGATCAAAGGCCGCTGCCCAGCCCTTCATCACCACGTCTCCAGGCACGCGGTCCCATGGCGGGGACGAGAGCCTGCAAGCGGGGCAAGGGAAAAAGTAGCGCGCGGCGCGCCCCTTCGGGCTTCTCCACCTGGCACGGCAGACGGGGCAATTGCGTACCGAACACCCGTCCTTCCCTGCGGCGGCTGATCC
>Ga0315288_10013054_pt1 | contig 10411 bp, 9 predicted proteins | sample YL17G11_20_MG_FD_203454 | JGI IMG/M metagenome (GOLD analysis project Ga0315288, IMG submission 203454) | Sediment microbial communities from Yellowstone Lake, YNP, Wyoming, USA - YL17G11_20 | ecosystem: Environmental > Aquatic > Freshwater > Lake > Sediment | place: USA: Wyoming | collected...
TTGTTCTTCTGCTGGCCATCATGACGGCCGGAGCCGCCCTTTATGCGCAAGAATCTTACCTGGAGTTGCTGCGGTCCGACATCCGGACCCAGAAGGTGGCCCTCATCACCGACGCGATGGAGCTGACTGACGCCCAGTCCGCTGTTTTCTGGCCCATTTACCGGAAATACGATTCCGAGCTGACGACTCTCAACGACAAGAGGATCGCGATCATCAAGGATTATGCCCAGAACTACGATCAGATGACGGCGGCCAAGGCCGACGAGCTGACGAAACAGACGTTCGCCTTTTTCGAGAACAGGATCAAGCTTCAGAAGAAGTACACCAAGGAGATCTCCAAGGCCCTGTCTCCCGTCCTTTCGGGGAAGTTCATGCAGATCGAGCGCGCGATCAACACGCTGCTGGACCTGCAGATCCAATCCGAGATCCCGCTCGTCAAGAAATAGCGCCATCGACCACTCTGTCGTCGCCCATGGGACGACGATGGTCCAGTTCGATCTCTCGGCGGGACTCATCCTGGGTTTCTGACGGCCCGGCTACGCCCGGTTTACTGGTGGAATTCCCACCGGATGGAGGTGGTGAAGCCGTAGTCGTGCTTGCGGGCCCCTTCCGTCGGGGGACGGCTGTCGAGGGCATAGAAGCCGCTGAGGCCGATGGTGAAATCGCTGATGAGCTCGTAGCTGAGGCTCGTGTCGAGTTCGGCCCGGACCCGGCCCCAATCGGTCAGGCTGGGAAAGATCTTCGCGGAGACGAGGAAATTCAGTTTTGGAAAGGTGTAGCGGAAAGCCGACAGGCTTCCCGAGAAGATGGCTTCGGCGCTTTGAGCGGACGCCGCGGCATCGCTGTATTTTTCATCGACGCCGATAGCCCCGGTCGCCACCGTGAAAATCATGTTGTTCGTCCAGATGAGCTTGTGTCCCAACCCTCCGCCCAGGGTCAGGCGCCGGTCCAGCCCCAGCTCCGCGTTCTGCTGAAATCCGGTCATGACGACGGCCACCCAGCGTTTTTTCATGTCTCTCTGGGCACTCACCCCGACATCGTTCCGCGACGTCCTCGGCACGGTTTCCTGCTTGCTCAGATAGGAGCTCGCGTTCAATACGAGGTTCCACTTCGACGTCCGGTAGGAGACATTTGTCCCAAGGAGGAACGTCGTCTGGCGCTGGGCCCGCTGCAGGCTGAAGCCGACGTCCAAGTAGCCCTTGAAACGGTCCAACAGTCTCTTTTCGAACGAGGTGATCGTCACGATCAAATCCAGCCCTAGCAGGATCTTGCCCGTATCTGTGACGATGACGGTTTTATTCTCCTCCGAGGCCTTTTCGATCGAGCCGATGAATATCAGCCCTGTCCCGGCTTCCACCCGGAAGCGGTTGGGACTGGAAAGGCCGGAGACTTTCACCCATTTGACGGAGATCGTGCCCGTTTCGTCGGTATTGAACTTCAGGATCCCCTTGTCAAGCCCCTTGATCTCGCCGATGAGTTTCTGGCCGCTTTTGAAAATGACCTCGTCCGAGGAGGCCGCGGAAAGGACCGGGGGGATAAGACAAAACGTGATCGTGACCGTCAGGAATAAAATGACGGTTCTTGTCATGCAGAAGATCCGTTTCGTCTCCGTTTCCACTTTCTGGACACCGTTAGACCGAATATGCACGATCTGAAGGATACCCTGAATGGGCCGGCCCGTCAATTTGGACTAAGGTCCCATTGATTCTATCCGTATATCCCGGATAGAATGAGTCATCAGGCCGAGTCCTGGGAATTTTGACCGCTCACGAGAAATGGAGTCCGAAATGAGAAAAAGACACTTTATCTTCGCCGGGCTGGGGACGCTGGCCCTATTCTGGCTATCAGGGGCCACGCCGGCTCTCGCCCAGTCGCAGGAGGAATTGGCCAAGAAACTCGCCAATCCCATCGCCTCGCTCATCAGCTTTCCGCTTCAGCAGAACTTCGATATCAACTACAAGCCCGACGGCGGATTCAAGTACACGCTCAACGTCCAGCCGGTCATCCCCTTCGCGCTCAGCACGAAATGGAACCTGATCAGCCGGACGATCCTGCCCATCGCTTCGCAGAACAACGTGACCGCCCTGGGCAGCATGCAGACGGGTATGGGCGACATCCTTCAGAGCCTCTTTTTTTCTCCGGCCCAGCCGAAAGGGGGCGTGACCTGGGGGGCGGGACCCGTTTTCCTGCTGCCGACAGCGACCAACGAATCCCTGGGCGGGGGGAAATGGGGGATCGGCCCGACGATCGTCGTCCTGAAACAATCGGGTCCCTGGACGATCGGCCTGCTGGCCAATCATATCTGGTCGATCGCGGGGGACGCCGAGCGCCCGGACTTCAGCCTTACGTTTTTCCAGCCGTTCGTTTCCCGCGCCTATAAAGGGGGTTTTTCTTGGACGGTCAATACCGAAAACAGCCAAAATTGGACAGCTGATGCTTTCAGCGGTTCCCTCAATGTCTCCGTCGCTCAGGTCGTCCCGGTCTTCGGTCAGCTCGTCCAGGTGTCGCTCGGGCCGAAAATTGCCTATGGGAACGCGCCTGTCCGCTCGCACTGGGGATTCAGAGTCAACATCACTCTCCTGTTCCCCAAGAAATAGGGCGTCGTCAGAGGCCGTCAACGGGACTACGGGCCGACTTTCCTCATCGGCGCAACACCCGCACGGTCGGCGAGAATGGTCAACTCGGCGACAGAATGGGCCTCCATTTTTTGCATGACCCGGGCCCGGTGGAACTTGACGGTTTTTTCGCTGATGCCCATTTCGAAGGCTGTCTGTTTGTTGAGGCGCCCCGCGATCACCCAACGGAACACTTCGTGTTCCCGGAGGCTGAGCGTCTCGACCCGGCCGCGGATAGAATCCACGTCCTTTTGATCATTCACCCGGGTTTTATCTTTTTCGAGGGCCGAGCGGACGGCTTCGAGCAGGATCGCGCCGCGGACGGGCTTGGTGAGAAAGTCCAAGGCCCCGGCCTTCATGGCTCGAACGCTCGAGGGGACGTCCCCGTGACCGGAAAGAAATATGACGGACAGGTTCAGGCCGCGCGCGGCGAGCTCGCGCTGAAGGTCCAGGCCGCCGAGTTCCGGCATCTGCAGGTCGAGGATGAGGCACTTCGGCCCCTTGGGGAGACGGCTATCGAGAAAGGCCGAAGCCCGGTCGTAGGTCCTAATTCTGTATCCGGCCGTCCCGACGAGCCTCCCCAGCGCTTTGAGGACGGAGGGGTCGTCGTCGACGATGAAAACGGTAGCGGCCGGTGTGGACATGGGCATTGCCTCGAGACTGCCCATTTTAGCGCGGGAAAGAGCGATTGGCAACATCGGGACCCAACGGGCCGGTGGAAAGCGGCCATCCGGACGTCGGTCCGGGGGGGGTCTTTCAAGCCGGCGGATTGGACGCGGCAGCTTTTTTGTGATAAAATATATTCTCAATTCAATGAAAAGGAGAATAGTCAACGTTATGAGAAAAAAGACTTTACTGGTGATTATCGGCTTGCTGGCCCTCGGTTCGGCTCCGGCTTGGGCCCAAAATTCGGGGCGATTTATTATCTCGCCGTTCGCCGGCTACCGCACGGCCGGACACTTCGATATCAACGCCGAAATAGCGCTGCCGTACGACGGTATCCGCGTCTCGGACGAGTTCACCTACGGCCTTTCGCTCGGGATCAAGTTGAACCCGATCGTTACGGTGGAAGCGATGTGGAGCCGCTCGGCGCCCCAGTTTCAGGGTTATCGGATACTCCCGGGCGCGGCACTTGTCGACCTCTTCAGCGCTTACGAAGACCAGATCCATGGGAACATTCTCGCTTATTTGGGAAACCCGGATGGGTTGGTAAGGCCGTTTCTCGTCGCCGGAGCGGGCGTGACCGTTGCCAACGCCAAGGTCGCGGGGATCTCCAGCGAGACGCGTTTCTCCTTCAACGTGGGCGCGGGCTTCGAAAAATGGATCAACGACAGGGTCGGCATCAGGCTGACGGCGAAATGGTTCCCGACGTATATTAACAAACAGCTTTCGTGGTTCGTCGACTGGTGGGGCTTCGTCTATCTCGTTCCCGTCAACCAGTACATGACGCAATGGGATTTCACAGGAGGCCTGGTTTTCCGGTTTTGATCTCCCCGTCCGCCGCTGCTTGACGCTGTCGGGAAGGAATGATTCTACCCAAGAAAAGGGAAGATTTCTGAAAAGCCCGCGTCTAAAATGGTAGAATATGTAGCCTGGCCTATTCACGAGTCGAGGCGGCTGCAGATGAGAGGCGCGGAGGGTGAAGCCGTCCTAATACTCGTGAAGAAACGAGTATTAGGGCTGCGAACCCTTCGCAACAAATCAGATGCGGCCGGATCGGCTCGCCCAGAGGGTAAAAATGCCGGTTCTTTTGAGACGAAGCTTGGGAAACCTAATAGGAAATAGGTTTATCATAGATATAGCAGATATCGCTTGAGTTACTACGGGGAGCAGTAAATACTTTGCATAATCCTTGCTGCTCCACGAGTACTAGCCGGGCTATAGAGAAATCTGAAGACATCTATTTTCTGCCCGGCTTAGTAAACAGCACATCGGCATTTTTATGAATAGATCAGGCTAGATTCCGAGTAAAGGAGATCGGCGGGTAAAATGAAAAATAAAACGACGATAACGATCCTTCTCGTCCTGCTGGCCTTGGGAGCGGCGACGGCGGGAGCCCAGGACAAAGCCCAGGAGAATTCGAAGTTCTCGATCATGCCTCATGCGGGCTACCGTACCGGCGGCAGCTTCGCTATCAGCAGCGAAGATGTGGCTTATACCCAGCTCAGCCTCGGGGGCGGCTTTGTTTACGGCCTGACGGTCGGGTACAGGTTGAGCGAGATCCTCACCGTCGAGGCTATGTGGAGCAGGTCGGGCTCCGCCTTGACGGGCGCCTATCCCGTCGCGGATGAGCTGCCGGACGATAAGCTGTTCAACCTCAGCGAAGACCAATTCCACGCGAACATCCGCCTGTCCGCGGGCTACGAGATCGGCAAGGTCCAGCCCTATTTCCTGCTCGGTCTGGGACTCACGTCCGCCAATCCGGCCGGCGGCATCGCCGGCGCGAGCCGCTTTTCCTGGAGCCTGGGGACGGGTATCGATACGATGTTCAGCAAAAAGATCGGGCTGAGGGCGCAGGCGAAGCTCATCCCCACGTACATTAACAACTTGGATACGATCCTCTTCGAATGGGTCGGCGGCTATCAGGCCGTTTCGCTGAGGAACACGATGACGCAGTGGGAGTTCACGGTAGGGCTGATTTACCATTTCTGATCCGCTTCAGAAGTGAAGCGGAAGGCCTCGCCGCGAGCGGTGACTACTGGATGGAATTATTCGCCTCGTACTTGGTGACCAATTCCAGCAAGGATTCTCCGCTGAACGGTTTCTGTAAATAACCTAAGGCGCCCCGCTGCATGGCTAGATCCCGGGCATCCGCCTGTGCCTGCCCGGTGATGATGATCACGGGCATCGTGTAACGCATCTCTTGCATCTTGCCCAACAATCCTAAACCGTCGCAATTGGGCATGTGAAGATCCACGATGGCGTAACCCGGCTGTTCAGGAGGGACACAATCTAGGAAGGATTGCGCCGATCCGAAGTAGTCGGCGGCAATTCCCCTAGCGTTCAGCAGCCGCTTGAGCGACTTGCCGAACGACAGATCGTCATCGACGATGCAGAAAGACAACGAAGGTAGGCTCATTTTATCCCTTACAGGAGCAGTTTGCCACGCAGGAAGAGCCCTGTCTATTGGACCTTAGACCAGCCCGCAAAAACATCCGCCGCTGCGCGCTAACTTTTCCAGGCCTTCAAGGAAAACGAAAACGTCGCGCCCCCGGTCGGATTATTCTCTCCCCAGATCCGCCCCCCGTGTTCCTCGATGATCGACCGGCAGATCGACAGCCCGAACCCCAGACCGTCCTTTTTCGTGGTAAAGAACGGCCTGAACACGGCTTCTTGGTTGGCTTTATCGATCCCCATTCCCGAATCACTGACGCTCACGGTGACGATATCCGGCGCTTCCATAGCGGAGCGGACCGTCAAGGTTCTTGAGGGCGTATTATTCATGGCGTAGATGGCATTCGCTATCAAGTTCATCAGGACCTGCTGCAACCGGACTCGGTCCCCCCTGACATCCGCGAGGTCCGGCTTCAGATCAAGTTGAAGCGTGATGTTGTTCATGCTGAGGTTGCTGTTCACCAACTTAAGGACATCCTTGATCAGGGGATCGACGGGCAACGGCTCGAAATGCGCCTCGCTCTTTTTCGCCATTCCCCGGATCTTGCGGACGATATTTCCCGCGCGCTGGGTATCCTGGATGATATCCTCGAGGATCTCGCCGATCGTCTCTTGTCTATCCTTATCACGGGACAGCAGCAATTTAGCGGCCTCGGCGTTGTTCAGGATCGCGCCCAGGGGTTGATTGATCTCGTGGGCCAGGGACGTGGAAAGCTCGCTGATCGCCAGGACGCGGGCCAGATGGGCCAACTCGAGGCGCAACTCCACCATTTCGCTCTCGTTTTGCCGGCGCTGGGTGATGTCTAACGACACGCCCAGCATTCGGTGCGGTTCACCGGAAGGCTTTGAGTAAGCCTTGGCTCGGATCGATATCCATCGGATGCTATGATCCGGCAGCACGATACGGTGCTCCTCCCGGAAATCCTCTACCCCTTGAAAGGCCTGCCGGGCGGCATAGTCGACGCGCGCACGATCATCGGGATGAACCACCCCAAGAAACTTGTCATACGTCATCTTTTCGTCCGGAGAGAAACCGTATAGCTCGAGAACTTTAGCTGTCGCCCAAAACAGTCCGGTATCGAAATCCCAGGACCAAAAACCCACATTCGCGGAATCCGCAGCCAATGCGATCCGCGTTTCGCTATCACGGAGGTCGTCCGACAATTGCGCGGCCCGGAGCGCCTCTCTGGTTATTTCGTAGCCCATCACCCCGACGATGCCCATATAGAAGAAACCCGTCGTCAGCGGCGAGGGGATGACCTGCCAGAGCACCAGCACGGCCTGCACTGTGGTGGCGAGTATGAAAAACAAGGTGCTGCCACCCACCACCAACGCCAGTCGCCTATCGCCGCGTCGCCATGCGGCCGCCGCGGCGTCGGCGACGAAAACCACTGTCAGCACCAGGCCCAGCTGACCGACAAGCATCCACGGATTCGATACTCCGTCTGCGACAGAAACAGATTCGCCAAGGAACGGGATGTGCCGCAGCCCGGTGACCTCGAGATAGTTGAGATTCTGCCCGACCAAGAAATTAAGCAGTAGCGATAATGTCCGCACAATGACGATGGTCCAGGCGAGCCATGTCCGTCCGGCCCGCAGACGGAGATGCACGAAGAATATGAGCGATACGACCACCGCCCAAGCCGGAACATGGAGCCAGCGCAGCGCCAGACTGAATTGTTCGGGAGTCTCCGCCCGCATCATCCAAAATTCGAATGCCGCGAGGGCCGCCGTCGCCACAGCCAGGAGGGAAAAGAGCAGATTGGACCACGCGGCGCGCTTCTTAAACCAGGCCAGCAAATGTATCGACGCCAGCGTGAGACACGCGGCCGCGATCATGGACCAGATGACAGTGACCCAGCTCATGGTATGACCGGGAGCGGAAGATCGAACATCATGCTCTCGCCCCTTTTCTTGTCCGGGTTCTCATAGAACTACGACGAACAAATATATCAGCGAATCCTTTTGTTTTCAAGGTCCTATCGGAAATTGTCAGCGGAACGCCGAGAAGGAGCAAAGATATATCCTCGACAAGACCGATCAGGTGATGCCGCAGGCTCGATACGCCCTGAACCCTATTGACCGACAAGCATCTTGAATAGCCGGACCGCCAGTTCGTCGACCGGGAACTTCAGGAAAACGAGCGGCAGCATGGGTACGATCACGCAGGCCGCGAGCTGAACCATGAGCCGTCGGTCCGCGGGGATCAGCCGCATGTTGCGTATAACGTTGACGCTGTTGTTCAGATCGGCCAGGGACTGCATGTCCGGCGTGCCCAATTGGGATTCGCCGGACGCCTGCTCGTCCCGGATCCACTTGCGATCGAACGCGTGGACATAGCGGGACGCCATGGCCATATATTCGTTCAACCCCGTGACCCGGCAGAGCCAGAGCTTGCGGGAAAATATCAAAAGCGGGCCGATGAACAGCACCGCGACCAGCAGCAGGAGTATCGGGATCAAGCGGTACAGGGCCTCGAAGACCATTGTCCCCGAAGAGATGCTTTCAACGAACGATGCGGCGTATACCGCTGAAACGGCCAAGACGAGCGGCGCGAAATGTCCCTGCACGACGGCCAGGTACGCGAGACCTGCCGCGCCGTCGGGGTGGGTCGGGACGAGGTGGAGCTTGAGCTTCTCCACGCGCCGGAGGAAGGTGACCCAGAGGCCCAGCCGCCAAAGCCAGCGCAACATCAGGAACCGGAAAAGCGGCAGGCAGAACATTAGGTACCAGCTGTTGATCAGAGTCAGCTTTCCCCCGGCCTGGGCGAGGATCGACGTCCAGCTCGCCGTCCTGCCGGGCAGACCGATGATGGCTCCGATCAGGGGCCAGGCGAACGCCAGAAGGACGAAAAGGAATTCCGCCAACCAGCTATCTTTCATCCGGCCGACACGGCGGACGCCCGACGCCAAGGCCGGCAACTCGGTTTCGGGCACCAGGCCGGAAGCCAGGATATTGCGGACGAATTCCGCCATCCTGGGCGCCACCCACGTCTCGGCCGCGAAGAACAACGGAATGGCCACCAGAAGGCGGACATGGACGCCGATCACGGCCAGTGATAGCAGCCGCTGGCCCGATCCTTGCAGGAGCACGAGCAATGCCAAGACCCCCCATGCCAAAAGGCCAAGGGCCAGCCCCAGCCGAACCGTGTTTGTCTCCCCCCGGACCAAACCCAGGCGGCGTCCCAGCCACTGCAAGGGGCCTCCGAGCAACGAAAACTCTGGAATGTTATCGTCTTCTTTCATGATCCGCCTTATTTCTTGACCACGATCTATATATTACCACGAGACGGGCGTCTTTTGGACCTTTGGCCAGGTGGGGATAGCTTAGCGGAAAATGGCCAGCCGGCTCTACCGATGGTTGGCGATCAGAAGTGTGATCTGCGCGCTCAACTGCCATTTTGGCGAAAGCTGGCTTGCCGGGCGAATGACGTTGCGATATACGGTAAGGTTCGCATCGACCGTTTGCCGGCCGAGCTTGAAGGTCCTTCCGGCGCCCCCTCCGACGGGCACGAGCCAGCGCTCGCCGAGAACTTGCGTCCAGTCGGCAGAAATGGTCGGACTCGTTGTCAGATACCACCCGTGGGCCAGGTTGTAGGAGAACATCGGCTGGAGTTGCATCTGGTTGACCGGGCCTCGTTCGTGAGTGCCGGGAAGCGCCCAGATGCTCTGAAACAGGATCCCGGCGGAGCCCCATTCCGGCTGGGACAGCACGGCCAACGAGGGGCCTAACCCCCATCTGCCTAATCCGAGTACGGTGTTCGTCGCCGTGGGGATCAGCAACGCGGGGCCCACGCCCCAGATGAGCCTGCCGAAATGAGCGGGCGTGAAGAAGAACGTAGCCACCGTATCGCCCAGACCCAGCCTTCCGCCGCCTTCCGGCGTCGAGGGCGGCACGTAGGTTATGGCCGTCGCTACGATGCGGGGCACGAGCAGCCATTCCTTGGATATCTGAACGGGGATGAGCGGCTGGATCTGGAGATCGACCCCCGTGCGATGGTACAACCCGACGCCGAAGTAGATGTCGGGCACGAAAGGAAGCTTGATGACATCGGCGAAGGGATTCCTGGCCATCTTTCGAAGGTCCTGTTGCGAGGGTTCCTCCGCGCGAGAAGCAAGCGGCACGAGGCAAGCGCAGATCGCTATCGCCCACGCGATCTTCATCGTCCGAGGTAAGATGGCGTGCTGTGGCATGCCGAAGAGCTCTTTCGCTCGCCCCTCATCGGGAGTCCAATTTGGTTTGAAGCTCCGACATGGCCTGTTGACTGACGTTGATCAATCCCTCCTGCGGACGGTCGAGATCGGCGATCAGGAACAGGACCAGCGAAAACGAGACGGCCAGAGCCAGCTCCATGGCGAAGTGGCGCGTCCCGCTCTGCGCCAATTGGGTGCCCATCATGACCATCCCGGCGGCCATGAGCAGGTAAAGCGTTATCCAGATCGTGGGGGGGACCCGGCTCCGGATGCCGACCGTTACCCGCTTCAGATGGAGGTCGATCACCTGGTTCAACGCCTGAATAAAGAGTCCGGCTGTGATCGAACCGGCGTTCTTCTGTCCGACCTCCAGCGCCACGGCCCACATTTTATCGTGGAGAGCCTCGGACCGGAGGGCCGCCTCCTTCAGCTCCATCTCACCGCCGGCCGCCTTCACGCGCACGTCCACGTAGTTCCGAAGCAAGGCGC
>Ga0315288_10013055_pt1 | contig 10411 bp, 3 predicted proteins | sample YL17G11_20_MG_FD_203454 | JGI IMG/M metagenome (GOLD analysis project Ga0315288, IMG submission 203454) | Sediment microbial communities from Yellowstone Lake, YNP, Wyoming, USA - YL17G11_20 | ecosystem: Environmental > Aquatic > Freshwater > Lake > Sediment | place: USA: Wyoming | collected...
CTTTGCGGTTCTGGACGATCGTCGCGTGCTGATCGGCTCGTTCTAGTCGTGAAGTGTTGTTTGTGACCCAGAGGGGGCCGGAGTAATCCGGTCCCCTTTTCGTTTATGGGGAAGCTATCGTGGCTACGAGTCCCGCCGAGCTAGTGTCAACTCAGCGTTCCTATCTGGAACTGATGCGGCGTCCAGATTACAGGCGATTAGTAGCGAAGTATTCTATAGTTCCGCCGTCCGACGATCGGTCTGGCAGCGAAACTGTAATGCGCAATTCTATTGCTAGTATCCTCGTGATCGTCTCCTGTCTTTCTCGTTATCGATCAGTCGTTCTCTCGAACATCAAGCTAGCCAATGATGGCACATGGGAATGGGTCGGCGAGTTCCTGGATGTTGGTGGCGAGCGAATAGGAGTTGTCAAAATTCCAGCACCAGTAGTTGTCGTTGAGGGGGATACGGTCGATGTTCAGTTTCACGACGATTACTCTGCTGGAGAATATTTTGTGATACTTCCTCTGGCAATTGCGTCGATCTGGGGGGTATAGTCCGAGTTGCGTATAGTATCGTAGCGGATGTTGTGCCCACTGTTAAGGTAGCGGAGACGCATTTTGGACAGCGACCAGGTCATCTCAATGTATAATTCCGGGCACAGTTGCGGCGACATCGCCGAAGTTGATGGTCGCAGCCGTGTGGCTATTTACAACTGCCTACGTCGCCATGGTGTTCCACTTCGGTCGCGTTCTATCGCGGCTCAAAAAGTTCCCCTCGAAGTAGTCGTGAAACTTTATAATATGGGATTGTCGGCCACGCAGGTCGGTCGGTTGGTCCACATTGCTGCTTCGTCTGTCGTGCGCCGGTTGCGGTCAAACGGCTTTGCCATGCGTAGCCGTTCAGTAGCTTCTCGTATCGCATATTCTGATGCCGAGATCGAGCAATACTTCGTGTCGTCCGGTGTGCTTAGCTTCGTTGCGGGGGATGCGTAATGGCCACTTGGTTCGTATCTGTTTGGGGATTGAACTCTAGCGGCCAGTGCAATGTGCCTGCGCCAAATAGTGGTTTTATCTTCGCGTCTGGCTCGGCGGGGAATGGGCATAGTTTGGGGCTGAAGGCCGATGGTTCGATAGTCGCATGGGGACGCAATACAGAGGGGCAATGCACCATACCCTCTGGAAATAGTGGTTACGTGGTTGCTGCCGCTGGTGAGTGGCATAGTCTTGGACTCAAGTCAGACGGTTCAATTTCTGCGTGGGGTCTCAACACCAATGGTCAATGCACCATACCCTCTGGAAATAGTGGTTACGTGGCCGTCGACGGCGGTGGGTCTCATAGCTTAGGATTGAAGTCTAGCGGTTCGATCACGGCTTGGGGTTACAACGGCTATGGTCAATGCACCATACCCTCTGGAAATAGTGGTTTCGTCGCTGTTGCTGCTGGTGGTTTACATAGTCTTGGACTCAAGTCTAGCGGTTCGATCACGGCTTGGGGTTACAACGGCTATGGTCAATGCACCATACCTACCCCGAATAGTGGTTTCACGGCCGTCTCTTGTGGTTGGTGTCATAGCTTAGGGTTGAAGTCCAGCGGTTCTATAGTTGCCTTTGGTTGGAATGACAACGGCCAAGGTCTTGCTCCTCCAAGCAATAGTGGTTTCGTCGCCATCGCTGCTGGTTTTTATCACAACCTTGGTCTTAAATCCAATGGCTCAATAACGGCCTGGGGGGACAATACTTCTGGTCAGATCGTGGTTCCATCGAATAGTGGTTATGTCAGTATCGCGGCCGGTGGATGTCACAGTCTGGGTTTCAAAGAGGGCGCATCGGTCAGTGGCGCGATCACCCTGTATATGTTGGGTGTGTCGTCTCGTAGCATCGTTGTCTGGGGTAGTCAGACATATGGTCAATGGAATATCCCTGCGCCAAATTGTGATTTTATAGCTGTCGCCAGGGGGAATGAACACTGTCTTGGCTTAAAAGCTAGCGGTTCAATCGTAGCGTGGGGTCGCAACAGCGAGGGGCAATGCAATGTTCCTGCACCCAATAGTGGTTTCGTCGCCATCGCTGCCGGTATATATCATAGCTTGGGTCTTAAATCAAGCGGTTCGATTGTGGCGTGGGGATACAACACCAGTAGTCAATGCAGCGTACCAGCGCCGAACAGTGGTTTCATCGCGATGGCTGGTGGTCAATATCATAGCCTTGGTTTGAAGCTCGGTGGTTCCATAGTTGGATGGGGAGACAACACCTACGGACAGCGTACTTATCCGGTCGCGTCTGGCGCGAACAGTGGATACATAGCAATATCTGCCGACTTGTGGGATAGCATAGCGGTCCATTCCAATGGTTCCCTTGTGGCGTGGGGTGCTGATCCATGGACACCGGTCCCGAATAGCGGTTTTATTGGCGCTGTGAGCATCGGTCGCCTCTATATGGCCCTGAAGGCCAGCGGATCGTTCGTTAGTAATACCGCACTTCCGTCCCCCAATAGTGGATTTGTTCGTCTTGCACCAGCTAGCATGTGGACCGCTAAACGGACCAACGGGTTTGTTCAGTCGTGGTCGACAACTAACGTTACGCAGTCTGGTCATTTTGGGGACATCGCTTGGGATATGGGCATAGCAGTTTGCGATGTTTCTGGCACAAACACCCTATTCGTTCGTCCTAAACAATCCATCGCTGGAACATGCCCTGTGATGTTGTGTGGTGGTATTGTCCGCACCTTGGGTGTATATCTATATTGTAGTGGTGTTGCTTATGATGGTTCGTCGACGCTGTATGCGCGAGGCCACTTGCCACTGAGTGGGTCGTCCACGATATTCATGAGGGGTAATGTCCTGCAAGAGATGGGTGTTACCGCTAGTGGACATGGGTATGATCTATGGTGGCTTAGCACACGCCATATATATGCTGGTAAGACAAATCGGCCAGATAATTACATACAATTGCCCGATCGTTTGGCGGACTTGAGTGTCGGTACTATTGTCGGATATGATTTGCCCACCGGAAGATTGATATGGACGGATGGTACTACTGTTCGTTCGTCCGGAGCTTTTAACGGCGCATCGGGCAAAATACTGACTGCGACTTTTCCGTCTTTTGATCCATATGATCATCGCGTGTATGCCCTTAGCGGTGGTACCACCATATGCTCTTATAACGCCGAGCTAGGCGACGGGCGGACAATTAAGACGATTCCGATCACATCCGTACCGCGTGGTGTTATCGCAGATGTTGCCAATGATTATATATATGTTCCTTACGATATAGCCGCATCTGGTGGCTATCCAATCATGCGGATGCGCATTTCTAATCCCAGCGAATGGACCATGGTCGTTAGCGGGTCGGCCGTGCTGGTTCCATATTATTGGTATGATATCGATCGCATCCTACAAAAGATATACTGTGCTGGCAAGAACGACTTTCGCATATCGGAAGCAGACTTAGTAACCGGTGGGCGATACTATGTCATGACCCGTCGCTCCGTGGGGTTCGGCGTATCCCGAGGTCGTGGAGCGTCGGGTTTGGTCGACGTCTATGGAAGTCGTCCCGGTATTCCGCAGATCGTCTGGTCTTTGGCGTCTCCGTCGGGATATGAAAATCCGGTAACGAGCCAGTTGGTATTTCCAGATGGGTCTGCCCCCTTGGATGTAATGGTAGCCGATAGTGAGGCTAATGCTGCTCCGCGATTTACGTGCTTTGTGACTGGCCCAAGGTCAAAGTCTTTAGGCATATCGTGTACGATACGTGGAGGGAGATATCCGGACAACGATGGTGTTTATCAAGGCGAGATGCGGTCGTACTGGCCGTGTGACGATCGTTTTGAGTATATCTCGCAAATGGCTGGTTCCGGTAGTCGTCAGAATATCGGGTCTGGCAATATTGATAGCACTTTCGGCTATTCATCTAGCGGTACCTTGTCGCTAATTGCTTCCGGGAATGTTCCTGGACTTATAAACTGTCGAGCGATTTGTCCAATTGGGGAATCTGGATTCTTCTTGATTGGCACAAGCGGTGGTGCGGCCCGTGGAGTCTTTTATGGTATGATTGATCCAGGCACGGCTGCTATTTCTGGCGTTAAGTCGTCCCCCCAAGGTGGTAACGCAAATGTAAACGTACGTACATTATCCGATGGGTTGGCCGCTTGGCTGTATACTGCCGATTGGACAAATCCGGCAGGGTATTTCGTGCTCACACCAACAGCCACTGGGTACGTGCAGAGTTCGGTATACGGTCCAGGTTTGCCGTACATGCAGCTTAGTGGCCGGCGCGTCATATCATTTAGAGGTGGTTATTACGATTTTGTAACTCTTGGATTTATGACGGCGATTTGGGGGACTGGCCTTAATCCAGCGATATCGGGGTTTGACACCTATGGTCCATTCTCCGGTACCATGCCCTATGGGTTGCCGTATCCAACTGCGGACAGTTTTGATGGCACCAATTGTTTATGGACTGTCAGCACTTCGGAAGCCGGGCAGAGATGTGGGCTGATGTCTGTGTCAGGGGTTGTGATTACGTTTGGCCCTATGGCCTATCTTGGTCCATGTTTTGTTCATGGGTCCTCAGGCCCAGGGGACTCCAAAATTTGTTCCATTAGCAGTGATACTGCGATTATAGCATGGCTAAAGATGTCACCGGATTACACATCGAGGTGGGTTGCGGTTGCCGTCCGAAGACTAGCCGATAATACGATGAAAGTCGGGCCGGTTTCTGAATATACGCCATGGCTTGATGGTTTTTCGCAGATTGTCCCACTGGGCCTGGGGGTTGGTGCGTCTTGTGGCTATCAATGCGAAGCGATGGTGCTCAATAAGCCGACCGTGTCCGGGATGTCATGGTCCAGATTGATAGTGGACGAGAACACCCTGGCGCTGTCGGTTGCCGATACGGTTACGATTCCTACCAGTGGAACCTGTTATTTGGCGCATAATGCCAGGGGGGATTATCATTTAGGTTGTCACTCGTCAGGGGTTCTTGTTTTTCGTAACAATCGTGTCCTGACCCCGTTGCCTTTGACTCGTGCGCCGTCTGGCGTTGCGGCGAAGTCCCTTACCGTCTCGGTATGGTCTAGCGGAACTTTGAATTCTAGTGGAACCATTCGGGTATCCGATGGATTTGTGCATGAGTTTACGTCGTCCGGCATGAGACTGACTGGTGCCAGCGGGAGTATCTGGGCACCATCTCCAATGTCTGGCGTAGCCAGCGACCAGTGGCACATGACGATGGCGTCGTGGCATCCGTCTGGAGCCTTGTCATATACGCCAAGAATCTCGGTGGATGGAGAAGCCTGGGTTACACTAGAACCGACCGGGACCGTATCCGGGGTTACTACGGGTGGAATGGCATCCCTATCTGGTACTGTTCCCAATAGCGTCACTGGGGCAGCGCTCGACGAAGTGGTCGTGTGGTCTCGTACGAACCCGATGGAAGATCAGGTTTTGGAGAACCTATACAACCTTGGGTCCTCCGGATACCAGGTAGTTGAATATCATAATTTCTTTGAACACGACCAAGCGAGTGGGTCGGCTACGCTGTTTGTCCGGGGCCATCTGTCTATCGCAGAGTCGAGCGTTGCGTATACGCTTGGTGGTTTTCCGTCGGCTGATTGTTCTGGCACAGTATACGTGCGCGGCCATGAGCCCCTTGATTCGTCTGGTGTCGCATACCTGTGTGGCAGTGAATTGGCGAGCGGTACGGGTACGGCGTATGTATTGGGTCACGAGTTCGTGGATAACGCAAGTATTTTGTACATGCGCGGTCACGAATCAACCTATGGCGTGACAACGATATATCTGGCTGTTCCAGAACCGGCAAGTAATAGTGGCGTAGCATATCTGCGTGGACATGAGCCGGTGGGCTCTTCGAGTATTTCATACCTACGTGGGCACGAGCCCATCGATTCATCGGGAACCGTGTATTTGCGCGGTCATGGGCCAATCAGCTATGATTGCACATGCGTCATTCTGAGTGCTCATGAGGTTACGTCAAATGATCGTTCGATTTATCTGCGCGGACATGAACCGCTAGATTTGTCGATCACCGAATATGTTCGCGGCCACGAGCCCGTTGACTCCTCGGGCGTCGCATATCTACGCGGCCATGAGCCACTCGATGGTTCGGTAACTGTGTATATGCGAGGTCACGAACAGCCTGGGCTTTTGGGTTCCCTGTACGTGCGCGGCCACGAGCCAGTTGATTCTTCGGGTGTGGCATACTTACGTGGGCACGAACCGCTAGACGCAGACTCCACCGTATATCTGCGTGGTCACGAGCCCCTCGATGATTCTGACACAGCGTATCTGCGCGGCCACGAACCACTCGATGGCGACATCACGATATACGTGCGTGGCCATGAATCGCCAGATTCCTTGGGCACACTGTATCTACGCGGGCACGAACCACTCGAAGAAGATACGACCGTATACTTACGTGGCCATGAGCCGCTCGATGACGATATCACGGCGCATCTGCATGGCTACGAGCCGTTCGATACTTCATGCTCCATGTATTTGCGCGGCCACGAACCACTCGATTCTTCCGGCGTTGCGTATCTTCGCGGGCACGAACCCATTGGCGGCAATCGTCCATGCGTCATCCTATACGCCCACGAAGTGGTGGTCGACGATCGCGATTTGTACCTGCGCGGTCACGAGCCGATCGACAGCGACACTACGGTATACATGCGTGGGCACGAAGCACCTGGGTCTTTGGGCACATTGTACCTGCGTGGTCATGAGCCCCTTGACGGCGATACTGTTGCGTATTTACGTGGCCACGAGCCGGTTGATGCTTCGGGTTCCGTGTATATGCGTGGCCGTATGCCCGCCGGGAAGCTGCCGTTCGACGACAACGTAGTTTTCTACCACGAATGCGATGATCTGATTGAGTTCACGCACGACCAAACATGGGACGGAACAACCGTTGTTGATGACGGCAAGATTTTGTCTGCGTTGGTTGGAGAGTCGTCCTTGGACGCTTCTTCACCATCGGTATATCCGTCGACGACCAGTGCCACTAGGCTGACGGTCGGACTGTGGTGCATGAATCCGTCCGTTGGTGGTTCGCTAATCACGGCCGGAGCATCGCTGTCGGCCTCGATCTCAGGCAGTACGGTTTGGATGAATTCCGCGAGATGGAGTGTACCCGCACTGTCGTCCCTGAACGACGACCAGTGGCACTTCGTGGTATTAGATTTTGTCAACTCGGCCGATGGTTGGTGGACGCTCGGAGCATCGATCGACGGAAGTGCCCTAGACCCGATAGGTATTCAGGACGCCGGTTACGTTCCGCTTCCGGTCGCGCCGGTCTCCCCAGGACTATCTGTGGCTGGCGACACGACCCGGATCGATGAAGTAATCGTTTGGCGGAACCTGTCTCGCCTTGATTCTGTGGACCTAGTTCGTCTGTATTCGCTTGCCGAAACGTACGATCAGCCGTTTTCGGTGTATCGCGACTATTTTGATGATTACGCGACGCAGTCCATGGATTGCTACCTAGCGGCCGATACGTTTGCCGTCGGGACGACTACTCTGGTAATTCGTGGGCCTATCGCGACCAGCGGTGACACCACGGTCTTCGTTGGTGCTTATGAAGTATTCTCTGGTTCTTGCACATTGGCGTTCCATCATCCGTCGATCGCGACATACACCGCGCCGTGCTTCCTGAAGGTTCCCGAGCCGATTGAAGTTTCCACGACAGCTTGTCTGTGGGGCAACGAGTCGATAAACAGCAACTGTCCGTGCGTACTGCCGAAGGCCAATGATGTTTTGGCAAGCGGTTGTACGGCAGTCCTTTGTGGACACGAGTCGCTAAATCGCCCGACCTCCGCGTACTTGCGTGGCCATGCGGTTGCTGGCGGAAATTGCACATGCGTTCTAGCAGATGTGCATGGGGTGGTATCGGGTGTTCGGACTGCACACATTGTTGGATTCGTACCGGCCGACGATAGCCTGGACATGTTCATCCGTTCGCATGAGGTTGTTCTTGGCAATCGCTCGGCCTACATCCATGGACCCACGGCGATCAGTGGCGATACGACGACCTTTGTCGGTGCGTATGACGTTCTGCATGGCACTTGCACGCTGGCATTCCACTTCCCGTCTATCGCAACCTATACGTCGCCATGTTTCCTGAAGGTTCCGGAACCAGCGGTGCAGAATTGTCCGTTGGTCATGGTCGGTCGCGAGCCGATTACCAGTACCAAGACGTGCGTATTGGTTGGGCATGAGTCCACATCACCAGCCGGGACGTTGTACGAGCGCGGGCACAAGGTTGTCGTCGCGACGATGCCTTTGATGCTGCAATCGCCTGGTTTGGCTAGCGGTACGACCTCGCTCTATATGTCGACCAAGACAGTTGGAGTTGGTACGACTACCGCTATGATTCGTGGCAGCATCTCGTATCCCACCAAGGTTTGGTGGTGCGACGCCTCGAATCCTCTGAACGTTGTTCATAGCAAGCGCGTGAATGGTGACGATCCGTGGGTAGTTTCGTCGGGTGTTGGTGATCCGCGCGGCATCACGGTGAACATCGAAAGTGGTTTCTTGTTCTGGACCAACTCCGCTCCGTTCAGCGCTATTACTCGCTCGGAACTCGATGGTCGCAATCGGACGAATATTCTCTCTGGTGTCATTCTTCCGATGGCCATGGACATCGACACGTACGGAGACAAGGTATACTGGACCGACACGGTTACGAACAAGATCATGTCGTGCGGCCTCGATGGCAGCAACGTTACGACGGTGGTTGCGATGACCGGGGCTTCCGATCCGGTTGGGCTGCGGTATTACCACCCCGAACGGGCTCTGTTTTTTGCTGATCGTGCTGATGGAACCATCAAGCGATTCAACATTCGTACTGGCATATTGCGGACGATTGTCACCGTGGGAACAGATGTGGCGCGGGTAGACATTGATCCAGTCAAGCGTCGTATCTACTGGTCGATGCAATATCCGACCGACAAGATTATGTCCTGCACCTTCATGGGCGGGGCGGTCCAGGAGTTGTATGGCGATAGCGATGGGTATGGTGTGCTTTTGGCATGGGGCTACGATGGCCATGGCACACTTAATATCCCCGCGTCAGCTTTTGGCGCTTCTGACATATCGTGTGGTGGTATTTTTGTGCTTGCTCTGCGGAATGACGGTGCCATTGTCGGTTGGGGGCAAAATCAATACGGCCAATGTGATCCCCCATTGCCGAACAGTGGATTTGTTAGCGTTTCCGCTGGTTATGGCCATAGTTTGGCGATTCGGAGCGATAGTTCCGTGGAGTTTTGGGGCAATACCGTGGGTAGTGGGTCTCCGGGCTGGGGGATGCCATATTCATACGCCATTCCGTCGCCTAACAGTGGATTCATCTCCGTTGCTGCCGGAGGTTTCCATTGTCTCGGTTTGCGATCGAATGGTTCTGTGGTCGCGTGGGGCGATAACTTCTACGGACAATGCACAGTCCCGTCGGGACACAGTGGTTTTATCGCCATTGGTGCCGGTGCCTACCATAGTCTTGGTTTGAAGACTAATGGGACGGTCGTGGCTTGGGGTCGCAATGATTATGGGCAATGTACGGTACCGGAGAATTCTGGGTATTCTAAAATCGTAGGTGGTTTCGTGCATAGTATGGGATTGAAGACCAACGGATCGATTCGCGCCTGGGGAAACAATAGTCTCGGCCAGCGTACTGTGCCAGTGCCCAACAATCATTTCGTAGACCTTGCGGCGGGGTCTTACTTCAGCTATGGCCTGAAGGATGACGGTTCTCTACGAGCTTGGGGCAACAACGCTCGTGGTCAATGTAGTATCCCGACGCCGAACGGTGATTTTACCGATGTCTTTTCGTGTGGTTTTGATTTCGTGGTGGCCACTCGCTTCCATGGTGTATCCGATCCGATGGGCGTCGCCGTGGACTGGAAGAACAAGATGCTCTACTGGGCCAACCGTGGAACTTCCGATATTATGCGTGGTTCCCTCTTGGCGTCGGGGATCGTGGAAGTTTTTGCTAGCGGCTTTGGTGCTGGTCTCGACGGCGTGGCCCTAGATGTCCCGGAAGACCCGGCGGCTGGATATACGTGGGCTCTTTCGGACCTCGCGGGGTCTTTCGATAATGCCCCACAATTGGTCGGTAATCTGGACTATGTTGGAACGTCCGGAGAGGTTACGATAAAGGTATGGCGGCTAGACCATGATGGTCCCGTTGAGGTTACGCCGGTTGGTGGGGCTGGATGTTATCCGATTGGCGACACTGGCCGATGGGCATGGTCGACGGCCGGATTGCCGGTCGCGTCGAACGTGCGGACCATGTACTACTACGAGATGTACGCATCAAGTGGGTCGGTGTTCAAGGGTGAGTTCGTCTGGCAAACTCGGCCGGACTCTAAGGTAAGTAAGTCTCGGCGTCGTCGCCGGAAGGAGAAATAGAATGAGTAC